>Ga0207664_10003832_pt1 | contig 10101 bp, 10 predicted proteins | sample LARL83metaG_FD_184349 | JGI IMG/M metagenome (GOLD analysis project Ga0207664, IMG submission 184349) | Corn, switchgrass and miscanthus rhizosphere microbial communities from Kellogg Biological Station, Michigan, USA - LAR L8-3 metaG... | ecosystem: Host-associated > Plants > Roots >...
CATTGAGAGCTGAGGTCTTCGACGTTCTTGTAATAACCAACCGCGAGTCCGGCGGCGTAGGCGGCGCCCAGCGCGGTCGTCTCGCGCACTACCGGTCTCACCACCGGACGGTCGAGGATGTCGGCCTGGAACTGCATGAGGAGTTCGTCTTCCACCATGCCGCCGTCTGTGCGAAGGACGTCGAGCTCGATTCCAGAATCTTTTTCCATTGCCTCCACGACCTCCCGGGTCTGGAACGCTGTTGCCTCCAGCACGGCGCGTGCGAGATGGCCCTTGTTGGTGTAACGCGTAAGGCCCGCGATAATTCCTCGGGCGTTCGACTTCCAATAGGGCGCGTACAACCCGGAGAAGGCCGGGACGAAGTAGACGCCGCCGTTGTCCTTGACCGTGCCGGCCAAGCTCTCGATGTCGGCACTCTTCCCGATCAGCCCGAAGTTGTCGCGAATCCACTGCACGAGCGCTCCGGTGATGGCGATGCTCCCTTCGAGCGCGTAGGCGGCCGGTTCCTTGCCGAGCCGGTATGCCACGGTGGTTAGTAGGCCGAATTTGGATTGCACGGGCTTCTCGCCGGTATTCATGAGCAAGAAACATCCCGTACCGTAAGTATTCTTCGCTTCACCGGATCGAAAGCACGTCTGCCCCACCAGAGCTGCCTGCTGATCGCCCAGGATTCCGGCAACTGGCACGCCCTTTAGGGAGTCCAGAGTGGCGTTGCCATACACCTCGCTGCTGGCTGCGATTTTGGGCAAGATCCCGCGGGGCACGCCGATCAATTCGAGCAGTTCGTCGTCCCAATCCAGAGTTTCGAGATTCATCAATTGGGTGCGGCTGGCGTTTGTGCAGTCTGTGACATGAATGCCTCCGCGGGGTCCGCCGGTGAGCTTCCAGATGAGGTACGCGTCGATGTTGCCGAAGAGAATCTCTCGCGCCTTGGCGCGCTCGCGTATGCCGGGAACGTTGTCCAGCACCCAGCGAATCTTCAAACCACTGAAATACGTGGCGAGCGGCAGGCCAGTCTTGGCCCGAAGCTGGTCGGGGCCGCCACTGCGCTCCAAGCCGGCAACATACGATCCAACCCGAGTGTCCTGCCAAACCAGCGCGTTGTAAACCGGCTGCCCCGTCGTTCGGTCCCAGAGCACCGTCGTCTCACGCTGGTTGGTGATGCCGATCGCCGCCAGGTCGCCGGGGCGGAGGCCTTTCAGTTTCATGGCCGCTTCGATCACTTCTTCCGTCCGCCGCCAGATCTCGCTGGCGTCATGTTCCACCCATCCGGATTGCGGATAGATCTGCTCATGCTCTTTCTGCGCTACCGAGACAATCCGCCCTGCACGGTCAAACACGATGAACCGCGTGCTGGTTGTCCCTTGATCAATGGCTCCAATATATGTAGACATTGCTAACTCCACAAAGCGAATTCGCGCGTTTGCGATGGCGACGGCTCCGGCTCCTGTCCGGCAACCTCTAGCATGTGATTGATTTTGCCAACGTACTGATCAACGGCCGCGACTTCTCCCGCATCGCTCCACCCCAGCTCGCGGCGTAGCAGCGCAGCGACGAAAGGCGTCGCGCGAATGGCCATGCGCCAGTCAATTAGTTGCAGGCCGATACGGCGGGCGAGAACGTCTTCGACGGTTACAGCCATCTCGTTCCGCGCAGCAAATACCACCTGAGCGCCTATCGGCGCTTGACCTTCCACCAGCGGGAGCGCGAGCGAGGGATCGGACTCCGCCAACTTCATGACGGACGACGCTGCGGTTCCGTATTTGTGAGCCAGATGCTGCGCCGTTGCGGATGGCAAATGGAACTCGCTACGGAGCGTCTTCCAGTAGTCCCAGCGGTAGTTCTTAGAACCACTCAGCGGATGCTCCTGCGTTTGCGTCGGAGTGGTGGGCCCTCCAAGATACTCCTGGACTTTATCGATAGTTTCCTGCCCCATCAGCCGGTTGGTAGTCCACTTCCCGCCGAGAATGCTGATCAGACCGCTTTCCGCATCAAACTCCACCTCGTCGTCGCGGATCAGCTTCTTCGTGTCCTTAGTTCCCTGGGCCGAGACCAGCGGACGAATACCTGCGAAGCCGCTGACCACCTCATCGGCGCGAAGGGGCGAATTCAGGTACTGGTTGAGTTGGCGCAGCAGATACTCGATTTCCTGCCGGGTCACTACCATCTCCTCACCAGGTGTGTAACCCGTATCGGTTGTGCCCACCAGCAGACGCCCATTCCACGGAATGGCGAAAATTACGCGACCGTCTTCCGTTCTGGGAACCAGCAGCGCGTCGTTCTCCGAAAAACCATCCAGAGGAAAAAGGATGTGCGCGCCTTTGCTGGGACTCATGCGCGGGGCGGCCTTCGCTGAGGCAAGCTGCCGGATGACATCGGAAAACGGTCCCGTCGCATTGACAAAGGAGCGAGCCGCGATGCGAAAATTCTGCTTCGAGACCAGATCCGTGATCATTGCAGCCGCGAGAATGCCACCGGCCCGCCTTTCGAATTCCGTCACTCGCGCGTAATTCAAAGCCGCGCCGCCGAGCCCGTCGAACGTGTCCACGAGGGCGACGGCATATCGCGCATCATCGAATTGTCCATCTGCGTACGCCACGGCACCGGTCAGACTTTTCGACTGTATCGCCGGCATGCGGTAGAGGGCTTCCTCACGCGTTAGGATGCGGCTCGGAAGAAGGCTCGATTTGCCGGAAATCCAGTCGTACATCTTCATTCCGAGGCCGTAGTAGAACTGATCAAAATGGCTGAAGCACGGGATGAGAAACTCTACGGTCCGCGTGAGATAGGGAGCATTGCGCAGCATCAGTGCGCGCTCGCGCAGCGCGTCTTCTACCAGGCGATATTGCTGCACATCCAGATCGGTGACGGCTTCCTGTAGATACCGAACGCCGCCGTGCACCAACTTGGTGGACGCAGTGGAGGTACCCGAAGCGAAGTCGCCGGCATCGACAAGTACGGTTCTGAGGCCCCGCAGTTGCGCGTCAAGCGCGCAGCTCGCCCCCGAGGCACCTCCTCCAATCACGCATACATCGAATGTGCCGTCCTTGATCTGATCGAAAGCCTGTTGACGAGTTTTCATGGCGCTTTGTCCTTAAAGGCTGAAACTGGTGCGGAAGCCCGCCACCACGGAATTGTGGCCATACGGGTTCGCACCCGTATCGAAGTAGTACTGAAAGACGGGCTGGAACGTGAACCAGCGCGTGACTTTCAGTGCATAGTTGACTTCCACTGCCTTTTCGCCGCCAAAAAGGGGCAGCCCGGCGTCGGCGTACGCCTGATCCAGCGCAGGGCTGATCCTGGTATAAACCACACCGACAGACACAGTGTCCCGTTCGCGGTGAGGAATGAGCCCGTGGTATCGAAAGCCACCCGTGACCTGCGAATAGTTACGCGTGAACTCTCCTGGTGTCCAGTCGAACGCGAAGTTCACCTCAAGCCCTCGATCGCTCCCCGCATCGGGCCGATAGATTCGCTGGTTCGCCATGACATACACGAGGTAGTTCGTCTTACTCTGAGCGCCGGTCACGATGTTGGAGAACTGACCGGGGTTAATGGTGGCTCCCAGCTTGTAAGTTCCGGGCCATGATTTAACCCCGGGTGAGGATGTCGGATCGAAGTTGTATCCGATTTCCGTGGCCACCACCGGCGAATCCTTAAAGCGGAAGTGAAATCCGTTTGGGTCGTCCTGATAAGGGTTTCGGTTCCCCGAGAAGACCGCCCCCTTCCAATAGAAGTGGCGCGAAGGGACGATGCGGATTTCCGCCGCGGGAGTGCCCGCCGGATCGAACGATTCGTGGTCGGCAGGGAACAGATTCCCGATGGCGTATCCGAGAGGCTCGAGAACATAAGAAGCTCCATCGTCCTGAACTCCATAGAAGTCTAGACCCGCAAACTGCCCGAGCCGAACGAAGAGTTTGTTATTCAGCAGCGCCTGCTCAAACCACCAGGAGTCGAGCCGGGCGGTGTTGGCGCTTACCAGACTGCTGGGGTTGGCGCTGCTACCGATGTAGGCGCCCATATTGCCGCCAGCCTGCCACAACCCGGTGATGTGAAATGTCAATCCCGGCAAGAGTTCGGCTTTGCCGAAATTGAAGTCGGCGGTGCCGCGCACCCGGCTCCAGTTGGCATCGCCTCCTTTCTCGTTGACGAGGAAGTCGTTGACCGATATGAAACTGAACGTAAGGCCGAGATTGGCTAGCCTCGTTCGCTCTCCGCCCCAATCGCCAAACATGGATGGGCTGTTCGCCCAAGGCGTGGCGTTCGGGTCGCTCGGCTCCTGTGCATGACCCAAGACTGAGAAAAACCCAATCAACACCGTAAGTGCCACGCCTCTTGTCAAGTTAGCGGTAATGCCTTGCACGCTATTGCTAGACGCACGCCCGACACCATCGGAGCGTCGACTTACTAAGAACTCGTAAGTCACAGTTTCACAAGGCTGTATGCTCCTCGCTTTGCGGCCCCCTGCCGTGTCATATGACGAAAGGCGGCCCGCTGACTCTGCCATCGGTGTCGACTGCAGTTAGTCGCCGGATTTAACCCGGGGGACTAGCTCGGGGCCGGAGTCGAATTTGCGCGCCTCAGTCTGACCGCTGACGAGGACTTTGACGTGAGTGCCACCAACATCGACGACTAATACATTCATGGAATCTCCTGCCGTTCAACTGGCCTTCCTGAGCGTGTCGCTCTTTGTTTCGATTACGGCCATCAGTTCGTTCCATGACTTCACGAAGGCTTTCGCGCCGTCATCCTGAAGGAGAGCCGCAAGCTCAGGAATATCGATGCCGGCTCTCGTAAATTGTGCCAGAACGGCTTCGGCGTCGCCGCCATCCGCCAGTAGTACGCCGCTCGTCTCTCCGTGATCACCAAAAGCCTTCAGCGTGCTTTCCGGCATCGTGTTCACGGTGAAAGGCGCGGCCAGTGCCTTGATGTAATGAATGTCCGACGCTTTCGGATCCTTGGTGCCCGTGCTGGCGAAAAGAAGCCGTTGCGGCCGTGCGCCGAAATTCATCGCGCGCTGCCAGCGTTCTGAGGCGAGGAACGAGCGGTAAGCCTTGAAGGTCCGTTTTCCGGCGGCGATTCCCAACTGGTTTTGCATTGTCGGCGGAACCTTCGCCGCGACTGCTGTGTCCCAACGGCTGATGAACACTGACGCAACCGAAGCCACATCCGGATTGAGACCGGAATCGATGCGACGCTCCACCCCGCGCAGGAACGCCTCCGCGGACGCCAGGTATTGGTCGTGTGAGAACAGCAGCGTCACATTCACCGGAATACCCACAAAAATCGCCTCCTCAATGGCCGGGAGCCCTTCCGTGGTACCAGGGATTTTGATGAACACATTGGGTCGTTGCGCTCGCGCATGCAGGTCGCTCGCTGCGGCGATGGTGCTCGCGGTGTCATGCGCGAACATCGGTGAGACTTCGAGCGAAACCCAGCCATCTGTACCGTTTGTACGCTCGTAAACCGGCAGGAAAAGATCGGCCGCGCGCGTAATGTCTTCGAGGGCGAGGTTGAAGAACACCTGCTCGGCGGCGCGGCCCTTGCGCAGACCCTCGCGGACCGCACCGTCATAGACCGCGCTGTTCTTGATCGCATGGTCGAAAATCGTCGGGTTCGAGGTTAATCCCGTGATCGACAGCTCTTCGACGTATTTCCTGAGAGTTCCCGTGTCGAGCAGGTCTCGGGTAATGTTGTCGAGCCACAGGCTCTGGCCCAGATACTGAAGTTGTTGTGTTGCCTTCATAAATCTCTCCTCATCAGACCGCGATCGGAACTCGTTCACGATTCCACTGCGCGATTGCCGGAACAGTTAGCGGTATCGGATCCAGCGCACGCCCCGATGTCCAGTAGATGTCGAACCGATTCGAGATTCCAGTCCATGATTTGTTACCTTTGCCCCAGGCGGGCTAGTTTCTTCGAATGAACCCCGCTACTTGAGTTTTTGCGCTCTGATACCGAACTCCAGCCGGGAGCGCACGGCCGGGCCACGCGCTTGACGGCTCCAATAGCGCCGTCATGCTTTGCAGCTGCAGTCCTTCGGCCTCTTTTAGAAATGTCATTTCTGGCCGGCTTTCGTCGCGGTCCACTCGAATCCAATCCCCGGCTCGCACCTGATTGGTTGCAATCAGGTTCGAGAGTGGCTGAACGACCAGCCGTTCAATGGCCCGCTTTATATGGCGGGCGCCATACCTGACATCGGTGCCTTCGTGCAGCAGGAACTCTTTGGCCGCATCCGTGGCAGTGAGTGCGAAAGCGTGTTGTGGAGACACATCGAATATGCGCTGCTGTATGCTGGCCAACTCCAAATCCAGGATCTGCTTCAGCTGCTCGGTGCCGAGCGGGCTGAAGGTGACAATCTTGTCAAGTCGATTCATGAACTCGGGTGTGAACTTACGGCGTGCCGCTTCGACCCCACAGCGGCTTGTCTTGCCGCGAGTCTTGTCATCCAGCAAGCCGGAACACATCTCCCGAGCTTGTGCGTTCGCTCCGAACCCGAGTTTGGGACTAAAGAGAGCAGACATCTCAGCCGCGCCGAGATTGCTTGTCATAAAAATCAAACAGCGCGAAAAGTCCACTTTTCTGTTGTCGCCAAGGGTGAGCGTCCCTTTGTCAAGAATTCCCAGTAGAAGATTCCACAGCGCGTCGCTAGCCTTTTCGATTTCATCGAAAAGAACAAAACTGATCTTAGTTGTTTCGGTGTGATACTGATTTAACACTTCTTGACTTAGCAACGCATGCGTTTCACGATGGCCAAGATATCCTGGAGGCGAACCGATGAGCTTCGCGATTTCGTGACTATGCTGAAACTCTGCACAGTCGATCTTGATCACGGCGTGCGGATTCCTCAGGAGTGCTTCCGCTGTCGCCTCTACTGTCCGCGTTTTGCCTGAACCCGTGGGGCCTAGGAAAAGAAAATTTCCGATCGGGCGCTCGGGTGGGTTCATTCCAGTTAAGTACATCTGATATACGCTGACGATCTCGTGAATTGCCTCGTCCTGACCGACGATCCGCTTTCGCAGATTTCTCTCGAGAACTGCCGCTTCCTGGCCGGTCTTTGAAGGATCCAGAGCAACATTGAGCAACATATCGTGCCTCCGTCTTATGACTTCTGCGTTAGGAATTGAGCAACTCTCATTCCAATTCGCGAGAGTGTCTCTTCTTGGAATGGACAGCCACTTGCTATAGTCGTAGCGACTATGCCGTACGCAACAATACAGAGCACCACGCTCACTGCGCGAAGAAAAGTGACCTGGAGCGAGTTCATGGAGAGGCTCTGCGTTTTGTGGTGCAAATACGTGCACAAGCAGCGACGTGGCCGATAGGCGGTTACTATCGTTGCCGTGTCTGTCTGCGCCAGCACCCGGTGCCGTGGCAATTGAACGACTGTCACGACGCATGTCAGAGAGTCGAGAATGCCGGCGTTTACGGCCAATTTACGCGCGAGCGTACCCCCAACAACACAAAAGTAATATCCAAGAGTACCGTTCTTGCAGGTTCACTGAACTGTGCCCTCGGGAATCCTCGCAGTGTCGGATCGTTGATCGAATCTTGTCCATCGGCTGACACCATTTCGCCAATTGTCAACATTCCGCATCTCAGAAATCCTCATTCTGCGGCGACATCAACTTGCCTTCGGAGCGACAATGGCTTACCGATCGCCTCGGCGACCTTAAGGGGATCACCAGATTGAAGGCCATGCCGCTGCTCGATAGCGGCTCGCATTTGAGTGCTTTTCACCTGTCCTGATGGCACGTCGACTCGGACTGTTGTGATTGTTGACACCTCCGAGGTGGCAAACGCGCTTTCTTCAATAACTTCTCAATGGCCAGCTGCGTGCTTTATCGATTGCGCCGGCAGACTTCACGGAAGTACACGACGAAAGCCGAGTAAGACAATCGGGGAGCGGCCAACCGTAGGTGCAACATATCATTCATCGCACATCAGAGACTTGGACCGGCGCGGCGGTATTCGCATCCTTATTACTCGTGCGGGTTGCACTAGGGCAGTCTACGCTGGAGACCGCCGCTCCCGCAAACGCCGGACCAGCGAAACCACTCTCCGCGCACCAACTCGATAACTTGGTAGCGCCGATTGCGTTGTATACGGATCCCCTCCTGGGGGAAGTACTCGCTGCCTCCACTTATCCGTTTGAGATCGCGGAGGCCTAGCAATGGGTTCAGGACCATCCAAAATGGAAGCCGCCCAAACTGATGAAGAACGTGAAAAAGCAGAACTGGGTAATCCAGCATTCAGGGACTGGTTGCCTTTCCTCAAGTGTTGGCGCGCTTAAGCCAGAACATCAGTCGGACCACGCCATTGGGCAACGCATTCCTCGCGCAACAAACGGACGTGGTGCAGGCCGTTCAGCGGATGCGGGTGCAGGCGCAAGCTGCCGGGAAACTTCAATCCACTGCCCAGGAAACGGTAGCGACAGAGAATCAGGGTGGGCAAAGTGCGATCGCCATCGAACCAGCTAACCCGGATATCTGGTACGTACCCGACCTCGCCGGGATTTGAGCAGCGCGGCTAGGCAGGCAACCACGAGTTTTCGGAGGCTATCACGACGGCGGGGCAACCTGCATTGAAAGCGATCATGGGTTTTCGAGCACCGGTGGCTTCGGTGGTGGAGGCCGCGGCGGAGGCTTTGGCAGAGGCGGCTTCGGTGGTGGAGGCTATCATGGCGGCGGGGGAGGCGGTAATGACGGGCGGTGTTTTGACTACTTACGTTGCGATGGTGTTCGCATTAACGACACCAGCATTCGCTCAACAACGCTTTGATTCGGCGGATGCTGCCGCTCAGGCGTTGATCGATAGCGCCGAAAAGCACGATGGCATGCGATTGGCTGCCATCTTCGGTCCGCAGGGAAACGCAATTCTGACTTCAGGCAATATTGCCCAGGATCGCGCGGAACAGGACGAATTCTCAAAGCTTGCTAGCACGAAGCATCGGCTAATCACCGATCCCAGAAATTCCAGCCGCGTGATTCTGTCGATTGGCGACGAAGACTGGCCGTTCGCGGTTCCCATCGTGCGTTCAAGCAGGAAATGGAGCTTCGATGCATCCGAAGCCAGGGTGGAGATGGAGAGCGCGACGTATCGGCGCTCATGAGCTGGACGCGATCGAAATCTGCGCCGGATATGTCGAAGCGCAGCAGAAGTATGCTTCCACCGGTCACGACACTGAGGGGGTGTTCCAATACACCTCTCACATGACGGGCGCCGCGGACTCGATCCGCTGGTGCCGAAAGGTCTCGCGAACGCGACCTGGGACGGACAGAAGCGTGCCTTAACCCCGTATCATGAGTACTTTTTCCGCATCCTCGATGGGCAACGTCCCCATGCACCCCAAAGCAGCTTAATTTACGGGCTTCCAAGTCGGGTCCGGATCGTAGCGTTTGATCGGCCGGGCGGCGTGGCGATATCCTCCTGATAGATCTCGCCGTCCTGATTCACAATGAATGTGAGGATTCCTGTCACTCCATATTGGGCGGGCCAAGCCACCAGACCAAGACCGCGCCATCAGAGTGTTCTTTACGTGAAAATTGTATGCTCCTCCGGGTAAGCCATGTTGGAAACGCCAAATAGTGCCGGGGACACGCCGAGGCCGCAGTTTGGCGATATCTCTCGTCATTCTCTTCTCGAATAGCGCCTGCTCACACAAAATCAAGGTTTCTGCGCCGGTCGAAGTGGATGTCGCGGTACCGATCAAATACCACTGTGACCTCATAGCCGATTCCGTGCAAGCATAAAATTCGATTGGTCGATACTGAAATCTTTTTACTGGTCGCGCTTGTGTCTTTGGAGCGCTCAATCATGCTCGCGATTTTCCACCACCGAGGTGCGGGCCGCCTGGGTGTCGACCAGGCGGCCAAAGCGGTTTCACAAGCCGGAATGGATTGGCGGTCTCGAACGGGTAGGGCTCTGCCGAATAGCTCCGACTATGATGGTGTGTCGGCCCACCCAACTACCCACCTAGTTCGGCACCTACCGACCTGGGATCTGCTGACAATCGGTCAGCAGGTCGGTTTCGGGGAAACCCGATCGAAAACGCTCCTAAGCTCCGAGCACCCAGCCGCTTCCGGACCAAAACGGTGACAC
>Ga0207664_10003833_pt1 | contig 10101 bp, 10 predicted proteins | sample LARL83metaG_FD_184349 | JGI IMG/M metagenome (GOLD analysis project Ga0207664, IMG submission 184349) | Corn, switchgrass and miscanthus rhizosphere microbial communities from Kellogg Biological Station, Michigan, USA - LAR L8-3 metaG... | ecosystem: Host-associated > Plants > Roots >...
AGCGCTACCTGGCCACCCGGCCCGGCGCGCCGCGCACATTCGCCGAACTGATCCAGTTCAACATCGACGACCCGGTCGAGCTGTCCCGCTTCGGCCAGGACCACTTCGAGGCGGCGGCCGCGTCGCCACCGCTGACCGACCCGGAGTACCAGCGCAAGCGCGCCCGCGCGACCGACCTGGCCCGCCGCGCGATCGACGAGACCATCGCCACGCACGGCCTGGACGCGATCGCCGTGCCCAGCAACGGGCCGGCCTGGTTGATCGACTACGACTCCGGTGACAAGGACGAGATCGGCTCGTCCAGCCCGGCGGCCGTGGCCGGCTACCCGACCGTGACCGTGCCGGCCGGCTTCGACGGCGCGCTGCCGATCGGCATGTCGTTCATCTGCGGCCGATACGCCGACGCGCGCGTGCTGTCGATCGCGGCCGCGTTCGAGCAGGCGGCGCAGGCCCGCCGCCCACCGGCGTACCTGCCGACACTGGGCTGAGGCAAGCTCAGCGCACCGCGCGCTGGTAGGCGGCGACGGTCGCTTCGGCGCACCGGCGCCATGTGAAGCCGCCCGCGTGCGACCGGCGTGCCGTGATCACCGACGTGGCCGGCGGGGCGTCCAGCGAGGTCGTGAGCGCCTCGGCGAGCGACTCGACGTCCCCGTACGGGACGAACGTCGCCTCCTGGCCCGCTACCTCTCGTAGCGCCGGCACGTCCGAGCACACGACGGGCACGTTGCACGCCAACGCCTCCAGCACCGGCAGCCCGAATCCCTCGTCCCGGGACGGCAGCACGACCGTGGCCGCGCCCGCGACGACCGACCGCAGCTCCACGTCCGGCAGGTATCCGGTCCGGATCACGCGTCCGTCCACACCGGACTCCGCCGGCCCGGTGAGCACGAGCGGCGGCAGCGCCGGATTCGACGCGTGCGCCTTGTACAACGTGTCGAGGCCCTTGCGCGGTCCCTCGGCGCCGATGAACAGCAGGTAGGTCGAGGGCAGCCCGAGCCGCTCGCGCAGCTCGTCGGTGGGCGGGCGGGCGGTGAACCACGCCGGATCGACACCTAGTGGCGTCACCATCAGGCGTTCGCTCGGCACGCCGAGGCGTTCCGTCACGGCGCTCGCCACGGCCTGGGTCGGCGTGCAGATCACGCGCGCACGCGCGGCCGAGCGGCGCACCAGCTCCGGCAGTTCCCGGTCACTGGGCGGCAGTTCGCCCGGGTAGTCGAGGAAAGCGAGGTCGTGGATGGTCAGCACGCCACCGGCCCGCGCCGACACCGGCAGCACGAAGTTGGTGCCGTGCACGACATCCGAGAAACCGGCGATCAGCTCGATCGGCGGGAACGACGACCGCAGCCACGACCAGCGCAGCAGCCGCGCCGAACACGGCAGCCCACGCGCCCAGACACCGTGCGGCAGCACCGAACGCATCGCCCGCCAGCCGCGCAGCGTGAGCCCGACCGCCCTGATGTCCACGCCGTCGATCGACGCGAGTTCCTCGGCCAGCGCGGCCGTGTAGCGGCCGACACCGGTGCGCCGGCCCAGCAGCGGGGTGCCGTCGATCAGCACCCGGACGCGGTCACGTGCCATTGCCATCACGGCGCCCGCCGGCCAGGCGACGGAGTCGGCCGGCCGCTCGTCGTGCCACCTCGGCCGGTCCACCGGCCGCCAGATACTCGCGCAGCAGGTCGGTGTCCCGCCGCAACACTGCGCCCGCGCTCAGCGGCGGATTGCGCACCAGCGGACCGGCGCCGGGCAGCCGGTCGGCGGCCGGCCGCGGCGACCGGCAGTACGCCAGCAGCGGCGCCAGCACGGTCTCCCACGCGAAGCGATCCCGCACGGCCGCCACGCGCTCGCGGCAGGTGTCCGCGAACTCCGTGTCGTAGAGCACGCGGTCCAGGGCCGCGGCCAGCGCCGACCGGTCGTTGGGCGGCACGACGACGCCGAGCCGTTCGGTGCGCACGAGGTCGGCGAACGAGTCGCCGTCCGTGGTCACGATCGGCAGGCCGGCCCACAGGTAGTCCAGTACGCGCGTGCGGAACGCGAACGTCGTCTCGACGTGTTCGAAATGCGTGGTCACGCCGCAGTCGGCGTCCAGCAGCCAGTTCTGGCGTTCCGCGTAGGGCACCCAACCGTCGTTGAAGAAGACGTGCCGACCGGTCAGCCCCTGCCGGTCGGCGAGCGCCCTGGTCCGCGCGCCGATGTCCATTTCGGGCACTTCCGGATTCGGATGCTTCATACCCAGGAATACGAGCCGCAGGTCCGAACGGGTGGGAGCGAGTTCGCCGATCGCGTCGACGAGCGTCAACGGGTCGAACCACGAGTACACTCCGCCGGCCCACAGCACGACCCGGTCGGATTCACCGACACCCGACAACGTGCCGCGCGGTCCGGGGCCGGTCCGCGTCGGCGGCTTGTCCGGGAGGCCGAACGGGACCACCGCGAGCAGCGAGTCCGCGGTGGGGTCGGCGTCGTAGAGCCGGGGCGTGAGGCGGCCGATCGCGGCCAGGTGGCCGAGCCAGAAATGGCGCTGCCGGTCGGACGCGCAGAGGAAGAAATCGCCGCGTTTGAGCTGCGTGTTCAGTACCTTCGTGACGCCGATCAGGTCCTTCGCGCGCTGTTCGTCGGTGTCCTGTTTGCCTTGCTCCAGCAGTTCCAGGTGCATCGGGTCGTAAATGTCACAGACGACCAGTTTGGTGGAATCGGCCTTCTTCAGGTCCGGCAGGAGTTCCAGCACGTGCCCCTGGAGGATCACGACGTCGGCCCAGTTGACGTGCGGCGCGAGTTCGGTCCGCTTGGCCGTGACGATCGGGAACGGCGCGTCGATCCGCTCGCCGTGCGGGTTCACGCTGACCAGCCGCACCTCGTGCTCGCCGGACAGCGCCTCGGCCATGTGCCACGCGCGGATCGCCGGCCCGGCCATCCGCGCGGTGATCGCGTCACCGGTCAGCACGGCGATCTTGCGCGGCCGGCCGAACACCTCGTCGATGCCGAACACGTCGACGAGGACATCGTGCGCGGCCAGGTAGCGCGGCAGCGGGTAGGCGGGCTCGATCGCCTTGCGCAGCAACGGAATCAGATCGGCATCGGTCCGCACGCGGGCCGCCTGCTCGACCGCTCGGGCGCCCGCCAGCTCGGGCAGCAGGTCGACGAACCGGTCGATCGCGAGCACGCCGGCCAGCGTCGTGCGCGGGATGGTCACCTCGGTCGGCTCGTTCGCCTGGTGTCGTGTGATGTCGAGTTGGTGCGGGTCGACGTCGCCCCGGCCCGTGGCGCGGCGGATCGCGAGTGCGAGCGCGGCCGGCAGGACCTTGGCCAGGGTGTAGTCGGCCAGGTTCTTGTAGAGGGCGGCCAACGCGTTGCGCTCCAACAGGAACAGCTCGCGTGCCTGATCCTGGCCATCCACTGTGGATATCGCGGCGTGGTGCCGATGATAGGCCACCGAGTCCGGTGCGTAGCGGACACGCCAGCCGCGCAGGTTCAGCCGCCAGCCGAGGTCGACGTCCTCGTAGAACATGAAGAACTTCTCGTCGAACCCGCCGACCGCACGGAACACGTCGGCCCGCACGAACATCGCCGAACCCGTGGCGAACAAGACGTCCCGTGGGACCGAAGTGTCCACTTCGGATACGGGTTTGCCGGCGTCGCGCTTGTATCCCATGCCGAACCACGTGAGGCCGGCGTCGGCGAAGTCGACGTGCTCGCCGGACCAGTCCAGCACCTTGCTGGCCACCGCGGCCACCGTCGGCTGCGCCTGGAGCACGGCCATCGCGGCGGTGGCCCAGGCCGGATCGGGGCGGGCGTCGTTGTTGAGGAAGGCGAGCACCTCGCCGGTCGCGTGCTCGGCGCCGAGGTTGCACCCGCCCGCGAAGCCCAGATTGGTGGAGGACTCAACCACCGGGAAGCCGGCGGTGCGGATCTTCAGAACGCTGTCGTCGCCGGAGCCGTTCTCGACGCAGATCACCTGGAGCCGGTCGGCGGGGTAATCGAGGTCGTCGCGCAGCGCGCGCAGGCACGTGATCGTGTCCGGGGCGCCGCGGTAGTTGACCACGATCACCGAGACGGTCGGCAGCACGCGTACCCCTTTCCGCTGATCCATGCCCGAGACAAGCCTGCACCATCACGCCCACGATCACCGACCCGACCACGTCCGCCACACCACTGAACGGCGCACCGTGGCCCGCCGGCCGATCCGCCACCGGGCGGCCAGCGTCACCGGCAGTCGCGCCACGACCTCGGCCAACACCAACAGTCGCAGCCGCACCGTGAAGTTGAGGTCGCCTGTGCGGCGACGCACAGGCAACACCATGGTCAACACCGCGAACCGTACGAACTCCCGCAGCGCGACGGTCATCGGCGCGCAGCGCAGCAGCATCAGCAGCCGGTTGCGCTCGTTCCACCGGTGGAACCGGAACGAGCCGGGCACGCTGCTGGCGCCGTGCACATGGTCGGTGGTGCTCGTGACCACCGTGAGCACGCGCCAGCCGGCCAGCCGCAGGCGCCACGACGTGTCCGTGTCCTCGTAATAGCAGAAGAAATCCGCCGGTACACCGCCGATCGAGCGCAACGCGTCGGTCCGCAGGAGGGCGGCGCCGCCGCAGAAGCCGAACACGCTGGCCGCCGGTGTGGTGACGTCGGCGCCGTGTCCGTCGGCGGTCAGGCGTACCCCGGCCGACGTGGGCAGCAGCGCGCCGGCCGCCCCGGCGCCCGGGTCGGCGTCCAGCGCGTCCTCGAGTTCGGCCAGCCACGTCTTGGCCGGCGCCGCGTCGTCGTTGAGCCACGCCACGAACGGCGTGCGGACGGACTTCATGGCAGCGGCGAGGCCGCCCGCGTAGCCGCGATTGCGGTGTAGTCGCAGCACCCGGGGCTCGGACGGGTGATCAGCGACGATCGCCGCGGTGCCGTCGTCGGACGCGTTGTCCACGACCAGTGTCGAGTGTGGACGGTCCTGCGCGGCGAGCGCGTCCAGGCACTGTTCGATGTGGTCCCGACCGCGCCAGGTCACCACAACGACGGTGCTGCGCTCCATCCGCAGACCTTATCGGCCTGTCATCCGGCTTAGGCGCCGTTTGGCATGGGAGGCTGGTCACGTGCCTGAGCTCGTCGTGCTCGTCGAACAGTTGCTGGCACCGGTGCCCGGTGGTACCGGCCGCTACACGCGCGAGCTGGCGTCGGCACTGGCCGCGAGCGCGCCGGCCGAATGGGTCGTGTCCAGCGCGGTCGCGCGGCACCGTGACCCGTCGCCGGCCGTGATCCCGGGTGTGGACGGGCCGAAGGTGCTGCCGTTGTCGCCGCGCGCGCTGACCTACGCGTGGGAACGCGGCTGGCCGCTGTGGCCCGGCGGCGACGCCGTGCACGCGCCGACACCGCTGGCCCCGGCCCGCGCCAAACGCGGCCGTGGCCTGGTGGTGACCGTGCACGACACCGTCCCGTGGACGCACCCGGAAACGCTGACCCGGCGCGGCGCGCACTGGCACCGGAAGGTCATCGCCCGCGCGACGTACCAGGCCGACGCGATCGTCGTGCCGACGTCCGCCGTGGCCGCCGAACTCACCCAGCACGCGCCCGGCACCTCGCGCGTGCACGTGATCGGCAACGGCGTGTCGACCGGTCTGCGCGAAGTCCCGGACATGGACGCGCGGTTTCGGATCCGCAGCCGGCTGCAACTGCCCGAGCGCTACGTCTTGGCGCTCGGCACGATCGAACCGCGCAAGGGCCTCGACGTGCTCCTCGACGCGATGTCCCGCCCGACCGCGCCGGAACTGCCGCTCGTGATCGCCGGTCAGCCCGGTTGGGGCGGCATCGATCTGCCTGAGATGGCGCGCAAACGTGGCTTGTCACCCGATCGACTACGAATCCTCGGCCGTTTGAGTGAGACGGAAGTCACTGTCGTCCTGCACGGCGCGGCCGTGCTCGCCGTGCCGAGCCTGGCCGAGGGATTCGGACTGCCGATGGTCGAGGCGATGGCGGCCGGCGTGCCGATCGTGCACTCGGACGCGCCGGCATTGGTCGAGGTCGCGGGCGGTACGGGCGTGATGGCGCGGCGCCAGGACCCGGTCGCGCTCGCGCACGCGCTCCGGTCGGTGTTCAACGACCCCGCGCGGACCGAAGCCAGGGTCGCGGCGGCCAAGTCGCGGGCGGCCAACTACACATGGGAGCGCACCGCTCAACTTGTCTGGAATGTCCATCTCGAACTGCATCAAAACCGGCTAATCGGCCTGTTGTGACCACCTAGTACTCACTTTCGCCTTTTTGGGCACACTACCCAGGGTGTCGGTCGTACGCTGCACAGCGTGCCCAGAGTCCTGCTCGACGCGACGGCCGTCCCAGCGGACCGTGGTGGCGTCGGGCGATACGTCGACTCGCTGGCCGGCGCACTCGATCAAGCTGGTAGTGAGCTGTGCGTGGTGTGCCAGCCGCGCGACGCCGAGCGGTATCACACGCTCGCCCCGAACTCGCGGATCGTGCCGGCCACCGAGGCCGTCGCCACGCGGACGGCGCGATTGACCTGGGAGCAGACCACCCTGCCGCGCCTGGTCCGGCGTCTTGGCGCGGACGTGTTGCATTCGCCGCACTACACGGCGCCCTTGGCCGTGCCGGCCGCGTCCGTCGTGACCCTGCACGACGCCACTTTCTTTACGGACGCCGTGTTGCACTCGTCCGTCAAGGCACGGTTCTTCCGCGGCTGGACGAAGGCGTCGCTGCGCCGGGCCGAGTTGTGCATCGTGCCCAGCCACGCCACCGCGGCCGAGTTGGTCCGCGTCGCGGCGGCCGACCCGCGGATGCTGCACGTGATCCCGCACGGCGTGGACACGGAGTATCTGCATCCGCCGACATCGGCCCAGATCCGTGAGGTCCGGGCCGGCCTCAATCTCGGCGACGGCGATTATGTGGCGTTCCTCGGCGCGTTGGAGCCACGCAAGAACGTGCCGGCGCTGATCCGCGGTTTCGCCCAGGCTTGCCAGGGCCGAGCTGATCCACCCGCGCTGGTGCTGGCCGGGCAGCCGGGATGGGACGGGCAGGTCGAGCGCGCACTGGACGCGGTGCCGCGCCGATTGCGCGTGCTGCGCGCGGGTTATCTGCCGTTCGAGTGGTTGGCCGGCTTCCTCGGCGGGGCGCTGTTGGTGGCGTATCCCAGCCTGGGCGAGGGTTTCGGCCTCCCGGTCCTGGAGGCGATGGCCGCCGGTGCCGCGGTTTTGACGACTCGCCGGCTGTCACTGCCGGAGGTCGGCGGCGACGCGGTCGCGTACTGCGGCGTGGGAGCGGGGGACATCGCGGTCGGGCTGACCGATCTGTTCGACGACCCGGCCCGCCGGTTCGACCTCGCGTCGGCGGCACAACGGAGGTCCAAGGAGTTCACGTGGGCCGGCAGCGCCGAACGCCACCGTGAGGTCTACGAACGCGCGTCGATCCTCTACAAACGAGGACGGTGAACGAAGCGACCCGCTTTGTCGGTGCTCGCCGCCGTGCTCACGCATGGCTCCCCAACAGACGCGGTCCGTAGCCAGGGGTGCCCTGTCTCGAAAGGACGCCCAGGACGTGCGGCTCGCCACGTGGATCAAGCTCGCCGGCATAGTCGTCATCGCCGTGATCGTCGTCCAGGTCGGCAAGGTCATCGCCGACCGCACGACATCCGGATGCGATCGTGCCGGCGGCGACATCGCGCATGCGGAAACCAGTGACTGTCGGGGCTATGTCAGGCAGGCCGCCGGCGATCCGTCCTTCGCCGGGGACGTGGAGACTAAAGTTGCGATGGTGATGCGGGAAGGCGGGGCCACCAGCGGTGTCGTGGCGATCAACCATCCGCGCATGTGCACCGGGCCGGTGAGCTGCCGGGTGGCGATCACTGCCATCTTGCCGAAAGGTTCGGTGCTGTACGTGTGGGAGCTGGGTGCGACGAGGTCGATCGAGTGTGACGGGGAGGGGGCGTGCCACTGATGTCGGTACTGACCCGGGTCGTCAGTGTGCACTTCGACGAACGGCCCCACGAATGGCGCAACGTCTACGACCCGCGCGGCTATCCGGAGCTCGTCACCGACGTCGTCACCCCACCTCCGGCGGACAGCCCGCAATGGGTACGCGGCCACCGCATGATCGTCGTCGGCGAGCATCCGTACGACCCTGCCGATACCGCCGCCACACCGATGCTGCTGGTGGCGGTCGGGACTGTGAACGGAGCGACAGTGGGCGCGGCCTACTACCGGCAGGTCGATCCATCCGGTATCACTGGATGGATCACTGTCAACCTGCGGCCGATGCAGGATGCGCCGGACCTCGCGTTCACCAGCCAGGGTTGGCAGAACTTCCCCACGACCGCGGTCGTGGACGCAGACCAGTTACGGGCGTTGGTGACGGAGCACCTGGCGAGCGGCCGGCGACCGGAATGCGTGCCGTGGCTTCCGTCCGAACTCGTGGGGTGAGCCCTCGGTTTCGAGGGCTCACCCGCGCGGTCAGAGTTGGTCGTTCTTCACGTGTGCGATGAGCTCGGCCAGGTCGATGTGCAGCTCCTGGCCAGGGTTCTTGCTGTCCCGCACGGCATCCAGGGTGTTCTTGAGCTCGACACATTCGCCGTTGTTGCCGCCGCTGTGGCTGGACTTCCGCCAGCTCATCCCTTGACCCTTCTGTTAGCCCGAGTACTGCTCTGCCAGCGTAACCAGCAGTTTGCGGCTCGCGTCCGGCGAAAGGGCGATTGAACTCAAATGTTCGAACACCTTGCGGTACGTGGTGATGTCGACAGGTCGTTCGAGGTACAAGGCGCCGTTGTAATGCTCCAAATAGACGAAGTTCGGGTCCTTCTCGTCGGGCAGGGTCATCAGGGAGAACGGGCTGGACATGCTGCGATGCGGGCCGACGTCGAACGGGAGGACCTGGATCGTGGCCCACGGTGCATGGCTGACTTCGGCGATATGCCGGAGTTGTTCGGCCATGTCGGCGTGACTGCCGACCGGTCGGTGTAGCACTGCTTCGTTGAGCACGACCCGGAAACGCGGTGGTCGGTGCTCCAGGCGGTACTGCCTTGCCCGTCGGAAGCTGATCGATTTCTCGACGTCGGCTTCGCTGACCTTGCCGCTGGCTGTGCGCAGGCCCCGCACGTATTCCGGGATCTGCAACAGACCGTGCACCGCCTCGGCCTGGTAGGTCCAGATTTCTCGTGCGTCGGCTTCGAAACCGACGAATGTCTCGAACCAGTCGGGCATGGTGTCGGAATAGGCGAGCCACCAGCCGCGTTCGCTCGCTTCTTCGGCCTGGCGTACGAGCATGTCCACCATCGGTGGTCCGATTTCATACAACTGGCAGAGGAACTTGACGTTCTTCGACAAGATCGAATGGCGGCCGTTCTCGATTCGGCTGACGGTCGGCCGCGTCAGTCCTATGTAGACGGCAGCCTCGTCCATCGTCTTGCCGGCGGCCTCGCGCAACTCGCGAAGTTGCTTGCCGAGGCGCCAACGCCGTACCAGCGAGCCGGGAACCAGCTCGTCGTCATCAGTCATGCGGGGCAGTCTGCCGTACAGGGAGGACATACCGGTTCACACGATTGTGGGATTTCGGAAGCGCACGTACGCACCGTACCTTCGGGTTGCCTCGTCGGGATGATTTCATACTAGCAAGTGCGGGAGGCAACGTGGCGTGGAACGTGTGGACCGGCGTGACGGCATGGCCGTATCTGCTGGTCATCGGGGTGAGTGTGCTGGGGATCTGCTGGGTCACCAGTCCGGCGCAGCGCAGCCGGCGGCGTCGGCGGGACGCGCGGGACCGGATCGCGCTTCGGCGCGCCCTACGCGGCGAGGACACAACGTGATCCCGCGGCGGGGCGCGGCCAAGGTGCGGTCGCAGTGCGTGTGGTGGCTGTGCGGGCAATGCACGGTGCGGAACTGCCGGTGCCTTCCGGTGACGGTGACCGCGACCGTGCCGAAGGGAGAACGCAATGGCAGATCATGACGAATTGAGCGCGTTCGCCCGCGCGGTCGGCTTCGTGCTGCGGGCCGAACGGCAGAAACGCCACTGGACGCTGGCCGAGACCGGGCAACAGGTCGGCCTGTCGGTGTCGGTGCTGTGCCGGGTGGAACTGGGGGCGCGGCCGTTGGACATGAGCCGGCTGATCGCGTTGTGCTT
>Ga0207664_10003835_pt1 | contig 10098 bp, 15 predicted proteins | sample LARL83metaG_FD_184349 | JGI IMG/M metagenome (GOLD analysis project Ga0207664, IMG submission 184349) | Corn, switchgrass and miscanthus rhizosphere microbial communities from Kellogg Biological Station, Michigan, USA - LAR L8-3 metaG... | ecosystem: Host-associated > Plants > Roots >...
CCCCGGCCACCATCACCACCGAGACCCTCACCCGCGAAGAGATCCACACCGGGTTCGACGGGCTCATCGCACGCATCGCCGAACTCGCCCTCGAACGCGACCACGCCCGCACCGCCGAAGCCGACGCGTTGGAAGCCTCCTGCGCCATGCAGCAGGAACTGACCCGCGCACGGCACCAGGTGCACGTCGCCGACGTCGTCAACGCCGCCCTGCGCACCGAACTCGACCGGGTCCGCACCGAACTGCGATGCACCCGCGAGGCATGCCGCGAACTGGCCGTCACCAAAGGCGTGCTGGAGATGCAAAACGAACGGCTCCAGCACGAAATCGACCGCGGCCCGGCATGCGAGCAGCAGCACGAACAGCCGCGCAAACGACGCCGGCGGCTGTGGCACAGAACCAACCGGACCTGACCAGGCCGCGTGCGGTCCATCACGCCGCGCGTGGCCACCCCTCGAACGTGGAGAACGAGATGAACGACACCAGCACCGCCACCACCGCAGCCCGCGCCGCCGCCGAATGGTGGGCCACACAGATCGCCGACCCCACCTTCAACAACGAACGCCCCGGCGAAGGAGACTTCCACTCCTTCGCTGCCCGCGGACTCGCCGGCATGATCGCCGACGCTCACCCCGTTACCGCCGAACAGCTCGCCACGTTTACCGACGCCCTCGAGAACATCCTCATCCGAGACACCCGCGAAGACGGCTGGCACTACGGCCTGCACGCCGACTACCACCCCGACCGGAGCCTGCGTGAAGCTGCGGAAGCCGCCGGGATCGACGAGTCCCGGTTTCCGTGGAAAACCAACATGTGGATCCGCGACGGTGCCGTCGTCGTCTCCGCCGGCTACGCCGCGCCACACCGGCTCGTGTGGGCGCCGCCCGGGTGGGTCCGGCCGCCGTGCGGGGAGATCCGGGCCGAAGAGATCGGACGCTACGAGTACACGTACTTCCCCGAGGTGTGCACCCGGCCGCTCTATCACGAGGATGAACACGGCGGCTGGCAGCCGGACCCCGTGACGTGCGGCCACTGTGGTAAGACCCGTGCCGACCACTACAACGGCAGCTACGAGGACTTCGGGCACGCCTTCACCGAGGCGGGCAGCCATGCGTAGCCCCGGGTTCGTCACCGACCGCCACGACCACATCGCAGGCGTCGACAAGGCCGCGTTCAGCCCCGACGGCAACTACCGGTACGCCCTGTCCCGCAGGTGGGGACACGGGCCAACCCTCTGCTGGGTCATGCTGAACCCCTCAGTCGCAGACGCCTTCCGATCCGACCCGACTCTGACCCGGTGCATCGGCTTCACAAAACGGTTCGGCAGCTACGGCGGCCTGACCATCGTCAACTTGTATGCCCTGCGCTCCACCGACCCGGCGACGCTGTGGAGGCACAAGGACCCGATCGGTCCGCTCGGCGACCAGTTCATCCAGTCCCAAGCAGCCGGACGCACCTCCGTCATTGCAGCCTGGGGCACACACGGCGCCCGCAACCAGCGCGGACAGCAAGTAGCGGACACGCTCGCCGACGCCGGAGTCAGCCTGTACTGCCTCGGAGTCACCGCCAACGGGCAGCCGAAGCACCCCCTCTATGTGCGGGCTGACACACCGCTTGAGCCGTACCGGGTCGGGGTGGGCTGCGATGCCTAGGCTCCCGCGACTCCCCCGGCGCCAGCCGAGATGGCAGCGCGCCGGCGCCAAGACCGCTCGAGTCGCCAGCGAACTCACCGCCTGGTTCGGCGTCGGCTTCGCCGCCATGGCCGCGGCCGACACCGAACCCGGCAACTCCGCAATGTGGGCCGTCGTCTTCCTCGCCGTCATCGGCGCCGGCTGGCTCACGCTGCGGGCCGGGCCGCGGATCGTCCGCGCCATCAGGCACGGACGCACGCCGAAACGGCACCGGGGCCGGCCGGGACGCACACCAATCAGCAGCCAATGGACCAGCGCCCCGAGAAGGAGGTTCCGCCGTGGCTGACCTGCACGGAAACAAGATCGTAGGTGGGCACCCATCAATCGCTGACACTCCGCATAACCCGTCGACTTCCAGCTCACAGGGTTGCGGGCCGCAGCGGTTGCGCCTGAGCCGCAAGGCCGGATGGCGCAAACCCGAAGGCGCCGTCGTCGTCAGCCGGCCCGGCCGCTGGGGCAACCCGTTCGAGGTCACCAAAGGCGCCACCAACTGGTACGTCTACGAGCCCCGCAGCAGGCAGCAGTTCAACGAGTTGGGCAGTCTCACCACCCGCGCCGAAGCGCAGGAATTCGCCGTCAGCCTGTACGCGGCATGGCTCAGGGGCAACGTGTTCGCCGCCGAGCTGGAGCCGCGGCGGCAATGGATCCTCGACAACCTCGGTGCGCTGGCCGGCAAAGACCTGTGCTGCTGGTGCGCGGACGGGACAGCGTGCCATGCCGACGTCCTGCTCACTCTCGCCGCGAAGACGGGAGACGAGCGCTGATGGGCAAGCAAGCTAACAAGAAGCTGAAGCACCGCCGCTTCGAGCAAAAGCGCAGCAACGCTCGACGGCGAGCCAGTGCCGTGGTCAACGACTCCTTGCGCGATGTCCTCAGCCAAACCGCCGACTACCTCCGGACCGCACCGGCCGCAGACATCAAGGCACTGGAAGCCACCCTCGCCGAAGCTCTCGAAGAAGCCGCGGCCCACCCCGAGCGCGTCGCGGCTGCCGCGCACATGGCACGCAAGGTCTTCACCGCACCGCTCACCAAGGACAACCGCGCTGCGTCCCCGACCCTGCCGGGCGACTTCCCCGCGATCGAGGCCAAGACTGCCGAAACACATACGGCGCTGCGCGCCCAGGTGCCGGTCGCCTGTCCGCACCTGGGTTTCGACGCCCCGCTGGGTGCGGTGTGCGTGGACGAGGCGGACACGATCATGTGTCCGAACTGCCTCGACGATCACATGCGGAACGGCCACACCCGCGAGTGGGACCGGACCTGCTCGGAGTGCGGCGGCGTGGACATGCGCGGCATCTCAGCGATCAACACGCTGCCTGCGATGGGCGTGCCGGTCCGGTTCGGCAACGAGGTCCGGGTGTTTATCGCGCCGGTGATGCTGACCGGGCTGGGGCTGTGCAATCCGTGCCGGCTGGCTGCGGGCAAGAAGCGGGTGCGAGCGGGTGGTGGTTCAGGTGTTTGACCTGACCAGGCCTGTTACCGGAGCGCTCGGCCCTGCGCACCGCTGCCCGCGCTGTGGCGCACTGAAGCCGGTCGAGCCTCTGACGTCAATCAATAGCGGCGCCGAGGTGCGCTACGTCTACGAGTGCCCGCGGTGTCGGCATGCCTGGTGGAACGCGTACAACACCAGCGCCGACGAGCCGTGGGAGGTGGCGGCATGAGGTCAGGACTCGGTTGGAGCTGGCGCGCTGTCGACGATCTGGTCCAGCGGCTCGCGCGGGTCACCGCCTTGAGCGATGTACCAGCCCACAGGCACCAGAACAGCAACGGGCTTACCGCGCCGCTCAATCACGGTGTGCTGCTGGTCAACGGCCGCGGCATCGATGAACTGCCGCAGGTTCTGCCGGGCTTCCTGCACGCCAGTAGTCACGATCTTGGCCTCTCCCATATGCGCAGCTTACAGAAATGTGTCAGGTACACGTAAAGCGTACACCATGACGTTAGCTTAGCTGTAAGTCTTCCTGTAAGGTTGGACGTACAGCGAGACGCACCAGCAGCTCCATCAACATTCCAAAAAGAAAGGCCCGCGCGTGACCACGACCAAGCGACGCCAGCAGCAACGCGGCTGGCTCGTGCGCGTCGATCCCCAGCTCTGGATCGACATGTCGTTCAACCGTCGGCTTGCCAGGCCCGCGCGGTTCGCATACCTCGACAGCCTGTTCTACCTCGCTAGCAACGACGGCCCAGACGGGCTCTACCCAGCCACAGCAGCTACGGACTACGACCTCAACGAGGTGGCCAAACAACTCACCACCTTCGGCCTGTGGACCGACCACGGCCTCGGCTTCACCGTCAGTCCCTACCTGGGCTGCCGGATCGTGCCAGATGGTCGTGCGGCCATTCCACGGCCGCTGCGTCGAGCGGTGCTTGCACGGGATGGCCACAGGTGCGTTCTGTGCGGGGCTATCAACGACCTCACCCTCGACCACATCTACCCGTGGTCGCTCAATGGCCCGGACACCTACGAAAACCTTCGGGTCTTGTGCCGGCCCTGCAACAGCAGCAAGGGGGCGAAGATCTGATGGCCCGCATCCGCTCGATCAAGCCGGAGCTGCGCACGAGCCTCACCGTTGCCGAGTGGCCTCGCGAGGTTCGCTACTTTTGGACGCTCCTGTGGGGTTACCTCGACGACCATGGCCGCGGCGTCGACAACAACCGGCTGATCCTTGCCGACTGCTTCCCCCTGGACCGCGACCTCGACGAGCACATCATCGATTCCTGGCTCGACATGTTCACCGTGCCCGGCGTCGGCAATGACTGCGGACCCCTGTGCCGGTATGAGGTGAAGGGCAAGCACTACCTTCACGCCACTAACTGGCGCGACCACCAGAAGCCGTCACACCCGACGGACTCCCGCATCCCTCCGTGCCCGTTGCACGAAGCACCACCAGGAGTAAACGGCCAGGTCAACAACACTTCTGGAGCCTCTCCGGAATCTTTCCCGAAAACTCCGCGAACGACTCCGGAGCCGCTCCGCCCTGAGCAGTTAATAGGAGATGTAGTTAGAGATGTAGATGGAGAGGTAGTCGTCGATCCGACGGAGCCTCTCCGGGACTTCGGAGAGTTCTGGACCCACTGGCCCCGCAAGGTCAGCAAGCCCGACGCCCGCAAGGCGTGGGACAAGGCCGTCGGCAAGAACCGAGCCGACCCCGCCGCCATTGTCAAGGCCGCACAGTCCTACGCCGAACGCTGCCGCTTGATCGGCCAGGACCCGAAGTTCATCCCTCACCCGGCTACGTGGCTGAACCGCGAGTCCTGGGGCGACGACCTCGATGCCGTGCTTCCGCCGCCCAATCAGCGCTCCCCCAGCAAGCACGAAGCCTTCCAAAACCCCACCGACCCCGACGCCTACGACGGCGACTTCTAGGAGCGTCCCGTGAACGACAACCCCGACGACCAGGCCTGGCAGCGCACCGCGGCCAACGTCTTCGCCAACCTTGGCCTGCCCGCAACCGCCGACGGCGACTGGTCCCGATACGACCTCGACACCGATACCACCGCCGAGGAGCAAGCCGCCGACAACCGCGCTCGCGCCGCCGAGTATTTCCTGGCCAACACGCCGGACCGCTTTCGGCACGCCATCGCCGACCACCCGGCAGTCACCGACTGGGTAACCCGGTACCTGCTCGACCCGGCCGTCGCGGGCGACCTGGTCCTGATGGGAGGGACCGGTAGCGGAAAAACGCATCAGGCCTACGGCGCGCTCGCCGCAATTGGGAACTCCGGACAACCGCTCGTTCGCTGGGTTGCCGAATCGGTGCCGGACCTGCAAGCCCGGATGCTCCCGTCGTCCGGCGTGAGCCTGGAAACCGAGTTCAACCGCATCGCCAACGCGCCGCTACTGCTGCTCGACGAACTCGGCGCCAACAAGGGATCCGACTGGGCAGATGCCATTACCTTCCGGCTCGTTGACCGCCGTTACAACCGCTGCCTGCCGACGATCTACACCACGAACATCCCGATTGAGCAGCTCAAGCTGGCCCTTGGCGACCGCGTCAACTCCCGGCTGGCCCAGACCGCCACCAAGGTCAAGCTCGACGGCATCGACCGCAGGAGGGCTGCCTGATGGACACCTGGGACCACCCGGAAGACCAGCCCCGCGTCAACGCCGATCACGATGCCGAGCGTGCCGTCCTCGGCGCGATGCTCCTCGATGGCCGCTGCATCGGCGACGTCGCCGCTATCGCACCCGCCGCCACGTTCCACCTGCCCGCCCACGAACGCATTGCCGCCGCCCTGATCGCACTCTCCAACGAGGGCCGCCCCACCGACCCGGTATCCGTCCTCGACGACTTCGTCCGCCGCGGCCAGCAGGGCTTTATGGGCGGCGGCGCCTATCTGCACCAGCTGATGCAGCAGGCCTGCGTCATCGGCTCCGCGACGTACTACGCCGACATTGTCCGTCGCTACCACCAGAAGCGGATGCTCGTCGCCATCGGTACTCGCCTGGCGCAGATGGGCGACGATCCCGCCACCGACCTCGACGACATTCCCGACCTGTACGACGTCGCGATGAAGGAGCTCGAAGCCGGGCTTGCCGATACCTCCGGCGTTCAGATTCCCACCGCCGACGACCTGTTTGACCCGACCATCGCAGGCATCGAGAACCCTGCGCCGAATCGGTTCCTGCCCACCGGCATCCACGACCTCGACGCGCTCCTCGGCGGCCTGGCGCCCGGCAACGTCATCATCATCGCCGCACGCCCGTCCATCGGGAAATCCACCCTGGCCAGGGGATTCATCCGCGAGGCAACGATCCGGCAGAAGGTGGAGACGCTGTTCGTCAGCCTGGAAATGAGCGCCGACGAGAACATGCGCTGCATCATTTCCGCTGAAGCCAAGGTCGAGCTGCACCACATCAACCACAACACCCTGACCGAGCACCAGTGGGCCCGGATCTCCCGGCGTGCCGAGAGCATCCGCAGCGCACCCCTGCACATCCTCACCACCTCCGAGGTCACCCTCGGGCAGCTCCGCCACCACGCTTTCGAAATCCGCCGCACCCGCGGCAGCCTCGGCTTGATCGTCATTGACTACTTGCAGTTGATGGGCGCTCCCAGCGCCGAGAACCGGCAGCAGGAAGTGTCGGCGCTGTCCCGGGGGCTGAAGAACCTCGCCTCGGAACTCGACGTGCCGATTGTTGTCTTGTCGCAGCTCAACCGGAATGCCGAGAGTCGCGCCGACAAGAAGCCGGCCATGTCTGACCTGCGCGAGTCCGGTGCGATCGAGCAGGACGCCGCCGTGGTGATCCTCATGCACCGCGAGGACGCCTACGAGGAGCAGTCCCCGCGGGCCGGCGAAGTCGATCTGATGGTCGTGAAGAACCGTTTCGGGCCGAAGGCCACGATCACCTGCGCGTTCCAGGGCCACTACTCCCGCGTCACGGACATGGCCAAGGCCGACGAGCCGTGGACCCCGCACGCCGCCATGCGCGACGCCGCCTGAACACGAAGCGGCCGGGGCGCCCTTAACGCCCCGGCCATCCCCAACCCAACCAGAAAGGCACCCGTGAGCATCCCCGTAACCATCGTCGGCCGCATTGAGGGCGTGCCCGCGAGTCTTAGCGACTGGCTTGCTGAAGTCCCTAGCGATGTGGTTCTCCCGCCAGCACAACTGGGCCTGTGCGTTGTGTACGGCTGCGACCGAAGGGTCGGGCGGAAGGGCGCCCGCGGGCTGTGCCCGCGACACTACTTGCGCCTGTGGGCAACCGGCTCACCTACCGGCAGCAACGAGCCGACGCAGGAAGCTAGGTTCTTCCGCTTCGTACAGCAGTCCGGCAATGACTGTTGGATCTGGTCCGGCTCTTCCGACCAAAGCGGCTATGGGATGTTTTCCGCAAATGGCCGTTCAGGGCGCTCCCACATATGGGCCTACAAATTTCTCATCGGCGACATTCCGCCCGGACTCCAACTGGATCACCGTTGTCACACCGACGATCCGTTATGCCCGGGGGGCGATGCCTGCCCGCACCGGGCCTGCTGCAACCCCTGGCACTTGGAGCCCGTAACGCCGCTTGAGAACTTTCGGCGCGGCGAGCGCTGTCGACCACGAGCGGCGTGCCCCCAAGGCCACAAGTACGACGAAGCCAACACCTACCTCAACCCACTCGGTCGGAAGGTGTGCCGGACCTGCACAAACACCTACCGAGATCGCTACAACTCCAAGAAGAAGGCTGGCAAATGAGCGGCGAAACCACTGTGACGGTTGTCGGGAACCTGACCGACGATCCCGACCTGAAGATCACTCCCTCCGGCGCTTCGGTCGCCTCGTTCACGATCGCATCCACGCCCAGGACGTTCGATAAGGCGGCGAATGAGTGGAAGGACGGCCAGGCGTTGTTCCTTCGGTGTTCGATCTGGCGGGACGCCGCCGACCACGTTGTCGAGTCCTTGTCCAAGGGGACCCGCGTCATTGCCACCGGCGCCCTGAAGCAGCGGTCCTACGAGAAGGACGGCCAGAAGCGCACCGTCGTCGAGCTGGACGTGGAGGAGATCGGCCCGTCGCTGAAGTACGCGACGGCGAAGGTCACCAAGGCCAACCGGGGCGGCGGACAGGGCGGCGGCAACAGCGGCGGTGGCCGGCCGCAGCAGAACACGAACAGCGGCAGCCAGGGCGGATGGGGCGGCGGCCAGCAAAGCGGCTGGGGGTCTCCGGAGGAGGCGCCCTTCTAACCACGAACAGCCAGCGCTGACCCCCCGAACAGCACCGAAACCAACCGAGGAGAAGACCATGTTTGACCGCCAGGAGATCCGCGACCAGATCAGCAGCGCCGCAACGGCGCGCTGGAACCAGCTCAACAAGGTGGGCATCAAGGGACTCGTTCCCGCCGAGTGCGCCGACATCGCCATGCGCGTGCTTGACGCCGCCGGCGTGTTCGCGCCGCAGCCGAACGTGCCCGCCGAGGTCTGGTACTTCACCGACGACGAGGAGGGCTCCTCGTCCGAGGTGTACCTCAACGTCGACACGGCCAAGGCTGCCGCCATCGCTGACCTCGAAGCTCTGGACCCTGGTGCGGTCACCGGCGAAGAGCAGTACACCTGGCGCACCGTGGAGAAGCTGCCGAACTCCCACCTGCTCGACGAGGACGGCAGGTTCACCGGCTGGTCCGTGAACCGGCTGCAGATTGCTGCGCCGGTCGCGAGGGTGGGTGCGCGATGACCGAGATCATCAACGGCGCCATCGTTTTCGACGCCGAAGAACTCGCCTGGTTCGCCGCCAACTACGGCGGCACCGCCTGGTGCGTGTACTTCGCCGGCATCGACGAGATCACCACCCACGACCGGCACTACCCCGGCGACGAGGTGGATGGCGAGCCGTTCACCGAGGAGACGGTCCGCGCGTACCTGGCCGACTTCGACAGCAGGTTCGGGCCCGGCTCGCCGCTGGCGGTTGAGCTTGGCGACCCGAGCTACGCGATTGCGCTGCACTACGGCAAGCCCGCGTTCGGGTCGCACCAGCACGGCCACACGGTGCTGCCGCCGGCCGGGACCTGGGACAAGCCCAGTGACTGCGCCTGCGGGCGCACCTGGGCCGAGGCGGAGAAGCAGCAGGCCGAGGAGCTGGCCAAGGTCGAGTGGGCCGTTTACGTGGCCGGGCTCGGAACCCTGATCCGGCAGGACATGGAGCTCGAGGACGACGATCCGGAGAACCTGCCGTGGACCGAGGATGCGGCCCGCAAGTTCGTGGAGTTTGCGAACGGCGAGATGCAGCAGATCCACCGGACCGCACCGAACCAGGCGGTGCTGCTGCACTACGGGCAGCCGGTCGTCGAAACGGCGGGTGCGTGATGGCCGAGACCCCCGCCCAGCGCGTCGAACGCGTCAGCCAGATGCTCCAGCTCTGCCGCATTCGCGGCAACATCCGCATGGCACACCTCGAAAGCGCCCTCAACGACCTGCGCGCCGTCGCCGACGAGTACGAAACCGTCAAGCCCGAGCTTGCCGACGCCTACGAGACCGAAACCGACCACCCGGAGTGCCCCGACTGCGGCAACGGCTGCGGCGGCCACGCGCCGGAGATGTATCACGTCGACTGCGGCGAGAGCGTCATCGACTGCACGTGTCCGAACCGCCCTGCCCCTGCCGGCAGAAGCTTGATTTTCGGCGAGATCAACGCCGAACGCTTCCGGCAGATCGCCAAGTTCGGCGAGCAGCACCGCGAGGACGGCACCGGCGGACCGGTTATGCAGAGCGAGGCCGACCGGATGCGGTCCGCCTGCGACTACCTCGCCAGGAACGGCGGCGCCGACTGGCGTGCGGTCCTGCTGGAGGAGGTCTACGAGGCTGTGGCCGAGGAAGACCAGGGGAAGCTCCGCGCCGAGCTAACGCAGGTGGCCGCGGTCTGCGTGGCGTGGATCGAGGACATCGACTCCCGGACGGCGGGTGCGCAATGACCACCACCCCGCCCG
>Ga0207664_10003836_pt1 | contig 10097 bp, 10 predicted proteins | sample LARL83metaG_FD_184349 | JGI IMG/M metagenome (GOLD analysis project Ga0207664, IMG submission 184349) | Corn, switchgrass and miscanthus rhizosphere microbial communities from Kellogg Biological Station, Michigan, USA - LAR L8-3 metaG... | ecosystem: Host-associated > Plants > Roots >...
GCGTACCGCAAACCTTCCGCGGCATAAGTCAGTGGGTTGAACAGCGTGAACACCTGGAACCAGCGGATGTTGTCGAGCGCTGCCCACGGATAATAAGTGCAGCCTGTAAACAGCAAGGGCGTGAAGATGAGCGTGAACATCATGCTGATCTGTTCCGGCTTGATGACGGTGCCCATCACCAGTCCAAAGCTGGCACCCATGCAAGCCGTGAGGACGATCATGCCCGCCACCAGAGCGATGTGATCGGATCTAACGGCGAAACGCGCGCCCAGTATCCACCAGGCCAGCGGAAAGATCACCGCTCCCGCAATCACACCTCTCAGCGCGGCGAAAAGTACCTTCTCGATAGCCACGAATCCAATCGGAAGCGGCGCCAGCAGCCGGTCATCGATCTCACGCGCAAATCCTAAGTCCAGCACCAACGGCAGCGTGACGCCTTGCATGGATGCGACCAGCGTCGTCAGCGCCACAATGCCTGGCAACATGAGAGCCACAAATCCGCCCGCCGCCAACCCGATGCCCGGCAGCACCTTGCCGAAAATGAAAAGAAAGAACAGCGGCTGCATGAGAGCTTGCAGCAAAAAAGCGATGAACTCGCGGCTGGTCACAACCAGGTCGCGGTGCAGCATCGCCAAGAAGGCAGTAATGCCGAGTGAAACGCGGGATCGGTCTTGCATCAGCGCAGGTGCCTCCCGGTGAGATAGATGAAAACCTCTTCGAGCGAAGCCTGCTTCAAATGCAGGTCGTGCACTTCGGCTCCAGTTGCAAGCACGGCCTGTGCAGCCGACCCGACTAGCGACCGAGCCTCTTCCGAATACAGACGATACGTCACCGCGGGCGGCTGCCCCACTTCCATTTCTGCTTTCGTCACGCCGGGCAGCGTCTCCAGCGCCTGCTTCAAACCGGTATTCCTCGCCGGATCTCCCGATTCCGGAATCCGAACATGAATTTCCAGGGCATTGCCGCCGGGAATCATCTTCTTCAATTCCGCCGAGGTGTTGTCGACCAGGATCTTCCCGTAATCCATGATTGCGATTCGCTCGCACAGCTTATCTGCTTCGTCCATGTCGTGCGTGGTCAACAGGATCGTCAGGCCTTGCTGATTCAGCTCACGAATCCGGTCCCACAGGAACAGCCGGGATTGGGGATCGAGATTATTGGTCGGCTCATCGAGGAACAGAACATCCGGTGAATGCATTAGCGCCCGGGCGATCATCAGCCGCTGGGACATTCCTCCGGAAAACCGGTTGACTTTATCCTTCTTACGGTCCGCCAGTCCAAGCTCAGTGAGCAGCTTGTCGGCCCGCTCTTCGCGCTCCTTCCGTCCCACGCTGTGATACGCGGCATGGAACGTCAGAATTTCCCGCACTTGCAGGCTGCGGTCCAGATTGCTTTGCTGCGGCACCACCGCGATGCGCTGCTTGACGCCTATCGGATCGCCCCCCACGTCGATGCCCATCACCGAGCAGGATCCGCTGGTGGGCACCACACTGGTAATCAGTACGCCTATGGTCGTCGTTTTGCCGGCGCCGTTGGGTCCGAGCAATCCGAAGATTTCGCCGCGCCGCACCTGGAACGAGACACCATCGACGGCATTGGCCTTCGACTTCTGGTAGCGCTTAACCAAGTCGCGCACTTCGATGGCAGGCGAGGTGTCGGTGGATGCGGTCATCGGTCTTGCATCCATTGAACAACAACTATGATGACGACCGTCAATGGTGGCCTCAATGTTGCGGGCCGTCCGTAAGCATTTCGGTGTAGAGCTGTTCCATGTTCCGAGCGAAGCTCTCCGTGTCGCAGACCGGAGCGTGAAGAAGCCGCGTTCGCATGTTGCGGCGAAGATCCACCAGGCGATCTGGAGAATTCGCCAGCCCGATCGCCATCGATATGTAGTCTTCGAGCGAATGACCAACCAGCTCATCGAGGCCGGCCGACTCGAGGATCGAAGCACTGGTTCGCGACGCCCAGCGATCTCCAGAGAAAGTGACAACCGGTATACCCTGCCAGATCGCCTCCGTAGTAGTTGTGCCGCCATTGTAAGGAAAGGTGTCCAGCGCGATATCGATCCCGCCGTATGTTTCAAGAAATTGATAATGATCCGACGGCCCCTCTAAGCGGACTCTTTCGCGACGAACACCCTGCCGCTCGAAGAGGTCCTGCACGAACTCCCGCGTGCCGGCCGACCCAAGCGCCCCGTTCTTTAAGAGCAAAGAACTACTGGGAACCTGTTTCAGAATCCTGCTCCAGGCCCGGATCACTTCATTGGTGATCTTGTATTGCGACGCCAAGCTCCCGAAAGTAATCGCTCTGTTAGTCAGGCAAGGCGGGTCTTTCACATCTGGGACCGGATACGTCACTTCGAAAGTCAGGTAGGAACCCGGGACGCGCGCGATTTTTTCACAATAGAACCGTTCTTCTTCGCGTGGAATCACAATGTCGTCGCCGATCAGATAGTCGTAGCTCGAAATGCCGGTGGTGGCATACATGTTGAACCATCCCACGCCGACCTGGGCCGGCCGCAATGAAAATAGCGGTAGCCGCTCCATTGTGCTGTAGCCATTCAGGTCGACGAGCAAGTCGATCTCCGCCTGCTCGATCCGTTGGCAGAGCGCCTCATTAGAGAGACTAGTCGTTTCATGGAACTGGTCCTGGGGGTGAGCGCGATACCCATGCCGAATCCGGGCTGCCGGCGCATCCGAGAACAGGTGAACCTCGAAATGCGTCCGATCGTGATGATTGATCAAGCCCCAGACCGGCTTCATCCAGTTGTGATCCTGAAAAAAGGCCGAGACATAGCCAATACGCAACAGACGATTGCCCGGCGCCGGGCGCAACGAGCGGGCAGTAGTTCGCGTTGGGAAGCGCTGGTGCTCCGCCCAGTTGCGCCGCGCATCGAGCACGGCTTGGTTGTCGCTGGCCGGGCTCCCCGGGATGATCAAGGCGATGGCTGCTTCCGGCAATGCCGGGCTTCCCCGGGCGGCAGCCTGACGAAACAGATCCAGCGCTTCATCCACCTGCCCCAGCTTGAAAAGGGCGCGCCCGAGATTGTGTTGTGCCTCTGGCCAGTCCGCTTGAATCTCCAAAGCTTTTCGGAAGCAGGCCATGGCGGCTGCGTGCTCCTTCCGCGAACTTTCTGCGCAACCGGCCGAGTACCACGCGCGAGGCATGGCCGGGTTCAGTTGGAGCGATCGCCGATACGCTGCGATAGCACCCGGAAGCTGACCACTGGTTTGTAGCGCGTCACCCAACTCGTAGTGCAGCTCCGCGTCATCGGGCATCAAATCGATAGCCCGTTTCAAAAAGGGGATGCTCTGGTCGGCTCGCGCCAACGTCTTCAGCACTTGACCAAGGGCGGCCAGGGCGTGCACGTGCTCCGGGTCGCTATCAACAGCCCGGCGAAAGCTGTCCGCGGCTGCCTCCATATCTCCTTTGGTCCGGTAGGCATCGCCGAGATTGTAGTGCGAAGCGGCGTAGCCGGGTGCTCGCAACAGGGCTTGCTGGTAGGCGGCGATCGCGTCATCGAGGCGTCCCTGGTTTTCGCAGAAAACGCCCAGGTTGTTGTAAGACTCGGCGGAACTATCCAGTGCGATCGCCCGGCGCAAGCTGGTTTCCGCTTCATCGGCCCGCCCCAGCGCCATCAGGCTAAGTCCCAGGATTTTGTAACATCTCGCCTGATCCGGCGCTAACGCCAAGGCCCAGCGAAGCAGGTCAACAGCTTGAAGAGGTTGACCGGTCTGATGAGCGATTACGCCGAGCAGATACCAGACGTCGGCGTTGTCCGGCGAGGCTTCGAGAATCTGATGGTAAAGCCCGCTCGCTTCGGCCAGTCGTCCTTCGCCATGGTGATCCAACGCTTGGCGGAGGAGATGGGTCTCATGTTCGGTCAAGGCTTGAGTATAGTCGGACCTCTATCGGCCCGCGCTAAAGAATTAATGTCTTTTATCTCCATTACCTGCTTAGAATAGCCTTTCAGCACACTGTTGATCATCGCCAGCCCGACGTCGCTCAGCGTGCTTACCTGGTTAGGGAGCAGCACGCGCAGTAGCGGATACATCCAACCGATGACCGTGTAATACCATTTGATGTTGCGCTGTCCAGGTGTCGGCCACATGAAGCCGGGGCGAAAGTTGTACACCTTCTGAAAACCGAGTCTCATGAGGGCATTCTCGGTTTTTCCCTTCACGCGAGCCCACATCACCCTTCCTTTTTCGGAGCTATCGGTGAGGCTGCCGGAAACATAGATGAAAGTCATCTGAGGATTCAGGCTGGCCAGCGTTTGGGCAAAGTGCGTCGTGATGTCGTAGATAATGTGGCTGTAATCTTTCTCGCTCATTCCCGCAGAACTAACTCCGGCGCAATAAAAGCAGGCATCATAGCCGGTCAACTGATTGGTGAAGCCGTCCAGGTTCATGAAGTCCGGGACGATGCACTGCCTCAGCTTCGGATGCTTGGCGTCATAAGGCCTGCGATTGACCAGGAGCACTTGCTCGATGGCCGGATGCTCCAGGCATTCGAGCAGCACGCCTTCTCCAACCATCCCAGTTGCGCCCGTAATTATGACCTTGAGATTCGGCAGGTGACGCCGCCTTTCCTTGATTCGTTGTGAACCCGTTGACCATTAACGCACAGAAATTCTCTCTTCGCAGTCGATGGGGCGATCAAGATCCGGCGCTTACTGTTTGCGGCCGTTCGTAGTTCTCCAGAGCGGACCGTATTGCGGCCACTTCCGCGTCGGCTCCAGACCAATATTCCTCTTCATGGCCGTTCAAGCGGTCGGCGGTGGCCAGGGCTTGGGTTCGTTTTGCAAGCTGTGTTTTCGACGCCAACGGTTGGGCTCGCCGCATGAATTCCGGGGGAAGCGTGGCTGCGAGCGCAGCGTCTGTTTGCAAAGACTTGAGTTCACGAAGCGACCGATGGAAGGTGCGCTCGATGCGGGTTTGGTGGCGGGCGAGACGATCGAGCTTGGCGGTCAGGTCGGGGTTGTCGAGGATGTCGAGGTAGGTTTTCGCGGAGGCGGTCAGCTCCGCTTCCATGCGACGGATGCGGCGAAGATTCCAGGCGGCGGCAACGAGTTGGTCGAACAAAATTTGTTGTAAGGCGCCTTGTGGGCGGATGTCGGCTTGGAGCTGGGCGTGCAGGTCATCGAATTCTTCGCTGTCCTCAGCGGCGATCACGAGCTGGGCGGCGGTGAGTCCGTGAGTGCGGGCATTTTGTGAAGAGCGGGCCTTGCCTTCGTTGGTCCGGGGGCCGGTGCTGAGACAAGCATTGGCCGCGTTGGCGGTTTGGTGTGCTTCTGAGATCATTGTGTCGTCCTTAAGTGGGATTGGAACCCGGTTCGATTGTAGGCGGTCGGCGGGCGGTGCGAGCGTTGCCGATGCGGGGAATGATGGGAATGCAGGAGATGGGCGTGGGCGAGTGATGTCACTCATCGGAGTTTGAGAGTTGGTTCTAAACTGGTACAAGGAGCTTCTATGACGCCAAATACTCACTTGATTGCGAGCTTGCTATTCGTGGCAGTGGCTGCGGCCCAGACCCCTCCTTTGCGCAGGGGCGTCAGCGTGCAGATGCCCGTTACCACAAATGCAGTGGCCGTGCCGGATGCGGACATGGCAGACTCCCTCATAGTGGCCGTGACCTACCGCGGCGCCATTTTCCTAGAAGTGACCAGGGTCACGCCCGCTCAGTTGTCCGGGAAATTGAAATCGGAACTCGATGGACACCCCGGCAAGAGCGTCTACGTCAAAGGGGACGAGCGTACGCCTTATTCGACGATTGCGGAGGTCTTAGATGCGCTGCGGACAGCGCAGGTTAACGCGACCACGCTGGTGACCGAGCAGCGCGATCCCACGGATGCGTCATACGTGCAGCCGAAGGGGCTGGAGGTGGCGCTCCTGCCGCCGCCCGATGCAGCTCAGTCGATCATTTTGAGAGTCGGCAATGGCCAAACCTCGGACGCGGAGCTGAAGCAGCAAGCACAGCGTGACAAGCTGGTCGTGCTGGAGGTGAATGAGAACTCGACGTTCGGCGAGGTCGTCCACGCCATTGACGTGTGCCGCGCAGCGGGAGCTAAGGTCTTCCTAGCAACGCCGGCGAAGTAAGTGCCGCACAGTCGCGCGGGCTTACCGACGTGACACGTTCATTTTAAAATCCGCCGCAGCCGGCACGGTCACCGAAGCGCGCGTGGACAGTTGATCAGGTCTGGTGGAAACCGATTCTGTCGGCCATTAACTTCCGGCGCGTAACACGATCGACCGGCAAATAGTTTCGATCCTGTGGTTTCGCCTCTATAACAATCAGGCCCCTTTGGAAAACCTCCGGAAACAAGCGTCATCTGGCCCGCGCCTGCTGTCTTCGAGCGGTTAATGAGCGACTGAAATCTACTTCCGATTCCACACGGTTTTGTCGAGGCTTGGGAACTTGATCCGGCAATTGCCGGCGGCAATACCCTCAATGCGAGCCACGCCGCGGTCGTCGGTAGATCCGGTGGCTAATTCGCCGGTCGGAAGGCGAATTTCGTAATCCTGTCCAACGACCGGATTCCCTTCCTTGTCCTGAACGAGGATTTCGATCCAATGAGGCTTTTGTGGGTCGACGATCTTAGGGGGCGGATTGTTGGAACAGGGCTGGACCACGTTCGCGACATTGTCATATCCGAAGGAGCCGTTTGCGTCCTGGCCAGCGGCGGCTAAATCAGGGTTGTTCTCGGGCATGTTCGTTCCTCTCGATATTTGAAATCGACTTATGCGACCGGTTGAGCGAGCGCTTCATCGAACAGGCGCTCGACACGAGCGGTGGACGTTTTGTAGATTCCGTCGTTCAGGATTTTGGAAGCCCAGGGCGATTGGTCGAAGCCGGGTCCGTGGACCGTGCGAATGTCAATAAACTTGCAAACGTCGCGTTCGGCGGTGATTCCGTAACTGGCAGCGCTCTTCTTTCCCTGCTCGACACTCTCGCGGAGTTGATCATCGGATAGCTTGCCGCATTGGGCCGCAAAGCATTTGCGGAGGTGAACGATCATGCGAGATTCGAACAATCCATTGGATTTGTCGACGAAGGTTTGAATCTGGGATGGGCGGATTATCATAGTCAATCGTTGGAAAGCATGTCGACCTGGCTTGCGGCGTGTTCGGTGATGAAGGCGCGGTCGTCGGCGGACAGGGCGTGGCCGAAAAAATCAGCGGCGCGGAGACAAGTGACCCGGAGAGAGTCGTGATCGGCAGGATCGACACCGGGCAACCTGCTGACGTTGGCGGCGGTAGTTTCAAAGACTTTCGCGACTTCGGCGCGAAGCCCCGGGTTTTCTTTGCGAGTGGCCTGATCGGCAGGTTGGGCGCCCCAGGTTTCGCGTTTCAGACGGGCGATGGCCCAGGGAGTGAGGTACTCGGCGTATCCGTATTCGAGACCGAGATAAATCTTGACCGATTGAAGAATACGATACTCTCGATCGGGGCTGGCAAGGATCCGAGCTTTTATTTCGTTGGCTTTTTGGATCCGAGGCAAAGACTGCGAGTACAACTGATCGAGGGGAATGATCTGGAACTTAGCCTGAGGATCAGGGTCGGATGCGGCCAGGGCGCGCAGCTGGACGAGCCGGTCGGCGAGAGGCTTCAGATCAAAGCCCGGCCCGATCCGATCCTGCAGATCAAGCAGTTCCGTCATTTCGGCAAGCGTCTTTGCGCGCGAGATGAGGGTCTGGGCGTAGGACGCCATTTGCTGCGGCGCGGGGGGGGGGCAATTGGCGGCTATCGTCCGCGCGATCACAGCGTACTCGGCGGTCCCAAACTGGGCGGAAGGATGGGAGAGCAGCCCCTGCAGGTGCCCGCACACCTCCTGAAGGTCGTAGAAGGTCACGACATTTTCCAGGCGCTTGAGCGATTTGATCGAAAGCGGAGGAGAAATACGCGTCGTGATAAATTGCGAGACGGTCCCACGGTCGAGACCTCGCGGAATATTCAGGCCATCGAATGCGCCCGGCCGGAGGACGTAAGTTTCTAGTTTCTCGATTGGAGTGGTGACGTTCATTTTGCTTTGCCTCTGGTTCCGTATGTGCGTTCGTGGCTGAGCCCAAGCTGTCGAGATGCAGAGCACGAATATGCTGAGCCGGACATCACTTCGGCCTCTAGAACGGATCAAGCAACCCTCCGCCTCTTAAATGAATCAATTCGAGTTGGCGATGATCGCCAGCCGGTGAGTCGAAGGTCTTGGGCCGTTCCTTGATTCGCTTGGCGGACGCCTCCGTAGGTCCGGCCACGAACGGACCAAACATCAGTTGCTGGGTTCCGCGCGGTCCAATGGCGTGAATAAGATCCATCAGAACGTGGCCCATCTCATGCGGGAACACATCATAGTTCAAGTCTCCCGCATTCATAGCGACCTGAGCGATAAACAGCGAGAATCGAATTGAGTCGATCGCGTGGCGTGCGGCATTGGCGTTAATACTTACGCCATGCATCATCGCTTCGCCGAGGTTTGTGCTGGTGAGGGCACCGACCACGACTACGTCGATGCGATCACTTCCAGTGTCGTTGTTTTTTAGCAGAGTCCTTTGGTCGACGGACCCAATCAAGAAATTGTCCGGAAAGCCTTGGATGGCCGCGGGGTTTACGGCGCCGACGGTAACGGGCTGGTTTGCGTCGGTAGAGTTAGCGCCGGTAATAGTAACCAGGGCGCCGCCCGGAGCAGTGATCAGAACGTCGGCGCAGCGGCGAGTTGGTGGATCGGAAAAGCCCGCGGGATTCTCGCTGGGGGTAGCCGTGAATGGCGCGGCCACGAGCGCCGCAATGCCCTGAGCGGTGGCGAATGGTGTGGCGCCCGCGACGGTGTTGAAGTTGATGGCTTGCGAAGGGAGCGCCGGGGAAGTGATTGTGAAAGCGATTTGGCCTCCGCCAGTCGCAGCTCGACCACCCCGGAGCGGGTTGCCCGCGGGTTCGGCTATGGCGAGGAGATTGCTTTGGGGATCAACGACGCGCGTTGCGCTGACGAGCCGCGGAGCCAAGCCCGCCTGAGCATAAACTCTTCGGACCCAGCGGTGTGCTCGGCGTTCTGCTTGAGGAATCGTAACGACTGGATTCAGCGCCGGCGGCGTCTGGCCCGGGGTGGTGTTCAGAATGTGAATCGCGATTTGGACGGCATTGCGAGGCTTGGTTTCGGACGCTGCGTTGTGAGGGCTGGTAATTCGCGCGGGGCGTTCGGCATCGGTGAGGCCGACGGGAACGGTTTTGGAAACCTGGCAGAGTGCGACGGGGCAGTTCTGCAGGGTATAGGTAGCGCGCACGGCCTGTTCGAGGATTTCGACGGTGGAGTCGCCCTGGTCGGTCATGTCGGTGACGAGGAGGGTTTGGAGGGGCAGCGCGGCCTGGTCGGTTTCATCAGTGACCAAGCGCGTGTAGCGGGATCGGAAGGCAACGCCGCTCGAGACGGCGCGGCATTCCAGGGGGTCGAGGGTGCGGCGGGCGCGCTCGGCTGCAGGAAATACGTCGTTTCCGAAAGTGCCGTCGGGACGAAGCACACGACGGAGCGCCTCGATTTTGACGGTAGTGAGCGGGGAGGCGGCTTGCGGGTCGACGACTTCGACTTTGAATATGTCGGGGTCAGCGTGGCCGTGTGGATCGAATCCGAAGCCATTGGGGAACGTGAACTCGTCGTCGAGCCCGCCGCGAGTGGTCTGGTGATTGGAGATGTGGAGGATGTTGGTTTCGGTGTCGCGGAGGTAAGGGAGGTTCGGCGATCCGTGGACCAATCGAATGGATACAGGCGGGGCGTTTTGGCGGACGAAAACGTGGCGCTGATCGGTGCCCCCGTCGGCGCCGCCGGGGTCGAGGTCGGGAATGGTGACGATATCGCCGGCAACGAGAGGCCGATTTAGGAGTCCTGAGTTGGCTCCCACCGCGCGCAGGGGTGTACAGTTTAGAAACCCCGAGGCGATCGCCATGGTACAGAGGCAATCACCGTCCTGCGCCGGTACCGCTGTCGGCATAGGCTAGGCCCTCCTGATCAAGGTTCAATAAAACTATTCAGGCCGTGGCACCAGATTCAGCCCGTGGCACCAATTCTACCAACACGCCTGCTTGTACATCGTCATAGGGCCAAATGCAGTC
>Ga0207664_10003837_pt1 | contig 10097 bp, 6 predicted proteins | sample LARL83metaG_FD_184349 | JGI IMG/M metagenome (GOLD analysis project Ga0207664, IMG submission 184349) | Corn, switchgrass and miscanthus rhizosphere microbial communities from Kellogg Biological Station, Michigan, USA - LAR L8-3 metaG... | ecosystem: Host-associated > Plants > Roots >...
TTCGACGCGGCCGGGTACTCGGCCCTCGCGCCCGGCTGGCCGCACGAGCCCGACACCGTCGACGCGGCCAGACAGCACCCGGAGGCGGTCGCGGACACCACCATCGACCAGGCCACCGAGCACTTCGCCTCGATCATCGCCGGCCTCGACGAGATACCGGTGATCATCGGCCATTCCTTCGGTGGCCTGATCACGGAGAAGCTGCTGGGCCAGGGCATCGGACGTGCCGGCGTCGCCATCGACCCGGCCCAGATCAAAGGCGTCCTGCCGCTGCCCCTGGCGCAGCTGCGCGCCGGGCTGCCGGCGTTGGGCAACCCGGCCAACCTGCACCGCGCCGTCACGTTGACCGAGCCGGAATTCCGCTACGGCTTCGGTAACGCGCTGACCGAGCAGGAGTCGGCCGACATCTACCGGCGGTGGGTGATCCCCGCGCCGGCCCGGCCGTTGTTCCAGGCGGCTGCCGCGAACTTCGTGCTGCACTCGCAGGCGCAGGTCGACACCCGCCGCGCCGATCGCGGACCGCTGCTGCTGATCTCCGGGACCGCCGACCACACCGTGCCCGACGTCGTCACCCGCTCCACGCTCAAGCAGTACCGGGACTCCACCGCGGTCACCGAGTTCACCCAGTTCGAAGGCCGCGGCCACTCGCTCACGGTCGACAGCGGCTGGCGCGACGTCGCCGACGCCGTCCTCACCTGGCTGCACACGCACGGCATCTAGGGAGACCACATGGATCTCGGACTCGACGGCAAGGTCGCCGTGGTCACCGGCGCCAGCAAGGGTATCGGTCTGGCCATCGCCGCCGCGCTCGTCGCCGAGGGCGCCCATGTCATCGCCGGCGCCCGGTCGAGCAGCACGCAACTCGACGCGCTCACCCAGGACGGCGCGGCCCGCGCCGTCGCCGTCGATCTGGGCACCGTCGAGGGGCCAGGGCTGCTCGTGGACGCGGCGCTGGCCGACCGCGGCCGCATCGACATCCTGGTCAACAACGTCGGCTCCGTCACGCCGAGAACCACGGGGTTCCTGCTCGTCACCGACGATGAGTGGGCGCACTCGATCACCCTCAACTTCCTGGCCGCGGTGCGCACGACACGGGCCGCGCTGCCGGCGATGCTGACCGCCGGCCGGGGCAGCATCGTCAACACCGCCTCGGTCAACGCCACCCTGCCCGACCCCGCCGTGATCGACTACGGCGCGGCGAAGGCCGCACTGGTCAACCTCACCAAGGCACTGTCCAAGGAGTTCGGCCCGCACGGCATCCGGGTCAACTCCATCAGCCCCGGCCCGGTCGCGACCGACCTCTGGCTAGGCGCCGGGGGCGTGGCCCACACCATCGCCGCCACCACCGGCAGCACCGCGGACTCGGTCGCCCACGCGGCGGCCGCCCAGGCGGTCACCGGTCGTTTCACCAAACCCGAAGAGGTCGCCGACCTCGCGCTGTTCCTGGCCAGCGACCACGTCGCCGGCAACATCACCGGCGCGAACCTGACGATCGACGGCGGCTTCACCACCGAAACCCACTGACGCTTCCGTTGGCGCTTCGGCAGAAGCGGACGTTCGGCGACGACCGAATCACCTGGGTGGCGATCGGACCAGGTCGTCGAGTTGCCGCTGCACGCGATCGGCGTCCTTGTCACGGCGTTGCTCTCGGTACAGTTGCTGCGCTTCCCGCCACGCCGTGCGGGCCTGTTCATGCTCGCCGAGGGCGATGTGCGGGTGGCCCAGTCCGTCGAGGGTATCGGCGAGTTGGTACGTGTTTCCCAGCTCGCGCAGCCGTTCCAGGGCTTGCCGGTAGTGCTGGATGGCTTGGTCGTGGTGGCCACTGCGGTGCTCGATGTAGCCAAGGCTGTCCAGGGTGGCCGCCTGGCCGTCGGGGTGGTGGCGGCGTTGGAGGACGAGTGCGGCCTGGCAGTGCTCGCGGGCTGTGTCGTACTCGCCGAGTTGTGCGGCGTACCAGCCCACCAGGTTGAGTGAGATGGCTTCTGACATGGGGTTGTCGAGGGTGCGGTAGAGGTTCCGAGCGTGCGTGGCGTGCTCCAGCGCACGCCGGTCCTCGCCCTGTCGTCCCCATGCCCACGCGAGCATGCCGTGGATACGGGCTTGGTGGTCGTGGCGGTGTTCGGCGAGGGTGAGGGCCTGATTCAGGTGGTGCACGGCATCGTCGTGCCGATCGACCTCGGCGTAGGCGTAGCCGAGATGTCGGTGCGCGTCGATACGGGCGGCGGGGATGGGAATGTACGCGGCCGACGTGAAGGCGGCTTGCCAGACGGCGAGTCGGTCGTGATGGTGTCCGCGCCGATCATGGAAGGTGCTGACAGACCACGCCAGGTTCCAGACAACCTGGTGCCAGTCGCGGGTGAGGGCGGTCTGCTGGGCGCCCAGCAGGCACGAATGTTCGGTGTCGAACCAGGTCAGGGCCGCCGCGGTGTCGGGTATCGGGTGGTTGAGACAGCCGGGCGCGGGTGGATCGGTCGGTATCGGTGTGGGGTGGGGATGGAGGCATTGGTCGGCTGTCTGGGCGGTGTGCAGGTAGAAGTCGACCACTCGCCGCAGCGCCGATTCCCGCACGCTCTCCGGCAATTCCTGGTGAGCGATGTCAGTGGCCGACAGCCGGATCAGGTCGTGCATGCGGTATCGGCCCGGCACGTGCTGGTGCACCAGGGATGCGTTCTCCAACTCGCGCAGCACCGCCCGTACCTGCCCTTCGGACCGGGCGGTGAGGGAGGCGGCGGCGGGCAGGCTGATCTCGGTTCCGGGTGCGATGCCCAACAGCGCGAACGTCCGTGTCTGGTCGTCGGTGAGGGCGCGCAGGGACCAGGACAGGACGGCGGGCAGGCTGGCGGTGGGCTCGTGGTCGTCCAGAGCGCCGAGGCGGGTGGTGTCGTCGCGCAGTTCGGCGGCCAACTTCGCCAGCGGCGTGCGGGGATTCATGCAGGCACGGGCCGCGACGATGCCCAGGGCGAGGGGGAATCCCCCACAGCAGGTCAGGAGTTCGTCGACGGCGGTCGGCTCGGCGTCGATTCGGTCGATGCCCAGCCAGTCCACGAGTAGTCGGTGGGCTTCGGCGTTGGACAGGATTCCGAGTTGTAGATGGCGCGCGCCGTGCCGGGTGACGAGGCCGGCGAGGTGGCGGCGGCTGGTCACGATCACGGTGCAGGTCGGGCTGTCGGGCAGCAGCGACACCACCTGGTCGGCGGTGGCGGCGTTGTCCAACAGGATGAGCATCCGCTTGCCGGCCATGGCGCTGCGGAACTGGGCGGCCATCGCCGGGAGATCGGTCGGGATGCGATCGGCTGGGACGCCGAGGGCGTCGAGGAAACCGCGCAACGCCCCGGCCGGCTCCAGTGGCTCGCCGACCGGCGAGAAACCCTGCAGGTCCACGAACAGTTGCCCGTCGGGGAACCGGTGCAGGTTGTGGTACGCCCAGTGCAGGGCGAGCGCGGTCTTGCCGATCCCGCCCGCTCCGGCCAACGCGGAGATCAACACAGTGCCGCCGGTCTCGACGGCACCGTCCAGGTCGGCGGTCAGCTGCGCCATTTCGGCGTCCCGTCCGATGAAGTGCCGTGGTGCGCCGATCAGTTGGCGCGGCGCGTTGTCTCGGCGTGTGGCGGCCGCGGCCAGGACTGGATCGAGGCTGGTCAGATCGGCGACGATACGGGCCAGGTCGGAGGTGGGCTCGCGGCGGCGTAGGGGCCGGTACTGGCAGCGGCTCAACGCTGCGATGTCGGAGGGCAGATCGGCCTCGTGCGGGAGTTCGGCGTGGTCGGTCAGTATCGGAATCACCCGTACCCCAGCGGCGAACGCTTCGGCGAGTTCGCGGCGGATCCAGTCGTCCGGGTCGTCGATCCGACGCCGACCGGTGGTGTCAGTGGCGGTCAGCCAACGCTGCCCGATGACCGCGAGCAGCACGCGGGCCGACCGGACACGGCCCAGCAGTTCCTTCACGAAGTCGGTGCCGGGCGGTATCGACTGGGCGTCGAGGAACACCAGGTCCTCGCCGAAGTGCCGGGCCAGTTCGGTGTAGAGCAGAGCACCGTAGCGGTGGCTGTCCTCACCCCGGTAGTTGGTGAACACGGTGCATTCCATCGCGCATCCCTGGATCAGCAGGATCCGGCGTTCAGCGTAAGGTACGGCGCGCCACCTGGCCCGAGTGCGCATTCCCGATGACCAACTGCTGAACCCGGTCCAGCATCGTCTGCGCCCGCCGTTCGAACAGCCGCAAACCGGTCTGTTGGCCGATCAGCAACGCGTCCTGCGCCGCGAAGAACGCGGCCTCGGACCGGCCCAGCACGACATACGAATCGGCCTGGTCGAGCAGTGCCTGCGCGTGTGTGTGCCGTTGGTCCTGTGTGCGGGCCAGGTTCAGGGCGCGCTCGTGGTAGGCCAGGCCGGCCGTGCCGTTGCCGAGTCTGGTTTGGACGGTGCCGATCGTGCTCAGCGCGTTGATCGTGGTGCGGGTGTCGCCGGCCTGTTCGGCCAGGCCCAGCGCGGTGACGGCCAGCGTGAGTGCCGGTGCCGGCTCGTCGAGGTCGCGGTGCACCTCGGCGAGCAGCCGGAGTGTCTCCGCCTCGTTGTAGTGGTCGCCGATCGCCCGGTGCAGGGTCAACGCCTGATCCAGCAGCCCTCGTGCGCGGGTGAGGCTGCCGGTGTCCGACTCGTCCCGGCCGCGTTCGGCGTACGCGGCGCCGAGGTTGGCCAGCGTCACGGCCTCACCGGCCAACCGGCCCGCCTTCCGGTGCGACACCAGCGCTTCGGCCAACTGGTCGATCGTGTCGTCCACGCGCCCGGCGATCCAGTGACCGCGCGCCAGGTTGTTCAACGCCACGGCCTCGCACTCGACCCAACCCGCGGCCCGCGCGAGTTCGACCGCCCGCGCGGTGTGCTCGGCCGCGCCCGGCGTCGACACCAGCATGCCGAGCTGAAGTTCGGCCATCGCCCGTTCGTACGGCCCGCCCCACGCGGCCGCGGCCGCCCAGGCCGCGTGCGCCATCGGTTGCCACACCGTGGTTCCCATGCGCAGCAGGAAATAGCCGTTGCTGTAGTGCGCGATGTCCCACGCGGCCGCGTGTTCCGCACGCGCGTTCAGGTGGTGTACCAGCGCGACCAGGTTCGCGGACTCGGCGGCCAGCCACGCCAGTGCCGCCGCCTTGTCCGGGAATCCGGGCGCCGCCGACCGTGGCACGGTTCGCGGGACGTGCAACAGGTGCGGATACACCACGTCCGCCGCGTTCGCCACGCCGGTGCGGTAGTGATCGGCCAGTCGTGACAGGGCGGCGTCCCGGGCGGCCGGTGTTTCCTCGGTGTCGGCCAGTTCGGCGGCGTAGTGGCGCAGCAGGTCGTGCATCCGGTAACGGCCGGGCGCCGGCTCGGCCACGAGATGCCGTGCGACGAGCGTTTCCAGCGTGGTCACGGTGTCGGTGATCGGCGTGTCCAGGAGGGTGGCGGCCGCGGCGGCGGCGATGTCCGGACCCGGTGCCACGCCGAGCATCCGGAACGCCCGCCGCGGCCCGGCCGGCAGCGCGTCCACGGAAACGCGGAAGGTGGCCCGGATCGCGGTGCTCGTGTCGCCCTTCACCGCGAGCGCGGCCAACCGGTCCCGGCCCAGCTTCGCCACGTAGTCACCGACCCGATAACCGGGGCTGGTGGCCAGGTTCGCCGCGGCGATCCGCAACGCCAGCGGCAGATGCCCGCACAGCCGTGCGAGCTCGGCCACGGCATCGGGTTCACCGGCGACCCGCTCGACCCCGACCATCTCGCCCACCAACGCCCGCGACTCCGCCGGGGCCAGCACGTCCAGCCGCACCAGAGCGGCACCCTCCCGCGCGACCAGCGCGCCGAGTTCGCCACGGCTGGTCGCGATCACCAGCGAGCCGCGGCCACCGGGCAGCAGCGGACGTACCTGATCGGCGTCGGCGGCGTTGTCCAGCAACACCAATACCGGCCGGGCGGCGAGCTGGCCGCGGTAGGCCGCGGCGGCCCGCGCCTCGTCGTCGGGTATCCGGTCCGGCGGCACGCCGAGTCCCCGCAACAACTGCGTGAGCGCCGCCCGTGGCGAGAGCGCGCCGTCGGCGCTGTGGCCACGGAGGTCCACGTACAGCTGGCCGCCGGGAAACCGGTGCGCCACGCGATGTCCCCAGCGCACGGCCAGCGTCGTCTTGCCGACGCCGCCCATGCCGGCGATCACCGCGACCGGCACGCGTGCACCGCTGTCCGTGAGCAGCGCGTCCAGCTCGGCGAGCCGCTCCGTCCGGCCGACGAACGCGGCCACGTCCGTCGGCAGTTCCCGTGGCGCCACAACGGAAGCCCGCGGGCCACCGGCCGGGAGTTGGCCCCGTAGCACCCGCAGGTGTGCCGCGCGCAGCTCCGGGCCGGGTGCCACGCCGAGCTGTTCGTCCAGGTCCGTCCGGATCCGGTCGTACAGGCGTAACGCCGCGGCTTGGTGGCTGTCGCCGGCCAGGGCCAGCATGAGGCGCGCGGCCAGGCCCTCGTGCAGCGGATGTTCGTCGCACAGCGTGCGCAGTGGCGCGACGAGCTCGCCGTAGTCGCCGAGCGCGAACGCGACATCCGCCCATTCGGCCACCGTCGTCACGCGTGACCGGGTCACCCCGGCCACCGCCGGATGGTCGAGCAGCTGTGGCTCGGCGCCCAGCAACACCGGGCCACGCCAGCACGACCACGCTTCGCGGTAGAGCTGGCACGCCGGTTCGGCCGCGCCGTCCGCCCACGCCTGCCGGGCCCGGTCGGCCAGATCCCGGCACTGGGCCAGATCCAGATCGTCGATGTCGAGTCGGTAACCGCTGGCCACCCGGCACAGCACGGTCCACGGTTCGCCGGCCCCGTGCCCGGGTTCGAGCAGCCGGCGCAGTTGGGCCACGTACGCCTGCACCAACTGTGGCCCGGTGGCCGGTGGGTCCTCGCCCCACAACAGGTCCACGATCGCCGCGACGCTGACCGCGTGGCCCGGCTGCACGGCGAGCAGGCCCAGGAGTTGGCGCTGCGAGGGCGATGCGAGCGGTTGTTCGGTGTCGCCGTGCCACACGCGCAGTGGGCCGAGCACCCCGATCCGCACCCGGACCACGCCCGGCGTACCGGCGAGCGCGTCGACGTCGACACCCAGCGCCTGCGCCAGCCGGTGCAGGGAGGCGGCGTGCGGCCGGGTGACGTCGCCGCTCTCCAGGTACCGCAGCGCCCGCACGCTCAGGCCGGCCCGGGTCGCGAGTTCCCGCTGGTTGAGCCCGGCCCGCAATCGCAACGACCGCAACGCGGCCCCGGTTCGGCGATCCGGAGCGGGACTCATCGACCGCCCTCGCTCTCGTCGCGCCGCTGCTGCTCGTTGCATTGTTCAGATGACGGTCGCACGGGATCAACACGTCACGGCGATCCGTAATGGCACCGTCTCTCTTGCCGCTTGTTGCCGCTCGCCGCGCACGACCAGGCAGGTCCGTGCCCGGTCGCGATGCGGCGGCGTGCCCGGTGGCCGGCCGTAGCGTCGTGGCTGTCGACGGCAGGGGCCGCGACGCATACCGACACTGGGGAGAAAGAGATGAGCATCCAGCACTTCCGGCGGTTCGCCGTCGCCGTCGTGGCGGTGGCCGCGGTGGCCATCGGGGCCGTGAGCGGGGCCGGCGTCGCCAACGCGGACACCGGCGACACGGTCAGCCAGGGCACGACGGCGTACTGGATCGCGCCGACCATCGACTCGATGCCGATGGCGGTCGCCGACGCCTCCAACTCGCCCGGCGCGCGCGTGATCCAGTGGTACAACACCGGGGGCAACGAGCAGAAGTGGTACTTCGACGGTGTCTACAACAGCACCGGCAATTACCTCGGTTTCCTGTTGCGCAACAAGAACAGCGGCCAGTGCCTGGACACCGACGGGGTCCCGGGCGACACGCTGTTCCAGAACTACTGCGACCCCAACGGCCGGCCGCAGCAGATCTTCAACAACGTCGCGGACTACGACTACTACGGCTACCCGATCGACTGGCGCTACCAGAACTCGCGGAGCGGCCTGTGGCTGGACGTGAACGGCGACAGCCTGAACCCCGGCACCGGTATCGACCTGTGGTTCCAGAACTGGAACGACAACCAGAACTTCTTCCTGACCCAGACCTCCTGACGCGGTGGGGGACGGTGGCCCGCCCGGCGTTCGGCCGGGCGGGCCACCGCGCCGCCGTATCACCGCCGGAGGTTGGCCGCGGACAGCGCCGGGGTGGCGACGTTCCACATGTTGTCGGCGACGTCGATCGTGACGCCGGGGGGAACGATCTCGTCGACACGGTCCAACAGGTCGCTGGGCAGGTCGATGCCGTCGGCGGCAAGGTAGCCCTTCAGGTGCTCCATGGTGCGCGGGCCGATGATCGCGGAGGTCACCGCGGGATGGCGGGTCACGAACGCGACCGCCAACTGGACGAGCGTGAGCCCGGCTTGCTCGGCCAGCGCGCCGAGTGCGTCGGCGGCGTCCAGCTTGGCCGCGTTGGCGGGATTGGTGGCGTCGAACCGACCGGGGAAGCGCTGGGACCGGGCCGCGGAGCCTGGGCCGCTGACCGCCTGGCCCTTGCGGTACTTGCCCGAGAGCCATCCACCGGCCAGAGGGCTGTAGGCCAGGACACCCATCCCGTGGCGCTGGCAGGTCGGCAGCACGTCGTACTCGATGGCGCGGGTCAGGACGTTGTAGGGCGGCTGCTCGCTGCGCAACCGGCCATGCCCGCGGCGGTGCGCGGTCCACTGCGCCTCGACGATCTGCGAGGCAGGGAGTTTCGACGCGCCGAAGGAGCGGATCTTGCCCGCGGCCACGAGGTCGGTCAGGGCGCCGAGGGTCTCGTCGATGTCGGTGTTCGGGTCGGGGACACCGACCTGGTACAGGTCGATCCAGTCGGTCCGCAGCCGACGCAGGGAACCCTCGACCGCCTCCGTGATCCACCGCCGTGACGCCCCGCGATGGTTGGGGTCGGTGTCGCCGAACGGCACACCGAACTTGACGGCGAGCACTACTGTGTCGCGTCGCCCACCGGCCAGCGCCTTGCCGAGGATCTCCTCCGACTCGCCGGCGGAGTAGCCGTCGGCGGTGTCGATGAAGTTGATCCCGGCGTCCAGCGCGGTGTGGATGATCTGGACCGCATCGTCGTGGTCGGAGTTGCCGAAGGCGCCGAACATCATCGCGCCGAGGCAGAGCTGGCTGACCGAGATGCCGGTACGTCCTAAGGGTCGGTATTCCACGGTGATCACCTCGAAGGGAAGCGTATAGGTTGTACGGTTCACTCTAGCCGCTACCGTACAGCCTGTACACTTCGTGGTGTGAGCATGCAGCCGCCCATGAAACGCGTCGACGCCGAGCGCAACCGGGACAAGATCCTGTCGGCGGCCAGGGCGGCGTTCGGCGATCCGTCGGCCACGGTGTCGATGGCCGAGATCTCCCGACGCGCGGGTGTCGGCATGCCGACCCTGTACCGCAACTTCCCCGGCCGGCGTGAACTGCTCGAGGCCCTCTACCTCGACGAGGTCGACGCGATCGTCAACGCCGCCGGGACCGTCGAGGGCGACACGCCGGCGGCGGTGCTGTTGGCCTGGCTACGCCGGTTCTTCGGCTTCTTCACCAACAAACGGCACATCGCGGCCGAACTGCTCAAGCACACCGATGCCGGCGACCCGGTGTTCGGGGACAACCGCGCCCGGGTGATCGCCGCCGGCCGCCCACTGCTGGCCGCCGCCCAGCGCACCCACGAGATCCGTGCGGACCTCACGCTGGAACAGATCCTGGACATGATCCACGCCATCGCCACGATCCAGCACGACGCCGGTTACGTCGAACCGATCCTCCAGGCCGCGCTCGACGGACTGCGACGGTGACCGAGTCGTAACCGGATTGGGTTGGTGCTTAACGACTGCTTACCGGGCGGCCGGCCGGGAGGTGCGTGGGTTCGTGTCGTGTTTGGATGACGTCATCGACCGTGGAGGGGAGCCGCGATGCGCTTCGATGACCTGACCGCCCTGTTCATCAACTGCACGCTCAAGCGTTCACCCGAGGTGAGCAACACCGAGGGCCTGATCGACGTCAGCCGCTCGATCATGGCCAAGCAGGGCGTCCACGTGGACAC
>Ga0207664_10003838_pt1 | contig 10096 bp, 8 predicted proteins | sample LARL83metaG_FD_184349 | JGI IMG/M metagenome (GOLD analysis project Ga0207664, IMG submission 184349) | Corn, switchgrass and miscanthus rhizosphere microbial communities from Kellogg Biological Station, Michigan, USA - LAR L8-3 metaG... | ecosystem: Host-associated > Plants > Roots >...
TCCGCGAAGGCCACGGCGAGATTCAGCGTGGTGGTGGTCTTCGCGACGCCGCCCTTCTGGTTGGCGAACGCGATGACCTTGGCCGTGGAGCTCACAGCAGCCGTCTCCGATGCGGTCGGGAAACCATTACGCGCCTCTATTCGCAGCCCTGGCGGGGATTCCTCCTACTAGGCTCCACCGTCCGTGCCCCGCCTCGCCGACAAGCGCCTCGTGTTCGTGACCGGAAAGGGGGGCGTCGGCAAGTCGACGGTCGCGATCGCGCTCGGGATCGCGGCGGCGCGGCGCGGGCTGCGCACGGTCGTCGCGGAGCTGAGCGGACAGGCGCGCGCGGCCGAGACGTTCGGGATCGCCTCGCCGTCCGGCGAGGAGGTGCGGCTCGACGGCGGCGGGCTGCACGCGATCTCGGTCGACATGGAGCGTGCGATGGAGGAGTACCTGCACGAGCGCGCCGGCCGCGTCGGCGACCTGCTCGCCGCCTCGCGCGCATTCCACACGTTCGCGCACGCGACGCCGGGGATGCGCGAGCTGCTGACGATCGGCAAGGTCTGGGAGCTGGCCGACGACCCGCGCCGCGTCCCGCGCGCGCGTCCCTATGACCTCGTGATCGTCGACGCGCCCGCGAGCGGGCACGCGGTCGGGGCGCTGAGCACGCCCGCGACGTTCGCCGAGATCGCGCGCGTCGGCCCGATCGCCAACCAGGGCCGCACGATCGACGCGACGCTGCGCGACCCGGCGCAGACGGCCGTCGTGGCGGTCGCGCTGCCGGAAGAGCTGTCGGTGACGGAGACGATCTCCCTGCGCGCCAGATTGTGGGACGCGCTGGGGCACGAGCCGGTGGCGGTGGTCGTGAACGCGTGCCTGCCCGAGCGGCTCGGCCCGCGCCAGGCGAGAACGGTCGAGGAGGCGCTCGAGCGCGCGAGATCGCCGCTCGTGCGGGCCGCCCTGCGCGCCGCCCGCTCGGAGCACGTGCGCGCCGGCGCGCAGCGCGAGCAGATCGCGCGGCTGGCGGAGGGGCTTGCGGGCATCCCGCGGATCGAGCTGCCGTACCGCTTCAGCGCACGGCTCGACCCGGCCGCCCTCGGCGCGCTCGCCGACCGCCTGGAGGAGCTGCTGTGAGACGCGCCGACGTCGCGACGCTGCTGGCCGGCACGCGCGTGTGCGTGATCGGCGGCTCGGGCGGCGTCGGCAAGACGACGACCTCGGCCGCGATCGCGGCGGGCATGGCGGCGCGCGGGCTCAAGGTCGCGGTCGTGACGATCGACCCGGCGCAGCGGCTCGCGACCGCGCTCGGGCTCGGCGAGCTCGGCAACGCGCCGCGCCGCATCGACCCCGAGCGCTTCGCGGCGGCCGGGCTGCAACTCGGCGACGGCGAGCTGTGGGCGATGACGCTCGACCCCAAGCGCACGTTCGACGAGCTGATCGCGCGGCTCTCCCCCGACGCCGACACGCGCGAGCGGATCCTCGCCAACCGCGTCTACGGGGAGCTGTCGGACGCGATCGCCGGCTCGCAGGAGTTCACGGCGGTCGCGAAGCTCTACGACCTGGCGCAGGAGGGCGACTGGGACCTGCTCGTGCTCGACACGCCGCCGTCGCGCAACGCGCTCGACTTCCTCGACGCGCCCGACCGCCTCGCCGCGTTCTTCGAAGGGCGCGCGCTCCAAGCGCTGCTGCGCGGGGGCGGCGCCGGGCTGCGGCTGCTCGGCCGCGGCGCGGGGCTCGCGCTCGGGCTGCTGCGGCGCGTCACCGGCGCGGAGCTGCTGAGCGACCTGTCGGACTTCTTCCGCCTGCTCGGCGGGCTGCTGGGCGGCTTCCGCGAGCGGGCCGAGCAGGTCGAGGCGCTGCTGCGCGCGCCGGACACGACGTTCCTGCTCGTCACCTCGCCTGAGCGCGAGCCGATCGAGGAGGCGATCTTCTTCCAGCGGCGGCTGAGAGCGGCCGGCATGACGCTCGGCGGCGCGATCGTCAACCGGGTCCACGCGGAAGCGATGGCGATCGGCGCCGCCGACGAGGACGACGCGTCGCTCGCCGACCTTCCGGCGCGGCTCGAGCGCGAGGCCGGCCTCTCCCCCGCGCTCGCGAAGACGGTCGCCGCCGCGTTCGCCGACGAGCATGCGCTCGCGCGCCGCGACGCCGCCAACGTCGCGCGGCTCGCGCAGCGGCTCGGCGCCGACCTGGCGCTGCTGCGGGTCCCGCTGCTCGACGGCGACGTCCACGACCTCGACGGGCTCGTGCGACTGGGCGCGCAACTGTTCGCCGACCAGGCGTAGCCTCGTCCCATGTCCGTCGCCGACCGCGTCGGAGCCGGCAAGCAGGCGCGCGCCGCCGCGCCGCGCTCCGCGCACGGCGCCTGGGCGCCCGCGTCCGACCGGCCGGACCCGATCGCGCTGCTGGAGGCGCAGGCGCAGAGCCGCGTCCCCGAGCTGGTGCCGATCCGCCACGGGCGGATGGCCGCCTCGCCCTTCGCGTTCTTCCGCGGGGCGGCGGCGATCATGGCCGCGGACCTCGCCGAGACCCCGGACGCGGGCCTGCGGGCGCAGCTCTGCGGCGACGCGCACCTCGCCAACTTCGGCGGCTTCGCCTCGCCCGAGCGCGACCTCGTCTTCGACCTCAACGACTTCGACGAGACGCTGCCCGGACCGTGGGAGTGGGATCTCAAGCGGCTGGCGGCGAGCGTCGTCGTCGCCGCCCGCGACCGCGGCGAAGACGAGGCGATGCGCCGCGCCGCGGTGCACGGGACGGCGCGCGCGTACCGCGAGGCGATCCGCGGATTCGCGGAGCTGAGCGCGCTCGAGGTCTGGTACGCGCGCGTGGACGCGGCGGCGCTCGAGGCGCTGGCCGCCGCGCAGCTCACGAAGACCCAGCGCGCACGCGTCGGCCGCACCGTCGAGAAGGCGCGCCGCAAGGACCACCTGCGCGCGTTCGCGAGGCTCGTGCGCGAGGACGGCGGCGAGCCGCGCTTCGCGAGCGACCCGCCGCTGCTCGTCCCGATCGGCGAGCTGGTTCCGGCGGACGAGGCCGACCGCCTGCACGCCGCCATGCGCGGGCTGATCGACGACTACCGCGCGACGCTGCCGGAGGAGCGCCGCGCGCTGATCGACCGCTACCGCTACGTCGACCTCGCGCGCAAGGTCGTCGGCGTCGGCAGCGTCGGCACGCGCGCCTGGGTCGTGCTGATGCTCGGACCTGCCGGGGAGCCGCTGTTCCTCCAGTGCAAGGAGGCGCAGGCGTCGGTGCTCGAGCGGCACGCCGGCGCGAGCCCGCACGGCAACCACGGCGAGCGCGTCGTGCAGGGCCAGCGGCTGATGCAGGCCAGCAGCGACATCCTGCTCGGCTGGCTGCGCTCGCCGGGGATCGACGGCGTCGCACGCGACTTCTATGTCCGCCAGCTCTGGGACTGGAAGACCTCGGCCGACGTCGAGACGATGGAGCCGAGCGGCCTCGCCGCCTACGCGCAGTTGTGCGCACGGACGCTCGCGCGCGCCCACGCGCGCTCCGGCGACCCGGCCGCGATCGCCGGCTACGTCGGGCGCGGCCAGTCGCTCGACCGCGCGATCGCCGACTTCGCCGAGGCCTACGCCGACCAGAACGCGCTCGACCACGCCGCCCTGCTCGCGGCGATCGAGTCCGGCCGCGTCGAGGCGCAGACTGGCGTCTGACCGCGAACGCACCGTCGTCCGGCATCCGTCCAGCGGCGGCGCCCGACCCGCGGCGCGCCGCTACGTTCAGAGCGCATGCGCGACCCCCTCGGCCTCACCCCCGAGCAGCGCCGTGCCGCCGAGGAGCGGCTCGTCGCCCGCTATGAGGCGCAACTGATGCTGACGATGGAGATCCCGCCCGATCGCCGCTCAGGTCCACGCAGATACGACCCGATCTGGCCGCTCGCGGACGGCCGTATCCGCTGCACGGAGGCGTCCGAGGGCATCTATGTCGAGAACGTCCGCATCGAGCGCTCCTACCCGGACACCGTGCTGGTGATCGTCTTTCGCTTCTTCCGGCGGCCCGAGTGCCTCTACGCCGCCGAGTGGCCTGTCTGGCAGCTCAACGACCTCTTGGACCCGGAGCCACGCTTCGACGACGGTTTCTTCATCGAGCTCCATGAGTGGCTCGCGACAGACTTCAAGCACCGGCGACTCGAATGCCGCTCCAGCGAGCCCACGATGGCCAGGGAAGCGGTTGCCTGGTCCCTGCTTCTGCCGCGCATCGCATCGGGTGAGCTCATCGTCAACCACGAGCAGCGCGGGCTCGCGCTCCGCACGATGGAGGCGCTGGGACTCGGCTGATCGAGTCCCAGCGTCTCAGGCTCGCGTCAGCCTCTCGGACGCATGAAGTCGGGAAGGTCGTTGAGCGGACGTCCGTAGGACGTATAAAGGCTCTTCGGACCCGGGTCCCCGCTGTCAGTGCCTTCCTTCACGATGACCTCGCGCACGCACACTGTTCTGCCCTGAACGTATTCAGGCCCGATGTAGTCCCAGGCTTCTGCCATCCATCGGTTCTTGAACACGGAGGTGACGAGCGCCTGCCGAGTTGCCGTCTCGTCCACTCTTGCCCACCCGTGCTTGGCCTTGATGTGTGTGTAGCCCCACCCTTTGTAGTTGCTCGCCGGTATGACTTCACCCCAGCGCATGACGGTGTTCCCCTTCAGGCCGACAAACGTCGACCTTTCGACGAGCGACGGGTCTTCGATTACGTCGAACGGTCTCGGGCTCGGGTCGTTCGGCGGGGCGGCGACGGGGTATTCGCCGGTTGACGGCTCGCATTCGCCTTCGGGGTCACCGAGTTCTGAGGGGTCGGGAAGCGGGTCGGGGTTCTCCTTGACCGTGACCTGCGTTTCCGATTCGAGGCTGACCGACGTCCCCTCGGCCGGTTCGACGCCCACCACGCCCCTCGCCGGCTGCGCAAGCACCGCCTGTTCCACCGGGACCGTCACCTGCACGTGGCTTCTGAGCCCGAGGCTGTCGAGGCAGCTCTCGTAGTCAGCGGCCGTCTGGCCCGGAATGATCGACGGGACTCTGATCGTTCTCGCGCCCGCGACCGGTTCGCAGCGCGGATCGGGCGAGGTACCGCCCGTTTCGTGGTCGATCCACTGGTTCAGCTTGGGATACCTGCCCGATTCAAGCGCCGTTCTCAGCCGCCCTTCGACCGCTTCCCTGCCTGGATCGGCCAGCCCGCTGGTCGTCGCTTCCGAGGACTGCCCGTCGTAGTCCTGGATCGGCCCCGGCACGAGCGTCTCCGGCTGCGCGACGAGTCCGACCGCGGTGACGGGCGTCGTCGGCCTGCCGTAGCCGGTGAAGCAGTCGTTCCACCACCATCTCAGCACGAGGAACCCGGCGGGGAACGTCTGCGGCCCAGGCATTTCGCACGGGCTCGGCGGCCCTCTGCTGATCTGGCCCACGATCCCCGACAGATGCGACATCACGACGGCGAAGCCGCTGTACGGCATCGCCTCCGCCGTGTGGTAGGTCAGGAACGGTGCCGTGCTGCCCGCCGGATACCACTGGAGCCACATCTGTTCGGTCGCCACTTCGGTGGGCTGCGCCGGGACATCGATGCCGAGCCACTTGTCGATCTGCCCGCCGATGTGCCAGCCGAGCTCGAACGCCGCCGGCGCGAGCGCTATCTCCGCCGAGTAGGGGCTGATCGCCCTGGCGAACGTCCCGAGGTCCGGCAGCAATCCGATGCCGCCCTCCGTCGCGCTCGTGTCCTCGAGCGCGTTCAGCTCGCCCCACAGCTCGTCGCTCGTGGCCTGGTTCGGCATCGGCCGGTGCTCGGAGAGCCAAAGCTCCGAGCAGACGTCGCCGCAGTCGGGCGCTCTCACGGTCGCGCCGTTGCGATAGGCCCACTCCGTCAATTCGGCGAGGTGTTCCTGCTCGACCGCGGTCATGCCTTCGGCGTGCGCCGGCGCCGGAAGCGCGCACCACCCCAGCACGGCGGCGGCGAGCAGCAGAGCAAGGCGCCGCGCAATCCCGGCGGCGCGCGTCGAGTCGCGCATCGATTCCCCCTGTCGTCTTCGGCGCCCTTCGTGGCGCCGCTCCTGTCGAACGTACGCGGATGCCAGATGCCGGTCAACGGCGACGGGTTCCGGCGCTGACGCCGGCACCCGCGGTGGCGTGCGCGGCCCCCGCCGCACCGTAGTCTGCGCGGCGATGGACTTCGCGGCGGAGGGACTGCTGGACGGCCTCGAGGACGAGCGGGCGCGCGCGGAGCGGGTCGCGCTGCTGGAGGAGCTGCTCGCCGACGGCGTCCCGCTGGAGGAGCTGAAGCAGGCCGTCGCGGAGGATCGGCTCGTGCTGCTGCGCGTCGAGCGCTCGCTCGGACCCGCGCGCTACACCCCGCGCGAGGTCGCCGAGCTGACGGGGATCGACCTTGAGACGGGACTCGACTACCGCCAGGTCCTCGGCCTGCCGCGCCCCGGTCCGGACGACCGCGTGCTGACCGACCGCGACGTCGAGGCGCTGCGCGGGCTGCGGCAGTTCATGGAGGCCGGCCTGCCCGAGCAGGGCCTGATGGAGATGGCGCGCGTGCTCGGCGAGAGCCTCTCGCGGGTGGCGGCCGCGGTCCGCATCTTCGTGCGCGAGGCGATGCTGGAGCCGGACATCGGCGAGCACGAGCTGAGCGCGCGCTACGCCGCGGTGCTCGAGCAGCTCGCACCGCAGCTCGGCGACAGCATGCAGCGGATCTTCACGATGCACCTCCAGGAGCAGGTCCGCAACGACGCGATCAGCCGCGCCGAGCTGGCGCACGGCCGCATCCTCGGCGCGACCGAGGCGACGATCGCGTTCGCCGACCTCGTCGGCTTCACGAAGCTGGGCGAGCAGATCCCGCCCGAGGAGCTGGGCGCGATCGCGCGCCGCCTGCTGGAGCTGACGAGCGAAGCCGTGCAGCCGCCCGTGCGGCTGATCAAGACGATCGGCGACGCGGTGATGCTCGTCTCCTCCGACGCGGGCGCGCTGCTCGACGCGGCGCTCGAGCTGGTGCGGCTCGCGGACGCCGAGGGCGAGGAGTTCCCGCGCCTGCGCGCGGGCCTCGCGACCGGTCCGGCGCTGCACCGCTCCGGCGACTGGTATGGCAGCCCGGTGAACCTCGCGAGCCGCGTGACGGGGATCGCGCGCCCCGGCAGCGTCGTCGTCACGGAGCCGACGCGGGCGGCGGCGAGCGCGTCCGCGAACGGGGACGGCCGCTGGCGCTGGTCGACGCTGCCGGCGCGCCGCCTCAAGGGCGTCGACGCCGCGGTGGCGCTCTACCGCGTGCGCTCGCTCGACGGCGACGTCGGCGGCGCCGCCGACGTCAGCCGACCGTGAGGGCTTCGGCGGCCGACTCGGCGAGCAGCTCGTCGGCGAGCGTGCGCAGGTCGGAGTCGAGATGGCCGCACAGCACGTCACGGAGCAGCGCGCGCAGGTGGCCGGCCAGCTCGTCGGCGAGCCGGTCCGCGCCCGGCTCGTGCTGGGCGAGCCCGGCGACGATCGCGCGCTCGAGCGTGACCGCGCGCGCGACCCGCTCGGCGAGGGCGGCGCGCTCGGCCGGCAGCGCGCACAGCGCCGCGAGCCGCTGCGCGAGGCGGCCGCTCTCCGGCCCCTCCGGCTCGAGCAGCGCGCGCAGCGCGAGCAAATCGTCGGTGAGCGCGTCGAACGGCGTCGCGCGCTCGCGCGCGAGCTCGTAGCGGGCGAGCGCCCACGCGACCTCGCCGGCGCGCGGCGTGCGACGGGCGACGAGGTTGCGGAAGGCGCGCAGCTCGTCCTCCTGCGCGGCGGTCAGCAGCGTGCGGCCGTGCGGACGGGCGACGCCCGCGCCGAGCGGCGCGACGTGCCAGGAGCCGGCGTCGACGCGCGCCCACGCGAGCGGACCGAGCGCGAACCGGCCGGTCTCGAACAGCCGCAGGGCGCTCAGCAGCCGGCGGAAGCGCGTGCGCGCGGTCGTCACCGGCGGCCCGGCGATCCGCTCGCCGTCGACCGTCAGCACCGCCAGCACGGCGCCCTGCTCGACCTCGCCGGGGGTCGACCAGACGGCCTCGCCGGGCACGTCGGGCAGCGCCTCGCCGCGCGCGAGCGAGAGCCCGTCGCCGAGCGCAACCTCGTCGGACTCGAGCGCGAGTCCGAGCAGCGGCGCGATCACGGTCGCGACCTGGCGGCCCTCGTAGAGCGTCGCCTCCAGCTCGGCGTAGGCGGCCGCGAACGCCTCCGGCTGATAGCCGAACGTGCTCGTCTCGGCGTAGACCGCCGCGAGGAAGGAGCGCAGCGCCGCGTCGGCGCGCTCGCGCGCGTCCGGCGGGACGCGCGGCTCGCCGCGTCGGCGCAGGTAGGCGTCGATCCCGTCGATCGCCGCGAGCGCGCGGGCGGCCGGCAGGTAGCTCGGCAGGCGGTCGAGCACGCCCATGCGCGAGCGGATGAAGCCGGCCGTCAGCGGGCGGTAGCAGTAGAGCGGCGACCCGGACCGGCCGGGCTCTTCGACGACCTCGAACGGCACCTCGTGGCCGTTGGCGGTGTCGTGCGCGAGCTGGAGGCCGGCGTCCTCGGCGAACGCCTCGAGCAGGCCGTGCAGCATGCGGTTGCGCATGCCGGGCGGTTTCGCGGCGGATCGACGCGATCCTGCCGCGCGCAGGGCGCGTTGCAGCCGAGCGTCAGGCGACGGCCGCGGCGACCGGCGCGACCTTCGGCGCGGTCGCCGGAGCGCAACTGCCGTCGGCGCCGAGCCAGCGGCGGCCGTACGTACGCATGTCTTCGATGATCGGCACGAGCGCGCGGCCCTTCTCGGTCAACGCGTACTCGACGCGCGGCGGCACCTCGGCGTACGTGCGCCGCTCGACGATCCCCTCCTCCTCGAGCGCGCGCAGGCGCAGCGACAGCGTGCGCGGGCTGATCCCGGCGAGCGAGCGCTCCAGCTCGCAGAAGCGCGAGCGGCCGTCGGCGAGGTCGCGGATGATCAGCAGCGTCCACTTGCCGCAGACGATCTCCGCGGTCGCGCAGACGGGGCAGGTGTCGTTGGCCGCAGCCATGCACCGCCTATGGTAGCGCAAGACTTTCCAAACTGAAGTGATGCCGGCCTGGGGCGCGCGCTCAGCCGAAGCCGGGCGGCGCGACCGACGGCGGCGGCCCGCCGGGCGGCGACGGCGACGGCCCGGCCGGAGGCGCGGACGGCGGCCCGGCCGGCGCGGCGACCGCCACCGGCTCGGGGGCGCGCGGCGGCTCCGGCGGCGTCGCGACGACCGGCTCGCGCGGCGCGCTCGGCTCGGGATCCGGCTCCGCCTCGCCGCCGACGACGTCGTCCATCGACGTGGCGATCCGCCCCTCGGCGGCGACGAGCAGCTTGAAGTCGTGCGGGCTCGTCGCGACGCGCAGCGCGTCCTCCATCGACACGCGGCCGGCCTGCACGTGGTGCAGCATCGCCTGGTCGAACGTCTGCATCCCGTAGAACTCGCCCTCGGCGATCACCTCGCGCAGGCGGCCGGTCTGCTCGGGGTCGAGGATCATGTCTCTCGCGCGGCCGGTCATCCGCAGGACCTCGCAGACGGCGACGCGGCCGCTGCGGTCGGGCGTCGGCACGAGCCGCTGCGAGATGATCCCCTTCAGCGTGCCGGCGACCATCGCGCGCGCCTGCTGCTGCTGGTGGGGCGGGAAGAAGTCGACGATGCGGTTCACCGTCTCCGGCGCGTCGATCGTGTGCAGCGTCGAGAGCACGAGGTGGCCGGTCTCGGCGGCGGAGAGCGCGGTGTGCACCGTCTCCTCGTCGCGCATCTCGCCGATCAGGATCACATCCGGGTCCTGGCGCAGCACGCGCCGCAGCGCGCGCTTGAACGAGGCGGTGTCGGAGCCGACTTCGCGCTGGTTGAGGATCGAGCGCTTGTCCTTGTGCAGGAACTCGATCGGGTCCTCGATCGTGACGATGTGCTCGGCGCGCGTGCTGTTGATGTGGTCGATGATCGCCGCGAGCGTCGTCGACTTGCCCGAGCCGGTCGTGCCGGTCAGCAGGATGATGCCGCGCTTCTCCTCGGCCAGCTCGGAGACGACCGGCGGCAGGCCGAGCTGCTCGACCGTCTTGATCTTCGACGGGATCGAGCGCATCACGAGCGAGACGCTGCCGCGCTGGCGGAAGGCGTTGACGC
>Ga0207664_10003840_pt1 | contig 10094 bp, 12 predicted proteins | sample LARL83metaG_FD_184349 | JGI IMG/M metagenome (GOLD analysis project Ga0207664, IMG submission 184349) | Corn, switchgrass and miscanthus rhizosphere microbial communities from Kellogg Biological Station, Michigan, USA - LAR L8-3 metaG... | ecosystem: Host-associated > Plants > Roots >...
ACCGACAAATTGCTGGAACAGATCAAGCCGTTCGGCGCGAATTTTCATCTGAGCCAGATGGCGACGGGCTTGCAAAAACTTCCCGACGGACGCTGGAAACTGACGACGGACAATGACACCGAGATCGTCGCCAAAGTGATCGTGATCGCAGCCGGTGGCGGCAGCTTCGTTCCCAAGCGCCCGCCGATTGCCGGCATCGAAGCCTATGAAGGCAAGTCCGTGCATTATGCCGTGCGCAAGATGGAAAACTTCCGCGACAAAAATATTCTCATCGCGGGCGGCGGCGATTCCGCGCTGGACTGGACGCTGAATTTGGCGCCGCTCGCGAAATCGCTCACGCTGGTGCATCACCGCGATGGCTTCCGCGCCAATCTGCACAGCGTTAATCAGATGCGCGAGCTTGCCGAACAAGGAAAAATCAAATTCCAGGTGGCGAGCGTCAAAGCGTTGCACGGCGCGGATGGCCAGCTTGAAGCGGTGACGCTTGCAGGCGCGGACAAAACCGAATCGCGGCTGGAATGCGATACGTTCCTGCCGTTCTTCGGACTCACGATGAAGCTCGGGCCGATTGCGGAATTCGGTTTGAACCTGCACGAGAATCTCATTCCCGTGGACACCGAGAAATTCGAAAGCCCCGTTCCCGGCATCTTCGCCATCGGCGATATCAATACCTATCCCGGCAAGCTGAAGCTGATTCTATCGGGCTTTCACGAGGCCGCGCTCATGTCGCAAGCCGCCTTCCACATCTGCAAGCCCAATGAAAAACTGCGCTTCCAATACACAACCTCCTCGTCCTCCCTGCAGAAGAAACTGGGCGTCGCCTGATGAAAATTATCGCAACAGATCGCAAAGGCGCGGAACATATCGTCGAAGGTCGCGACGGCTGGAGCGTGATGGAAATCTTGCGCGATGCGGGCCTGCCGATTGCTGCCGAATGCGGAGGTGCCTGCGCCTGCGCCACCTGCCATGTCTATGTGGACGAGGCTTGGGTGGAAAAATTGCCGCCGAAATCGGACGCCGAGACGGACATGCTGGACATGGCGCTGGCCGTGGAGCCCAATTCGCGGCTTTCCTGCCAGATCACCTGCAAACCGGAACTGGATGGCATTAAAGTAACCGTCGCGCCGGAATAGGGCGGTTGAAGGCGGTCCGGTTTTCGTATCCGATTGCCATCTTATTGTCGCGCAATCCGGGCGGCGAACCGGTGCCCACTTCGCCTGATTGCGCTTTGGGGGCGCGCCGTGGAGATGGAATGTTCGCACGCTTGCCCACGCGTAGAGCGCTTTCCGCAAGCGCCGTTATCCTTTTCCATCTGCTGGTGCTGTTTGCGCTGATCCGCGTCACCGAAATTCCCATCGGCACACCGCATCTGAACGAAATTTCCATCATGCTGTATTTTCAGCCGCTGATGCAGAAGGCGCCGGTGCTGCCCAAACACAAAGCGACGCCACCCGTACCGCCGGTGGAGCGTTCGATCTATCTGCCGCTGCTGCCGCCGGTTCCTGCCGTGCCGCCGCCCACACTGGTGAAGCCGGAAGAAACCAATGGTCTGCGCGCGCTGGGGCGCTATCTCTACAATTGCAGCGGCGCCTATTACGAGCAGCTTTCGGAGCGCGAATGGGCGCATTGCCTCGGCAATCTGTGGGGAAGCGATTTGCCCGTGAAGGAACGTGCGCCGGTGATGGAGGCGCCCAAGCCTTCGCCCTTCGATATCGTCATCACGGAGCGCAAGAAACCCGCCGTGCCCATCGAGCATGCCTGCAAGCTCGGCCAGATGAATTCCAATCTCGGCCTGCCCTGCTACACTTTCCCGGGGGATTAGCGAATTATGCTATGCCTCTGCGCGAACACCTGTTTCGTGAGATGATTCATGGGCTTTTACGAACGCTATCTTCTGCCGCCGCTGCTTTCCGCGGCGATGGGCGCCAAGCCCATCACCTATCAGCGCAAGAAGGTGGTGCCGCAGGCTGAGGGGCGCGTGCTCGAAATCGGATTTGGAGCGGGGCACAATCTGCCGTTCTACGATTCCGCCAAGGTGAGCCATATCTGGGCGCTGGAGCCGTCGCGTGAAATGCGCGTGCGTGCGGCGGAGCGCGTGTCGCAATCGCCGATCCATCTGGAATTCCTCGATCTGCCGGGCGAACAAATTCCACTTGAGGCCGAGGAGGCCGACACGATCCTCATCACCTATACGCTCTGCACCATCCCCGATGTGGCGCGCGCGCTCGGCGAAATGCGCCGCGTACTGAAACCGCAGGGCCGCATGATCTTCTGCGAGCATGGCGAGGCGCCGGATGCGGGCGTGAAGCGCTGGCAGGACCGCATCACGCCGGTGTGGAAGAAGATTGGCGGCGGTTGCCATTTGGCGCGGCCCATTCCCAAACTGATCCGCGATAGCGGCTTTCGCGTAGTGGACATGGACACAATGTATCTGCCCGGCACGCCGCATTTCGCCGGGTTCAATTATTGGGGGAGTGCGGCGAAGGCCTGACCATGTGGACAGTGATTCTGAAAGCGGGAATGACGGCTGCGTTCATCGTGGGCATGTCGGAGCTTGCCAAGCGTTCGACTTTTTTGGCCGCATTGCTGATCGCGCTGCCGCTTACCACGGCGTTGACGGTCGTATGGCTTTACATCGACACGAGCGATGCGGCGCGCGCTTCAAACTATGGCTTGAGCGTGATGCTGCTGACACCGCCGGGATTTGTATTCCTTGCGATGCTGCCCGTTTGCGTGCGGATGGGATTGAATTTCTGGTTATCTCTGCTGGTCGCTGCACTTGGGACGCTCGCGGCGTATTATCTTTATGTGTGGCTGCTTCAGCGCGTCTGGGGAATTTCACTTTAGGGGAAGCGACATGAGCAAAATCTTCGAAGGACGCTATACCGCCCAACTCGACAAGCCGGTGGTGATGTTCGCCATCGGCATGCGCGTGAATCGTTTCCGCGATCTGCCGCGCTGGGGCTTTGTCGCAGCCGCCATGCCGAAGATGCTGGCCGAACTCGCGGCCAAGCCGGACTCCGGATATATCCGCCACCAGAGTTATATCCGCTGGCGCGAAGTGATGAACATCCAATATTGGAAAAGCTTCGACCAATTGCTAGCCTATGCGCACGACAAAAAGGGCGAGCATTTCCCGGCCTGGGCGGAATTCATCCGCCGCGTGGGCTATGACGGCAAAGTCGGCATCTGGCACGAAACCTATCTGATCGAGCCCGGCAAATTCGAATGCGTCTATGGCAACATGCCATTATACGGGCTCGCCGCCGCGACCAATCATGTGAAGGCGGAAGGCCGGCTGATGCAGGCGAAAGACCGCTTTGCGGTAACGGCCTAACTGCGCCGCCGGTTGGCGCCGAGATCGTATGGCCCGCCTTTTTCGATGGCGCGCTGATACGCGGCGCGCGCTTGCATTCCCGCGAGATATTTTTCGAGTGCCGGATAATCTTTCAGCAGACCACTCGAGCTTGCCGCCTCCAGCACGAACACGATCTGGATATCGGCGCCCGTCAGATCATTGCCGACGAGGAAATTGCGGCCCTCCAGCGCGTTCGAAATGTAAGTGAGGTTGTTGGCGATCTCGCTGTCCACGCGCGGGCGCAGCATCATCGCCGCGTCGCCGAGAAAGCCGAGATACAGATGCATCATCATCGGCAGCATCGCCGAGCCTTCGGCGTAATGCATCCATTCGATGTATTTGATGTGATCGCTCGATCCCGCTGCCGGGCGCAGGCGGCCCTTGCCGTATTTGTCCAGAATATATTCCACGATGGCGCCGGATTCCGCGATCGTCACATCGCCGTCCGTGATGACCGGCGATTTGCCGAGGGGATGCACCGCCTTCAATTCCGGCGGCGCCAGCGGGATCGGCGACATGCGCTGGTAATGCACGATCTCATAAGGTGCTGCCAATTCCTCCAGCAGCCAGAGAATGCGCTGCGAGCGCGAATTGTTGAGATGGTGGACTTTCAGCATGGGCGGCCTCCCGGTTTGGCTGCGCCCATCGGATCAGGGGCGCGTGCGCGGCGCAAGAGTGCGCGACTGTCAATTTCAACAATCCCTGTCGATCAGCGCGCGTCGCGCCACATCGACCAGAGCGTGGGGCCACCGGGAATTTTAATCTCGCCCGTCACCTCGAAACCGAAACTTTTATAGATCGGGATGTTGGTGATCTTGCTCGATTCCAGATAGGCGGGCATGTGCGCGGCGTCGATCGCGGCCAGCCGGTCGCGCATGATGAGGCTGCCAAAGCCCTTGCCCTGCAGATGCGGATCGGTGCCGATGGTTTGCAGATACCAATGCGGTTTTTTGGGATGGACCTTTTCAATGCGGTCCATTGTGTTCATCGCATTCAGCACATTGCTGCCGAAGATGCCGAGCAATTGCGGCCCGTTCGCGATGTATTGCCAAAGCGTGAGATGCCATTGGGTGGGCGGGCGCCACAGCGTGACGGCCTCGTAATTGCTCGTCACATAACAAGCGCCGTAGGGCCGGCCGAGTTTGAAAAGCACACTGAACAGGCGCTTAAGTTTCGCGGCGCGCGTGGCTTCATCCCGCAACAGATGCGATGTGACCGGATCGTCGTGAAACGCGCGCCCAAGGGTTTGCGACAGCGCTTCGGCGTCGGCGGCGGTCGCCACGCGAACGCTGGACGCAGAGGCGAGCACGCTCATCAGCGATTGAGTTCCTTCATCGCCTGATCCAGCCCCTGAAGCGTAAGCGGGAACATGCGGTTGGAGATGATCTGATTGATGAGGCCGATGGACGGCGTGTATTCCCAATGCTTGGCCTGCACCGGGTTCAGCCAGACGACGTGCTCATAGATTTGCGTCACGCGATCGAGCCAGATGGCGCCGGCTTCCTCGTTCCAATGCTCCACCGAACCGCCGGGATAGGTGATTTCATACGGGCTCATCGTCGCGTCGCCCACGAAGATCACTTTGTAGTCGTGCGGGAATTTGTGCAGCACATCCCAGGTGGGGAATTTTTCGTTGTGGCGGCGGCGATTGTCTTTCCACACCGCTTCATAAACGCAATTGTGGAAGTAGAAAAATTCCATGTGCTTGAATTCGGTTTTCGCAGCACTGAACAATTCCTCGCAGAGCTTGATGTAAGCATCCATCGAGCCGCCGATATCGAAGAAGATCAGCACCTTCACGGTGTTGTGGCGCTCGGGAATCAGCTTCAGATCGAGATAACCCTTGTTGGCGGTATCCTTGATCGTGCCGGGCAGATCGAGTTCGACTTCCGCGCCCTGACGCGCCCATTTGCGCAAGCGGCGCAGCGCAACCTTGATGTTGCGCGTGCCGAGTTCGACGGAATCATCCAGATTTTTGTATTCGCGCTTGTCCCAAACTTTCACGGCCTTGCCGTGGCGGCCCTTGTCCTGCCCGATGCGCACACCTTCGGGATTGTAGCCATTGTTCCCAAAAGGTGATGTGCCGCCCGTACCGATCATCTTGTTGCCGCCTTCATGGCGTTTCTTCTGTTCTTCGAGGCGCTGTTTCAGCGTTTCCATGAGCTTGTCCCAGCCGCCCATGGATTCGATGAGTTTCTTTTCCTCTTCGGTGAGGAATTTTTCGGTGAGCGCCTTTAGCCATTCTTCCGGCAATTGCGCGAGCAGGCCCGCGTCCACATTCTCCAGCCCCTTGAAGCAATGGCCGAAGACCTGATCGAATTTGTCGAGGTTGCGCTCATCTTTCACCAGTGCCGTGCGCGAAAGATAATAGAACTCATCGATCTTCATATCGATGACGTCTTTGGACATCGCGTCCATCAACGCGAGATATTCCTTCAGCGTGACGGGCACACGCGCGGAACGAAGCTCATCGAAGAATTGGAAGAACATGGGCGTCTCACGATAGCGGCTGGCCGATCCTAGCGCGGGACGGCGCGGCGCGCTACTTCGCCGCGATCTGGCCTTGCGCGCCGGAATAGACGGCATTCAGGAAATCCTGCGCCTGCACATCCTCCCGCGGGCTCGCATATTCGATAATGGCTTCCACGGCCCAGTTTTGCACCGCGGAACCGGCAAAAAGCACATGGTAGGCAAATCTTCCAGCTTGGCGGTTTCGTAGGTGCGGGTGAAAACGGCGAGCGGCGCCACCTTCACCACATTTTCCGATATGCGCTTGCCGCCGGTGCCTTCCTGCTCGATGAAGTCCTGCACGAGCGAGGCCTTGGGATCGTAGGGGCCGGAAAGCGGCGTCAGCCGGATCGTGCCATAGACGCCGTCGAGTGCCGCATAGGAGCAGAAATCCGCACCCGTCTCGACATCGGACTGGCCCACCGCATCGCGCTCGAAATGGCCGATAGTCGCTGGGCACACAAAGCCGGACGCGACATGCACCTTGGCGCCATTGGGACCATCGGTGAATGCGTCGGCTGAGAGATCTTGCGCCAGTGCGGATGACGCCGCAAATGCAAAACCAAACGCGAGAAGCGCAACCCGCATCAATTCCGCGTCTCTCTCCGCGCCAGAAACGCCAGACGCTCGAACAAATGTACGTCCTGCTCGTTTTTCAGCAGCGCGCCGTGCAGCGGCGGGATCAGCTTGGTCGGGTCTTTTTCACGCAGCATTTCCGGCGAGATGTCTTCGTTCAGCAGCAGCTTCAGCCAGTCGAGCAGCTCGGAGGTTGACGGCTTCTTCTTCAGCCCCGGCACATCGCGGATCTGGTAGAAGACGTTCAGCGCCTCGTTCACCAGCTTCTGTTTGATATTCGGATAATGCACATCGACGATTCTCTGCATCGTCTCGCGCTCGGGGAATTTGATGTAGTGGAAGAAGCAGCGGCGCAGGAATGCGTCCGGCAATTCTTTTTCGTTGTTGGACGTGATCATCACCACCGGGCGCTGTACGGCCTTGATGGTTTCGCCGGTCTCGTAAACAAAGAATTCCATGCGATCCAGTTCGAGCAGCAGATCGTTGGGGAATTCGATATCGGCCTTGTCGATCTCATCGATCAGCAGAACCGGGCGCACGTCATTTTCGAACGCTTCCCAGAGCTTGCCGCGCTTGATGTAGTTCTTCACATCCTTCACGCGCACATCGCCGAGCTGGCTGTCGCGCAGGCGCGTCACGGCGTCATATTCATACAGACCCTGCTGCGCCTTGGTGGTGGACTTCACATGCCAGGTGATGAGCGGTGCGCCCAGCGCGTCGGACACTTCGTAAGCCAGCTGGGTCTTGCCCGTGCCCGGCTCGCCCTTGATGAGAAGCGGGCGCTCCAGTGTGATGGCAGCGTTAACGGCGATCCGCAAGTCATCGGTCGCCACATATTTCTCGGTACCCTCGAAGCGTTTGGAAGCCATGGTTCTCTCTACTAATAGCGGTTCGGGCACGGTAGGGGGCGAGCGGGCGGCCCGCAAGTGCGGCTCAATCAACCATATGGGCGGCCCCGGATTGTGCGAGCGCCCCTGATCGGCGATAAACCTGCCCCGATGATGGAAGCAGCCACCGCCGTACCCGGCAAACAGGTTAGGGACCTGCTACAGGACGCCCTCAACCACCTCAACCGCGCCGACTTCGCCAAGGGCGAGGACGCGCTGCTCAACACGCTTTCGCAACATCCCGGCGAGCCGGATGCGCTGCAACTGCTCGGCGTGCTGCGCCGCGCACAGGGCAAGACGAAGGAAGCCGAAGAGCTTTTCAAACGCTCGCTCGAAGAGCGTCCCGATCAGCCGCATGTGCAGCACAATCTCGGCAATCTGTTGCGCATCGACGGCCGCCATGACGAAGGTATCGCGGCATTACGCGAAGCCATTCGCCTGAAACCCAATTACGCAGAAGCATGGTTCAATCTCGGGCTTGCCTATTTCGGCAAGCGTGCGCTGGAAGATGCAGAGAAGGCCTATCGCCAGGCGCTGAAGCTGCAGCCAAATTACGCGATGGCCAAGCAGAACCTCGCTGTTGTGCTGAACGAACTCAACCGTCCGCGGGAAGCCGAGGCGATTTTGATTCAGGCGCTCAACGCCGGATCGCGAGACCGCAATCTGCTCGCGGGCTATCAGCACAATCTCGCTGTCTCCGCTCGCCTGCAACGTCGCTATGAAGATGCGCTGCGCTGGTATGAAGGCGCACAGGCGATGTCGCCCGAATTGCCGAATGCCGATTACAATCGCGCCAACATGCTGCAGACGCTTGGCCGCGAAGATGAGGCCATTATCGCCTATCGCCGCGCGCTCGCCCGCAATCCGCTGGACATCAATGTTCACCGCGATCTGAATTTGGTGCTTTATCGTCGCGGAAACGACGAGGAATTCCTGCGTTCGCTGGACGACGCAGCATCGATCTATCCCGAAAAAAGCAGCCTGCTGCTCGCCAAGGGACAGATGCTGTCCATCACCGGCGAACATGATCAGGCGCTGAAGGCATTTGCGTGCGCGCGCGAAATCGAACCGGAAAATCCGGCGCTCCGCCACGCCTCCGCAGCCGTGCTCGCGCGCATGGGCCGGTTCAATGAGGCCATTGCCGAGCATGAAAGTGCGCTGAAGCCCGAGCCTGAGAATCCTTTCATTTGGCGCAGCTATACCGAGACGCTGCTGCGCGCGCGCAATATCGAAAAGGCACTGACGGCAGCCGAGAAATCCATCGCACTCGAACCTGACAATCAGGGCACGCTGGCGCTATGGGGTCTGGCGCTGCGCGCATCGGGCGATCCGCGCGAAGCCTGGCTGAACGATTACGAGAATCTCGTGCAGGTTTTCGAGCTGGCGCCGCCGGACGGCTATCCCAGCATGGAAAGTTTCAATCGCGATCTGGAAGCCTATCTCGCGAGCCTTTATCGCGAGGCCCGCGCATTCCCCGATCAGTCGCTGCAGGGCGGCACGCAAACGGGCGACGGTGTGTTCGGCAGCGGCCATGTTTTGCTGGAACGTCTGCGCATGCGCATCGACGAAGCGATCAACGCCTATATCGCGCGCATGAAAGACGACAAGGATCATCCGCTGTTCCGCCGGCGCGGTGCGGGGTTTGCTTATGCGGGATCATGGGCATCGCGGCTGAACGCGAACGGCCACTTTGCCAATCACGTCCATCCCACAGGCTGGATCAGCTCGGCCTATTACGCGAGCGCGGACAATTCCGGCGCGCTGCAATTCGGCGAGCCCAATTTCGAGATGGGGCTGAAACCGCGCCACAGCGTGCAGCCGAAAGCCGGAACGCTGGTGCTGTTCCCCTCCTATATGTGGCACGGCACAGCACCGGTCAGCACACCTCGCACCAGCATCGCCTTCGATGTAGTGCCGCGATAGTCAGCACGCTTCCGCGAATACATCTTCAAGATAAAGCCGAACGGCATCTTTCAGATTGGCCAATGCCTCGGCGCGCGTGCCGCCATGGGTGTGGCAGCCGGGCAATTCCGGGCTCCAGGCATGAAAGCCCTCGCCGTCTTTTTCGATTTTGAACGTGACCATACCCCAGTGTGGCGCAGCAAGGGCAGGCCTGTCCATACCAACGGCTGGCGAATTGCTCGTGCCGCTTTGTCGTAAGACGGTCGCGAAGTCTCGTGCGATTTTGGGCCTGACAAACTCTGCGACAGGTTTTGGCGCTCCCCCGTTGCGCGTCCGCTTCGAACCCGCGCAGATGAGGCGTTCGGGGAGCTTGCATGACCGTCGCACATATCTACACGGTAGCCTTTCAGGGCATCGAAGCGCGCGAAGTGGACGTGCAGGTCCATATCGGCGACGGCACGCAAGGCGTGTTCAACATCGTAGGCCTTGGCGACAAGGCGGTGGCTGAAAGCCGTGAGCGTGTGCGCGCAGCACTCTTCGCCATCGGGTTGGCGCTTCCGTTCCAGCGTCTCACGGTGAATCTGGCGCCCGCCGATCTGCCGAAAGAGGGAAGCCATTACGATCTTCCCATCGCGCTGGGATTGCTGGCGGCGATGGGCGTTTTGCCGGCAAGCGAACTAGCGAACTACACGGCACTGGGCGAACTCTCGCTCGATGCGCAATTGACGCCGGTTGCCGGTGTGCTGCCAGCGGCCCTTGCTGCATCGGAAGCGCATCGCGGATTGATTTGCCCCCTCGCCTGCGGGCCCGAAGCGGCATGGGCAGGCGGATTGGAAATCATCGCAGCGCCTTCGCTGATTTCG
>Ga0207664_10003841_pt1 | contig 10093 bp, 8 predicted proteins | sample LARL83metaG_FD_184349 | JGI IMG/M metagenome (GOLD analysis project Ga0207664, IMG submission 184349) | Corn, switchgrass and miscanthus rhizosphere microbial communities from Kellogg Biological Station, Michigan, USA - LAR L8-3 metaG... | ecosystem: Host-associated > Plants > Roots >...
CCATCTGCGTGCCGAGCAGCACGGCGCGGTCGGTTTCCCGGAACCGTTGAAGCGCAGCCGCCAGCTCCTCCGGGTCGGACGCCGTGTCGGCGTCGAGCCGGATCAGCTCGAGCTCCGGCACCCTGGCCGCGAGCTCGCGCTCGAGCCGCTGGGTGCCGGCGCCGATCCGGGCGAGCTCGAGCGAGCGGCAGGCCGGGCACTCGTCCGGCTCGGGCTCGGTGTGCCCACAGTGGTGGCAGTGGAGCCGCCCGTCGCGGTGGAGCACGAGCGCGACGTCGCAGAGCGGGCAGCGGAAGGTCGTACCGCACGCGCGGCAGTGCAGCGCCGGCGCGATGCCGCGGCGGTTGAGGAGCAGGATCGCCTTGCCGCCTCTCTCGGCGATCGACCCCAGCTCGCCGAGCAGCGGCGCCGAGAGCGGATAGCCGGCCTCGCGGCGCAGGTCGACCACCCGCACCGGCGGCAGCTTCGCGCCCAGGCGCGCGCCCAGCTCGAGCCGCTCGAGCCGTTCCCAGCTCTCGGGCCGGGGCGTCGCGGAGCCGTAAAGCGCAACCGCGCCCTCGAGCGCCGCCCGCTTGGCCGCGACGGTGCGCGCGTCGTACCGCGGGTCGGACTCCTGCTTGTACGACGGGTCGTGCTCCTCGTCGACGCAGATCAGGCCGACGCCGTGCATCGGCGCGAAGATCGCCGACCGCGCACCGACGACGACGCGCGCCTCGCCGCTCGCGATCCGCTCCCGCTCGTCCCGCCGCTCCGCGTCGCTGAGTCCCGAGTGCAGGATCGCGACCGAGTCGCCGAAGCGCGCGCGGAACCGGCCGACCGTCTGCGGCGCGAGCGCGATCTCCGGCACCAGCACGATCGTCCCGAGCCCTCGCTCGAGCGCGGTCGCGGCGGCCTGAAGGTAGACCTCGGTCTTGCCGCTGCCCGTGGCGCCGTAGAGCAGGAAGTGCCCGCCGCCCGCGTCGAGCGCCTCGGTCACGCGGGAGAGGGCGGCCTCCTGCGCCTCGCTCAGCTGCTGCGGGGGCGCCTCGCCGTCGAGTGATTGCCGCTCGGCGGGTGGTGTCTGTTCCTTCCGGCGCTTCTTGCGCACGGGCGCGACGAGCTCGAGGGCCCGTGCTGGTGTCGTCCCGTAGTACTCGGCCAACCAGAGGGCCAGATCGACGAGCGCCGGTGGCAGCTCGTGCACGACCCGCTCGACCGGCCGGGCGTCGACCCCGCTCGGCGGCGCCTCCACGACCTCGACCACGACTCCGCGTGCCCGCGCCCGGCCGAACGGAACCGAGACGACCGCGCCCTTGCCCGCGCCGTCCGGCAGCTCATACGTGAACTCGCGCCCGCCGAGCGCGCGCGTGGTGACGAGCGGGATGACGGTGCCGTAGCGCAGGCCGCCGAGACTAGACGCCGGCCGCGACGAGAACGAAGTCCGTCGCGAATCCCAGCGTCAGCCCGAGCAGCAGGCCCCAGGCCGTGATCGTCTTGGTCGAGAAGAGCCGGCAGACGTTCAGCAGCTCCATCACGACGTAGAGGATCGAGCCGGCGGCGAGCGAGAGGAACAGGATCGAGACGCCGGTCGACGTCCAGGCCTGGCCGACGAGCGTCCCGAAGAACGTCGGGAAGCCGCCGATCACACCGAGCAGCGCGAGGAAGCGCCAGGACGGCGCCTCGGCGTCGCCGGTCAGCGGTGCTGTGATGCCGAAGCCCTCGGTCGCGTTGTGGAGCCCGAAGCCGATCACCAGGACGTAGGCCAGGCTGAGCTTGTCGAGCGCCGCCGCCTGTCCGATCGCGAGTCCCTCGGAGAAGTTGTGCAGGCCGATCCCGGTGGCGATGAAGAGGGCGAGCCAGCGCGCGGGCGTGAGGCCGACGAAGTGCGAGCGCTCCGCCTCGGTCGCCGACGCCGCGCCGGGCCCGAGGAAGGCCTTGCGCCGGCGCGCCTTCATCCAGGAGTCGTAGTAGACGAGGCTCAGCAACCCGACCGCGAAGCCGCCGAACGCCAGCGCCGCGTAGCCGCTGAACTGGCCCCAGTCGCGCGCGTTGAGCGAGCTTTCGATCGGCTCGACCGCGGCGGAGAGCACGTCCCAGAGCAGGAAGAGCAGGATCCCGGTCGCAGTGGCGCTGAGGAACGACTTGACGTTCTGCCCGACGCCCTGCAACCGACCCATCGGCAGGCCGATGAAGATCGTCAGGCCGGCGATCAGGCCGAGCAGCAGTATGTGTCCCGTGGACATGCGGTCGCACCGTAGCACGGGCTGTAAGGGAGCCCTTACAAGAACCGGCGACTAGCATTGCGGTGTGGCGCAGGGACACTCCGTCGACGAGTACCTCGAGACGATCTACTTCCTCGCGTTCCCGATCGGCGAGTACCGCCCGCAGCGCAGCGGATCACCCACGCTGGCGTCGCGCGTGGCCGAGATGCTCGGCGTGTCGCGAGCGTCGGCCGGCGAGATGTTGAAGCGGCTCGAGGCCGACGGGCTCGTCGAGCGCGGCGAGCACAAGGAGGCGATCCTCACCGCCGCCGGCCGCGAGCGCGCCGAGCAGGTCGTGCGCAAGCACCGGATCGTCGAGCGCCTGCTGACGGACTTCATGGGCTACACGCCGGCGGAGGCGCATGTGCACGCCGACGAGATCGGCGAGAGCTTCAGCGACGACATGATCGAGCGCGTCAGCGAGAAGCTCGGCCACCCCGACCGCTGCCCGCACGGCTGGCCGGTCGACACCGACTTCGAGCAGGCTGAGAACCGCGAGCTCGCGCCGTTGGCGGATCTCTCTTCGGGCACGCGCGCCGAGATCGTCCGGCTCGCCGAGCACGACGGAGAGCTGTTGCACTGGTTCTACGACCAGGGCTTCGTCCCCGGCGCCGAGGTCGAGGTGCGGGAGGCACAGCCCGCCGCGGAGCAGCTGACCGTTCGGCTCGACGGCCACGAGCAGACGATCGCGGAGAAGGCCGCCGCGGGCCTCTTCGTGCGCCCCTCCGCCTCCAAGTAACAGTCTGTTACTTGATTTTGAAGCGCGTCTGAGTGCCAGAGACGTGCTGGATGAACGCGTCGGGATGATGCTCGACTCGGAAGGCGACGTCGAGGAGCACCTTCGCGGTCGAGACGCGCCTCGGCCGGCGCCGGGCCGACTTCACGTGCAGCCGCACCTGTTCGTAGCTCGGTCGACGAAATCCCTGCTCCTCGGCACGTTCTCCGATCACGCGGCAGATCTCCGCCGACCGGAACGGCAGCGCGGCAAGCCGGTCGATCTCGTCCAGCAGCCGCATCGAGATCCGTGGCGCGAAGAACCCCACAGCGCCAACGGTGCCCGACCATCCGTCACCCGTCCGCAACGGCTTCGTGCCGAAACCGTGTCCTAGTAACAGTCTGTTACTTGGGCTTTAAGCGGTGGCGGGAGCCGTGATCCCGGCGGCAGCGCGCAGCGCTGCTGCCTTGTCGGTGCGCTCCCAGGTGAAGTCGTGCTCGTCGCGGCCGAAGTGGCCGTACGCCGCCGTCTTCGCGTAGATCGGCCGGCGCAGGTCGAGGTCGCGGAGGATCGCCGCCGGGCGCAGGTCGAAGTGCTCGCGGATCAGCTCCTCGATCCGCGGGCCGTCGAGGTGCTCCGTGCCGAATGTCCGCACCGCGACGGAGACCGGGTGCGCGACGCCGATTGCGTAGGCGACGTTCACCTCGCAGCGATCGGCGAGCCCCGCTGCGACCACGTTCTTCGCCACGTAGCGGGCCGCGTAGGCCGCCGAGCGGTCGACCTTCGTCGGGTCCTTGCCCGAGAACGCCCCGCCCCCGTGGCGGGCGGCACCGCCGTAGGTGTCGACGATGATCTTCCTGCCGGTCAGCCCGGTGTCGCCCATCGGGCCGCCGATCACGAACTTGCCGGTCGGGTTGACGTAGACGAAGTCGCCGTCCAGCAAGCGCCGCTCGTCGTACAGATCACCAGGCAGGATCGGGCGGAGGACGCGCTCGACCAGGTCGGGCTTGATCAGCGTCTGCGCATCGCAGCCGTCGGCGTGCTGCGTCGAGACGAGGATACGCTCGATCTCGACCGGCGTCTGCCGGCCCTCGTCGTCGACCTCGTACCGCACTGTCACCTGCGCTTTGCCGTCGGGCCGCAAGTACGGCAAGTCGCCGGCCTTGCGCACCTCGGCGAGCCGCTTGCAGATCTTGTGGGCGAGCATGATCGGCAGCGGCATCAGCTCGGCCGTTTCGTTCGAGGCGTAGCCGAACATCATTCCCTGGTCGCCCGCCCCGACCCGGTCGAGCGGGTCGTCGTCGGACGGGTCGTGCTGCACCTCGTAGGCGGAGTCCACGCCCTGCGCGATGTCGGGCGACTGCTCGTCGAGCGCGACCACGACCCCGCACGTGTGCGCGTCGAAGCCCCACTCCGAGTGCGTGTAGCCGATCTCCGCGATCTTCTTGCGGACGAGCGCCGGGATGTCGACGTACGTCTCGGTCGTGATCTCGCCCGCGACGACGACCAGGCCGGTCGTGATCAGCGTCTCGCAGGCGACCCGGCCGGAAGCGTCGTCCGTGAGCACGGCGTCGAGCACCGTGTCGGAGATCTGGTCCGCGACCTTGTCGGGATGCCCCTCGGTAACCGATTCCGAGGTGAAGAGGAACTCTCGAGCCGCCATTCCGGCCGGCAACGCTACTTGATCTCCAGGAAGGCGTCGAAGGTGCGTTCGTCACTCTGGCCTTCCGACCAGGCGAGCAACGAGCGCAGCGGCCGCAGGTTGTCGGTCACGCTCGGGGGAAGGTTGTGCCCGGCGAGACCCGCGAACCCCTCGAGCAGCGGGAGCGCATCCTTGAGGTCGACGTAGAAGACGCCGCCGGTAGAGTCCGGCATGCCGGCGACCGACTTGGCTTCCTTGAAGTCGGCGCTGTCCGTGAGGCTGACCGCCGAGCCGAAGTCGGACATGCCGTTCAGGCCACTGGTCAGGATCACCTTGCCGTCGACCGAGCCATAGTGGATCGCGAACGAGCCGAAGGTCACCGTCTTGACCTCGCGCCCGCCCTGCGTCCCGCTTTCCACGCGAGTGCCGGCCTCTGCGGCAAGACGGGTCATCAGCTTGTCGACGGTCTCGATCGCCTGGGTCGGGTCGTTCGGCTGAAGCGCTAGCGTCAGCTCGGGGATGACCGCGCCGGAGCGGGCGTAGAACGCCACCTCGCCGTCGAGCAGTCCGAACAGCTGGTCGGCCGTGATTCCGTACTCGCGCTCGAGCTGTTTTGCGACCTGGGTGAATTGCGGCGTCGACTCGAGCTTCTGCAGCTGCTGTGCCGTGCCCGAGCCGAGGAAGTCGAACGCCGCGAACGCGTCGCTCGGGATCTCGTCGAGGAGTTTCGAGGCGAACTCCCCGCCGCCGAGGTTTCCGCCGCTCGACGCGCCGCGCAGGCGCAGGCCTTCGTCCTCGGCGCTCACCGACACGGCGAGGTACTTCAGCCCCTGGAGCCCGAGAGCCGATGGGTCGAGGCCGGAGGTGGTGCTCGGCGTCCGTTGCTTGGCGAGCTGGTTCAGCTGCGGCCCGTCGAGGTACGCGCGGACGAGCGTGTCGCCGGGGAGCTTGCCCATCGCCGCCGTGAACGAGTCGGACGTCGAGAGCGGCTCGCCGGAACCCTTGAGCACGGCGTCGAAGTCGCTCGCCTTGTCGGCGATCGCCCACCAGCCGTCGCCGAGGTTACGCGTGACCGGTTGCGTCGAGCCCTTGTCCGCCTTGGTCGCCAGTTCCTTGAACTTCGCGGGGTCGTCGGGCTTCGTGACGCCGACGACGGCTTCCGAGTTCCCGCTCGCGGCCACGCCGACATCGAGCTCCGGCCCCAGCGCCGGCTTGACGTCCCGCTCGTAGTCCAGGCCGTCCTTCGCAAGCGAATGCTTGATCTGCGCGAGCCAGCTGTCGTGCGCAGGGAACTTCTGCCAGAGCTTGTCGAACTGCTGCCACTGATCCGAGCCGAGGTCGCCGTCGATCGAGGCGAAGGCGAGCACGTCGGAGCGCACGAGAGATGCGCCGGCCGGCACGGAGCCGCCCGAGGAGCTGCTGTTCGAGCCGCTGCCGCACGCGGCGAGCACGAGCGCGAGGCTCGCGAGCAGGACTGTTGTCAGGAAACGTTGGCGCAAGGTCACTCCCGGGTTGGCTGTCGGCCCATCAGATTTGCGGCTAGTTCGTACAAATCCTGCCCGTCTAGAACGCGACACACACCCTCCGTTATAGGTAATTCGACGCCGACGCCCCGCGAGAGCTCGCGGAGCACCGGAGCCGTCGTCAGGCCTTCGACGGTGCCGATCTGGGCCGCTGCCTCGTCGGGCGAGGCGCCCTGGGCGATCAGCTCACCGGCCCGGCGGTTGCGGCCGTGGCGGCTCCAGCACGTGACGATCAGGTCGCCCATGCCGGCGAGGCCGGAGAACGTCTCGGCGCGCGCACCGCAGGCCTCGCCCAGGCGGGCCATCTCGGCCAGGCCGCGCGCGATCAACGCCGCCTTGGCGTTGTCGCCGAGCCGCAGACCGTCCACCCCACCGGCCGCGAGCGCGATCACGTTCTTGGCCGCCGCGCAGAGCTCGACGCCGACCAGGTCGTCGTTCACGTAGACGCGGAACGCCATCGAGTTGACCGCCTGCTGCAGCTCCTCGGCGAGCTGGGCGTTCTCGCTCGCGATCACGGCCGCCGCCGGCAGTCCCTCGGCGACCTCCTCTGCGAAGTTCGGGCCCGACAGCACCGCGAAGCCGCGCCGTTCGACGAGCTTCGAGAGGCGCCCGCCGCTCTGCGGGTCGAGCCCTTTCGTCAGGCTGAGGACGGGCGCCGCGCCGGGCAGCTCCCGCGCGACCTCGGCGAACGCCCGGCTCGGCACCGCGACGACGTGCAGGTCGACTCCGGCCAGAGATCGGTCGTCGAGCGTCGTCGCCGAGACCCCGCTCAGGTCGACGTCCGGCAGGTAGCTCGGGTTTCGGCCCGTCTCCTCGATCTCGCGAGCCTGCTCCGGGTCGCGCGTGGCGAGCGTCACGTCGTGCCCGCGCGAGGCGAGCAGGGACGCGAACGCCGTCCCCCACGCCCCCGCACCTGCTACCGCGACCCTCATGACCTGCGCACGAAGTCGATCGACACGGGCACGCCCTCGAGCTCGAAGCGCTCGCGGAGCTGGTTCTCGACCCAGTAGCCGTAGTCGCGCGTCACCAGGCCGGGATCGTTCACGAAGAAGCGGAAACGCGGCGGGCGCTGCTGCACCTGCGTGCCATACAGGAGGTTCAGGCGGCGGCCGTTCCGCGACGGCGGCTCGCGCGCCTCGCGCAGCTCGGCGAGGAACCGGTTCAGCTCACCGGTGGAGATCCGCGCGACGTGCTTCTCGAACTGCTCCTCGATCCGGTCGAGCAGCCGCGAGATGCCGCGGCCGGTTTTGGCGCTGACCGTCACCATCGGCGGGCGCTGGCGCAGGCGCGAAGCGATCCGCGGCCGCACGTCCTCGATAGCCGTCTCGGTGAGGTCCCATTTCGACAGGACGACGATCGTCGAGTCCTGCGCCTTGCGCGCGACGTCGGCCACGGCGAGATCCTGGTCGACCAGGCCCTCCGAGGAGTCGACGAGCACGAGCGCGACGTCGGCCCGCTCGGCCGCCGCGAGCGCGCGCAGCTCCGAGTAGTACTCGATTCCCTGGCGCTGCCTGCGCTTGCGGCGCATGCCGGCAGTGTCGACGAGGACGAAGGTGCGGTCGCCGCGGCGGAGGACGGTGTCGATCGCGTCGCGCGTGGTGCCGGGTGTCTCGGAGACGATCACTCGATCCTCGCCCAGCAGCGCGTTGAGCAGGCTCGACTTGCCGACGTTCGGCCGGCCGAGGATGGCGACACGGATCGCCTCCGCGCCTACCTCCTGGGGGCCGCTGCCCGGCAGCATCGTGATTACCGCGTCGAGCAAGTCGCCCGTGCCGTGGCCGTGCTGGGCCGAGATCGGGATCGGGTCGCCAAGCCCGAGCCGGTGGAACTCGAACGCGAGTGCGTCCTGCCGCGGGTCGTCGATCTTGTTCGCGAGCAGCAGCACCGGCTTGCGCGCTCGCCGCAGGATCGCCGCCAGCTCCTCGTCACCGGGCATCACCCCTGCGCGCGCGTCGACGACGAACAAGACGAGGTCGGCCTCGGCGATCGCAGTCCGCGCCTGCTCGGCGATCGACCGCGTGATCGGCGCCGGGTCGGCGATGTCGACGCCGCCGGTGTCGATCAAGCGGAAGCGCCGGCCGTTCCAGTCCGCCACGACCTCCTTGCGGTCGCGCGTGACGCCCGGCGTCTCGTGCACGACCGCCGCGCGCGACTCGGTCAGTCGGTTGACGAGCGTCGACTTCCCGACGTTCGGGAACCCGACGACGGCCACCGTCCCGGCGAGCGGCTGCGCGGCTTCGGCGGGGGCGTCTGGGTGCTCGTCGTGATCCGTGGTGGCCACCCGGCGATGTTAGGCGCCGCCCGTGTCCTGTGACGGTTCCGTCTGCGTGACGTGACGCGTCAGGCCGGCTGGCGCGCCCGGACCAGCTCTTCGATCCGACCCACGACGTCCTCGACGTCCAACTCGGTGGTGTCGATCTGGATCGCGTCCTCGGCGGGACGCATGCGGGCCGCGTCGCTCTGGTCGCGCAGCCGCAGGTCGGTGGCGAGCACGTCGGCGCCGATCTCGGGCCGCTCGGCCAGCCGCCGGCCGGCCCGAACGTCGCGGTCGGCGTTCAAGTAGACCTTCACGGCTGCGTCGGGCGCGACGACCGTGCCGATGTCACGGCCCTCGATCACGACGTTGCCGTCGTCCGCGAGCTCGCGCTGGCGTTCGCGCATGACCTGCCGCACCGGCTGGTGCCGGGCGACGACCGGCACGAGGCTGTCGATCTCCGCCTTGCGGATCGAAGAGGTGACGTCGGTGTCGGCGATCGTGACCCGACCCCGCTCGTCGAAGCTGACCGGGTTCGCGGCCGCCAGCTGGCCGAGCTCGTCGCCGTTCGCCAACGGAATCCCGCGCTGCCGCGCCAGCCACGTCAGGGCGCGGTACATGGCCCCGGTGTCGAGATAGCGGAAGCTGAGCCGCTCGGCGAGTTGCCGGGCGACCGTGCTCTTGCCGGCCCCCGCCGGCCCGTCGATGGCGACGATCATCGTTGTGTGACCGAGTCCAGCAGCTCGAAAAACCCGGGGAAGCTTACAGCGACCGCCTGCGGGTCTCCGAGCTCGACGCCGTCTCGCGAGACGAGGCCCGCGACCGCCCCGAGCATCGCGATCCGGTGGTCGCCGTGGGAGTCCATCGACCCGCCGCGAAACCGCGTCGGAACGCCTCTGACCGTAAAGCCGTCCTCGGTCTCCGCGATCCGAACGCCGAGGCCCCGCAGCGATGTCGCCACGGTCTCGATCCGGTCGGTCTCCTTCACACGCAGCTCGCGCGCGCCCTCGACCTTGCTCACGCCGCGCGCGCACGCGGCCGCGACCCCGAAGAGCGGCAGCTCGTCAACGAGCAGCGGCACCTCCTCTGCGGTGACGGCCGTTGCGGTGAGCTCGGCCGAGCGCACCTCGAGGTCGCCGACCGGCTCCCCGCTGCTCTTGTGCCGGTGGAACATCGTGATGCGCGCGCCCATCCGAGCGAGCACGTCGAGCAGGCCGGTGCGGCGCGGGTTCAGGCCGACGTCGTGGATCGTCAGCTCCGAGCCGGGCAGCAGGCTCGCGGCGACGACGAACGGCGCGGCCGCCGAGAAGTCGCCCGGGACGACGACCTCGCCGAGGCGCAGGCGCTCCGCGGGGCCGACCGAGACCCGGCGCTGCTGGCGGCGTACGCTCACGCCGGCCGCCTCGAGCATCAACTCCGTGTGGTCGCGCGTCGGTAGCGGCTCGACGACAGTCGTCCTGCCGGCCGCGTAGAGGCCGGCAAGAAGGACGCACGACTTCACCTGCGCGCTCGCGACGGGGAGCTCGTAGCGGATGCCCTTGAGCTCGCCGCCCTGGATCGCCAGCGGCGGCCTGCCCTCGGTCGTCTCGATGCGCGCGCCCATCTGCCGCAGCGGCTCGGCGATGCGCTCCATCGGGCGGCGGCTGAGCGAATCGTCGCCGGCCAGCTCGAAACGGCCGCCCTGCCCGGCGAGGATCCCTGCCAGGAGCCGAATGGTCG
>Ga0207664_10003842_pt1 | contig 10093 bp, 10 predicted proteins | sample LARL83metaG_FD_184349 | JGI IMG/M metagenome (GOLD analysis project Ga0207664, IMG submission 184349) | Corn, switchgrass and miscanthus rhizosphere microbial communities from Kellogg Biological Station, Michigan, USA - LAR L8-3 metaG... | ecosystem: Host-associated > Plants > Roots >...
CGATCGACGTGACCGAACCCGCGTGCTCCCAATGCGGATTCGCGCGCGCCATGTGCCCGAGCAGCGTCCCATGCGGCTCGCAGTCCGCGACGAAGAGCAGCGGCAGGTGCGAGACGAACGGCTCCGGCGTCGCCGGCGTCACCAGCGTCGCGAACGGATAGTCGTGGATCAGCCGCGCGGTGGCGACGCGATCCGACATTGCGAAATGCGACGGCGTGTAGAGGCTCATGTCGGGTGAATCAGAGGTTCACGGCTGCGCCAGCGGCAGCGTGTAGATCGTCATCGGCAGCGCCGAGTTGCGGTCGAATTTCGCGCCTGCCTCGACGCCGATCCGCGCGACCGCGTCGGCCGTCTTCAATTGCGCATAGCGCGCGTGCATCGCGCCGAGCGCGAACTCGCGGCCCGATCCCGCGGCCCAGAATTGCGTGTACTCGAAAACCTCGCGCATCGAGAAAACGCCGAAGATGCCGCTGCCGTTGGCGATCAGCGCCGTGATCTGCGTCGACTCGTACGGGTCGTCCTCCTCCTCCTTCGGATTCAGGAAGTGCTGCTCCTTGAGGATGGGGTGCAGCTTGCGGAACGTCTCGAAGATCGCCGACTTGTTCGCGAAGTCGAGGTCGCCGTGCTTGGCGAGCAGGCTCTCGAACACGAGCTGGTGCGCGGCCGAGCCGCAGAGACCGATGTACGTGTCGCGGTAGCGCACGATCTTGTCGAACGTGCGGTCGTGCTCGGCGGCGAGCCGCGTGTCGCCGAACGTCGTCAGCGAATCGGCGGCGATGGCGACGGAATCGCCCTTGCGGACGACGACGAGGGTGGTCATCGGAATGGGAAAGTCGAACGCGCGCCGCGCCGGGTTGTGCGTTGTTCGCGGCGCGCGGCGGCATCGATTATACGATCCGGGCGGGAGCGGGCCGCGTCATCGTCGACGCGATCGGCGCCACGCGCCAGCGCGCGACGGCCCACGACCAGAACTCGCGCACCGATCCGATGCCGGCCGGCGCTTTCTCCTGACCGAGGAATCGCCACGCCGCGAGCAGCGCCGGCAGCGGCGCTCGCGGCAATGCCGCCGCGTGCGTCTCCTTGGAAAGCTTTCGACCTTGCGCGTCGACGGCGACCGGCACGTGCAGATAGCGCGGCGTCGAAAGGCCGAGCAGGCGCTGCAGCAAGATCTGTCGCGGCGTCGACGCGAGCAGATCGGCGCCGCGCACGACGTCGGTGATCCGTTGCGCGGCATCGTCGACGACGACTGCGAGCTGATAGGCGTAAAGGCCGTCGCTTCGCCGCACGACGAAATCGCCGACGTCGACGTCGAGCCGCTGCGTCTGTGCGCCGAAGACTCGGTCGACGAACGCAAACGGCTCCACCGGCACGCGAACGCGCAACGCGGCGCGCGACGCATCGCGATTGCCGATGCCGTCGCGGCAGGTTCCCGGATACACGCGCTCGCCGATCACGCTCACGCGCTGGCCGGCGAGCTCACGCCTCGTGCACGCGCAGGCATACACGGCATCGCCGGCCGCGAGTTTCGCGAGCGCGGCGTCGTACGCGCTCGTTCGCGCGGATTGGCGCCCTACGTCCTCGTTCCACTCAAAGCCGTACGTTTCGAGCGCAGCGAGGATCGCGTCGGCCGCGTGCCGTCGGGCGCGCGGCACGTCGACGTCCTCGATGCGAACGAGCCACGCGCCCCCATGATGGCGCGCATCGGCGTAGCTCGCCATCGCCGCGACGAGCGAGCCGAAATGCAGCGGCCCCGTCGGCGACGGCGCGAAGCGGCCGCGGTAACTGGCGGGTTTTGCTTGCGTCAGTGCGCGGTCAGCGCCGACGTTTGCACGGCGTCGACGCCGCCGCTCTGGTAGCGCTTCATCGCGGCCATCACCGCCGTCGGATAGTCGGGCTGTCCGACGCTGCCGTTGTAGCGGCCGAGCGCGCGATAGAGATCGCCGTTCTCGACGTCGAGATAGTGGCGCAGGATCGTGCAACCGTAGCGCAGGTTCGTCCTGAGCTGGAACAGGTTCTGGTCCGCCGTGCCGATCAGCCGCACCCAGAACGGCATCACCTGCATGTAGCCGCGCGCGTCGGCCGTCGAGATCGCGTACTTGCGGAAGTTGCTCTCGTGATGGATCACGCCGAGCACGAGCTGCGGATCGAGTCCGGCGCGCGTCGCCTCGTAGTGGACAGTCGCGAGGAATTCGGTGCGCGCGGCGGCATCCGGAAAGCGGCTTGCGAGCTTGGGCGACATCTGCGCGATCCAGCCGCGCACGTCGGATCGCTCGGCGTAATCGCGCGGCGCCGGATTGTCGGCGACCGCACGCGACAGACCGCTCGCCACCGACGGCGCGAGCGCTTCCTCGACCTGCGCGCCCGCGTGCGCGATCAGCGGCGCCAGAAAGGCGAATGCCGCGACCAGAAGGCGCGGCGCGAGCCGCATGCACGGGTAGAGGTGGCGCTTCGTCACTGTCCGATCCGCTGCTTCACGAACGAGAGAATGTCGGCGATCGCGACTTTCGTGGCCGCAGTTTCGCGCCGGGACTGGTATTCGACGATACCTTCCGTAAGGCCGCGCTCGCCGATCGTCACCCGGTGCGGGATGCCGATCAGCTCGAGGTCAGCAAACATTACGCCAGGACGCTCGCCGCGGTCGTCCAGGAGCACCTCGACGCCGGCCGCCGCGAGCGCTTCATGCAGCCGCTCGGCCTCATTGCGCACGATCTCGCTGCGATCGTAGCCGATCGGCGCGATCGCGACGGCGAACGGCGCCATCGATTCCGGCCAGACGATGCCGCGTTGGTCGTGGTTCTGCTCGATCGCGGCCGCGACGACGCGCGTCACTCCGATGCCGTAACACCCCATCTGGACGACCTGCGGCTGCCCCTGCGCGTCGAGGTAGGTCGCGTTCATCGCCTTCGAGTAGACGTCGCCGAGCGCGAATACGTGACCGACCTCGATGCCGCGAACGATCGACAGTGCACCCATGCCATCGGGCGACGGATCGCCCGCGACGACGTTGCGGATGTCGGCGACGAGGTCGGGCTCGCGGCAGTCGCGGCCGAAGTTCACGCCGCGCAGGTGATAGTCGGCCTCGTTCGCGCCGCAGACGAAGTCGCTCATCGCGGCGACGGTGCAATCGGCGACGAGCGGCATGTCCTTTGGAATGCCGACCGGGCCGAGATAGCCCGGGCGACAGCCGGTCGCCTCGACGATCTCCGCCTCGCTCGCCCAGCGCCACCCGGCGAAGCCGGGCAGCTTGCCGATCTTCACTTCGTTGCCCATGTGATCGCCGCGAACGAGCAGCATCTGCACGCGGTGCTGCGCATGCACCATCAGGCACTTGACGGTGCGCGACAACGGCAGGCCCAGAAGTGCCGCGACTTCCTCGCATGTCGACTGGCCCGGCGTCGGCACGCGTTGCAATTTCTCCTGCGGCGCGGCGCGCGGCGCGCCCGGCGCGACGGCTTCTGCTTGCTCGACGTTCGCCGCGTAGCTCGATCCATCGCTGTACGCGATCGCGTCCTCGCCCGATTCGGCGAGCACCTGAAACTCGTGCGACGCGAAGCCGCCGATCGCGCCGGTATCCGCTTCGACGGCGCGAAACTGCAGGCCGAGGCGGGTGAAGATGCGCGCATACGCGTCGTACATCGCGCGGTACGACACCATCAGCGCATCGCGGTCGACGTCGAACGAATACGCATCCTTCATCAGGAATTCGCGCCCGCGCATCACGCCGAAGCGCGGCCGGATCTCGTCGCGGAACTTGACCTGGATCTGGTACAGATTGATCGGAAGCTGACGGTAGCTCCGAACGTCCTTGCGCACGATGTCGGTCACCACTTCCTCGTGCGTCGGCCCGAACAGGAAGTCGCGCGCCTGCCGGTCCTTGATCTTCAGCAGCAGCGGGCCGAACTTGTCCCACCGTCCGGTTTCCTCCCACAACTCCGCGGGAAGGATGTGCGGCAGGTACGTCTCGAGCGCGCCCGCGCGATTCATCTCCTCGCGGACCACCTGCTCGACCTTGCGCAGCGTCCGCAGACCGAGCGGAAGCCACGAATAGATGCCGGACGACACCTTCTTGATCATCCCCGAGCGCAGCATCAGCTTCTGGCTCGTGACTTCCGCCTCGGCCGGCGCTTCCTTCAGCGTGTTGAGATAGAACTTCGTCACGCGCATCGCGCGCTCGTCTTTCCGTGATCGGGGACCGGCGATTTTATCGTCCTTTGCCGAACGAGCCCTCGTTCGGGTGCGACAATCGCCGGCCGGTCCACTCGTCACCCGTTTCCCCGATGTCCGTCGCCGACCTCGACGACCCCCGCGTCTGGCCGGCGGCTGCGCCGGCGCAAATGCCGTTCGATGCCGCAGAGCGCGCGATCGCGGCCGAGACGCAAGCGGAGGCCGACGCGTGCGATGCGCGCGTGCGGCAATGGCTGCTCGACGCGGTGACGCGCGAAGACGGCGATGGACTGTCGCGCACGCTCGCGGACGCGCCGTCGCCAGCGCTTGCACGGCACGTGCGGCGGCTGCTGGCCGGCGTCGAGCGCGAGCTCACGTCGCCACGCGACGCGCTCGGTACGACGCTGTTCGCATTCCCGGTGATCGTCGTCGCGGCGCAAAGCGCGGCGGCGCCGGCGATCACGCTCGACGCCGTGGTCGCCGACGCCGCGATCGAAACGATCCTGCGTGATGCGCGCGCGTTCGGCGGCTGCGAAACGTTCGCGCTCGCGCCTTCGCTCGTCGCGGTGGATGCGATCGACGTCGGCCGCCTGCCTGCGCTGCTCGCGCGCGCCGCGTTGCGCGACGGCGCACTTCCGGGCGAAGCGATCGACCTGCCGCCCGCGCCGTTGCGAGTCGACGACGTGCAGGAACGCGTGCACCTGCGCTTCCTGGCAGGCGCCGTGTTGACGCCGCCGAACGTCGAACCGCTCGCAGGCGACGCGATCGTCCGCTACGGCATGCCGCTCGCGCAGGCGCTCGCGCGAGCGCTCCGCCACGCCGGCGTGACGTTGCTTGCGCTGCCGAGACCGGCGCAGCGGCTCATCGGCGCCGTGCAATCGGGTCGCGGGGCGCAACGCGAAGTCTCGGCGCAGCTCTTCGCGAGCAACGCGATCCGGCGTTTGCGCGCATCGGTCGGCGAGCCGACGGCGATCCTGAGCGCGCACCGCGCCCCGCACGCGGAAGGCGGCGGCGAGTTGCGGCTGTCGCTATCGTCGCCGTTCGCGCCGAAGGCGGCGGAGGGTTTCCGCTGCCCGATCCAGCGCTACGAGACCGTGCACGAAGTCGCGGCGATGCTCGACGCGCTGCTGCGCGACTGCCGTGTGTCCGACGTGCGCGTCGTGCGCGGCGTGCACGACGACATCGACCCGGTCACCGGCGGCCCGCTGTTCTTCAAGGCGTAGCGGCCGCTACCGCTTCGAGCGGTCGCTACATCTTGGTCTTGGTCGCCTTCTGCGCCGACGCCTTGTCGATCGCCATCGTCACGACCGCGTCGATCGCGCTCTTGTATTCGTCCTTGTTCGCTTCCTTGAAGCCCGGGGCGTTGATGCGTGCGCTGCCGCTCTTCGTCGTCTCGATCGTGAACGCAACGGGCGTAACACCCTTGGGCCACGCCGAATACTGGTGCCCCCACGGCGAATAGATCTGGATCGACCGGTTGCCGTCGGTGCTTTTTGCCGTGATCTTCTGAATGCCCGCGGCGATGGCGTCGTTGACGCGGCCACCGGTCACTTCGACCAGGCCCGGCTGCACGGACGTGACTTTCGCGGGAGCGGCCGGCGCCGGCGGCTGCTTGCCGGCCGCCTGCTCTTCCTGCATTTTCTTGCGCTGCTCGGGCGTGATCACCGAGCGCGAGGAGGCCGTGCCGCCGACCGCCTCGGCGCCCAGGTCGCGCTTCGGCGCCGGGGCAGGCGTTTGTGAATGGGCCGCGGTCCAGGATACCAGCGACAGCGCGGCGACGAGCATCGACAGCTTGGCGGTCATGATGCGTCTCCTCGAAACGCTCCGCATGGTCGACGTCGCGTGGGCGCCGACGCGCGAAGCACGAGCGCATCGTAGTCAGAAAGCGGTCGAAATCACCTTGCTTTTCACGACACGGCCGCCGCCGATGCGCGATGCGAAGTCTGCGCGGTCTGCATCCCCGCCGCCTGCGCGGGTCCGCGGCGCCTGACGCGCCCGATGCCGCTCACGTGCTCGGTCACCTTCGGATCGCCGACGTACTCGATGTTGCCGGCACCGGAAATGTTGGCGCGCAGCGTCTTCTGCGCGTTGACGACCACGTCGCCGACGCCGCTCACGTTCACGGTCGCGTTATCGGCAATCAGCTTGTCGGCGTGATACGAGCCGGCGCCGGAGATCGACACGAATTGCTGCTCGACGCGTCCGCCGAGCTTCGCATCGAGCGCGCCCGAGCCGTTGACGCGAAGCGACGTCGCGCGAAGATCGTCGATCGCGAGCGTAGCGCCTCCGGCCGCCGCGATCCGCAGCGATTGCGCTTCGAGCCTTGCCGCACGGATCTTCACGCTGCCGTTCATCTCGATGACGTCGAGCGAGCGAAAGCGTAACGTTACGTGCGGAGCGCTCGGCGATCGCCCGCCGAATAGCCGGTTCCACCAGCGGCGCCGATCCACGGCCCGCAGGTGCAGGCGGCCGTTGGAAACGTCCGCGCTCACCCGCGTATGCCGGCCTGCCTCCACGTCGATCGATTCGCTGTCGGACTGCAGCAGCGTCACTTGAGCGCTGCCGCCGATCTCGAGTTGATGGAACGGCGCCAGCGATTCGTGCTGCGCCGTTTCGGTGGCCGGCTCGCCGCCGATGCCGCGCGACAGCGTCCACCAGGCGAGCAGCGCCGACAGAAGAACGGCGGCGACGATCAGCAACGGCAGGGTCGTGCGAGGCATGGGAAGGCTCGAGGCAGGCGTCGATTTTGGATGCACCGCAAGCGACGGCTGGATTCATCGCTTGACAAGTGGTAAATTATGGAATACCGTATACAGAATTCAGTAATTCACCGAGCACTCCGGTAACACGACCGAGGAGACGTCGTCGTGGCACAACCATCCCAACCGATCCGGGTCGTCATCGCCAAGGTCGGCCTCGACGGCCATGACCGCGGCGTGAAAATCGTCGCGCGAACGCTTCGCGACGCCGGCATGGACGTCATCTACACCGGGCTGCATCGCACACCGGAGGAGGTCGTCGAAGCGGCGATCCAGGAGGACGTCGACGTGATCGGCGTCAGCATCCTGTCCGGCGCGCATATGACAGTCTTCCCGCGCCTCGTCAAGCTCCTCGAGGAGCGCAACGCGATCGACATTCTCGTGGTGGGCGGCGGCGTCATTCCCGACGACGACCTGCCCAAGCTCAAGGCGATCGGCGTTCGCGAGCTGCTGCTGCAGGATACGCCGCCCGCCGAGATCGTTGAGACGATCCGCCGCATCGTCGCCGAGCGCGGCCCGCGCTGAAACGACTCGACGAGAGGCCGACGGTTCGCAACGCGCGCGGACGTTGGCGAGCAGCCAATTCACGACGATGAGCACGATGGAGCAGTGGAGCTTTCCGGCGCGCTTCGACGCGGGTTACATGCCGCCACGCGACTCGCGCTACTGGTTTCCGGTGCGCGAGACGATGCCGCCCGGCGAGCGCGAAGCTGCGATTCTCGAGCGGCTGAAGCGGGTCACGCGCTACGCCTACGAAACATCGCCGTTCTACCGTCGCAAGTGGGACGCGGCCGGCTTTCATCCCGACCACCTGCGCTCGCTGGAGGATTTCGAGTCGCAGGTGCCGGTCATCACGAAGCAGGACCTGCGCGACGCGCAGGCGCGCAAGCCGCCGTTCGGCGACTACCTGTGCATTCCCGACGCCGACGTTCATCACATTCACGGCACGTCGGGAACGACCGGACGGCCCACTGCGTTCGCGATCGGCCGCAACGACTGGGACGCGATCGCGAATGCGCACGCGCGAATCATGTGGGGCATGGGCATTCGCCCCGGCGACATCGTGCTCGTCGCCGCGATCTTCAGCTTGTACATGGGCTCGTGGGGCGCGCTCGCGGGTGCCGAGCGGCTTCGCGCGAAAGCGTTTCCGTTCGGCGCGGGAGCACCGGGCATGACGGCACGCGCCGCGATGTGGCTCGATCTCGCGAAGCCGGCGGCGTTGTACGCGACACCGTCGTTCGCGCTGCACCTGGCCGAAGTCGCTCGGGCCGAGGGCTACGATCCGCGAAGCTTCGGCCTGAAAACGATGTTCTTCTCCGGCGAGCCCGGCGCCTCGGTGCCCGGCGTGCGCGACCGCCTCGTAGCCGCCTACGGCGCACGCGTCATCGACTGCGGCTCGATGGCGGAGATGACGCCGTTCATGAACGTCGCCGGATCGGCGGAGACCGACGGCATGCTGTGCTGGCAGGACGTCGTCTATACGGAGGTCTGCGACCCGAAGACGTACGTGCGCGTTCCTTTCGGACAGCGCGGGACGCCGGTCTACACGCATCTCGAGCGCACGTCGCAGCCGATGATCCGGCTCGCGTCGGGCGATCTCACGCTGTGGGAGGACGGTCCGAATCCGTGCGGCCGCACCTATCCGCGGCTGCCGCAGGGCATCTTTGGTCGCATCGACGACATGTTCACGATCCGCGGCGAGAACGTCTATCCGAGCGAAGTCGACGCGGTGCTGAACCAGGTGCCGGGCTATGGCGGCGAGCATCGGATCGTCATCACGCGCGAAGGCGCGATGGACGAGCTCGTGATCCGCATCGAGATCGCGCCCGAGCATCACGCGCGCGGCGAGCACGCGCAACGCGCGCTGCACGACGAGGCGGCGAGGCGTTTGCAGAAGATGCTCGGCCTGCGCTCTAAGCTCGACGTCGTCGCGCCCGGCACGTTTCCGCGCACCGATTTCAAGGCTCGGCGCGTGATCGACGACCGCGACGTGTTCCGCGAAATGAACGCGCGGCTCGCGGCCGGCTGACGATGGCCTACATTCCGTCGCCCGAATTGGAAGCGCGCGTCCTCGCGGGCGACACGCGCGCGATCGCGCGGCTTCTGACGCGCGCCGAGAACGATGCCGCCGAAGCGCGCGTGACGCTCGATTCGATGTTCGCGCACGCGGGACGCGCGCACGTCGTCGGCATCACCGGCGTGCCGGGCAGCGGCAAGTCGACGCTCGTCGCGAAGCTCGCCGCCAAGGTGCGCAAGAGCGGCCGCAGGATCGCGATCGTCGCGATCGACCCGTCGAGCCCGTTCTCCGGCGGCGCCATTCTCGGCGACCGGATCCGGATGGGCGAGCTTGCCGGCGATCCCGGCGTTTTCGTTCGGAGCATGGCGACGCGCGGCGCGCTCGGCGGTCTCGCCAAGGGCACGCTCGAGCTCGTCGACGTGCTCGATGCGGCCGGATTCGAGATGGTCGTCATCGAGACGGTCGGCGTCGGCCAGGACGAGGTGGAGGTCGCGCGCGCCGCGCACACGACGGTCGTCGTGTCGGCGCCGGGGCTCGGCGACGACATCCAGGCCATCAAGGCCGGCATACTGGAAATCGCGGATGTCCACGTCGTCAGCAAGTGCGACCGACCCGACGCGAACCGCACGGTCGTCGATCTGAAGACGATGCTCGCGCTCGGTTACACGCACATGGACACCGAAAAGCTGAAACTTGCCGCTTCGATCGAGCGCCAAGTCCCCGACATCATCGCGACGAGCTCGATGAAGGACCAGGGCATTGCCGAGCTGCTCGCGGCGATCGACCGGCACCGCGAGGCGCTCGAGCGTACCGGCGACATCGAGATGCGTCGCGCGGCGATCGCCGAGCGGCGTCTTCTCGCGGCGGCCGAGGGGCTGATGCACGACGCGTTCGAGCGGCAACGGCCCGGCAAGGTCGCACCGTTGCTCGAACGACTGCGCGTGCGTGCGCTGTCGCCGCACACGGCGGCGCTGCAATTGCTGCGCGAACTGAAATTCGGAGGTGACGCATGAACGACACGACGATAACCCCGTCCGCAGGAGCGGACGGACGCGCCCGGACTGCATTGGCCGAACAGGTCGAATCGTGGGAAGAGAACGAGGTCGCGAATTTCGTCCAGCGCGCGCCGGAGCGCGCCGCCGAGTTCGCAACG
>Ga0207664_10003843_pt1 | contig 10090 bp, 6 predicted proteins | sample LARL83metaG_FD_184349 | JGI IMG/M metagenome (GOLD analysis project Ga0207664, IMG submission 184349) | Corn, switchgrass and miscanthus rhizosphere microbial communities from Kellogg Biological Station, Michigan, USA - LAR L8-3 metaG... | ecosystem: Host-associated > Plants > Roots >...
GACGGCCGATTTTCTCGATGAGGTTGCACAAGACCGCCGCGTAAGGGTTCTTCCCTATCCCTACCGATACAACTTTTCGGCCATCAACAATTTCGCTGTGCGTGAAGCCCGCGGCTCATTCGTTTGTCTGCTCAACAATGACACGGAGGTGGTGGAGACCCGTTGGCTCACCGAACTGATGCGCTACGCCGTGAAACCGCAGATCGGTGCCGTCGGAGCAAAGCTGCTGTATGACGATCGCACCATCCAGCACGCGGGGGTGGTGGTCGGAATCGGCGAAGCTGCGGGCCATGCTCACCGCCACCTTCCTGCCGACGAGCCCGGCTATTTTCGAATGCCCCATGTGGCGCAATTCGTGACCGCGGTGACCGCGGCGTGCCTGGTAGTGAAAAAAACGAAGTTCGAAGCCGTCGGCGGCCTTGATGAAGAGGGACTCGCAGTGGCGTTCAACGACGTCGACCTATGCCTGAAGCTTCAGGCGGCGGGGTGGCGAAATGTCTATGTGCCTCATGCAGTGCTCCTGCATCACGAATCGAAATCGCGCGGCGACGACCTGTCCCCGCTGAACATCGAGCGTTACCAGGGCGAACTGAACACGCTTCAGGAACGATGGGGCACCAAGACCTACGACGACCCGCTACACAACCCGAATCTCGACCGGTACAGCGAGACTTTCGTTTTTCGGTTGTGAGAGAATGACTTTGATTGGCTTGGACAATGATTTCCTGGCATTCCTCTCGTGCAATCGTCTCCGCTCCGAGCAATGATGTCCGGGTCGCTCCGGCTTACCCGAAAATTTTGTTTGAATGTCTCTTATCGATTTGCCTCCCGACGTGGCCGTCACAGTAGTGACCTCGGCGCGGCGCTATCTGGGACCTGGACGAGCCGAGGGACGGCGGTGCCGCGATTTCCGCGGACAAATAACAAGCCGGCATTATCTAGTCGCAATGCCCTTGTCTTTGAGTATCGTAAGTTCGCTAATAGTGGAGAGTAGGTTCGATGACCGAGATTGCCGTGCAGGACATTGGCGCTCTACGTGATTCGGGCGAATTCGATTCAGACTGGTACGTCCGCCAATATCCGGACGTAGCTCAGCTCGGGATTGACCCGATCGAGCATTACCTTCGCATTGGCAGAGATCTCGGCCGTTTGCCCTCTCCGCACGGCGAGCCGTCGCCGGCAACTCATGCTCACGCGCACGGGTTGCCGCAGGTGTTCGATCGATTTGGGGTCATCGTTCACAATCCTCTAATATCGATCATCATCGTGAGCTTTAATTCGGGATCTGATCTCAGGACGCTCTTCCCGACGATAGCCAATCAGACTTATCGCAATCTCGAAGTTATTCTCATTGAAAACGGCGATGAGGACAACAGAGCGTTGCTGGAGCAGCACTTCGAACATTTTGAGTATTTCAAGTGTGATAATGTCGGTTTCGCGGAAGCAAACAACGTCGGCCTTCGAGGGTCCAAAGGCGAACTCCTAGCGCTGATCAATCCGGATACACGGCTCGCGCCAGATGCTGTCCAAAACTTGCTTGATGCACTCCGATACGATGAGAGCGCTGCAGTAGCCGTTCCGAAGATCAACTTCTTCGAGCGGTTCGTTCATCTGGAACTGAGGGCCAACGCGGAATTCTCCGTCCCACGAGAGGATTTGTTGCGGGGCCTGGCGTACAAGAAGATTTTCGTGCGCGCGGGAGCCGCGACCGACGAAAAGATCAGTTCCGACAGCCGAGGCATTCTCGCGCTCGATCTGCCTTACGAAGGCGAGCGCACGCTCGGGATAAGAATTAAATCCGAAGGAAATGTTTCGCGATGTGAAGTACGCATTGGATACGCTCCGAAGGAATATTTCACGCTCGGCGACGACTGCACCGAGACAATCCAAATTTCGCTGGACGATGAGAAATGCTCATCGGCTCAGTACCTGGTCAACAATGCCGGCAGCTCACTGCACCCAGATGGATGTCCCTATGATCGTGGGTTTGCGCAGTTCGACGATGGCGCCTTCTACTCGAAGGCATATGTGAAAGCCTTTTGTGGCTGTGCGGCCCTCATCCGGCGGGCGGCAATCTTGGAGCGAGACCTCTTCAGTGGTGCGTTCTTCGCCTATTATGAGGATTCTGAGTTATCGCATTGGTTCGGCGAACAAGGATTTCGAATCCTTTACGAGCCCGAAGCGCGTGTCTTCCATCGCCATTCTGAGTCGACTGAAGAAAGCAGCTTGCTGTGGAACGTCCTGGTGGGGCGGAGCAGGCGCCTATACGATAACCTCACGGGCTCAGATCCTTCGCCGCTGAAACTCTTCTCGTTCGAATATCCGGAGGAATTCTCAGGGCCACTTCGCCGCAAGCTCGAGGACTTGGACGACCAAATCCGCCGTTCGGCCACGGCTCGGGAGCTGGTCAAACCTCAGCGACCAACCGCCTGCGTTTACAACACCTATTTCTCTTCAATGGGTGGGGGCGAGAAACATGCCCTGGATCTCGCGAGCATCCTGAGGGAAAACTTTGATGTTTATCTCTTGTCGGAGAGTGATTTCGATATCGTTAGGTTGGAGAAGTACTTCTCAGTCGATCTCAAGGGAGTCCGCAAACTCGTCAAGACAAGTGTCGATAGCTGGTTCACGTCCAAATTCGATTTATTCGTCAATTCGACATTCAATTCGAACCTAATACCTCGGGCTCCGGAAAACATTTACATCGTGTCGTTCCCACATGGACACATTGATCGGAACATTGTCCCTAGTTACCGCTTCTTCCACAATTCCCCTTTCACGGCGGAGTGGGCTCGCGAACTTTGGGGGGAGCACGATTGCGAAACGGTGCTGCCCATATTGGGAGATTACAAGGCGCTGGATCTCGACATCCACCGAGACAGCAAGAAGAACGACATTATCTCTGTTGGACGCTTCACCTATGATGGTCATTGCAAGAACCACCACCACGTATTGGATGCATACAAGCGGATGGTCGATGAAAATCCGGAGCTTGCCCGATGGCGCCTTCGAATCTTAGGCAGTTGCGATTATGCCCAAGACAGCGCGATCCGCTATCTTAATGACCTTCGGAAAGCTGCCCGAGGCTACAACATCGACGTGGAGCCTAATGTGAACCGGGAGATTCTCGATGGCGCCTACACTGACGCGGCCATCTACGTTCATGCGGCGGGCCTTTACGTTCCCAGGGCCAACCCCGAACGGCATGAGCACTTCGGGATAACGACCTTCGAGGCGCTCGCACACGGCTGCTTGCCTGTAGTCTATCGTTACGGCGGACCCGCTGGGCAGGTCGAAGGACTGCCGGAGTCGAAGCTTTTCGAGGATGCCGACGGACTCCAGGAAGCAATTCGCGCAGCGATAAATGACTGGGAAGCTGACCGCATTCGCCCTGATGGAATACAGGACTTCGCTCGCGGGATGCATGACAAAAACCAGCAGTTCGCGAAGACGCTGCTAGGCCGCGTAAGCTCGGAGCTCGCGTAAAGCTCCTTTGCCGGCTGTGAAGAACCGTCCGTTCGCCGGTGGCTGGCAGCAGTCCTTCGGAAATTGCTGGTGCGAGACTGGCTACATGCGTGCCAACCCGCCGGAAGCGATAAGGTTTATGCCGAGAGCACTCTCACGCTCTTCAGGTTCACGCCCAACTCCCGCGTGTCGCCGTTTCCGCATTGTTCGTCCGGAATGAACGTCGCCGATCTTATGGATACTGCCTCATTTCCAATCCGGATCTTCACCGACTCGGTCCGACCGGGCTGAATGACCAGGCTCTCGCTCGTTTCGCCATCCATTCTGATCGGAAGCCGTTGAGTGCCATAATTTACGAAACACAACTCATACGCTTGCCCCACGACATTTCTTAATCCGGGCAATAGGCTTCGGCCTTTACAGAACCGTCCGGTCTCGCCGGCGTTTCCGGGATAGAAGGTTGCGTCATAGGACGAGGGCAGCTCCCACTTGCCGAAATCAAAGAGAAGGTCGAATCGATTGGCTTTCCATGCTTCACCAACATAGCCTTCAATCGCGGGGACTCTCTCGAAGAAAAACCCCCTCGTGAAAAGCATCTCAGCGAAAAAGTCGTGATTGAATCCAAGCTCGAGCCACTTATTGCACATGATCGCCCAAAGGGATTCGCCATCGTAGCGCAACCCCCACGGGAATTTAATGTCGTTCGAGATCGGCTCACTTGCGAAGATGATAATACCGTCAGAAACAAGTACATTTTCTCTGATGGATGACAGAAGCTTCATGAAATCTATGCAATGATGAAAACTCGACTGGAAGATAACAACGTCGAACTTGCTCGTAATGGAATCCGCAACGTCTATGAATTCGCCACAGTGGGTGGATATAGTCAGGTTTTCTTTCTCGGCCTTGCGACGCACCCTGTTGAGAAAGCCTTCGTCGATGTCGACTACCGTCACGTCCTGACGCGCCCGAGCCAGGGGAAGTGCGAGGTTGCCCCATCCGCAGCCGAACTCGATGATTCGTGCACCTGATTTTCCCGATTGATGCAGCGCCTGAAGGATCTGAACCGGTTTGGCCAGCTCTTCGGCCACGATCCGCAGATTCCCTGAAATCCACGGAAAGCCGATCTCGAAATCTTGTTCTGACTGCTTGGTCGAAGTTAATTCGTTATTAGGATGGTATTCAGAATTAGTTAGCCCCTTGTATATGTCCATCACTCTTGAGGCGTAATCGGGCGAATATGGGTCCAAATTCCCCATGGAGTAGGGAATAGACGTCTTCCTCCATAATTCGAGCATTTCATCGAAATTTGATGCGGATTTGAGTTCATCCAAGTAGAGCATCGAAGAATTTATGAAATCTTCTTTATTGCTAACTGAATTCATTTATGGAAGTTCCTCAGGGCGAAGCGGGACTGCAGATCGCAGAACCATAAATCTGATTGCTGTGGCTTTCCGACGCTCTCACTCGCACGAAGGATGTCACTTAAAGAAGCAGTCAATTCTCGGACTCCCTTTAGAGGGCGGAGTAAATCTCAAGCGCTTCGTTGACGTCGGAATACATCCGTCCTTGTCCCTCGTGCAGAACCATCGCCCTGTCGCAAAATTCGCGGATCAGGTCCGGGCTGTGGGAAGCCAGAATTAGAGCGCGATCCCCGCGCTTCTCGAATAGCTCATAATGGCACTTCCGATGGAAGTCAGCGTCACCCACCATGATGACTTCGTCGATCAGATAGCAATCGAACTCGATCGTCAGGGACAAGGCGAACGCGAGGCGGGCCTTCATTCCAGACGAGTAGGTCTTGACCGGCATCTTGAGCTGCGGCCCAAGCTCGGTGAAATCTTCGACGAAGTCGCGGATGTCTTCGTACTCGCGCCCATAGATGCGGGCAATAAAGCGCGCATTGTCATAACCGGTAAGGCTGCCTTGAAAGCCGCCGCCAAAGCCCAGCGGCCATGATACACTCATGTCGCGGCGTATCCTGCCTGACGTCGGCATCTCCACCCCGCCGATCAATTTGATCAGCGTGGTCTTGCCAGCGCCGTTGCGGCCTAGAAGTCCGACGTGCTCGCCGGGGCAGATCCGCAAATCTAGATTATTGAAAACCTGCTTGTGGCCGCTTCCCATCGGGTACCGCTTGCTGAGCTGATCACATCGGATCATTCGACCACCAGCATCCGCCGAACCCGTCGGCACAGAGTCAGTCCGATCAGCGTGAATACGATCGTGGTACCAATCGGAACGGTGAGGTCCCAAATCGCGTGAACGCGGTCGCCGAATAAGCCGTACCGGATCAGCTCCATCGGGCTGACAAACGGCGAATAAAGCATGAAGTTCTGCACCGCGGGAGTCAGCCAAGACACCATCGTGAAGGTCCCAGAAAACGGGATCATGATGTAGAGAGTGACCGGCATCAGCTTTTCCAAGACTTCCGACATCTCGGAAAGGGGAGCAAGGACGAGGCACAGCGAGAAGGTGAACATGCAATAGATCACCCAGCCTTCGAGAACGGCGCCAAGGTCAGCAGGAATGGGAAATTCATTCAGTGCGAACAGAAGAGCTCCGATGAATACAAAAGCCATCATTGAGCCCACGACTTCGATGAGGAATCGCACGAAGATAAAGTCGAGAACCTTTATCTGCCGATGATATAGGAGGCTTCCATTGACGCTGAACACACGCGTGCATCGAATTATAGCGTGTCGGAACAGGGTCAGTGGGATGTAGCCGCTCGCGACGAAGGCGACGATACTCACCCCGTGCTCTTCAGGGCCGCGCATGTATCGCCAAGTGATCCCGACCAGGCCTGCGAACAGCAGCGGTTCGACCATCATCCAGAGGAAGCCGATATTCTCGCGCCCGAACCGGGTAACGAGTTCGCGAATCATCAGCGCGCTGATCACTCGGCGCTGGATACGCCAAGCCGCGGCAAAGCTGGCCACCCTCAGTCCTCGGGCGCGTGCTCGAGCACGCCAATGACGAGCATCCAGCCAATGAAATAGAGACACAGGGAGGCGCCGAACACGATGAGGATCTTCCTCAGCCGATGTGGCAGCGTTGAATCGTCGGGCTTGTTGGGCTCGACGACCCTTTCAAGATAGAATTGCTGCTTCTGAGCGTCAGTCCGGGCCGACTCAAGCGACGCACTCGCTGCCGTGAGCATCTGGGTCGCAAAATCCTGCTCGACCTGGAGCTTCTCGTAAGCGCCGAGCTTGGAGGCGATGCCTGTCGGCGTACCCACTGCCCTGCCATTTTGCGCGTTGATCTCGCGACCGATTGCAGCAATCCTATTCCGGACCGCGGGAATGGCCGGATTGCGGGGGGCCACCCGAAGCATCAAATCGAGCTGGGCCTGTAGAGCGGCTTGCTCCGAAACGAGCTTGTTCGAAACGTCGAGAACACCGGCAGCCTGCTTGGCAGGATCGATCAGGTCTTGCTGATTGCGATAGGCGCTTAGCGCTACTCGGGCATTTCGCACTCGCTCCTCGGCTTGGACGACCCGCTGCTCAGCCTCTTCGACGGCTCGGCCCTCAGCCCTCTGGTTCAAGCGATTGACCAGTGCCTCGCTGAGATTCAGAAGCCGTGAGTTCAAATCGTAAGCGTCGTCGGGCGTGAATGCGCGCACTTCTAGGACCGCCAGCCCACTGTCCGGATCGGTATCGGCTCCCACCATGGAGCTGTAATATTGGTAGAAATTCTCGAACGAAGCATCGTGGAGAGGCTGCGGAAATTTACTCAGGAAATCAGCGCCACGATTTGAATATTTTGCCTTGACGTCCGTCTGGCGAAGCAAATCCTTGAGAGCGTTGCGCGATCGAACGTATTGCAGGACCTCCTTCGTTTGCTCCTGTCCAGCCGACAAGCCGCTTGTCTGAACCAGATTGGCTAGCGACAGCATTGGAGCGGATTTCTGCGCCGGGCTCTTAATCACGAAACTGGATTGCGAAACGTAGATCGGTGAAGCGATCAACCCGAAGTAAATGCCCGAGAGCGCCGTCGGGACCCCGACGAACAATGCGAGCCACCGATGTTTGGCCAGTCGATTTTGTTTCCGAGACTTCGCGACCACTTCGCGCAAGGTCTCATGATCAATGACGTTGATATTCATCCAAGTCCCCGCGCAAATCCCGTTCGTTGCTCATCCAAACAGTTGGAAATCGCCTAGATTTCAGTGAATTGACCCGATAGCGCGTTCAGGCGCCGTTGGCCACAACGTGGTTCATGATGACTTCTCCATCAACTCTTCCGCATCCTCAAATTTTCCGCTGTTCATCGATTCCGTGGTGAAGGTAATGGTGGACGGGATCTTCGCCCGCTGCGGCGACGTCCGGGTTGCTGGCCAAGTAAGAATTCGCATCGAAAAGGCCGAGGCGGCGCAATCTCTCCGTCTGCAATCGCGACCTTCGCGATCGAGAAAGAAGGGACCACCACCGCGGTTGGGAGAGAACGGCATCATAGAACTCGCGAAGGCGTCGGGTCTTTTCGAATTCGTTCGCCACCGATTGTTCCCGCTCCAATATTATCCGTGAAAGAGTGGCAGTTTCGTGGAAGTGGGCGGCCAATCGCTTTTCGAGGTCGTGGCAAGCAGACTTTGCGTTCCTGAGAGAAGAAACCAGCTCCGCAATCCTACGCTCACTCTTGCTTACCGTGTCCTTCGCCTTCTTTAAATCCCCTTCAGTACTGGCCAGCTGTTTCCCGAGCGATTCCGACCGAGCCACTTGGGCGGACAGCGCCGCTTCTTGTTCGGCCAATCGGATGCGCGCTTGAGCTAATTCACTTCGGGTCTGCTCGATCTCTTCCTGCCGTTGCCTTAACTCGCTCTGTTTGAGATTGAGTTTGCTCGTGAGTTCGCCGGCTTCGGCAAGGTTTCGTTGACGCTCATCTTCTGCACGCTCTAGCTGGGCCTTCAGCTCGACCGCCTCGCGCTCGGAGGATTCCAGTTGCTTCGACGCCCCAGCAAAATGCTCCTCGGCCGAGCGCGCTCGTTCGACCGCTTCGGCCAGTAGAACAAGGTCTTCTGTCAGCTCACTTGGATTAAAGATGTCCTTCGATTTCCACGTAATCACGTCGGTGCAGGCGACATGTTCGTGAATGAAGACCTTCGGCAGGGTCTTGGTAATCCGCCCCTTGCGGAAAACAGCAACGAAATCGTTCCAGGTGTCTTTGTCACGCCTGGCGATGAAGCTTTCAATCAGCGTGACGGCCATTCCCTGGGAGACAGCCCACTTCGCCAATGCCCTTCCCGAATCCGGATAAAAGCGCCAGTTGTCCTGCGGGTATCGGTGCACCGCCCCATTAGAAGGCGCATTGACGTAGATATAGCCACCGTCCTTGGTTGCGCGACACATCTCGAGGAATGTTACCCAAAAGAACGGATCGTGCTCGAACACCGATGAGGCAATAACGAGGTCGAAGGAGTCGGATTCCACTGGGAAGGGCTTGTTGGGCTCGACGACGATATCAACGCCCTCTCCTTCGGCGATGTCCAGGCCAACGTATCGTGTAGTCGGCAGAGCGTTGTCGCGCAGGGACCCATTTACTGCCTGGGAACCCACCTCAAGAATAGAATCTGTACGCAGATCCGCATAGATGTTCATCGCTAGGGAACCGATTTGAAAAGCCGTGTCGTGCATTGCTAATTGATCCTCTCCGGATTCCCTTCCACCGATGCGGAATCAATTCTATCCGCACTCATTGTGGAGATTCCGGCACCTTCAGATGATTCAATTGATTTGACGCGTTGGACTGCGTTTATCCCGCAAAATATTCATTTCTAAAGTGAAATCCCAATGGCCCGACCTACCTATCGGGTCTAGGGCCCGGGCTTTCGCGGCGCAACAGCCGTCCGCTCGGACTCTCTTCAACCGTCACATGCATCAGAGATGCCCAGCTAGGTCTCGGTACATGTTGCACCGCCGCAACAGCTGTCCATCGATTTCATGCCTTCGTTGGAACCAGAGGCACTTACTCTGCGTCTGGTCTATGATCCCAGCCAAGGGGCTAAACCGCTGATGTACAGAGAAGAACGAGCAAGCATCGAAGCTGATTACGACAGATTCGCAGTTTCGCTTTGGAAACAACCGCATTGCTGCTATTCATCGCCATGCGTTGCTCATGAATTCATGGGTACGTCCGAAATTAAATAAATGTTTACTTTGAGAACTAAAGTTATTCAGTAGAAAGGGGTTACAATCATGAGGCGATTGCACACCGGCGTTATTTCGGGGCTCGCGTTAGTCCTAGGCATGGCGGCCACGCAGGCGAATGCTCAGGAGCTTCGCGGCTTCCGTGCGGAGGCCCAGGCGGGCGTAAGCAGCTGGCACTCCGAAGGCGCCAGCAAGTCGAAGTTCGGCTGGGGCGGCGCGGTCGGCGTCGACGCCGACGTCGCCAACGGCTTCATCCTTGGTGCCGAGGGCACCTTCTGGTGGGCTCCGGCCGACAATCGCGGCGTGATCCAGAGCGGCGGCATCGCCAATCACAAGACCTTCCAGGAATGGGGTCTTGCGGCGCGCGCCGGCTACATGGTGACTCCCGAGACGCTGATTTACGTCAAGGGCGGCTATGTCCGGAATGAGCAGCGCAAGGAATTCGTGCCCAACGTCGCCGGCGGTACTGGCGGCTCGTT
>Ga0207664_10003844_pt1 | contig 10087 bp, 13 predicted proteins | sample LARL83metaG_FD_184349 | JGI IMG/M metagenome (GOLD analysis project Ga0207664, IMG submission 184349) | Corn, switchgrass and miscanthus rhizosphere microbial communities from Kellogg Biological Station, Michigan, USA - LAR L8-3 metaG... | ecosystem: Host-associated > Plants > Roots >...
AGCCCGGGCAACGACCGGACCACCGTCGGGTTCCTCACCGGATGGGTGACTGACGGCCCGGCGGACGCGTGGGAGTACCTGTCCAGCCACACCGGCGGCGAGGGCGCCAGCGTGGTGACGGTCCGCGCCGGGCCCGCTCAGCGGCTGTCCGCGAAGCTCGGTTACCTGCCGGACGGCCGCGGCGCCTGCCACGGCCGCGAGCCGGTCCCGCACGGAACCCAGGTGACCCTGGACGACGACATCATCCTGTGGCTCACCAAGGATCTCGCCCGCCGGTGAGGGTCCCGGACCAGCCGGCGCCCCGCGTGGTGGCTGCCCGGCCGGGGGCAAACCAGCGGGAAAGCCACCGGGCAACCGGCGCGGCGCGCGGGCGCCGTGCCCGGCGTTGGTTACTGTGCTGGCGCCGCGGGACCGCGGCTGGCAGGCACGCGAGCAGGCGGGGCGGCTCATGCTGGGGCACTCACACGCGCTCTCTGGCGCGGTCACCGGTGTCGGCGCCGGGATCTTCCTGCACCTGCCGCTCACGCAGACCGGGGCACTGGCCGGGTTCACCGCGGGCATGGCGCTGCTCCCCGACCTGGACAAGTGCGGCTCGTCACCCGCCCGCTGCCTGGGCTTCCTGTCCGAGGCGGTGGCCTGGGTCATCGGCAAGCTCAGCGGTGGCCACCGGCACGCGACCCACTCCTTCCTCGGCATCGCCCTGTTCACCGGGCTGGCCTGGGTCTCCTGCCACTACCGCGGCGACTGGGCGGGCAAAGCCGGGCTCGCGCTGCTGATGACGCTCAGTGTGTCGGCCGGGCTGGAGGCGCTGCGCATCGTCCGCGGTCACCTGGCCGACCTCATCGGTATCGCCGTCGCGTCCTGGGAGGTCTGGTTCGGCTACGGCCTGCGGCTGATCCCGCTGGCGGTCTTCCTCGGCTGCAGTACGCACATCGTCGGCGACATGCTCACCGACTCCGGCTGCATGCTCACGTTCCCGCTGTCCAGGCAGCGCTACCACCTGCTGCCCGAGCCGCTGGCGTTCACCACCGGCACCGGCCCGGAACTGCTCATCGTGGACCCGGTCCTCACCGCGGCCCTGCTGGTCCTGGCGTTGTGGGCGGCCGACCCGGCGTTCGTCGCCGCGCACTGGCACGAACTGGCCGGCTGACCGCGCGGCCCGTACCGGCTGACTGCCCGGCCGTTACGATGAGCCGGTGCCCCGCGCCATCGACTTCCACGTGCACCTGCCCACCCCGGACTGGCTGGACACCAGCATGGCTGGCTACGTCGAAATCGCCGAGGCGTATTTCCGCTCGCCGGTGCAGCGCCAGACCCTGGCCGAGCTGGCTGACCGGTACCGCGCGCTGGACGCCAGGGCGGTGCTGCTGGCCTGGGACGCCGAGACGGCGACCGGGCGCCCGCGGGTGCCGAACGAGACGGTGGCCGCGGCCTGCCAGGAGTACCCGGACGCGTTCACCGGGCTGGGCTCGGTCGACCCGCACAAGGGCGACGTGGCCATCGCCGAGGTGGCTCACATCGCCGGCCTCGGGCTGCGCGGGGTGAAGTTCCATCCCTCACTGCAGGCATTCGCCCCGGACGACCCGGTGTACTGGCCCATCTTCGCCGCATGCGAGCAGCACGGCCTGCTGGCCCTGTTCCACACCGGGACCAGCGGCATCGGCGCCCGTCAGCCCGGCGGGCAGGGCATCCGGATCGACTTTGCGCACCCGCTGAAGCTGGACCCGGTGGCCGCCGCCCACCCCGGGCTGACCGTGGTCGCCGCGCACTTCGGCTGGCCCTGGCAGATGGACCTGATCGCGATGGCGCTGCACAAGACCAACGTGTACATCGACATCTCCGGCTGGTCACCGCGCCGGATCCCGGCCGAGGTCATCCGGGAGCTGCGCGGCCGGCTGACCGCACAGTTCGTGTGGGGCAGCGACTACCCGTTCCTCACCCCGGAGCGGTGCCTCGACGAGCTGGACGGCCTGGACCTGCCCGCCGATGTGCGGCCCGCCGTGCTGCATGACAACGCCACCCGGATTCTCGGCCTCAGCTGACCAGGGCCGAGACTGGGGAGATGGATATCGACTGGACGGAACTGGTGCCCGAGCAGCTGGACTGGCAGTGGCAGCAGAACCTGCGGCCCCGCTTCGCCGGGCTGACCGATGAGGAGTACTTCTGGGCGCCGGTGGCCAACTGCTGGAGCCTCCGGCCCCGGGACCAGGCCCGGACCCCCATGGCGGCGGGGGGCGGTGACTTGGTCCTCGACTTCGAATATCCCGAGCCGACCCCCGCTCCGGTGACCACGATCGCGTGGCGGCTGGCCCACCTCATCGTCGGCGTGTTCGGCGCCAGGGCGGCCAGCCACTTCGGCGGCCCACCCGCCGGCTACCAGACCTTCCGCTACGCGGGCACGGCCGCGCAGGCCCTGGAGCAGCTCGATGCTGCCTACGACGCCTGGAGCACGGGCGCCCGGGGTCTCGGCGCGGACGGGATGGCCCGGCCGTGCGGCCCGGCCGAGGGACCGTTCGCCGAGTACCCGATGGCCGCGCTGGTGCTGCACATCAACCGGGAGGCGCTGCATCATGGCGCGGAGATCGCCCTGCTGCGCGACCTCTATGTGAACCGCTGACGCTGGAAGGGGCGCTGCCGTGACCGATCCGTTCGACCAGGCGTTCTGGGATGAGCGGTACCGCTCGCAGAGCTCGCTGTGGAGCGGCAAACCCAACGTCCACCTGGTCGGGGAGGCCGCCGAGCTCTCCCCTGGCACGGCACTGGACGTGGGCTGTGGGGAAGGCGCGGACGCGATCTGGCTGGCCGGGCGCGGCTGGCAGGTCACCGGGGTGGACGTGTCCACGGTCGCGCTGCAGCGCGCGGCGGGCCACGCCGCGCAGGCCGGTGACGGGATCGCCGGGCGTATCGACTGGGTGCACGCCGACCTGCTGCGCTGGGATCCCGGCCCGGCCCGCTACGACCTGGTGTCAGCCCAGTACCTGCATCTGCCCGACCCGCTGCGCGCGGATCTGTTCCGCCGCCTGGCCGCCTCGGTGACTCCCGGCGGCACCCTGCTCATCGTCGGGCATCACCCCTCCGACCTGCACACCACGATGCCCCGGCCGCCCCTGCCCGAGCGGTTCTTCACCGGCGAGGACATCGTCGCGCTGCTCGACCCGCACGCCTGGGAAGTGGTCACCGACACCGCCGCCCCGCGCCAGGCCACCGACCCCGACGGGCACTCGGTGACCATCCACGACACGGTCCTGCGTGCCCGCCGCGGCTGACCGGCCGATGACAGCCAGGCGCGTTCAGCGGTTCAGCGCCCACCTCGCCGCTGGTCCCGGTGACCGGGCGGTGATCGCGATCCCATTCGACCCGGACCAGGTGTGGGGGGCCAAAGCCGACCATCCCGTCACCGGCCGCCGCGTCCGCGGCGGGTGACGCCGGCCGGCCGCGGGTGGGTGTTCACCCTGACCCCGATGTGGCTGCGCGACGCGGGCGCCGCACCCGGCGGCGAGGTGCAGGTGGAACTGGAACCCGAGGGCCCGCAGCGCGCCGACCTGGCCGACGACATCGCCGCCGCGCTGGACGCCAACCCAGCCGCGGCGGCGTTCTTCGACACGCTGGCCCAGTTCTACCGCAAGGCCTACCTCCGCTGGATCGACGCGACGGCCCGCCGGCCCGGCCTGCGGGCCGCGCGCATCGCTGAGGTCGTGGACCTGCTCGCCGCCGGGATCAAGCAGCGGCCGCGGTCCTGACCCCGTCCAGTACCGGTCCGGCAATCCGGCGGGCGCACTGGGCAACCGATCCGCCGGTGGTGCGTACTAGAGACGTGGACTACGAACTGTCCGGTGCGCCCCCTCAGCCGGCCCCGGCCCGGGGCCCGGCGCGGCGCGCGGAGCCGGGCCGGCCCGAAGTCGCACCCGGCGGCGAGTGGCACGACGTCACGCTGATCTTCCGGCAGCACCATGCGGACCTGGTCCGGCTGGCGCTGCTCCTGGTCGGCGACCGGGCCTGCGCGGAGGATGTGGTGCAGGACGTGTTCACCCGGCTCTGTGCCCGCCGGCCGGACCTGGAACACGACCGGGCCATGGCCTACATCCGGACGGCGGTGGTGAACGGCTGCCGCAGCGTGCTGCGGCGGCGCACGCTCACCCGCCGGGTCATGACCACCCGTGGCGCGCCGTGGCGCGACACGCAGGAGTCCGCCGAAGACACCGCGATCCTCGCCGAGGACCGGCGACGCGTGCTGGCCGCGCTGGCGGCACTGCCCAGCCGCCGCCGCGAGGTGCTGGTACTCCGGTTCTACCTGAACCTGCCCGTGGCCGAGGTCGCGGCCACGCTGGGCATCAGCCAGGGCTCGGTGAAATCTGCCGCCGCACGCGGGCTCGGCACGCTGGCCAGCCGGCTCGGGGAGGAACGATGACCAGCATCCAGGACCGGCTGACCGACGCGATGAGCGCCGCGGCCGGCACCGTCCGCGAAGCGGAGCTGCGCCCGCTGGCCGTGCGGCAGCGCCGGTGGCACCAGGCGGCCTGGGCCGCACCCGCGGCCACGGCCGCGGCCGTGGTGCTGGTGATCGGCCTGGCCGTGTCGGTGTCGAACGGGCTGTTCGGGACGCACCAGCCCGCCGGGCCGGGTCATCTCCCCGCTGCCCCGCACCGGTTCTACCTGGCCACCGACATCGGCAGCTGGCAGACCACGGTCCGGTCGACCGCCACCGGCAAGGCCGTCGCGGTCGTCCCGGTTCCCTCGCTCCAGGCCGCGGGGAGCGTGTCTCCCGCGCTGGCCACGGCGGGCAATGGCACGTTCTACATCGCCGCGTTCCGCCGCGGCGCGGCGGGCGAGCAGATCTACCGGTTCCGGCTCACCCCAGCCGGGCAGGTCACCGGCTTCGCCCGGGTACCCGGCGGCGTGCTGCGCCCGGGGTGGGCGGCGGACGCGCTGGCGGCCTCGCCCGACGGGTCGCTGCTGGCTGTCGGGGCCTACTACCAGCGCGATCACCGCTACCGCGGCCAGTTGTACGGACCTGAGCGGTCCGACCAGCTCATCGTCATCCACACCGCCACTGGCGCGCAGAGCCTCTGGCGGGGCGGATCGCCAGGCGGGGCCCGGTACTTCCGGGTGGCCAGCCTGTCCTGGACGGCCGACAGCCGTCAGCTGGCCGTGCTCGGCGAGTGGTGCCCGACCGCGCCAAGTCCCGGTGGCGAGCTGTGCCCGGCCGGGCAGCGCCAGGCGCAGCTGCGGGCCATCGGGCCAGCTGGCCACACCGGCGGCAGCATCCTGCGGGGCCGCCTGCTGCTCCGGCAGTCGCCGCGCATCCCGTTCCTCGCCCAGGCACTGATCAGCCCGGACGGCTCGACGATCACAGCGATGGTGCTGCACGGCCGGGCCATCGGCAACCCGCAGATCAGCGGGACCTTCCCGGCGGATCTGTCCGTGGAACAGATCTCGGTCACGACCGGGCGCCAGCTCAGCGTGCTCTACCGGCGGCATCTCGGCGACACCAGCGAAGTGAGCGGCCCGATGGCCGACCCGCTGGCGATGAGCGCCGACGCCACCGGGCGCGACCTGATCCTCAACGGCGGCATCTGCAACCTCCACTGCACGAACGAGTTCAACGGCTGGCTGCACGCGGGGCGGCTGGTCCCGCTCCCGCCGTCCGGGTTCGCCCACCGCGAGACGGCTGAGGCCTGGTGACCCACCACCGTGGCCGGCCCGGCCGCGGCCGTGGCCAGGCTGCGGAGGCCATGTCCCCGGGCAGCTATCTGGTGATCTCCCACGCCGACGTGCCGCCTGCTCACGTCGTCGGGACGCGGCGGCTGAGCCAGGCCGCCCGCGAACTGGACGAAGCACACCGCGGGCTGGCATCCGTGCCCGCCCGCACCCGCGGCGAGATCGCCCGGTTCTTCGGTGCCCTGACCCTCGTGGAGCCCGGCCTGACCGGCATCTGGGCCTGGCGTCCCGGCGGGCGTTACGGCCGTGACCACCAGCGGCTTCATGAGGATTCTCGGTGGCGTGGCCCGCAAGGACTGACCCTTGGCATCCGCTCAGGCGGAGGCGGTCCCGCCGGGCCAGTGGGTGCGCCGCGGCCACCGGCGGCGCGCTGCGCCCGCCGTCCGGCCGCGTCCAGGGCGTCCAGTGCGATCCGGGCCTGCTGGAGCAGTACCGTCCCGGCGGGGGTCAGCGCTACATGATGGGTGCTGCGCTCCAGCAGGGTGATACCCAGCTCGGCTTCGAGTTTGCGGATCGCACGCGACAGCGGGGGTGAGGCGATCCCCAGCCGGCCGGCGGCCCGGGCGAAGTTGAGCTCTTCGGCGACGGCGATGAAGTAACGCAGTGGCCGAGATTCCACGACGGGCTTGGCCTCCTCTGGTAGTACCTCCAGGGTAACGAGCCGGGGCCGGTGACTCTGGCACCGGCATTTCACGGGAAGATGGCAATTCCTCGATCGTGGGAGGCCGCCAAGAATGGTCATGGGAAGCAGGCTCACCGAGATCGTTGTCGACTGCCGGGACCCGGTTGCCCAGGCCGCGTTCTGGGCCGCTGTGCTGGGCTATCACGTGGTGCGTTCCGCGCACGGGCAGGTGGAGATCGCCGCGTGGCCGCGGGAACCAGCTGATCTGGCCGAGCAGGTACGCCAGGCCCCGGTAGTCCCGGCACTCGTGTTCGTGACCGTGCCGGAAGGCAAGGCGGTCAAGAACCGCCTGCACCTGGACGTCAGGCCGGCTGACGGCTCGATCGAGGCGGAGGTGGCCCGGCTCGTCGCCCTGGGCGCCCGGCGGGCCGACGTGGGCCAGGGCAGCCAGCCATGGACGGTGCTGGCCGACCCGGAAGGCAACGAGTTCTGCGTCCTCGGCCCGCTGGCCGGCTCGGCCTGACCGGGCGCACAACTGCCCGCCGGTCAGGCCCGCTCCATACCGAACCGGGCCATCAGGGCCCGCTCTTCTTCGGTCGTGGGCGGCTCGTCCCGGTGCCACAGTTCGTGCAGCGCGGCGAAATAGGCGTCCATAGCCGGCGCGTGGATCACCAGCAGCCGGGCGGGCCGGCCGGCCGCGTTGCCGAAGGTATGCACGGTGCCCCGGGGCACCAGCACGAACCCCTCGGGGCCGACCTCCATCTCCTGGTCCGCAACGGTGACCGAGACCAGGCCATCGAGCACGAAATAGGCCTCCGAGCAGTTGGTGTGCTGGTGCGGCGGCGGGCGGCGGCCACCCGGTGGCAGCGTGCGCTCCATCAGCGACAGGTCGCCGTCGTCCAGTTCGGCCAGGGCCTTGAAGTACATGACGCTGCCGCGCGCGGTGTACTGCGCATGGCCCTCACCGGGCCCCATCACGTCAACCACCGCAGCCGGGCCTCCTCGGGAGATCAAGCCTGACGCAGCGCTACTGCCACGCCGGCGGCTGCTGGAGCGCCCAGGTGTTGCCATCCGGGTCGCTGAACCTGACGAACGAGCCCCACGGCTGAACGTCAACGTCGCTGGCATCCACGCCATGCTCGATGAGCTGCCGCCGGGCGGCCTCAGCGTCCGCGACGACCATCTGCACGCCCTTCTGTGACCCGGGCGGCATCTCGGTGACCCCGGTGCCCAGCACGATCGAGCACGCCGATCCAGGCGGAGTCAGCTGCACGAACCGCAGCTGCTCATTCACCTGATAATCGTGGTCAGGGTGGAAGCCGACCTGGTCCACGTAGAACGCCTTGGCCCGGTCCACATCCGTCACTGGTATGGCTACGAGTTCAATCTTCCAGTCCATGCCCGCCAACGTAGCGCCAGGGGCAGACAGCTGCCCGGAACCGGCAGGCCTCCGCTGCCCGGCAGGGCCCGAAAGTGGCAGCATGGCGCCAAGATCCGGCGGCGCGACAGCTGACCGCGTTAGCCGGCCGAGCCTCCGGTCGCCAGCCGCATGAGGTCGGTGTCGAGGTCGATGGCGACCTCGGTCCCGCCTGCGCTGCCGTACTCGTGCTGGTAGCTCTGCCAGGACTCGTCCTTGATCTTGCGGGCGAAGCCGCTTTCCATCAGCAGCACGAGCTCGACCGCGGCCCGGTCGATGCGCTTGTTCAGCGCCGGGTCGCTCCAGTCTTCCGGCGCGGCAAACAGCGAGGTGGGCGCGGTCATCGTGCGCAGGTAGGCGAACATCGGGCGCATCTGGTCGTCGGCGACCAGGGCATGCCGGGCCGTGCCGGCTGTGGCCGCGAGCACGGCGGGCTTGCCGATCAGCAGGTCGTTGTCCAGGACGTCGAAGAACGAGGTGAACAGGCCGCTCGGGCCGGCCTTGTACACCGGCGCGGCGGCGATGATGCCGTCGGCTTCGCCGAGGGCGGTGATGACCTTCTGCAGCTTGGCCGTGACCAGCTGGGACACCAGTGCGGTGGTGATGTCGGTGGAGATCTCGCGCAGGTCGACGGCGCTGACCGTCACCGTGTGCCCACGGGTGGCGGCCAGTTCGGTGACCCGCTGCGCGGTGCGGTCGGCCAGCAGCCGGGTCGAGGAAGGGTCGCTGGTGCCGGCGCTGACGACCACGAGGCGGAATGCTTCCTGTTCCTGGGGGGTGCTCATGGGCGCGTGTCCTCACTCTGGTTGGCGGTGGCCATGCTGGTGGTGACCGGCTGGCTGGCCAGTTTCTGGCAGATCGTTTCCAGCTCGCTGAGTTCGCCGGGGTCCAGCGCGGCCGTCAGGGCGCGGGCCACGCTGCGGGCGTGCTGCCGCCCGACCTGGCGCTGCATGGCCCGGCCCGCGTCGGTGAGCGACAGCCGCACGCCGCGCCCGTCAGCGGGATCGGTTTGCCGTTCGAGGAAGCCCCGGTCGGCCAGCCGGTCCACCATGCGGGACAGGGCCGGCTGGCTGAGCAGGACGTGCCGGTTCAGTTCGCTGATGCGCACCGGGCCGGGGCACTTGGACAGCGTGTAGAGGACGTCGTACTCCCGCATGGAGACGTCGGCCCAGACGTCCTCGGCCGCGAACTGCTTCATCAGCACCGCGTGCGCGGACAGCAGTGCCTCCCACGCGTCGTTGGCCAGGCTTCTCTCGGCGAGCATCACAGGTCCGGGTACTCCGCCTCGAACCCGGCGGCGGTGTCCTGGTAGGGGGACGCACCGGTGACGTTGTCGCCGCGGTTCGCGTTCGGGCGCGGCTGGCGGGCCGGCTGGCCGCCGTACTTGGCCGTGACCAGGCTGGCGTGCGTGGGCGCCTCGGGCGTCTCCGGGTCCTGCCGGGCAGCGATCTCCTTGCGCAGCACCGGAACGACCTCCTCGCCGAGCAGGTCAAGCTGGTCGAGCACGGTCTTCAGCGGCAGGCCGGCGTGGTCCATCAGGAACAGCTGGCGCTGGTAGTCACCGAAGTGCTCGCGGAAGGTCAGGGTCTTGTCGATGACCTCCTGCGGGCTGCCCACCGACAGCGGCGTCATGCTCATGAAGTCCTCCATCGACGGCCCGTGCCCATAGACCGGCGCCTCGCTGAAGTACGGGAGGAACTCGCGCTTGGCGTCCTGCGAGTTCCGCGCGATGTATGCCTGGCCGCCCAGGCCGACGATCGCCTGCTTCTCGGTGCCGTGCCCGTGGTGGGCGTAGCGGTACCGGTAGAACCGGATCAGCCGCTGGTAGTGCTCCTTCGGCCAGAAGATGTTGTTGGCGAAGAAGCCGTCCCCGTAATACGCGGCCTGCTCGGCGATCTCGGGCGTGCGGATCGAGCCGTGCCACACGAACGGCGGCACGTCGTCCAGCGGCCGCGGGATCGAGGTGAAGCCCTGCAGCGGGGTGCGGTACTTCCCCTCCCAGTCCACGACGTCCTCGCGCCACAGCCGGTGCAGCAGGTTGTAGTTCTCCAGCGCCAGCGGCAGGCCCTCCCGGATGTCCTGGCCGAACCACGGATACACCGGGGCCGTGTTGCCGCGGCCGAGCATCAGGTCCATCCGGCCCTTGGACAGGTGCTGGAGCATCGCGTACTCCTCGGCGATGCGCACCGGGTCGTTGGTGGTGATCAGCGTCGTCGACGTGGTGACGATCAGCCGCTTTGTGGTCGCCGCGATGTACGCGAGCAGCGTGGTTGGCGCGGACGAGAAGAACGGCGGGTTGTGATGCTCGCCGATCGCGAACACATCCAGCC
>Ga0207664_10003846_pt1 | contig 10086 bp, 10 predicted proteins | sample LARL83metaG_FD_184349 | JGI IMG/M metagenome (GOLD analysis project Ga0207664, IMG submission 184349) | Corn, switchgrass and miscanthus rhizosphere microbial communities from Kellogg Biological Station, Michigan, USA - LAR L8-3 metaG... | ecosystem: Host-associated > Plants > Roots >...
CGAGACGCCCCACAAGTGATGAATTCGCGGGACCTCTGGGTCCGGGTATCCCGCGGCGATCATCTGTCCTTGCATCCACCGGGACGCCTCAGCCAGCCAGCCCGGGCGAGACCATTGCGGCCGTAGATCTGACCAGCCTGCGATGCGCTCGCGAGTCCAGGACCGCATCGAGGCACGAGCCCAGACTGGATCCACGGTCTCAGCATCAGACTCGTTGAGCAGCGCCCAGCAGAACCCGCGGGGCTCCGTGTTCAGCGGGCCGATCTCCACGATCAGAGCAGTAGCGTCGAACCGAGAGTTCCACGCTGCGGCATTGGCACGGAGCAGCGTGACCGGTTCGCCGATCAGCCGGCTCACACCCCCGACCACCTCGTCCATGTCCGGCTCAGCGCTAACGGTGACGGTAGGGAGAGCGCAGACCGCCGCGCGGTCGCTGGCAGAAGGCAACTGGCACAACGTCGCCCGATCACCCTGGCGCGGCGCCAGGACCACCACCAGGCAACCCGCATCCGCTGCCAGTTCAGCCACCCGCACATCCTGCATGGACTGGCCATTTCGCGCCACTGTCCGGCAACGATCACGGTACGTAGTGAGCTGATCCGGATCTTCAACCACTTCACCGCCTCGGGGCCCTGTCCGTCCCGGAGCCCATCGGGCTGGCAAGCGACAGACAGCTGGCCCATACCAGGGAAGACAATCACGAGCTTGTTCAGAGGGCTGCGAGTCCCGGCAGAAACACATGCCAGCGCGGACTGGGCGAGGGGGACGGTTGTCAGACGCAGCCGCCCAGATCGACGGTCGAGTGACGGCCAAACGACCTCGCGCCATGATCACCGCGATGATGATCATGGCTCTGACCTGCAGCTACAGGTGGAGCTGAGGGTGGAGCCAAGGGGACTCGAAACCCTGACCCCTCGATGCGAAAGGCATATTGCGCGTTCGGCTACCACTGGTGATTTGAGAAAGGCCAGCTTAGAGGCTCCTCTTCAACACAGTTGGGAGCGGTTTAGAAAGATCATCTAGAAGATGATCTCCCAAATTCCTCCCAGTTGATCAAGGAGGAGTTTCATGCCTGAAGACCGTCTCAGCCAGCTGCGGAAGGGATACGCGGAGGGCTGTTTCGGCTTGGAGCCGCCGGACCTCGGGCCGTTCCGGGCGCTCGCCGGGACTGCGGAATTCGCCGACGCGGTGGCCAGGCTGGGCGATGCCTACGGCCGTCCGCTGTAGCTCAGGCATTGGCACGTTGCTCGGCTTAGGGCGCATTGACAATGGTGGGAGGTACGGGGCAGAAGTTGATCCAGAACCGTTGGCTTCCCTGCGGGTTCACATAGAAGCCCGCGTCATGCTTGTCCATCTTTGGCGGCAGGACCTCCGGACGGCGGAACCAGCCATTCAGTACCTCCACGATGTCGTTGATCATTTTGGCCGCGCTAGCATGAGCCTTGTCCTCAGCCATCGAGATTGCTATCGGCAGAGCGATCACCGCGCCTGGAATCAGCCATAGATAGATAGGGACGCTGACATCGGCACTTATGCGTTCGTCTTTAGGGGCGAGTTGATGGTAGTGATACTCGAAGGGCGTGATTCCAGCCAGAAACCGCCTCTTTGCAGGCAGGGGGATCGGGATCACGTCCAGCGCGAAGCTGGCGTCAATATCGATGGCCGGGTTGGGGAATCCTCTTTTGCCCAGCCGAAGGCTGATGATCATCCGGTCGTCTTTTATCGTCACGATCGGGGGCCAGGGGATCGGTGGCCACGGCCACGGCCTCGGGTTCGGTGGGCGGAAGTAGAGCCCCGACGAGTCCGTGCTGATGGCCTGCTTGATTATGCCCTCTATCCATTTCACTGGTTCATCGGACGGCGCGGTACATGCCGCCAGATCTTCTTTCAGTACGACGGTCCCGAGAATTCTCGAGCGGTTGAGGGTACGAGCTCTCAGCTGGTAACTCGTGTTCGAGTCGGGGACGACCTGGAATTCGCCGCTCGCCGATACAGGTGTATCATCAATGTCCAGGTCGACCGAGCCGTCAAACTCCTCCGGGATCGTCACTTTCCAACTGATCTTCGAGGTGGCGAAGGGCTCGATCGTCAACGGCTTGGCCGCGAAGTGGTCGAGTTTTACCTTCGCCAATGCTGCCTGAGCCTGCTGGTCGAATTCGTTCTGCGCTGGCGTTGTTGACACGATATCCCCCGGTCTTTGCGGCAAAGGCCTACTGCCGAGGCCTCACTGCCGAGTATCCCCCGTGGCGGTCCGCATCAGCAAGAAACTCTGGACGGTCCGTCCTGCCAGCGTGTTTGACTTGATCGCCGCGCTGTACCTGGGTCCAGACTTTTCAGGCCATGGCCGACCACCTGCGGGCCGCTGTCAACGGCACTCGAATCTTGACCCCGTGACGGCATGGCGGTTTCTAGCGACGGTCGCAACAACTTCCGAGATTCTTGGGGGTTGTGTTGTCATCGTTGCGTCGTGTGAAGAAGGGGCCGGGGCGGCGTCCGCAGTCGGCCAAGCGTCAGCGGTTCATGGAGTTGCGCAGTCGCGGGTGGAGCATTATGGCCGCGGCTCGGGGGCTGGGGTGTCCCGGACGGCGGGCCATAACTGGTCGCGCGGCTATAAGACCTACCGGCACGGCCAGGTGAGCGGGTTCGTGCCTGCGCTGGACCGGCTGGCTGTGCCCACCGCCCGCGCCGGCGTCCTGTCGAACCGGACGGCCACGCTAGTCACCGTCCGAAGCCCCCGTGCGACCCAGTGAGCCGACGGGCCGGCCGTGACCGAGGAATCGCGCAGGCTGACCCGGAACAGCTGCCGGTCCTGCCCGGTGTGCGCTGTCACCAGCGCCGCGTCGAGATCCGCGGCGATCGCGCACCACGGCTTGTCACCAGTCAGCACCGTTTGCCCGCGGCGATCGGTTGCCTCGAGGCGATTCTCCGCCGCCTCGGCCGCGAAAACCCCCAGGTACCGCCTGGTACCGGCTCGCCCGCCTCGGCGAGGATCGCCAGCGCATCGCTGTGCGCCTCCAGCACCCTGGCGGCCGTCAGGTTGTGCCTGGGCACCGCGGGCAGCACCGCGCAGCGCTCCGCCGTGTGGCCGCTTCCCGGCTGAGGCAGCAGCACGCCGTAGCATTCGGCAAGACGCACCGCCTCGCCGACATCCTCACCGGAGTCCTGGCACGCTCCCACCAGCGCCGGCGCCCATCCGGGCAGCTCACAGTTCACCGGCACACCACCCGGCGTGGACGCCACGCCGGCCCGCGGCCCCTGCCACGATCGTGCCTCAGCGCTTCCCGGCGCGGCTGGCTGCCGACCGCTCTGTTCTGGCGTTCCCGGTCGCCAGCGACCCATCGGCTTTCTCGAGGTGGGCCCGGACGAACCAGTGGAACTGCTCCAGCTGACTCGATTGCGCGATGAGCATGTCCTGCGTGACCTGGTCAAGCTCGTCGGTCGCCTCGAGCGCCTCACGGTGTGCCTCGATGACGCCGGCATAGACGATATCGAGGGCGGCCAGGTGCTCGATCGTGTCCGCGCGGCCGATCGAATAGTCGTCCCAGCTGCGCTGCGCTACCAGCGCTCCCGGCGTGCCGCACGCCGATCCGCCCAGCGTGGCGATCCGTTCGGCAGTCTGGTCCACCATCCCCCGCACCGCGTCCACCTGCGGGTCCAGCATCGCGTGGACCGCGATGAAATTCGGCCCGACCACGTTCCAGTGCACATGCTTAAGTGTCAGCGCCAGGTCATTCAGCGAGTTCAGCCGGTCTTGCAGCAAACCCACGATCGCCTCGGCACTGTCCTTCTTCATTCCCGGCACGTTGTACGCCACCATCAAAAACCCCTCCCGGTTTCCTCACACAGCCAGCAAGCCCACGGCCGGCACAGGGGCCCACGCGTGCTGGATCAAGCGGGAAGCCCGGCTGTCCAGATACGGGCTCTACCCCGGGCATGAGCTTCATTCACCACCAGCCGCCCAGGTCACGTCCAGGGTTCAGAACCCCCGCCTGGGGTAGTCACCAACGCCTGGGGTAGTCACCAACACCGATGCTGCGGGGACGCGACTCTGACCGGCATCGAAGCAGGCGGAGGCTGTTGTGGCGAACAATCACGGCGACGGCAGCCGGGTGCCTCAGCCGGGGGACTGGCAGGCCTGGCAGCAGTGGTGGCCGGCGTCGACTGGACGGACTGGCGCGGCTGGCTGCAGCGCCTGGCCGCAACAGACTGGGTACCAGGGCCCGGGCCCGATCTTCCTTGGCGGGAGCCGCCGCCAGCCGGGGCGGTCAGCCTCGCCTTGCGCGCATTTGACGAAGACCTGCCTGCCCACCGGATCTGCGAGCACCTGACCGCAGCGTGGCCGGCGTTCGGGAGCTGGTGGCGCGACGGCGCGAACTCCCGCCCGGATGCCGCCGAGGCCCGGGCCCGGCTCGCCGAGCATATGCCGGAACTCGTGCCTACCTGGGAACGCCTGACGGCCATGATCCCGGCGACGCTGACGCGGCCGCTGCGCTGGCGCTGTGGAAGCCGCCGCCGTTTCTCACCGGCTGCTCGCAGGCGGCGGTCCTCGATGGCGGCCCGGCGCTGATCCGCAACTACGACTGGGACTATCGCCTCTTCGACGGCGTCGTGGCCAGGACGGCTTACACCGGCCGCCGGGTGCTCGGCATGCTGGACTGCCTGTGGGGGCTGCTGGACGGAGTGAACGACGCTGGCCTGGCGGTTTCGCTGACCTTCGGCGGCCGGCCACAGGTCGGCGACGGCTTCGGCATCCCGCTGGTGATCCGATACGTTCTGGAGATCTGCGGGACCGTCGACGAGGCGATGCAGGTGCTGTCCAGGATGCCGGTCCACATGTCCTACAACGTGACCGCCCTGGACCGCGGCGGCGAGTGGGCTACGGTCTACGTTGCCCCGGATCGGCCGGCCCGTATCACCAGCCGGGCCGTGACAACCAACCACCAGGGCAACGTCGAATGGGAGCCGTATGCTGCGGCGATCCGCAGCGCGGAACGGGCCAAGCGCCTCGAGCAACTGCTGGCCGGCGGCGCCGACGTGGCCGGTATCACTGCAGCCTGCCTGCGTGCTCCCCTCTACGCCACCCGCTTCGGCGACGGTTTCGGGACGCTCTACACCGCCGAGTACCGGCCCGAAGAGGGCATCGTGCGTTACCACTGGCCAGACCGTACCTGGCAGCACTCCCTGGACAAGATCGGCTCGCAGAGCCTACAGCTCCATCTTGCATCCCCCGCGCCGCTGGAGCCCTGAAGTGAAATGCCCACAGCCCGCTGTCCCGCGGCTGGTGCGTTGCACCGTCGCCTTATCCACAAAGCATGATCATCGGCGCTCGGCGTCTGCCGCGGGTATCGGCGGCTGTGGCGGTTCTGACCGGTGCGACTATTCCCGCGCTGGTGGTCGGCGCCGAGCACGCGGCGCTGGCCAGCGGCCGCTACCCCGGCCACCGACAGCCGCGGAAACCGTCGGCGTTAGCAGTGCGCGGCAGTTCCGATGTGTCCATGTCCTGCTGCGACTGCTGATCGCCTCGCTCGGCTGATGCCTACCACGGCCATCCCCGTGCTGTGCCCTATCATCCTGGCCGCAGGCGACCATCAGCGCTCTGCGTCCCCGTCGTGGGCCTTCCGGGCTTTTCGCTCTGCCGGAACGGCCAGCCCGACCCCTTCGCCGATTTCCCGTACCGTGTTCTCCGTGTGAGCAGCTTCGGGATTCGCTGGCGCCTGGTCACCTACCGGAACTCCGGACAGGTCAGCGCCTTTCACTACATCGAATGCCAGTCCTTCGGGTCTCTCCGTCTCGTCGGACGGTGTGACTGGCATAGGCGCGGCGCCCTTGCCGTGCCCCGGTTCGCTGCTTGCCTGGTTTTTCCCGGCCATGTGCCTCAGCTCCTTCGCTAGGCCGCCGAGGTACCCGCTGACGACGCAGCCAACCGCTTCGGGATCAGCCTGCCGGCATCGGCTTGCGGCCCAGCCGCGCCCGAGGCCGCGCGGCCGGGAAGGTGCCCGCTGAGAGATTAGTCCTGGCGGGATGGGCAGAAGGTGGCGATGGCGTCCTGAGAGCAGGAGGCTGCGGTGTTAACGGGCCGGAAGCGGGAGGCTGGCATGCGCGTAGGTTTCATCGGCTTGGGCCGGATGGGCCTGCCGATGTGCGCGAATCTGGTCCGGGCCGGTTACGAGGTCACAGCCGGGGACCTGCGCCCCGGGCGTCAGGACGCGGTAGCCGCATGCGGCGCGCGCTGGGGCGGCACGGCTGCTGAGGTGGCGATTACGGCGGACGTCCTGATCACCGTGCTTCCCGGCACTCGGGAACCCCACGTAGTAGCAACGCCACAACCCAACCCATACCAGAAGGCCGGGACCTTCGGCCGTCCGTCCGACCATGTGGGGACGTACGTGGGCGAGGAGCGTGACGCCGGCTGGCGACTGGTCGGCGATAGCGTCGACGACCAGGATGACGAGCTCGAGCATGGCAACGGTGATGGTGATGCTGGGTCGCCCTCAGTTAGGGGAAGAACAATCTTTGGTCCCTGAGCGCGGGATCCTCCGGGAAGTCGTCCCTGGCCTCGTCAAATTCACGGATCAGTTCCGCCAAGACTCTCTCGTCATCGACCGCCTACCCGATCCGCCGGGCGAGTGCGTCCAACGAGATCGTGATTACGACCTCCGGTCCTTCACCCTCAGGCCAAGTCCCGGGACTGGCCTCTCCGAGAATGTCGGCCGGGACGGTTAGTACGACAGCAGCACTTCGTTATATCTGGCCTGTCTTCGCTGGTAGTGGCTTGTTCTGGCGCGGTGCTGGTGGATACGGCGCCAGCGGGACCAGTGCCACGCGGCTGCGCGGCAGGGGATCTGGGTGATCAGGTGTGCCAGGAGACGGCGGACCTCGCCGAGCGTGAGGCCGATGAGGCCGCTGCCAGGGCTTTTGGGGCCCTCGCCGCCGTGACGGCCAGGTAGGCGTGCGCCAATATGGCGAGGGTGACATGCCGGTACCAGGCGTCGTAGCGGCGGACCTGGCCATGGTCCAGCCCGGTCTCGTTCTTGGCTGTCTGGAAGCACTCTTCGATGGCCCACCGGGTCCCGGCCACCCGGATCAGTTCCTCGTCGGGCGTGCCGGCCGGAGCGCAGCACAGGTAGTAGGCGAGTTCCAGCTCGTCCTTGGCGTTGCGGGTTAGCGACCGGCGGACCAGCAGGTACCGGGACCAGCCAGCAGGCTCGCCGCCGCCTTCGGGCAAGGTTGCGGCCGCCCAGTCGAAGACCCGCGGACCCTTGGCGCCGTTCCCGCAGCTGCGGCGCTTCCATGCCTGGCCGGGGGCGTGCGCGGCCAGGGCGTCCGCGCGGGAGGTCCCGGCGTCGCCCGCGATCGCCTGCCTGCTGTCCACGGCGACGACGTAGCCGACACGGCGCTGCTCCAGCCAGGCCCGGAACTTGCCGTCCCGGCCATAGGCCTCGTCCGCAGTCACCCACGCGGCCGGCACCCCGGCGTCCAGGGCCCGGCCCAGCATCATCCGGGCAAGCTCGGGTTTGGTAGCGAACTGCACGTCAGCGGGCACGCCAGCCTCACGGCAGCGGCCTGGGTCCTCCGTCCAGGACTTCGGCAGGTAAAGCTCCCGGTCGACCAGCGCACGGCCCCGGCTGGTGGCGTAGGCGCAGAACACGCCCAGCTGGCAGTTCTCCACCCGGCCCGCGGTGCCCGAGTACTGCCGCTGCACCCCGGCCGACTTGACGCCCTTCTTCAGGAACCCGGTCTCATCGACGATCAGCACGCCATCCGCCGACCCCAGCTGCCCGGCCACGTAGGCCCGGACATCATCGCGGACCCCGTCCACATCCCAGGCAGCCCTGCTGAGCAGCCGCTGCATCCCATCCGGCGTGCTATCCCCGGCCGCCTCGGCCAGCGTCCACCCGTTCTTGGCCGCCAGCGGGGCTAACAACCCCCGCACATACGCCCGCGCCCGCCGCCGCGGCTCCACCCGGAAGAACCGGCCAGCCACCAGCGCGAACAGGTCATCCAGCCCTGCAATCCACGCAGCAAGATCATCATCAGTCAGCATGAGACAGGCATGCTACCGTAAAAATCTCAAAGTGCTGCTGTCGTATTAGTACTGCAACGGCACTTATGTAGCTGCTCGCTGGTGGGATCATTACCTCGTGGTGGCGGACCTTGTGGGTGGCTGAGCTGGACCGGGTGCATGAGCGGATCGCGGGCCGGTTTGCGCGGTCGGAACCGCGGGTGCGGGTGCGGGAGTATGTGTCGGGGCTGTTCGCCGGTTTAGAGCGGAAGAATGGGTGGACGTTAGCCGAGCGAGCGGGTGAGGCCAGCCCGGATGGGATGCAGCGGCTGCTGCGCCGCGCGGACTGGGACGTGGACGGGGTCCGCGACGACGTGCGCAGCTATGTGATCGAGCAGCTAGGTGACCCAGACGGTGTGCTGATCGCCGATGAGACCGGGTTCTTGAAGAAGGGCATTCGGTCGGCTGGGGTGCAGCGGCAGTACTCGGGAACGGCAGGGCGGACGGAGAACTGCCAGATCGGCGTCTTCTTGGCCTACGCATCGGCCCGCGGGCATGCGCTGATCGACCGCGAGCTGTACCTTCCGGCCTCGTGGACCGAAGACCGGGAGCGGTGCGCCGCGGCCGGCGTCCCCGGCGACACCGGGTTCGCCACCAAGCCACGGCTGGCCCAGGCGATGCTGGCGCAAGCGATCGAGGCTGGGGTGCCGTTCGCCTGGTTCACCGCCGATGAAGCCTACGGGCAGGCCAAATTCCTGCGCGGCGGTGATGAACGCATGTCGCAACGTGTGCGGCCCCACGGGCTTGGTGATCCCGGCCCGGCGGGCCGCCCGCCGGGACGATCCGCCCGGCGCCGTGCCGGTCCAGCCGGCGCCCATCGGAGGCCAGGAAGATCGGCCCGCCTGTGCGCTCGCCGATGGCCAGGTCTAGCGCCCGGGCGGTGCGCGGGGCGAGCGGGACGGTGACCACCTTGCCGCCTTTGCGGGTGATCACCAGGGTGCGGTGGCCGCGCTCGACGCCGAGCGCTTCGATGTCTGCGCCGGTGGCCTCGGAGACTCGCAGCCCGCTCAGCGCGAGCAGCGAGATCAGCGCATGCTTCGCCGGCGGTCCGAGACCGGCGGCCACCAGCAGCGCGCCGAGTTCGTTACGATCCAGGCCCACTGCATGGGACTCGTAGTCCAGCCGTGGCCGCCATACGTGCGCGGCGGGCGAATGATCAAGCAACTCTTCCTCTACCGCGTACCGGTAGAACCCAGCCACCGTGCACAAGCGGCGGGTGATGGTAGCCCGGGCCCGGCCACGGGCCTCTAGATCCCGTGCGAAGAACTCGATGTCGGCCCGGCGGCCACCGAACAGGTGGAGTTGGTGCTGCTGGCACCAAGACGCGAACTGGCGTAGATCCAGCTCGTAGGCCTGCCGGGTCAGGCCGCTGTACCCGGCCAGGAAACCGGCTAAGGCCAGGCGCTCGGTGTTCGTGAACACCGGCGTGATGGGGACGAGTGCGGCGGACGGGATCGTGGTGGCCATGAGGCACCTCCGGGGCTCGGGCCGAGACCCCGATGCTGGGCCAGCCGAGGCCCCAGCGAACAACGAGAAACCCAACGGTAAGACGGCCGCGGCAGTCACGCCAGGTCACCACCGAGCCTCGTACGGAGGTGAGTTCACCAGCCAGCTACCGCTCCCGAGCGCCGAATAGGCTCTTCGGACTGTTGCGTTAGCCGGGTGGCTAATGGCGCGCAGATCAGCATCTACGACGTCGGCTCTGGCTCATCGTCACGCGCGCCTCGTAAGTGCAGACGGCCCTGGCGGCTGCCGACCGGGAGCGAAGTTCCAGGACATGAAGCCGGTGCAGGTGGCACGTGGCTGGAGCAGACCATGCAGACCTGGTCACCGCCCGCGCACGGCGAGTTGCATAGCCCGTCATCCCCTGCCAGGACAACTGAATACACACGTTAGTGCCTTCATCCGCACACTACTGTCGGGGCACTGGGACTGGCTGACCATGGTCCAGCTACCCGCCTACACCCCGGGTCTGAACCCGCTCGCGGACGCGTGGGCGAACATGAAGGACAGCCTTGGCAACC
>Ga0207664_10003848_pt1 | contig 10080 bp, 5 predicted proteins | sample LARL83metaG_FD_184349 | JGI IMG/M metagenome (GOLD analysis project Ga0207664, IMG submission 184349) | Corn, switchgrass and miscanthus rhizosphere microbial communities from Kellogg Biological Station, Michigan, USA - LAR L8-3 metaG... | ecosystem: Host-associated > Plants > Roots >...
ACACGCCGTTCTTGGCCGGATTACCCGAGCTGTACACGATCCAATTGCCATCCGGCGTCGCCGTCGGATTCTCGGCGTCCACGCCATCCTGCGTCAACTGACGCGCACCGCTACCGTCCGCGCCGGCAATCCAGACTTCGAAATGCCCGCTCCGGTTCGAGCTCCATATGATCTGCTTCCCATCGGCGGTAAAGGCCGGATCCCAATCCTCCGCCGGATCATCTGTCAGCCGTCGCGAGGCGCCCGACTTGGTCGACACTTCCCAGATATCCAGATTGCCGCTCTGGTTGGACGAAAAAATCACCCACTCGCCGTCGGCCGAATATGCGGGCTGCCGGTCCGTACTGTTGCCCCGCGTCAGCCAGCGGCTCTTGGTGGAACCTCCGCGTACTCCGATCTCACGAACATTCTGCCGCGGCGAGCCAGTCCCAAACACGATCGTACCCGCGCCCGCAACATCGAAAATAAGACCGGCGTAAGGGCTCCAGAACAGCGTCGCGGTACCCCCCGAAACCAGATTCTGGCGGACGATCCTCCCGGCCGCGCCATTCAAACTCACCGATTCCGCCTGCGAATACAAAAGGTCGTCGCCCGACCCGTTCCACGCGAGCGAGAGAATCGCGAAGCCGCCCGACGTCGCGCCGATAGTGCGCGATCTGCCAGTCTCCGCATCCACCACGAAGATTGCAGTCGGACTGCCTGCCTGAATAAAAGTTTGCACCGCGGCAATGGTGTGGCCGTCCGGCGACCAGCGTGGCTGCTTCAACGATCCGTTTAGCGATTGTGCCAGCTCCGCCGCCCCGTCGCCGTTGGTTCCAACCGTCCAAATGGCCGCGCTCAACTGTGGCCCTCTCGACTTGGGACGAACAAAAACGATCCGCCGTCCGTCCGGCGACCAGTCTCCGTCCAAAACATCTTCCGCCACTTTGACAGCGTCCCCGCTTGCTACGGGCATCTTATATAGAGACGTCAGCGATCCCTCGGTGCGCGTGAACAGTATTGTCGATCCGTCCGGTGCGAAACGACCGTAGTCATCGGGACCGGATGTCAGCGCCTTCTCACTCCCACTGGCAAGATCCTTCAGCCAGATGCGCGGGCGTCCATCACGATCCGACGTGAATGCGATGGTTTTGCCGTCCGGTGAAGCAGCCGGCGAGTAATCGTGACCGGAGTAAGTCAGATATTTGAGGATCGGAGTCTGCGGAGCTTTGGCACGCGTATACCAGACGCCGAATCCAGCCACCGCCAGCGCGCCCACTGCGATACCGGCGATGAACAAGCCGCGCGATCGCTGCGTTGCGGGGCTCGACGGGGTGCTTCGCACGAGTGCCATGCTGCGTCCTGAGTGCTGAGTATAGCACCCTGTTTCAAGTGAGAGAATCACTAGATGCTGCCATTCCTGCTGGTCGCGCTGTTCCTTGCTCCGGCCGCGCTGCTCAACGCGCAGCCCCGTAGTCTCGACATCTATTGGATCGACGTTGAAGGCGGCGCCGCCACCCTGATCGTTTCGCCTTCCGGTGAGTCCATGCTGATCGACACCGGTTGGGCCATCGATGGCCGGGATGCCAAGCGCCTCTATGCCGCCACACAACTGGCCGGTTTGAAAAAGATCGACTATCTCGTGATCAGCCATTTCCATGCGGACCACGTCGGCGGCCTGGCGGAATTCTCCAAAATGATCCCCATCGGCCGCTTCTTCGATCACGGCAACGCTATCGAGAAAGAGAATCAGCAATGGCTCCATAGCTACCTGGCCGTCTCCGTCGGCAAGCGCACCATCGTCAAACCTGGCGACGAAATTCCGTTGAAAGGCGCCCGCGTCCTCGTCGTCTCGTCCGATCAAAAACTTCTTGCGAAACCGGTCAACGGTGGCGCACCGAATCCGCTCTGCGCCGATGCCGAACAGAAGGCTCCCGTCTCGCCCGAAAACCAGCGCACCTTAGGCGTGCTGCTGACCTATGGCAAGTTCAAATACCTGAACCTGGTCGACCTCGACTGGTCGAAGGAGATGGAGCTCGCATGTCCCGTGAACAAGCTCGGCGCTGTGACCCTATATCAAACCGGCCGCCACGGCGCGTTCGATGGCGCGGGCGCGCCAGCCTTTCTCAACGCCATCCGCCCTCAGGTCGTCGTAGTGAATAATGGACCGCGCAAAGGCATGGGGCAGATTGATCCTACTGTCAAATCCCTGATGCCACCCGGCTCCCGCGTCGCCCCCTACGAAAAAATTGCTTATCCGAGGCTCGCGAAAATACCGGGAATCGAAGGCATCTGGCAAGAACACTTGTCGCTGCTCGATCCCGATCCCAAGCACAACACTTCCCCAGACATGATCGCTAACCTAGATGAGTCTACCGCCTGCTCGGGCAACTGGATCAAGGCCTCCGTCGCGCGCGACGGCAAGTTCACCGTCACCAACGGCCGCAACGGTTTCGGCAAAACCTATACCGCTCGCTAAAGAGAATACTCTCCGCGAATCACTTCTACCGCGTGGCCGCCAACCCGGACATTCGCTACGCCTTTCCCCTGCTGCGTGGCCCGCACAAAGATCTGGCCGGGACGATGAACCTCAGCGCCTTGTTCGATCAGCGCCTGCTCATCCGATCGAACCACGCCGTTCTGCACCATCCACGCCGCCGCGCAGCCCGCCGCCGATCCCGTAGCCGGATCCTCACCGCCAACGTTGACCAACCTTGTGTGCCGCTTCGCCTTGGGATCCTCCGTCTCACGCGTGACCAAATAAAAATTGCGTGGTCCTGCGTTAGCCAGATATTCGCGGATTCCAGCGTGATCCATCCGCACTGAACGAATCGTCGCCAGCGACTTCAGCGGCAGGATTACGAACGCGCTGCCCGTCGACACCGCCTGGATCGGCAGGTCCGCCGCGATATCGTCCACCCTGAGTCCCACCAGCGGCGCCACCGCCTCGCGTGTATGCTTCGCACCGAACTCGGCGTCTTTCTGCCGCATCTCGCCGAACACTTTGCCGTCACCCTCCGTCCGGAAAGCTACTGGAATTTTTCCGCTCTTCAATTCCAGCGCGATCTCAGCAGCGTTTGCCAATCGGCTGGCCCGCAGCGCCATAGCGGTCCCCAGCGTCGGATGCCCGGCGAATGGCAGCTCTTCGCGCGGCGTGAAGATCCGCACCAGCACGCCTCGTTCTCGTTCCACGGCCGCTTCACGGGGAAAGATGAAAGTGGTCTCGGATAAATTAGTTTCGCGCGCAATCGCCGCCATGTCGCTATCGCCCAGCCCACGCGCATCGGTGAAAACCGCCAGTGGATTGCCCCGTAGCTTTTCCGAGCTGAACACATCCCATTGGACGAATGGATACCGCCGCCCGCCCGCGGCCTGCACCCCACTTGACGCCGCGCTCAGCGCCGCTGATGCCGCCACGGTCTTCAAGAATCGCCTCCTGGCTGATTGGCTCATGGCCGGTATCTTATCGCATCCCGCGCATCTCTGATACCTTGGAGACTTATCGTCTATGCGCCAAAAAACTATTCTCTCCTCGGTCGATGCCGCGAAAATGGTGGCTGCCGCCAAGATCGAAGCCGCAAGGAACAATTGGAACGTCACCATTGCCGTAGTCGATGACAGCGGCTACTTGCTGCACCTCGAACGCATGGACGGCGCCGGCTACCATACACCCGAAATCGCGACCCTCAAGGCGCGTACCTCAGCCATTTTTCGCAGCCCCACCAAGGCGTTGGAAGATGTCGCCAAAGACCGTCCCGGCACACTCGCGTTCCCCAACCGGCTCCCGGTGCAGGGTGGCCTTCCGATTATGTTCGAGGGTCAGTGCGTGGGCGGTATCGGCGTCTCCGGTGTGAAGTCGCACGAGGATGAGCAAGTGGCCAGCGTCGGTCTGAACGCCCTGCTCTAACCCCCCTCCCGCAAAAGCAAAGAACCGCGAAATCGGGGAGGAGTCACCGATCTCGCGGTCCAAAATTCGTTGAGCTGATCTGCTTCCTGCCTGACTAGCTGCCCCAAACGGCGCTGCCTGCCTTTACTTTCGTCTTGGTCCTCATTTGCCTTGTCTCCTTTCTGAAGATTTGCTTTCAAACCGTGTCATCGAGCGCCCGTGTTTACTTATGTGCCCCAGACTGCGCTGCCGGCCTTTACTCTTGTCTTTGCTCTCATCGCGTTTCCCCCTTCACTTGAGTACTTCGGAAACGAGCGCCGAAACGGCTAACCACCTATCAACTTTTTTCGCCCCCAAGACAAGTGCCAATGGTGTGGCAGAATACGACTTAATGGAGGAGGCGCCGCAGGTCACCCAGTTGCTCGTTGCCTGGAGTCATGGCGACCGGGCTGCGCTCGATGAACTGACCCCGCACGTTTATCGCGAACTGCATTCCCTGGCCAAGAGTTACCTGCGCCGTGGCCGTCCGAATCAAACCCTGCAGCCCACCGCCCTCATCAACGAAGCCTGCCTCCGGCTCCTGGGCCAGTCCGAGCCAATTCAATGGGAAAATCGCGCCCATTTCTTCGGAATTGCGGCGCGCCTGATGCGCATGGTCCTGGTAGATTACTCCCGATCCCGAAACGCCGAAAAGCGCGGCGGCAAGTCCGACCCGGTGACCCTGGAAGAAACTTTGGTTCTGTCCCCGACCCGCGCGCCCGATGTTCTCGAAGTAAACGAAGCCCTCGATGAGCTGGCCAAGGTCGATGAGCGGAAGGCCAACGTGATCGAGTTGCGTTACTTCGGAGGCATGGATCGTGAAGAGATCGCTACTGCCCTCCGCCTTACCGTACCCACCGTCAAGCGCGACCTTCGCCTCGGCGAAGCTTGGCTGCGCCGATTCCTACGTGGAGAGAACGCCTTGTGAGCGACGCGCGCTGGCAGCGGATCGAGGAGGTGTTCCACCAGGCCGCCGACCTCGACCCCGCGCAGCGCGCCGAGTTCCTCTCCACCGCCTGCACCGGCGATGACGAACTGCGCCATGAGGTGGAATCATTACTCGCTAACGACGACACCCACGACAACCTGGTCGAGAACGCCGTATCCGAAGCCGTTGACCAATTGCCCGACGACCATGCCACCGCCAGCGACGATCTGGTTGGCAAGCATATCGGACCTTACCTCGTCACCGAGTTGATCGGCAAAGGCGGTATGGGGCTGGTATTCAAGGCCCGCGATACCCAATTGAATCGTGACGTCGCCATTAAGGCCCTGCCTACCGATCGCCTGACCGACCTTGATCGCAAGCGTCGCTTTCTGCAGGAAGCCAAGGCGACCTCCACGCTGAACCATCCCAACATCGTCACCGTTCACGGCATCACGCAGGAGCAGGGGACCGATTTCATCGTGATGGAGTACGTCCCCGGCAAAACGTTGGATCAGTTAATTCCCAACAAGGGTTTGCCATTGAAACAGGCCGTGAAGTACGGTTTGGCGATCGCGGATGCCGTGGCTGCGGCCCATACCGCCGGCCTCGTCCACCGCGACATCAAGCCCTCCAACATCATGGTCACCGTGCAGGGTCGCGTAAAGGTCCTCGATTTCGGCCTGGCAAAACTCACTGAGCCCGATCAACCCGCCGAAAAAGGCTTGGCCGAACCCCTCACCACCAAGGCCGGCATGGTATTCGGAACAGCCGGGTACATGTCTCCCGAACAAGCCCAAGGCCAGCCCGCGGATGTTCGCTCCGATATCTTTTCATTCGGCGCTTTGCTCTACCAGATGGTCACCGGCCGCCGCGCTTTTCCGGGCGACAACGTGATCACCATCCTGGCCGCCGTCATCAATCAGGAACCAATCCCGCTGGCCACTCTCGTCCCCAATGCCCCGCGCGAGTTCGAATGGGTGATCACCCGCTGTCTGAAAAAGGATCCGGAGCATCGCATCCAGCACATGGTCGACGTGAAGATCGCCCTCGAAGAAGTTCTGGAGCGAATCGAGGCTCCCTCCGGCCCTCTTCCGGTCAGCCGGCCGCGTCGCCGTTGGCTTGTGCCTGCGCTCATTGCCGTGCTCCTCGGACTCACCGCAGGACCTTGGCTGGGCCTCCAGCTCTTTCGTAGGGAACCTGTCTCCTTCCAGAGACTCACGTTTCGCTATGGCGATGTCTACTCCTCGAGATTCGCCCCCAACGGCACTATCGTCTATTCAGCCCAGTGGGAGGGCTCCCGGCCAACGCTCTTCTCCGCCCAGCCGGGCAACCGCGAAGCGCGCGACCTCGAACTGCCGTCGGGCAATATCCAATCAGTTTCCTCAGCCAGCGAGTTGGCCATCCTCATCGGCGCCGGTGACACCGGCACTTCCGGAACGTTGGCACGTGTGCCTTTGGCCGGCGGAGTTCCGCGTCCCATCCTGGAGAACGTGTGGTATGCGGATTGGGGCTCGGGAGGAAATTCGCTGGCGGTAATCCGCACCGAAAACGGGCATCACCGCGTGGAGTATCCGATCGGTACGGTGGTCTACGAAACTCAGGCCCTGCGTCCGCCCGTCTATCTGCGTGTTTCACATCGAGGCGACCAAGTTGCCTTCTTCGATTTCAATACTGACGGAGACTACTCGCTGGTCGTCGTGGATGCTAATCGTAAAAGCCGAGTATTATCCAAGGCCTGGCGCGCCGTGGGCGGCGCCGCCTGGTCATCCAATGATAAAGAGATTTGGTTTGCAGGCGGCCGCGCCGGCGCCGATCCAGCGCTCTGGGCCGTCGATTCTTCCGGGCATGAGCGCCCGCTGATCCAAATTGCGGGCTGGCCTTCCTTGCAGGATCGCGCTCCTGACGGTCGTCTCCTAGTGACCAATACCGATTCACGGATCGGGATCCGGTACCTTGGACCCGGCGCCACCGAAGAGCGCGACTTGGCATGGCTGGACACCTCAGGGATTTGGGACATGTCCGCCGATGGCAGCCAGATCCTCTTTGTGGAGCTTTCATCGGGGGAAGGCCGCAACTCCGCCATCTACATGCGCCGCACCGATGGATCTCCGGCCGTCCGCCTCGGCTATGGCGCGCGTCCCACGCTTTCCGCGGATGGTAAATGGGTAGCCTGTGTCCGCCGCGACCGCGACACCAACAGACTTCTGCTGCTTCCCGCTGGAGTCGGCGAAGAGAAGCTCCTGTCCACCGGCGCCATTCAACCAGAAACGGTCGAGTGGTTTCCCGACGGGAAGCGCCTGCTGGTCACCGGCAACGAACCCAACCAGCCTCCCAGAACATATCTGTTCGATCTGGCGACACAACAAATCAAGCCCGTTACCGCGCCCGGCCTGCGAGCCTCGGGGATTTCTCCCGACAGCCAATTCGTAACCATCATTACCGGTGGGAAATTGAGCTTACATTCGCTTGCTAACGGCCGTGATATGCCCCTTGGCGCAGTCGATCCCAATGTTTCTATCATACGGTCGAGCGGAGATGGACGCTATATTTTTTTACAGCGATCCCAGGAAAAGCGGAGAAGCGCCACTATTCTCCGTGTCGACGTTCGCACCCACCACCAGGAAGTGTGGCGAGAGTTGAAGCTGGTCGATCCAGCTGCGCTCTTCTTCGGTACCGCCCGAATTTCCGCCGACGGACGATCTTACGCCTATTCCTTTCAGCGCGACCTCGCCACCCTCTACCTCGTGAAAGGCGTAAAGTAAACAACTCATCCTCCTTCAGGAAATCTTCAGGATTAGCCTGCTAATGTATAACTTTGGCCCCGCTCTTTCGGATGAAGCTCGCCCTCATTCTTGCGTTGACACTGTCGCCCGCCGTGTTCGCCCAGACCGCAACTCTGCGCGGCCAGATCGCCGACGATTCCGGAGCCTTGGTCCCCGGTGCCAAAGTCACCCTCACCGCGCCCGATGGCGTCGTCAAAGTCGCGTTCTCCGATAACAACGGCTCCTACCAGTTCGCGGGACTCACCACCGGTGACTATCAGGTCACTGGCTCGGCCCCCGATCTCACCCTGCCGCAGCCGGTTCCCGTTTCCCTCCATCCCGGTGTCCAGACTTTAAATCTTCAGCTGAAACTAGTCGGGACCGCCGAGCATGTCACAGTACAGGAAAACGCCGGCCCCGCCGTCAGCACCGATTCGTCCAGCAATGCCAGCGCCGTCGTCCTGCGTGGCGACGACCTCCAGGCCCTCTCCGACGACCCCGACGATCTGGCCGCAGATCTTCAAGCTCTCGCCGGACCAGCCGCAGGCCCCAGTGGCGGCGCCATGTTCGTGGATGGCTTCAGCGGCGGCGAGATTCCGCCCAAAGAGTCGATTCGCGAAATCCGCGTCAACCAGAATCCCTTCTCGCCCGAATACGACAAGCTCGGCCTGGGCCGTATCGAGATCTTCACCAAGCCCGGCGCCGATCGCTACCGCGGCACTATCGATTACAACTTCGCAAAAGACTTTTGGAACTCGCGCAACCCTTACTCCGCGGTGAAGGCGCCGCTGCTGCTCAACGAGTTCGAAGGAAACGCCGGAGGTCCGCTCAACAAGCGCTCCTCATTCATTGTCGAATGGCAGCGCAACGCGGTGAACAACGGTTCCATCGTCAATGCCATCACGCTCGATCCCCACACCCTCGCTCCCAACCCCTTCTTCAGCACTTATACCGTGCCGCAGCGCTTTACCCGCCTCAGCCCGCGTGCCGACTACCAGTTGAACGACAACAACACGCTGACCCTTCGCTATACGTTCACCCACGTCGACATCAACGGCGCCGGTATCGGAAGCTTCGACCTCGCCTCGCGCGGTTACGATTACCGCTTCACTAACCAAACCGTTCAGGTCACCGAGACCGCCGTCCACGGCTCGGCCATCAATGAGACCCGCTTCCAATACTTCCGTAGCGCACAGCAACGGATAGCCTTTCAGCCGGCGCCGGAGATTGCAGTCCTCGGATCGTTCAACGACGGCGGCTCGCTCCAGGGCCACTCCTACGATACGCAGAACTTCTTTGAGCTGCAGAACTACACCACCATCTCGAAAGGCGCGCACGTCTGGAAATATGGCGTCCGCATGCGCGGTCAAACCGACGATAACATCTCGCCTTTCAGTTTCAATGGAAAATTCACTTTCGGTGGCGGCCTTGCGCCCATCTTAGACGATAACAATCAACCCGTGCTGGATTCCCACCAGCAGCCCGTGCTTGCCAATATCAGCTCCATTGAACGATACCGCCGTACCCTGCTGTTTCAAGGCCTCGGCTTCGCTCCCGCTCAGATTCGCGCCCTGGGCGGCGGCGCCACGCAATTCAGCATCAACGCGGGTTTACCCGAGCTCGCCGTGCACCAGATCGACGTCGGCCTGTTTGTCGGCGATGACTGGCGCATTCGGCCCAACTTTACCGTGAGCGCTGGCCTGCGCTACGAAACCCAGACCAACATTCACGACCGGAGCGATTTCGGTCCTCGCATCGCCATCGCCTGGGCTCCCGCTTCCGGCCCCAAGGCCCGGCCCAAGACCGTTATCCGCGCCGGCTTCGGAACGTTTTACGACCGCTTTTTTCTATCCAACACTCTCGCCGCCGAGCGCTACAACGGAATCGTCCAGCAGCAGTTCATCGTTACCAATCCCGATTTCTTCCCCAACATCCCGTCGCTAAACGGACTGCAAGCCACCCCGCAGGCCATTCAGCAGGTCAGCTCCCGCTTGCGCGCGCCTTACACCATGCAGTCCTCGGTCTCGGTGGAACGCCAACTACCGGCCCACACTACCCTCGCTCTCACATTCACGAACTCGCGCAGTGTGCACGTCTTCCGATCGGAAGACATCAACGCTCCTCTGCCGGGTACCTATGTGCGCGGCGTTTCCAACAGCGGCATTTTTCCTTACGGACAGCCTGGCCCCATCTTCCTGATGGAGTCTTCCGGCATCTATAAACAGAACCAGATGATCGCCAACGTCAACACTCGCGTGAACGCCGGCTTCTCGATCTTCGGCTTCTACGTCCTGAATAAGTCGATGAGTAATACTGACGGCCTCGGCACATTCCCGGCCAACCCTTACAATTTCGCCGGCGACTACGGTCCCGCCTTCAACGACGTCCGCCATCGCGCTAATATTGGCGGATCGATCAACACCAGATGGAATGTTCGCTTCAGTCCTTTCGTCGTCATGCAGTCCGGCCCGCCCTTCGACATCACC
>Ga0207664_10003849_pt1 | contig 10078 bp, 8 predicted proteins | sample LARL83metaG_FD_184349 | JGI IMG/M metagenome (GOLD analysis project Ga0207664, IMG submission 184349) | Corn, switchgrass and miscanthus rhizosphere microbial communities from Kellogg Biological Station, Michigan, USA - LAR L8-3 metaG... | ecosystem: Host-associated > Plants > Roots >...
CAGGTCCTTGATGAAGTGGTCCACCTTGAACCCGGGCTCGAGGTCCCCCTTGAGCAGCCGGGGGCCGTAGTTGGACAGCGACCACGAGCCCGCGGCGCCGCCGGCGATCGTCTCGAGCGTCTTGTCGAGAGACAGACCGGCGCGGTACCCGTAGACCAGCGCCTCGCACACCCCGATCATGCCCGCGGCGATGGCGAGCTGGTTGACCATCTTGGTGTGCTGCCCGGCGCCGGCGCCGCCCTGGAGCTCGATCGTCTTGCCCAGGGGCTCGAAGACCGGCCGCGCGCGCGTGAAGGTCTCCCGCTCGCCCCCGACCATGATCACCAGCGTTCCGTTGCGGGCGCCCACGTCGCCGCCCGACACCGGTGCGTCCAGGGCGCCGACGCCCCGGGCCCTGGCGGCCGCTTGGATCTCGACCGCGAGCGAGGGCTCGCTGGTGGTCATGTCGATGAGCAGGGATCCCTCGCGCATGGACTCCAGTACCCGGCCCTCGCCGAGGATGACGTCGCGCACGTCGGCGGGAGTGCCGAGCATCGTGACCACGACGTCGACATCGGGTGCGAGCTCTGCCGGCGTGTCCCGCCACTGGGCGCCGGCCTCGAGCAGCGACTCGGCGCGGCGCCGGGTGCGGTTGTAGATGGTGACGTCGTGGCCGCGGTCCAGGAGGTGGCCCGCCATCGGCCCGCCCATCACGCCGGTGCCGATCCAGCCGATCGAGAGCGCCTCGCTCATCGGCGCCATCGTAGATGAATCGGTCGGCGCGGCCGGATCCTCTACACGCCGGGTGCCGTCAGGTGGCGGTGGCCGTCTCCAGGGAGCGGCCGGTCGCCCGGATGCCCAGGAGGACGAGCGCGCCGGTGAGCACGCCGGTGATGGCCATGACGATGAAGGCGCCCGAGAAGCCCCAGGCGGAGTTGGCGCCCAGCACGATCAACGGGGCCAGGGCCCCGCCGATGTGGCCGAGCCCGTCGGTGAGGGCGACGCCGGTGGCGCGGGCGCTGGTGGCGAAGTGCTCGGCGGTGTAGGTGTAGAGCAGCGGCACGAGCAGCCCGACCGTGGTCGAGGCGACGAAGCCGAACACGATCACCACCGTCGGTGAGACGGCCAGCCCGATCACCAGCAGCGCGGCCGCCCACACCCCGGCGAACAGGGCGGCGGTGTACTTGCGCTCGAAGCGGTCGCTGAAGTGGGTGGTCGCGTAGGCGCCGGCGAGGAAGCCGATCCCGGACACGATCAGGTAGCTGGTGCTGTCAGCGAGGCTGTAGCCCTGGTCGGTGAGCAGGGTCGGCGCCAGGGTGAGCCACCCGTAGTTGCCGATGTAATAGATGAACCAGATGCCGATGAACAGGACCAGCCGACGTGCCATCGGCGGTCGCATCAGCGCCTTGACCGGGAAGGTCTCAGCCGGCGCCTCGTCGGGCACCGGCTGCGGCGCCGGCAGTTCCTCGTCCGCGTCGAGGTTCTCGCGGGCGGTCTCCTCGGCCTCGGCGACGACCTCGGTCGCCTCCTTACTGCGACCCTGGGAGACCAGCCACCGGGGCGACGGTGGCAGGCCGCGGCGCATGAACAGGATGGTGACGCCGCCCAGCGCGCCGATCCCGAACAGGATGCGCCAGCCTCCGGCGTAATTGGGCACCAGGAAGCGGGCCACGAACGGGACAACCGCAAAACCCGCGTAGGCCGCCGTGGTGGCCCAGCTGGTGTAGCGACCGCGCAGCGGCGCCGGGGAGATCTCCCCCAGATAGGTGGTGACGGCGGCGATCTCGGCGCCGATGCCCAGGCCCGAGATGAAGCGGAACACGATCAGGCTGCCCACGTTCCAGCTGACCGCGGCCAGCGCGGTGCCGACGGAGAACAGCGTGACCGAGACCGCCAGGCTGAGTCGCCGGCCCCACTTGTCGGCGATCTGGCTGTCGGCGAAGGCCCCGATGATGTAGCCGATGAGGCTGCTGGTCACCGACAGCGAGACCGCGCCCTTGGAGACGTGGAACTGCGTGGCGATCACCGGCATCGCGAACGAGATCGTGACGATGTCGAAGAACGCGAAGAAGTAGCCGGCGCCGACGACCCACAGCAGGCGCTTCTCATAGGGCCAGACCGGGATGCGGTCCAGACGGGAAAGCGGACCTGGCCGGCGCGGCGTGTGGGCGGCCGGCCCGCGGGTGGACACAGGCTCCATGAGCTCTCTCCTTACCTCTACTGCTACAAAGCCGTACCCCCGCCGCGGGCCCCTAACCGTTAGCTGAGGGTCTCGCCGCCGTGCAGCATCTCGAGTGCCTTGGCCACGCGGCGCTCTCGCGTCTCGTCGCGCTTGGCCTCGGCGATCCAGCGCGCGTACTCCTTGCGGTGGGTGAAGGCCAGGCCGTCGTAGATCGCCTTGGCCTCGGGGTCGCCCTGCAGCGCCTCGGCGAGGGCGGGCGGGACCTCGACGGTGCGGGGCTCGGTGTCCAGTGCGAGCTGAAGGGTGACAGTGTCACCGGCCTGCACGTCCGCGCCGGTTCGGACCTCCTTGTTGAGACCCACCAGGAACTCACCGCCCATCCGCGCGACACTGGTGCGCCACGTATAGCCATTGACGGTGGCGACAACCGGGAAGCGCTTGGCCCCCTCGCCGACGGTGGCGACCTGGTCGTCGTCAAGGACGAAGGCGGCGGCGGGACCGCGAGCCACCAGCTCGCCGGTGACCGTGATCTCACCCATGGCCTCATGGTCCCACAGACGCGACTGCCTATCCTCCGCAGCCGTGTCCGCGTCGACCCCCGTGAGGATCCTGCTGGTCTGTGGCTCCAGCCGCGAGGGCTCGACCAACGCCGCGGTGTTGCGCACCGCCGCCGCCGTGGCCGACGACGGTGTGGAGACCGTGGTCTACCCGGGCATCGGCGAGCTGCCGCTGTTCAACCCCGACGACGATCGCGAGGGCCTGCCAGTGGATCCGCGGGTCGCCGAGATGCGGCGCGACGTCGAGGCGTCCGACGCCGTCCTGTTCTGCACGCCCGAGTACGCGGGCGCCCTGCCCGCGGCACTGAAGAACCTCCTGGAGTGGACCATCGGCGACGCCGGCACCTACCAGAAGCCGGTCGCCTGGATCAACGCCGCCGGCGCGGCCGCGCCGACGGGCGCCGCCGACGCCCACGAGTCCCTGCGCAAGGTCCTGGCCTACGCGGGGGCCGACATCGTTCAGGACGCCTGCGCCCGCATTCCGGTCGAGCGGTCGCTCGTCGGTTCCGACGGCCTGATCACCGACGAAACGGTGCGTGCGCAGATCGCCGCCGTCGTGGGCCGGCTGGCCGAACATGCCGCCGCGGCCCGCGCAGCGTGAGCCGCGCACCTACAATCGATCGCGCGCCCCCATGGTCTAGCGGTTAGGACGCCTGCCTTTCACGCAGGAGATCGCGGGTTCGAGTCCCGCTGGGGGTACTGACGTCTCTCTGACGCCGACGCGGACGTTGTCCTTGCTTCGACGGTTGCCTCGCAGGCTGGGAGACGCGGGCGCGTCCAAATCGCCGGTGCCGAGCCGGTCGCGATAGCCCCGAAGCTCCCTGGGGAGTCGGGTGTGGATGTCGACGTCGCGGATGCCGGCTTCGGTGTTTGAGTCCTGCGCGAAGAAGCGGCCTTGGTGAGGTCCAGGTCCGCTGAGGGGTTAGGACGCGCGTGGGCGTGCGGGCCGGTGGGTATCGGCTGTCAGCTCGCGTGTCTTTATGCCAGGGGGCGGACCTCGCCGATGTGTCCAGGAGGGCTTTAGCACACCATTGGGCGGTCGATCACTACACCTGATGGAAGAGCGAGCGAAATTCGAGGATGTGGTGCGGCGCGGACCCAACCCGCTGCGCGGAGACCGTTCGCGGCCGGCGGCGCGGAAGCCGCTGCGCATCTTGTTTCTCACCTCGGCGCACAACAGCCTGAGCCAGGGCGCCTACATCACGTTGACCGAGATGGGGCACGAGGTCACCGTCCAGGTCGTCGACTCCAGCGCGGCGATCGAGCCGGCCGTGATCGGACATCAGCCCGATCTGGTGGTGTGCCCGATGCTCAAGCAGTTGATCCCCGAGTCAGTGTGGCGCCATCACACCTGCCTCGTGGTGCATCCAGGGCCCCACGGTGATCGGGGTCCCTCGTCGCTGGACTGGGCGATCGAGCTGGGGATGGAGGAGTGGGGCGTGACCGTGCTGCAGGCGGCGGCCGAGGCCGACGCAGGCGATGTCTGGGAGACGCGCCGGTTCCGCATGCGCCCGGTCGGCAAGAGCAGCTTGTACCGCCACGAGGTGCGCCACGCGGCGGTGGAAATGCTGGTCAAGGCGGTCGGCAATTTCGAGCGCGGGGACTTCACGCCGGCACCGCTGGACTACGACGATCCGACGGTGACCGGCCGGCTGCGGCCCCCGATCAGGCAGGCCGACCGGGCGATTGACTGGCAGCGTGAGTCGACGGCCGGGGTGGTGCGCAGGATTCGCGCCGCTGAGGGACATCCGGGCGTCCTGGACTCGATCATGGGAGCCGAGTTTCATCTGTTCAACGTCCATCCCGAGCGCGTCCTGCGTGGGCGCCCCGGTGAGATCATCGCCACCCGTAACGGCGCCATCTGTCGCGCAACCGTGGATGGGGCGGTGTGGATCACCCACCTCAAGCAGCGCGATGATGGTGACCGGACATTCTTTAAGCTGCCCGCCACCCGGGCCCTGGAGCTTGCAGGGTGCGACGTCGACGTGCCCGAGGTCCCAGTGGCGCTGCACGCGCCCATCCCGGCGGGCGCAACGTATCGCGAGATCTCCTACGAGGAGAAGTCGGGCGTCGGCTATCTGCACTTCGACTTCTACAACGGCGCGATGAGCATCGAACAGTGCCGTCGGCTGCGCGAGGCCTACCTCTACGCGCGGACACGCCGCCAGACGCAAGTGATCGTCCTCGCCGGCGGGGCCGACTTCTTCTCCAACGGGATCCATCTCAACGTGATCGAAGCGGCTCCGGATCAGGCCGAGGAGTCCTGGTACAACCTGCACGCGATCGACGACGTCGTGCGCGAGATCATCGAGACCGACTCACATCTCACGATCTCCGCGCTCGCCGGCGACGCCGCCGCCGGCGGCGTGCCGTTCGCGGTCGCCGCCGACCATGCCGTGGCACGCGAGGACGTCGTCCTTAACCCGTACTACCAGCACATGGGCGGCCTGTACGGGTCGGAGTACTGGACCTACCTCCTGCCGCGCCGCGTCGGCGCGGAAGTTGCGGCGCAGCTGACGAGCGCGCCGTTTATGCCGATCGGCACGCGGTGTGCGGTTGAGATCGGGCTCCTCGATGCTGCCTTCGGCGAGAACCTGGCCGGCTTCCGGGCACAGGTGCAAGGCCTGGCAGAACGGCTCGCTCGCCACCCCGACTTGCGCCATTGGTTGGAGCGCAAGCGTGCTGCGCGCGCTCGCGATGAACAGATCAAGCCGCTGAGCACCTACCGGACCGAGGAGCTCGCCAGGTCTCACGAGTGCTTCTTTGGGCCCGATCGCAGTTATCACGACGCGCGCATGCGGTTCGTGTACAAGCTCGGCGCCCCCTGCGCCGTCCCCAGCCGCGCTACCCATCTCACAGCGGCGCCGCGCGTGGCCGATCTGCTTCAGAGCCAGGCGCGGGTGGCGTGATGAGCGCGCTCGCTGAAGGAGCCGTAGGCGAGGCAGAGTGCAGCCCAGTTAGCGGGCTCGCCGCAGACGGCGGGTTTGAGCGCGCGTGGCGGCCCGGCTCACGACGCCTGGGCGGCTGGCTTGTGGGTCGGTGGATCGCGCTCAAGCACTGGCTTCCCCAGGGGCAGCTGTTGCCCGAGCACGTCATGCGTCGGCGTCATCAGTCGATCTGCACCCTGGTGTGGGTGCATGTCCCCGCGCTGATGCTGTTCGGGCTACTCGTGGGCGGCAACTCGCTGGTGCACGTGACCGCGGACGTGAGCATGGTCGCACTGTGTGGGCTGGGGGCCAGCTATGAGCGCTTTCGGCTCAAGGCGCGGGTGATCGCGGCCTCGTTCGGGCTGGTCACGGCATCGGCTGTGCTCGTGGACCTGTGGGGCGGGATCACCGAGGCCCACTTCCATTTCTTTGTCATGATCGGCGTGCTCACGCTCTACCAGGACTGGACGCCGTTTCTGGTGGCGATCGCGTACGTGGTCATCCATCACGGCCTCGGGGGTGTGATCTCCCCGGCATCGGTGTACGGCGACAACACGCAGGCCGACCACCACCCATGGGTGTGGGCACTGATCCACGGCGGGTTCGTGCTTGCCGCGAGCGTGGCGCACGTCGTGGCCTGGCGAACGAACGAGAACCAGCTGCTGCGCGATCCCCTCACCGGGCTGCCCAGCCGGCTTCTGTACCTGAACAATCTCAAGCTCGCGCTCGAGCGCCTCGGCCGCGGCCCCCACCGCTCAGTCGCGGTCCTGTTCCTCGACGTCGACCGCTTCAAGGTCATAAACGACAGCCTCGGCCACGGCGCCGGAGACCAGCTGCTCGTCGCTGTGGCGGAACGGATCGGACACTCCCTGCGTCGCCACGAGACGCTCGCGCGGTTCGGCGGTGACGAGTTCGTCATTTTGTGCGAGGACATCCTCGACGACGAGGGCGCGGTCGCTGTGGCCGAGCGCGTGCTCAAGGCGTTCAGCCTGCCGTTCATGCTCGAGGTTGGCGAAACCACGGCGGCGGCCAGTATCGGGATCTCGGTCACCGCCGATCCCAGGCAGGACCCCGACGATCTCATCCGTGACGCCGACGCGGCGATGTACCGGGCCAAGGGCGCGGGCGGCGCGCGAGTGGTGCTCTTTGACGAGGTCACCCGCGAGCGGGCCCTGGCCCGCCTGCATAACGAGAACGCGCTGCGCAAGGCGATCGAGCGCGAGGAGTTCCGCGTGTTCTTCCAGCCCGAGGTGTCGATCGACAGCCAGCGCATCACCGGGCTCGAGGCCCTGGTGCGCTGGCAGCACCCTGAGCGCGGCCTGCTGGGGCCAGGCGAGTTCATCTCCCTGGCGGAGGAGACAGGCCTCATCATCCCGCTGGGCATCTGGGTGCTGCGCGAGGCCTGCCAGCGCGCGGTCCAGTGGCAGCACGCACAACCCAGCCACCGGCCGCTGATGCTGAGAGTCAACGTGTCCGCGCGCCAGCTCACCCAGGACTCGCTGCACCAGACTGTGGCCGACGTCATCGCGCAGACCGGGATCGATCCGGCATGGCTGTGCCTGGAGGTCACCGAGAGCGTGCTGATCGAGGACCCGGAGACGTCGATCGGCACGCTGACCGATCTCAAGAAGCTCGGCATCAAAATCGCCATCGACGATTTCGGTACCGGCTACTCGTCGCTCGAGTACCTGCGCCGACTGCCCGTCGACTGCGTCAAGGTCGACCGCTCATTCGTACGCGGGCTGCCCGACAACGAGGAAGACGTCGCGATCGTCAACGCGGTAATCGAGCTCGGACACGCGCTCAAGCTGTCGGTCACCGCCGAGGGCGTCGAGACTGCCGAGCAGCACGAGAACCTCAAGTCCGCCGGGTGTGACACCGCGCAGGGGTTCCTGTTCCACCGCCCCGAGCCGCCCGAGGTGATCGAGCACCTGCTGGCCGTGGCTCACTCCGCCGTCGCTGAACCCGCCGCAGGGTCCTCTGGGGCGCCGATTAGACACCCGAGCGACACCGGGTCAGACGGTGCAGGCCCGCTTGTCGCGCCATCGCACGCCAGCGGCGCACGCCGCCTCATTCCGCCTGCTGGTGTCCCTGGCAGCCGGCGGCGGTTGGCGCGGACCTCGCTCACGGCCGGCCTGCGGGCAATCGCCGATACCTGGCTGGGCGGGAGCAACGACGCATGAGTCAAGACGGCAGCGCCGCGGCCGATCACATGGACGTGCACGCCCAACACCGCCCCCAGACGCGCAATCACCGCGGCGCCAGACCACGGGCGCTGCGCCTGGTGCTCTGCGCAGCCCTGTTGGAGTTGATGCTGGTGCTCCCGTTCGTCGATCACCTCGCCGACGCCAACCCGACGATCCACTTCACCCAGCACGGCCTCATCTTCGTCGGCGGCGTGCTCATTGGGCTGGCGCTGCGCGACGTCCAGCGCAGCTCCTGACGCGCGCCAAGGACCTTCGATGGCCAAGCTGATCGGCCAACACTGGCCGCACCTGATCTTCGTCGCCCTAGGCGTCATCGTCTTTCTCTGGACCGCGTACCGCCCGGAACGCTCCGATCGTCACCGGGTGCCTTCGCGATCGCTGCCCGATCCTCCCAGGGCGGTGCCGGTACCAACCAGCGTTCGCAGGTCAGCGGCGCGACGTGGCCTCCTCGCCCTCGGTCCGCTGGTGGGCGCGGTGGCCACCGGAGCCATCCTGTACGGCACCGACCTCGGCGACAGCTCGATACCGGGCGCGGTGATCTGGGCTCACTCCGGGATCGCGCTTCTGGCCCTCCTCCTGGTTCTGTACAAGCTCGCGGACCTGCAGAGACGGCGTATCCGTCAAGCGTTCAGCCGGCAGCGGCTGCCGGAGTTGATCTCGCTTGCCCTGGGCGCGACGTCGGTCCCCCTCCTCGTCACGGGCGTCGGACTGCTTTTGGCTCCAAGTACGCGGTCATTCACGGCGTACACCCACTTGATCTCCAGCGCCTGGTGGACCGCGCTGCTGCTCTGGCACCTGCGCCGCTACCTCAAGCCGTCGCTACGCGTCGCGCGGCAGCCCCGGCCCGCGGTCCTGCCGACCTCGTCGCGCTTGCCCGGGATCACAGACGCCAGCCCGCTGCTGCCACCCGACCCGCGCCACGCCCGGCCGTAACAACGCCCGGCGTACACGATCAGGGGGTCCCAGGTCGCGTGCCGCGGCATCCGTCCTACCCTGAGGGCGTCCTGACGCTGATAGTGGCACTGAGGCGGTCGGAACGATCGCTGCGGAACGGTCGATTCCGGTGTTCGAGCTCACCGGCGGGGCGCCAAGCCTTGAGGAAATCTTCTTGGGCTCACCCGAAGCCCGCTGGCCGGCCCGGAACAACGATGAGCGAACTGCTCCGAATCGAGCTGCTGAAGATTCGCACGACCCGAGCCACGTACGGCCTACTGGCGTGCGGTGCTGGGCTGACCGCTCTGGTGGCGACCCTGCGTGCATCGCGCGCAGGGAATGGCCACACCGCGCCCCTATCCACGACTACTGGCCTCACGACCCGTCCCCACCGCCGTCGGATTCGGGCTGGTCCTGGCGACCGTCTTAGGCGTCACCGTGTCGAGTGGGGAGTTCAGACACGGCACCGCGACGAGCACCTACCTCGCGACCGCGAACCGACGGCGAGTCATGATTGCCAAACTCGCATTCGGCTGGCTGGCTGCGGTTGGCGTCGCGCTCGGAACCCTCGTCCGTTCCCAAATCGCGGCCGTCGCCTGCGTATTCATATGGTCGATCTTTGCGGGGACCATCGTAGGCGGAGTCTTCAACGGGATCGGACCGTTCCTGCCCTTCACCGCAGCCGACACGATGGCGGGGGCCCGTCTGGGATCGGGTGGGTTCGGCTTTAGCTAAGAGAGCCTGTCCGGGAGAGACGGCCTTGCGAGTTCCCGATAGGAAGGCCAACTGCGCGCGCGTCGCCGAGCTTGGTGTGCTCCTTCTCGCGCTCGAGCAACGGTGCGCGCGACCTCTTACTCATTTCGCGTAGCGATCTTGCGGCTCATCACCGTGGCCTCGATCTATCTGGGCGGTCGTACGCCGCGGTCGGCTCAGCTGACCAGTGCCGCGTTCTGGCGCTCCCTTTGCTTCAGCGCCCCGCTGTGCCAGCTGTCGGCCAGAGTTGCTGACGCCGGGTCTGGGAACAGGTCCTCCTCGCCGCGTTGCACGGCGTCCAGGATCGCGCGGGCAACCGACTCCGTCGAGGCCTTCGCTATCGGGAAATCACGGGTCATGTCGGTATCGATCGGCCCGGCCAGCACCGCGTGGACACTGACCCCGCGAGGCGCTAGGAGCGCCCTGAGCGACTGGGTCAGCGACAACGCCGCCGCCTTTGACACGGAGTACGAGGGGATGATCGGCATCGCGACAGCGGCTGCCAGCGACAAGATGTTGATGATCGCCCCGTTTGAGTCC
>Ga0207664_10003851_pt1 | contig 10077 bp, 11 predicted proteins | sample LARL83metaG_FD_184349 | JGI IMG/M metagenome (GOLD analysis project Ga0207664, IMG submission 184349) | Corn, switchgrass and miscanthus rhizosphere microbial communities from Kellogg Biological Station, Michigan, USA - LAR L8-3 metaG... | ecosystem: Host-associated > Plants > Roots >...
TCACCCGCCGCGGCCGACTGCTCCAGCGCGTAGCCCTCGGCCGACTCGGCGGAGAGGACGTCGATGTAGGCGAAGATCGACTCGGCCAGCAGGTACAGGGTGTCGGGCTCCAAGCCGGCCTCGACGCCGAGCGCGGCGAAGCGGCGCCACGCCACCCGAGCCCCGATCCGGTAGGCGGTCAGCAGCGACTCCAGGCTGCGTCCCGAGCGCATCTCGCCCTGGCCCAGGGCCCGGTAGACGTCGAGCCGGTCGACCGGACCGCCGGCCTCGATCTCCGCGAGCAGGTGCTTGAGCGCCTCCTGGACGCCGATGCGCAGCCCCTCCCCGAACGGTCCCTCCAGCGGCCGCGCGTACGCGGGAATGGTCGCCACGGCCTCCATCATTTCGTGCGCAACGTCGTCGAGCGCGGGTAGCAACACCCCCACGATCTCTCGCGGCAACTCATGCCAGGGCTGATCGGCCAAAATTCATACCATCGTTCTAAGAACTGACGCCCTAATCATGCCCGCAACAAGAGAAAATTGCGCGCACGGCACGTAATGTCTGTGTTCTCGTGACGCGAATCCACAAGATCGGGAATCTGGTCGGGGTGGGGGTGCCGCCGCTGTGCGTGGTGGCGGCCATCGTCCTGCTCTGGAACCACGCCATCGGGCCGCTGGAGCTCAGCCTCATGGTCGGCCTGTACGTGATCACCGCACTGGGCATCACCCTGGGGTTCCACCGCATGTTCACCCACCGCGCCTTCAAGTCGTCGGCGCCATTCCGCGCGATCATCGCCGTCCTCGGCTCGATGGCCGTGGAGGGCTCGGTCATCACCTGGGTGGCCGATCACCGCAAGCACCACGCCTTCACCGATATCGAGGGCGACCCTCACTCCCCACACCTCGCCGGCCCCGGCCTGGTCGGGGCGATCAAGGGTCTGTGGCACGCCCACATCGGGTGGCTGTTCGAAACCGTCGGCACCGCCGACCGGGAACGCTTCGCCCCCGACCTGGTCAGCGACCGGGCGCTGCAGGTGGTCGACAAGCTGTTCTTCTTCTGGGTCGCCCTGGGGCTGATCATCCCCTTCGCTCTCGGCTGGATCATCGGCGGCGGCATCGGCACCGCGCTCACCGCGCTGCTGTGGGGCGGGTTGGTACGCGTGTTCCTGCTGCACCACGTCACCTGGTCGATCAACTCGGTCTGTCACTTCTTCGGGCGCAAGCGCTTTGACATCGAGGACGAGAGCCGCAACGTCTTCTGGCTGGCGCCGTTCTCGATGGGCGAGGCCTGGCACCACAACCACCACGCCTTCCCCACGTCGGCGTTCCACGGGCTGCGCTTCTGGGAGCGGATCGCCGATCCCACCGGCCTCGTCATCGCGCTGTGCGAGAAGCTGGGGCTGGTGTGGGACGTCGTGCGCGTGAGCCCCGACCGCCAGGCAGCCAAGGCGCTGCCTTCCACGCGGCGCGACAAGACGGTCCCCGCCTCCTGATCTCACACTCTGGCGGGCCGCGCCGTTTGATTCTCAGCAACGACTGAGAGGAGCCGGCATGGCCACCGTGGCTGCCGATGTGATCACCGACGTGCGCCAGCGCGTCGACCGACTTGACTGGAGCGAGCTGAACGCCCGCCTTGACGACGAGGGGCATGCCATCACCCCCGTCCTGCTCGACGAGGGGGAGTGTGCGGACCTGGCTGACCTGTTCGACGGTGGCCGCTTTCGCTCCACCATCGAGATGGCGCGCCACCGCTTCGGCGACGGCCGCTACCGCTATTTCGATCACCCACTGCCCGACCTCATCGCCGCCCTGCGCGCCGCGTTCTACCCGCACCTGGCGCCGGTGGCCAACCGCTGGAGTGAGCGTCTGCGCGGCGACACGCCCACGTTCCCGCTCAGCCACGAGGAGCTGCTCGAGCGCTGCCGCGCGGCCGGGCAGACGCGGCCGACGCCGCTCATCCTGCGCTATGGCGCGGGCGACTGGAACGCGCTGCACCAGGACCTCTACGGCGACGTGTTCTTCCCGTTCCAGATCCTCACGGTGCTCTCACGGCGCGGCGTGGACTATGAGGGCGGCGAGTTCGTGCTCATGGAGCAGCGTCCGCGGGCGCAGAGCCGCGCCCATGTGCTCACCCCGCCGCAGGGGGCCTTCGTCATCTTCCCCACCCGTGAGCGGCCCGCCAAGGGCCGGACGGGCTATCACCGCATCGGCATGCGCCACGGCGTCTCCACCATCACGCAGGGCAGCCGCACCGCGCTGGGGGTGATTTTCCATGATGCCCGCTGAACCGCTGGGCGCGGCGCTGGCCTGGACGGTGGTCGAGAGCCCGCTGGGACCCCTCACCCTCATCGGCGACCACAACGGCCTGCACGCGGTCTACTTCCGTGGCCGCAGCGGCCCGCTGGACGAGGCCACGCGCGATGCCGCGCCGTTCGCCGAGGCGACCACTCAGCTGGGCGAGTACTTCGCGGGCGAGCGCCAGACGTTCGACCTCCCCCTGACGCTGTCGGGCACGGGATTCCAGCGCCGGGTGTGGGATGCCCTGCGCACGATCGAGTACGGGGACACCCGCAGCTACGGCGAGGTGGCCTCAGCGATCGGGCGCCTGGACCGCATCCGCGCCGTGGGGGCGGCGGTCGGGCGCACCCCGGTGCCGATCATCGTCCCCTGCCACCGCGTCATCGGCGCCGACGGCAGCCTCACCGGCTACGGCGGCGGCCTGCAGCGCAAGCAGGCGCTGCTGGACCTGGAGGCAGGGGTGCGCGGCGGCGCGGCGGCCCCGGTGTGGGCGGGCCGTCAACTCTCGCTGCTGGCCTAGCTCGGTGCCGCGCTCAGGCGGACTCGAGGGGGCCCATCGTCAGACCGGCGTCGTCGAGCGCCACCCAGTAGCTCTCGGCATCCTCGCGCGGGCCGCTCCACACGATGGCGCAGCCCTTGTTGTGGATCCGGTCGGCGATGCGGTACCCGTCGGCCAGCGTCACGCCCGGAACAACGCTGCACAGCGTCTCCGCCACGTGATCGAACGTATTGAACTCGTCGTTGAGAACCACCACGCGCCACAGGCCGCCCAAACCGGTTCCAGGCAGGCCGGTGCGAGGCAACTCGACCGTCAGGGACATCGGTGAGGCAGCATAGCGTTACAGGGCCGCGGCGGCGAGCCTACTTTTGCTCAGACTTCTTGCTCCAGTAGCGCTCGTAGCCGGCGTAGAGCTGCTCCACCGGAGCGGCCTGCTCGTATGTCGCTGCCTGCTCGGCGCTGCCGTCGCGCAGGATCTCCTGCTGCACGTCGGAAACGAACGTGTCATGCCCGCCGTCGCGCGCCAGGGCCGACCACGCGTCCAGCCGGGCGTCGAGCTCGTCGAGTTGGTGATCGACGTCCTCGCTTGACCCGAAATGGGTCATCGCCAGCCGGTCGGGACGCCAGCCGCGGACGAGCGCGATCGACTCGTGCCAGGCCTCCACGTCGATGTCCGGTGGCGGCGTCGGCGGGATCGTCATCGACTCCGGCGTGATCCGCACGCCGCCCACATCGCCCACGAACGCGGTGCCCTCGTGCAGATAGGAGACGTGGTGGGAGGCATGGCCCGGCGTGTACTCGACCTGGTAGGCGCCGTCGCGAATCCTCTCCCCGCCGCTCAGCACCTCCAGGTTGGCCGCGGGCACCGGCAGCATGTCGCCCCACAGCCGCTCCATGTCGTCACCGTAGAGCCGGCGGGCACTGTTGTAGAGGCGGCTGGGATCCATCATGTGCTTGGCCCCGCGCTCGTGCACGTAGACCGTCAGGTCCGGCCACCGCTCCACCAGCGAGCCCGACGCCCCGGCGTGGTCGAAGTGGATGTGGGTGAGCAGCAGCGCCGCGGGCCGTTCGTCGCCCAGCGCCTCGAGCAACGTGGGCAGGCACGAGGTGGGCCCCGGGTCGATGAGCACGTCGCCCACCTGCCAGCACCCGATCACGCGGGCGCGGCCCAGGTGCATGAGATCGATCACGCGCACGACTGCGGAGCCGACGTGGGCTACTTGTTGGCGCGGCGGTTGGCGGCCTGCGACGCCGGCGGGATCACCGCGGTGTCGTCGTCATCCGTGGACGCCGGTGCCGTGGGCGGCCGAGCCTCCTCGGACTCGTCCAGCGGCTGAAAGGCCACGGTCTTCTCGACCTCGCTGCGCTCGTCCGGCTCCGGGGCCTCAGGCTCGTTGCGCTCCTCCGGTGCCTCGGCCTCGGGCGCGGCGGCAGGCCGGAGGTCGCTCTGCGCCGCGACCACGGTCGCGATGTCGTCCTGCGCGTCGTCGGCCACAGCCGCGGGGTCGACCTCGTCGCCCGCATCGGCGGCGTCGAACGCCACGGCCTCTCCGGCCTCCGCCTCCACCTCGGCGTCGGGGTCGGCGTCGGCGTCGGCGTCGGCGGGGAACCGGTCCGCCGCGGTCCTGGCCAGAGCCAGAAGCTGTGCGGCCAGATCCTCGGCGTCGGCCACGATGCGCTGGCGCTCGAGCCAGATCCGGTCGGTGTCGGCATCGAGGTCCTTGACCTGCTGCTCGGCGGCGCTGGTGATCTGAACCGCCTCCACGCGCGCCTGCTGCAGACGGTCCTCGGCCTCGCTGCGCGACTGCGCCGTGATCTGCTCGGCGGTCTCGTGCGCGCGCTGCAGGATCCCCGAGATCTGCTCACCGACACGCTCCAGCGCGCGCCGGACCGCTGCCTCGGGCGATCGCGTCGCCTGCAATTCGGCGACCAGCCGCCGGGTCTGGCGAACGTACTCGTCCACGGCCACGCGGTCGTACCCGCGCAGCGCGGTGGGAAAGTCGGCGTCCACGACGGCGAGCGGATCGTGCGGAAGGGCCTCCAGAGGCCGGGTGATCTCCGCAAGAATCGCGTGCTCGGTCGCTGCTGAGCTCTGATCTGGCATCGGCGATCTGTGGCCATTGTCGCACGTCGCCCGGTCGCCCCAGCCATACAATGCACCGAATGGCGGACACACCTTCCGCGCGCCTTCCCGAGCGTGACCGCGCCTGGATGATGCGCACATATGCAGGGCATTCGGACGCGCGGCGCTCCAACGAGCTCTATCGGCGCAACCTCGAGAAAGGGCAGACGGGCTTGTCGGTCGCCTTCGATCTGCCCACCCAGACCGGCTATGACCCCGACCACGAGCTGGCCCGCGGCGAGGTGGGCAAGGTCGGCGTCTCGATCGCCCACGAGGGCGACATGCGGACCCTGCTCAAGGACATCCCGCTGGACCAGATGAACACCTCGATGACGATCAACGCCACCGCCGCCTGGCTGCTGGCGCTCTACATCGTCGCCGCCGAGAACCAGGACCCGCCCGCCCGCGAGTCAGACCTCCAGGGCACGACTCAGAACGACATCCTCAAGGAGTACCTGAGCCGCGGCACCTACTCGTTCCCGCCCGGCCCCTCGATGCGCCTGATCGCGGACACGATCGCCTACACCGTTCAGCACATCCCCAAGTGGAACCCGATCAACATCTGCTCCTACCACCTCCAGGAGGCCGGGGCCACGCCGGTCCAGGAGATCGCCTACGCCATGAGCAATGCGATCGCCGTGCTCGACGCCGTCCGCGAGCGCGTGCCCGAGGATCTCATGGGCAGCGTCTTCGGGCGGATCTCCTTCTTCGTCAACGCCGGCGTGCGCTTCATCGAGGAGCACGCCAAGCTGCGCGCCATGGCGCAGCTGTGGGACGAGCTGGGCCGCACGCGCTACGACGTCCAGGACGACCGTCACCGCCGCTTCCGCTATGGCGTGCAGGTCAACTCCCTGGGGCTCACCGAGGCCCAGCCGGAGAACAACGTGTACCGCATCGCGCTGGAGGCGCTCGGGGTCACGCTGGGACGCGACGCCCGCGCCCGGGCGATTCAGCTTCCCGCCTGGAACGAGGCGCTCGGCCTCCCCCGCCCCTGGGACCAGCAGTGGTCGCTGCGCCTGCAGCAGATCCTGGCCTATGAGACCGACCTGCTGGAGTACCCCGACATCTTCGAGGGCTCGATCGTGATGGAGGGCCTCGTCGCCGAGCTGGTCAAGGGCGCCCGCGAGGAGATGGGGCGCGTGGCCGAGCTGGGCGGCGCGGTCAAGGCGGTGGACTACATGAAATCCGCGCTCGTCGAGTCCCACCGCGAGCGCTGGCGCAAGATCGAGTCCGGGCAGCTCACCATCGTGGGCATGAACCGCTTCGAGTCCACCGAGCCCTCCCCGCTCACGGCCGACGCCGACGGCGGCATCCTGGTCGTCGACCCCCAGGTCGAGGCCGACCAGCGCGCCGCGCTGGACGCCTGGCGCTCCGAGCGCGACTCCGCCGCGGTGGACCAGGCGCTGTCAGAACTGGCGCGCGTGGCCCGCGACGACTCCGAGAACATCATGCCCGCCACCATCGCCGCCGCCCGCGCCGGCGCCACCACCGGCGAGTGGGCCCAGACGCTGCGCGACGTGTTCGGCGAGTACCGCGCCCCCACCGGCGTGGGCGACGCCGTCGCCGCCCCCAGCGAGAGCCTGGCCGAGGTCCGCGATGAGGTGGAGCGGCTGAGTGAGTCACTGGGACGTCGCCTGAAGTTCCTGGTCGGCAAGCCCGGCCTCGATGGGCACTCCAACGGCGCCGAGCAGATCGCCGTGCGCGCCCGCGACGCCGGCATGGACGTCGTCTATGAGGGGATCCGGCTGACCCCGGCGCAGATCGCCAGCTCGGCGGCCCAGGAGGGCGTGCACGTCATCGGCCTCTCCATCCTGTCGGGCTCGCACGCCGAGCTGATTCCGTTAGTGCTGGAGGCGCTGGCCGAGGCCGGCGTGGAGAACGTCCCGGTGATCGTCGGGGGCATCATCCCCGAGAGCGACGCGGCGGCCCTGCGCCAGGCGGGCGTGGCCGCGGTCTACACCCCCAAGGACTGGGATCTGAACGGGATGATGCGCGACATCGTCTCGCTCGTCGCGGAACGCCACGGCGCCGACACCGCCGCCCCGGCTTGAGCCCTGCGCCGGCCGACGGCGGACAACTCGGGGCCCGGCTGCGCGACGGGGACCTGCACGCCGCCGCGGCGGTCCTGAACCTGGTCGAGAGCCGGAGCGCCGATGCGCGCGCCCAGACCGAGGCGCTGCTCGCCGCCGTCTCCCCCGCCGCGCTGGGCCGCGAGGCGCCAGGGTTCATCGTCGGCGTCACCGGGCCGCCCGGGGTCGGCAAGTCCTCGCTGCTGTCGCGGCTGGTGGCGGCGTGGCGCGCCCAGGATCGGTCCGTGGCCGTGCTGGCCGTCGATCCGACCTCGCGGCGCTCGGGCGGCTCGCTGCTCGGCGACCGCGCGCGGATCGAGCGCGATCCCTCCGACCACGCCGTCTTCATCCGCTCCACGGCCGCCGGTGACCGGCTCGGCGGCCTGGCCCCGGCCACCCGCGCCGCCGCCAGCGCGCTGGCCTGCGCGTTTGACGTCGTGGTCATCGAGACCGTCGGCGTCGGCCAGTCAGAGACCGAGGTCGCCGACGTCGCCGACACCGTGGCGGTGGTGGTGCAGCCAGGATCCGGCGACGTCCTGCAGTTCCTGAAGTCAGGGATCATGGAGATCCCCGACGTGCTCGTGGTGACCAAGGCCGACCTCGGGCCGGTGGCCGACCGGGCGCGCGCCGACCTGGAGGCGGCGCTGCGGTCCTTGGACTCGGCGTCCGCGGTGGTGTCGGTGTCGTCGGTGGCGCCCCCGGCGGGCATCGATGAGCTGGTGGAGGCGCTGGACGCCCACCGCGCGGGGTTGGATCTGTCTGTGCGGCGCGTGCGCAGTCGCCGCATGCACGCCCTGGCCGACTACGCCGCCGAGTACGGCGACCGCGGCCTGCGCGCCCTGGGCGGCCGGCGCGAGGCCGAGAAGTGGCTGGCGCAACAGGATGGCGGTCTGGACGTGGCCGCGTTGCGTCACGCTTTGGAGGAGAAGGCGCGGCCATGACCACCACCCCCACCCCCCGCATCGTCCTGCCCGGCGAGAGCCTCGTCGACGGTGACACGGCGCTGCGCCCGTGGCGTGACGAGGATCTGCCCGAGCTGATCCAGGCCTGCCGCAACCAGGAGATCGTCCGGTGGACCAGCGTGCCGCCCGCCTACACCGAGGCCGACGCGCGCAACTACCTGCGCCAGCGCTACGACGCCGCCTTCGCGGGCCTCACCGCCCCCTTCGCGGTCGTCCACGCCTCCGAGGGGCGGCTGCTGGGCTCGATCTCGCTGCTGCGCTTCGCCTGGGAGCACGCGCGGGGCGAGGTGGGCTACTGGCTGGCGGAGTGGGCCCGCGGGCAGGGCCACGCCACCCGGGCCGTCCGCCTGATCTGCGCCTGGGGCTTCACCGCCCTGCGCCTGGAGCGCGTCGACCTCATGGCCGCCACCGGCAACCCGGCGTCCCAGTCGGTCGCCGCGCGCGCCGGCTTCACCCGCGAGGCGGTGCTGCGCTCCTACATGCGCGGCACGTTCGAGCGCGAGGACATGGTGATGTTCGGGCTGCTGCGCGGCGAGCTCTAACGAGGCGACGCCAACGAATTCAGCCGCCAACCGTCCTTGGTGTTGGTCAGCTGCACGGACTCCAGCGACGACTGCTGCCCCTTGGCACGCGCCAGGACCATCGCGGACGCCGATGCCCCCTTGACGTGGACCTTGGACACGCTGAGGCTCGGGTCCGTGACGCTCTGGACGAACATTTTCATCGCCTGCTGGCAACTGATCCCGGCGGCGTTGAGGTGGCCCACGAGGTCGGGGGCGAGCACCTGGCTGCAGAGGGTGCCGGTATCACGCACGGCCACCGCGTGGGCAAACTGCTCGAGCTTTGCCTGCACCTGGTCAGAGGCACTGGCGCCACAGCCACCCAGTGCGTACGCAACGCCTAGGAGAGCGAGCGCATGACCCGGTTTCATCGCGGCAAAGCTACCCTTAACGGGTGACTTCGGAACCACCGCGCACGGGACCAGCGCGCCGGCAGCTGCGCGACGGCCATGGCCGCGACATCGGCGACCTCCGGGTGTCGGTCACCGACCGCTGCAACTTCCGCTGCCAGTACTGCATGCCCGCCGAGGGCCTGCCGTGGCTGGAGCGCGCGGAGATCCTCACCTTCGAGGAGATCGCGCGGCTGGTGTCGCTGTTTGCGCAGATGGGCGTGGGCGACGTGCGGCTCACCGGCGGCGAGCCACTGGTCCGCCGCGATTTCCCCACGCTGGCCGCGATGATCACCGCGATCGACGGGGTCGAGGACCTGTCGGTCACCACCAACGGCTTCCTCCTGCCCCGCGACGCCGAGAAGCTGGTGCGCGCCGGGATCAACCGCTTCAACGTGTCCGTGGACTCCCTCCAGCGCGATCGCTTCTATGAGCTCACCCGCCGCGACGCCCTGGACCAGGTCCTGCGCGGGCTGGAGATCCTCGCCGGGTTCCCGGAGGCTCACCCGATCAAGGTCAACGCGGTGGCCATGCGCGGCTTCACCGAGGAGGAGGTCATCCCCTTCGCCAAGCTGGCGCGCGAGACCCCCTACCACGTGCGCTTCATCGAGTTCATGCCGCTCGACGCCGACCACGCCTGGGACCGCAGCAAGGTGCTCACCGGCGCCGAGATCCGCGAGGCGATCAGCGCCGTGTACCCGCTGGAGGCCGAGCCCCGCGAGCCCAGTTCCACCTCGCGGGTCTACCACTTCGCCGACAGCCCAGGACGGATCGGGTTCATCAACCCGGTGTCCGAGCCGTTCTGCGCCGACTGCAACCGCGTGCGGCTCACCGCCGACGGGCGCCTGCGCACCTGCCTCTTCTCCCTCAACGAGACCGACCTGCGTGACCCCCTGCGCGCCGGCGCGTCCGACGACGATCTCGAGCAGATCATCCGCGACGCCGTGTGGCGCAAGGAGCTCAAGCACCACGTGGGCGAGCCGGGCTTCATCCAGCCCGCTCGCAGCATGTCCGCCATCGGCGGCTAACCCCCCGCCCGTCCTCACCCGCCCCTCGCCCCTCCTCGCCCGCTCCAAGTAAACTTATAAGTTTACTTGTGTCGGGAGTGTGCCGCCTTGTCCGGCAAGGGGGGTGAAAACCACCTCGCTGCAGGCTCTCTCTAGTAGAGGGAGTTGCGAGAAAAAGGCGCCATACACG
>Ga0207664_10003852_pt1 | contig 10076 bp, 7 predicted proteins | sample LARL83metaG_FD_184349 | JGI IMG/M metagenome (GOLD analysis project Ga0207664, IMG submission 184349) | Corn, switchgrass and miscanthus rhizosphere microbial communities from Kellogg Biological Station, Michigan, USA - LAR L8-3 metaG... | ecosystem: Host-associated > Plants > Roots >...
AGCACATGATCGGGCTGGTGCTTGCGCAGTACGTCGTAGATCAGGTCGGTCGAGAACAGGACCTGCCGGCGGCTCTTGTCCTCGTCGGTGAAGCGGCGCGCGATCAGGCCGGAGATCAGCGCACAATTGCGGAAGGTGCGCTTCATTAGCGCCGATTCGGCGAGCCACGCCTCAAGATCATCGCCAAGCATGTCGGCCTCGAACAGCGCGTTGAGATCGAGCTGGCCGTGGCGGATCATGAAGGACATGTCGCCGACGCCCCAGACGGCAAGCGCATATTCGTTGGCGACAAAGCCGAGCGGGCGCGCGCGGGCGCGCTCCAAACGCCGCGTCAACAGCATGCCCAGCGTCTGGTGCGCAAGACGCCCCTCGAAGGGATAGCAGACGAAATAATGCTTGCCGCCGCGGGGAAAGGTTTCGACCAGCAGCTCACGCAGCGCCGGCACGCGGGAAAAATCCCGCTGCAACAGCAGCCAGTCGCGCACCTGCTCCGGCAGCGCGCTCCATTGTCGCTTGTCGTCGAGCAATTTGCGCACGCGCTCGGCGAGATAGGTCGAGAGCGGGAACTTGCCGCCCATATAGGCCGGAACTTTCGCATCCTTGTCGTTGGCGCGAGAGACATAGACCTGGTCCTCGACCAGCGCTTCGTAGCGCACCACCTCGCCGCCAAAGACAAAGGTGTCGCCGACGACGAGGCCCTCGATGAAATATTCCTCGATCTCGCCCAGGACGCGGCCCCCGCGCGCGATGGCGCCGGTATGGCCGGATCCGCCGGCGCGCGATCGCACCAGCTTCACCTTCAACATGGGTTCTTCGACGATGGTGCCGACATTGAGACGGTAACTCTGCCGCACCCGCGGATTGGCGACGCGCCAGCGGCCCTGCTTGTCCTGCTTGATACGGGCGAAGCGCTCGTAGGTCTTCAACGCGTAGCCGCCAGTCGCCACGAAATCGACGACGTCGTCGAAATCGGTGCGCGTGAGCTTTGCGTAAGGAGCGGCAGTCAGGATCTCGGCATAGAGTTCGTCAGACAAAAACGGCTCGCCACAGGCACGGCCCAGCACATGCTGCGCCAGCACATCGAGCGCGCCTGATCGCAGCGGCGGCGTGTCCTGCGCGTTCTCGGCGATGGCGTCGATCGCGGCCGCGCATTCCAGCACCTCGAAGCGGTTGGCGGGAACGAGTACGGCGCGCGAGGCTTCATCGATGCGGTGATTGGCGCGGCCAATGCGTTGCAGCAGTCGCGATGAGCCCTTCGGCGCGCCGATATTGATGACGAGATCGACATCGCCCCAGTCGACGCCGAGGTCGAGCGACGATGTGCAAACGACACCGCGCAATTTGCCGGCCGCCATCGCATCCTCGACCTTGCGGCGCTGCGCGACATCGAGCGAGCCGTGATGCAGCGCGATCGCCAGCACGTCGTCGTTCATGCGCCAGAGATCCTGGAACAGCATTTCGGCCTGGCTGCGGGTGTTGACGAAGATGAGCGTCGTCTTGTTCTGCTTGATCAGCTCGTAGACCTCGGTGAGCGCATGGCGCGCCGTGTGGCCGGCCCAGGGCAGCCGCTCGCGTGTATCCAGCATCTCCACGATCGGCGCTGCCGCGCCGCCGGCGGTGACGATGTCGGCGGACACGCTCCTGCCTTGCGGCTGCGGCACCAGGAAGCGTGCCAGCTCTTCCGGCTCGGCCACGGTCGCCGAAAGGCCGATGCCGCGGAGATCGGGCGCAAGCTGCCACAACCGCGCCAGACCCAGCGACAGCAGATCGCCGCGCTTGGAGGTGACCAGCGCATGCAACTCGTCGAGCACGATGCGCTTCAGCGAAGAGAACAGGAACGGCGCGTCATCGGAAGAGAGCAGCAGCGCGAGCTGCTCGGGCGTGGTCAGCAGAATATCCGGCGGATAGCGCCGCTGCCGCTGCCGCCGCGACACCGGCGTGTCGCCGGTGCGGGTCTCGACCTTGATCGGCAGCTTCATCTCCGCAATCGGCGTTTCCAGATTGCGCGCGATGTCGACGGCGAGCGCTTTCAGTGGCGAGATGTAGAGGGTGTGAAGACCGCCGGTGCGCTTCACGGTCCGGCCGGTGGAAACCACGCTCGTTCTGTCGTCGGCTACGGGCGAGGAAAGCTCCGCCAGCGTCGGCAGGAAGCCGGCCAACGTCTTGCCGGCGCCGGTCGGCGCGATCAGGAGCGCGGAGCGGTTCTCGCGCGCCTTTTGCAGCAGCGCCAGCTGATGCTCGCGCGGCGACCAACCGCGGCCGGCGAACCATTTCTGGAAACGGTCCGGCAACAGCTCGGGCGCCTCGGCGGGCGGGTCGAGGAGATCGAAGAGCGACACGGGGTACAGCTATGCTGTCGGAGCGGCTTCGTCGAGGGTAGACGCCTCTAGTTTGGAGCGGATAGGACGCCGTTTCTTCACCTCGCCCCGCTTGCGGGGAGAGGTCGGATCGCATGCAGCGAAGCGAAATGCGATCCGGGTGAGGGGGAGCTTCAGCGAGTCCGTCCGTCACCGCTTTCGCGGAGAGAGCCCCTCACCCCAACCCTCTCCCCGCGAAAGGGCGGGGAGAGGGGGAAGAGGCAGTGTGCGCTCCTCACGATGAGGAACTGCCACCTACTCCGTCACCGGCTTGTCCGAGATATCCCAGTCCTGGCCGTTGAAGATCGAGATATAGAGCGTCTTCATCGGGGTGTAGTCGTCGGGCGTGTAGCTGTAGGTGACGCCGTCGAGGAAGAATGGCGAATGGAAGCCGTTGAGGTTCGCCGCCTGCTTCAGCACGTTCTCGCGGGTCAGCTCATCGCCGCAGCGGCGCAGGATTTCGGTCATGGTGACGACCTGGCCGTAGCCGGCATAGGCGATGGTGTTATCGGGATCGACATTGGGCAGATACTGCTTGCGCAGCGCCTCGAAGCCCATGGCTTCGGGATCGTTGGCCCAGCGCGGCACGCCGGCATCCTTGGCGTAGCGGATCGCGACGATGTCTTTCGCATTCTCGAAACCGGCGGCGGAAAGGATCGAGCGGCCGGTCGAGCCCGCCGACAATAGTTGCAGCGGCTTCCAGCCGACCTCGGCGACCTTGCGAACCGATTGCGACGTGAACTTGCCGGTGGTGATGTTGTAGAAAGTATCCGCCCCGGACTTGGAGAGATTGACGATCTGCGAGTCGATGGTGGGATCGGTCAGATCGTAAGTCTGCTCCATGATCACCTGGGCCTTGCCGCCGGCATCCGCCAGCGTCTTCTTGAAGGGCCCCAGGAAGTCGCGGCCGAAATCGTCGTTCTGATAGAGGATGCCGATCTTCGCGTCCGGCTTCACGCCGATCACATGCCTGGCGAGGATGCGCGCTTCGGTCGGATAGAGCGGCAGGCCTGCCATGGTCCATTTGTATTCCTTCGGATTGTTCCACTTGGACGCACCGGTGTTGAGCAGCAGCTGCGGCACGCCCTTGGAATTGAGATATTTGTGCACGGCGGTCTGCGGCGCGGTGCCGAGCGAGCCATACAGCGCCAGCACTTCCTCTTGCTCGACCAGGCGTCGCGTCGCCTCTACGCATTTCGGCGCGCTATAGGCGTCGTCCAACGTGAGGAAGGTGACCTTGCGCCCGTTGAGGCCGCCCTTGTCGTTGATCATCTGGAAATAGGCTTCGCCGACGCGGCCGAGCACGCCATAGAGCGAGCCGGGGCCGGAATGCGGAACGGTCTGGCCGAGCTTGATCTCGGTGTCGCTGGCGCCGGGATCGTATTTCTTCTCGGCGGCCGCGAGATAGGGCGCGGGAAATGTGGAGGCAGCAATGGCGGCAAGCGTTGTGGCGCCGAACTGGCGGCGCGTCGGACGATATCTCATTGTTGTTTCTCCCTGGACGGGAGCATTGTGCTGACATCGCCGCGCAACCGGCAAGTGGGAAGTTGTGTCGTGCCGCGCCTTGTGGCGCGAGCGTAGCGTCTAGACTCAAGTTTTGACTCAAATTTTTCCTGCGACCACCACAAGCCCCTGCACCGGCTCGTTGTCCTCGTTGCGCGGCGAGGCCTGCTCGAGATGCGCAACAGCGAGGCCAGCCGCGATAATCTGCCCGCGCACATATTCCGCGGAGTGGGCGTAGCGCAGGCCCTCGCCGAGCATGACGCCCTCGCCGCGATGGGTTTCCAGCGTGAACGCAAACACGCCGCCGGGCGCCAGCACGCGCTTCGCTTCTTTCAACACCGGCGCGATGTTGCCGACGTAACACATGGCATCCGCGGCGAGCAGCAGATTGGCGCTGGCATCGGGCTTGTCGCGCAAGCCCTCGACCATGTCATTGACTTCGAGCTCTTCGTAAAGCCCGGTCGCACGGGCCTGGTCGATCATGCCCGGCGACAGGTCGATGCCGATGAAATGATCGACCTCCTTGTGAAACGCGCCGGCGCCGAGACCGGTGCCGCAGCCGAGATCGATCGCGTGCTTGAAGAAGGCGGGCTTCTTCGCCGCGTTGCGGACGGCAATGACCGCTTTGAACAGAAGCTGCGGCGCGCGATAGCCGAGGTCGCCGAGCAGCGCGGCCTCGAAGCGCGGCGCATATTGATCGAACAGCACCCGCACATAGCTCTTCGGCATCTCGCCGAGCTGATCAGCTCCCAATCGCATCAGCCAGACCGAGGCGCCATGGCGATCCAAGGGATCGGATTCGCGCGCCTTGCGGAAGGCCGCAATGGCGGCATCTGGCTGCTTCAGCTCGACGCGAATTTTGCCCAGCGTGAACCACGCCGAAGTAAAGCTTGGCGCCAACTCGACCGCCTGTTCCAAGAGGTCGGCGGCGGCGGGAAGGTCACCCTTGAGCTCGAGGTCGCGCGCAAATTCGAAACGGCGGTCGGCAATGAGATCGCCGGAGGACAGGAACAGTCGCGCGGGCATGGGGTCTCGGTTATGGACTTAAAGAAACGGGCCCAGAACCTATATGACGGGAATGCGATCGCAAGACCTTCTTAGCCCCCTCCCCGCCGGTCTCTTCTGCAAGCCGGGCAATTTCCACATCGACCCGGTGCGCCCCGTGGAACGGGCCGTGATCACCCACGGCCATTCCGACCATGCGCGCGCCGGGCACGGCGCGGTGCTGGCGACGCAGGAGACGCTCGATATCATGCGGCTGCGCTATGGCGAGAATTTTGCCGGCGCGACCCAGGCCGTGCGCTATGGCGAGGAAATCCGGCTCGGCGATGTCACCGTCAAGTTTCATCCCGCCGGCCATGTGCTGGGCTCGGCGCAGATCGCGGTGTCCTGCAAGGATACCTGCATCGTCGCCTCCGGCGATTACAAGGACGTGCGCGACCCGACCTGCGCGCCGTTCGAGATCGTGCCCTGCGACGTCTTCATCACCGAGGCGACATTTGGTCTGCCGGTGTTCCGTCACGGCGACGCGGCCGACGAGGTGAAGAAGCTGCTCGCCTCGGTCGCGCTGTTCCCGGAGCGCGCGCATCTGGTCGGCGCGTACTCGCTTGGCAAGGCCCAGCGTGTGATCGCGCTGATCCGCGCGGCCGGCTATGACGCGCCGATCTATCTCCATGGTGCGATGGAGAAGATCACGCACTACTACCAGAGCCAGGGCATCGCGCTCGGCGAATTGCGCGCCGTACGCGGCACCAAGAAGGCCGATCTCGCCGGCACCATTACGCTGGCGCCGCCGACGGCGACGTCAGACGTCTGGACACGGCGCTTTCCCGATCCGGTGACGGCGTTCGCCTCGGGCTGGATGCGCGTGCGCGCCCGTGCCCGGCAGCGCGGCGTCGAATTGCCGCTGGTGATATCCGATCATGCCGATTGGGACGGGCTGACCGCAACCATTCGAGCTACCGGCGCCCGCGAAATCTGGGTCACGCACGGCCAGGAAGACGCGCTGGTCCATTGGTGCCAGACCAAGGGCCTCGCCGCACGCCCGCTCGATCTCGTCGGCTATGGCGACGAGGAGGAGAGCGAAACATTGGCGGAGGGCGAAGAGGCATGAACCGCTTCGCCGAGCTGCTCGACCGCCTCGCCTATGAGCCCGGCCGCAACAACAAGCTGCGGCTGCTCGTCGCCTACTTCCGCGACGTCGGCGATCCCGACCGCGGCTATGCGCTGGCCGCGCTCACCGGTGCGCTGTCCTTTAAGCACGCCAAGCCCGGCCTGATCCGCGACCGATCATGGAGCGCGCCGATCCTGTGCTGTTCGGGCTGTCGTATGATTATGTCGGCGATCTATCGGAGACGGTGGCGCTGATGTGGCCGAAGGCTGATCTGATCGCCCACAACAACCCGCCTCCTCCCACGCTGACGGAAGTCGTCACCACACTGCGCACGCTCGGCAAAACCGAGCTGCCGAAACAGCTCGCGCGGTGGCTCGATGAGCTCGACGAGACCGGTCGCTGGGCGCTGCTGAAACTCGTCACCGGCGCGATGCGGATCGGCATTTCGGCGCGTCTGGCGAAGACCGCGGCGGCCGCGCTCGGTGACAAGGACCCGCATGAGATCGAGCTGATGTGGCCCGGGCTCACGCCGCCCTACGCCGACCTGTTCGCCTGGCTGGAGGGCCGCGGCGACAAGCCGGTCAATCTCGATCCGGCGCCATTCCGCCCGGTGATGCTGGCGCATGCGATCGAGGATACGGATTTCCCGGGCCTCGACGCTTCCGACTACATCGCCGAATGGAAATGGGACGGCATCCGCGTGCAGGCCGTCACCGGCCTCGACGCGCGCGGCCACCTGATCGCGCGGCTCTATTCGCGGACCGGCGAGGACATCACCAGGAGCTTTCCGGATCTCACGCCATCGCTGCATCTGCCCGGCGCCATCGACGGCGAATTGCTGGTCGTGCGCGACGGCCGCGTGCAGAGTTTCAACGTGTTGCAGCAACGGCTGAACCGGAAGGTCGTGTCGCCAAAACTGACCAAAGACTTTCCGATGCATCTGCGGGCCTACGACCTGCTCAGCGACGGCGAGAACGATCTGCGCGAGCTGTCATTTGCCGAGCGCCGCGAAAAGCTCGAAGCCTTCGTGCGAAAACTGAACGATCCCCGCGTCGATCTCTCACCGACCCTCGCCTTTGAAAGCTGGGAAGCGTTGCGCGAAGCGCGTGCTGATCCAGCCCATGTCGGCGCCGGCGAGGATGCGGAAGCCGTCGAAGGGGTGATGCTCAAGCGTCGCGACGCGCCCTATCTGCCGGGCCGCCCCAAGGGGCAGTGGTGGAAATGGAAGCGCGATCCGCACATCATCGATGCGGTGTTGATGTATGCGCAGCGCGGCCATGGCAAACGCTCGTCCTATTATTCCGATTACACCTTCGGCGTCTGGGCATCAGGCGAAGGCGGCGACGAGCTGGTGCCGGTCGGCAAGGCCTATTTCGGCTTCACCGACGAGGAGCTGATCGAGATCGATCGTTTCGTCCGCCGCCACACCACGGAAAAATTCGGTCCCGTCCGCCATGTCGTGCATGAACCCGAACAAGGCCTCGTGCTCGAAGTGGCCTTCGAGGGCCTGCAGCGCTCGACGCGGCACAAATCCGGCATCGCGATGCGCTTTCCCCGCATCAGCCGGCTGCGCTGGGATAAGCCGCCGCGCGATGCGGACCGGCTGGAATCGCTGGAAAAGCTGCTGAAAGCCGACGCGGCTAAAAATTTAGTAACCTCCGACAGCCATTGACGGATCACGGCGGGTTCCCCATCTGCACGGCGCCGAGTATGATCGGCCGAGAATCCCCAAGGAGAGGATCGATGCCCAACGACCCCAGGTTCAGCGATGCCCGGGAATTGCCGCCCGCCCATGACGGCCTCACCCGCTTTCTCGGCGGCTCGCCGCTTGCGGTCGCGTTCCGGCTGATCCTGCTGTCGATCCTGGTCGGCGTCGTGCTCGCGGCGATCGGCTTCGATCCCTACAACATCCTGCGCAGCATCGAGCTGTTGTTCCGCCGGCTCTGGGATCTCGGCTTCGATGCCGTGAACTGGCTGTGGCGCTACTTCCTGCTCGGCGCGGTCATCGTGATCCCGATCTGGTTCCTGACGCGGCTGTTCGGCACGCCGCGCCGCCGCTAGCCGCTTAAACGTACGGTCGTTTCCAATGCAGGTGCAATTTGTCGGCTGCGGCGATGCCTTCGGCTCGGGCGGACGGCAAAGCACCTGTTTCCACGTCACCGGCACGTCCGTCAATTGCCTGATCGATTGCGGCGCTTCGGCGCTGCCGGCGCTGAAGCGCTGCGGCATCGTGCGCAATGACATCGATCTCATCCTCATCACCCACTTCCACGGCGATCATTTCGCCGGCCTGCCGTTTTTCCTGCTTGATGCCCAGTTCGCCCGGCGCACGCGGCCGCTGGTGATTGCGGGACCTGAGGGAATCGAGACAAAGCTGCCGCAGGCGATGGAGGTGATGTTCGAGCATTCCTCGAAGACGCCGCAGAAGTTCGAGCTTTCGGTGCTGACGCTCAAGCCGGAGCGAACGCACAGCTTCGGCGCCATCAGCGTCACGCCCTATCCGGTGGTGCATGGCGAATCGGGCGGCCCGTTTCTCGGCTACCGGCTCGAAGCCGAGGGCCGCGTGCTGGCCTATAGCGCTGATACCGAATGGACGGACACGCTCGTGCCGCTCGGACGCGACGCCGACCTCTTCATCGTGGAAGCCTATACCTACGAGAAAGCCGTCAGGAACCACCTCAGCCTGAAGACGCTGGAGGCGCATCTTGCCGAGATCGCCCCGAAGCGCCTGATGCTGACTCACATGAGCGACGACATGCTGTCGCGGCTGGATGGCCTCAGGCACGACGCCGCGCAGGACGGCATGATCGTCGAGATCTAGAGGCGCATCGAAATCCATGGACATGCGCCCGCTGCCCGTTTCGACCAAGGTAACGACCGCACAGGTCCTCGCCATCGCGGGTCCCGCGATGATCGCGAACCTGACGACGCCCTTGATCGGCATCATCTCGACGACGGCGATCGGCAGGCTCGGCGAAGCCGCGCTGCTCGGCGGCGTCGCGATGGCCTCCGTGATCTTCGACTGCATGTTCTGGCTGTTCGCCTTCCTGCGCATGGGCACGGTGGCGTTCACCGCCCAGTCGCTCGGCGCCGGCGAGACCGGTGAATTGCGGGCGCATTTCGCGCGCGGCCTCGTGGTGGCAGCGATCATTGGCGCGGGGCTGATCCTGTTGCAGGTCCCGATCGCGACCATCGTGCTCGATGCCATGGGCGGCAGCGCCGCCGTCGCTGCCGCCGCCAAGACCTATTTCATGATCCGGATCTGGTCGGCGCCGCTCGCGCTCGGCAATTATGTCGTGCTCGGCTGGCTGATCGGGCAGGCCCGCGCGATGCTCGCGCTGTCGATCCAGATCGCGATCAACCTCGTCAACATGGCGGTCACGATCGCGCTGGTGCTGATGCTGCAGATGGGGATTGCGGGTGCGGCCATCGCAGCCGTCGTCGCCGAAGGCTTAGGCCTGCTGATCGGCATTCTGGTGGCCCGGCATCTCTTAGCCGGCGATCTCTTCGTCCCGCTTGCGGTGCTGTTCAACCGCGAGCGGATGCTGCGGATGTTGAGCGTAAACCGCGACATCATGGTCCGCACCGCCGCGCTGATCACGGCGTTCCTGTTCTTCACTGCGCAGGGCGCCCGCGCCGGCGATGTCACGCTTGCCGCCAATTCGGTGCTCAACAATTTCCTCCTGATCAGCGCCTTCTTTCTCGATGGCCTCGCCAATGCCGCCGAGCAGCTTTGCGGCCGGGCCTTTGGCGCACGCGACAAGGCCGCATTCTCCGGCGCGACGCGGCTGGTCGTCGCCTGGGGCTTTGGTTTTGCGTTGGTGGTGACATTGGTGTTCGCGCTATTCGGGCCGCGCTTCATCGACGCCATGACCGCGAGCGATGATGTCCGCCGCCTGGCGCGGGACTTCCTGATCTTCGTCACGGTCTCGCCCCTGCTGTCGGTGTTCGCGTTTGCGTTCGACGGCGTCTATATCGGTGCGACCTGGGCGCGCGACATGCGCAATTTGATGGTGGCTTCGCTGGTGATCTTCATGGCGGCGTGGTGGGCCTTGCGCGGCTTCGGCAATGCCGGTCTGTGGAGAGCGCTGCTGGCGTTTTAT
>Ga0207664_10003853_pt1 | contig 10076 bp, 16 predicted proteins | sample LARL83metaG_FD_184349 | JGI IMG/M metagenome (GOLD analysis project Ga0207664, IMG submission 184349) | Corn, switchgrass and miscanthus rhizosphere microbial communities from Kellogg Biological Station, Michigan, USA - LAR L8-3 metaG... | ecosystem: Host-associated > Plants > Roots >...
AGCTCACGGTGTCGACATGGACAACCTGATCCTTGTGCAGCCCAACGACGCCGAGGACGTCGCGGACATGCTCAAGAAGACCATCGAGGCTGGCATCTTCTCGATGGTGGCCGTCGACTCCATCGGCGGCATGGTCTCGCGTACCGAGAAGGAGAAGGACGCCGAAGAGGCGACGGTCGGCATCATCGCCAAGATCGTCACTCGCATGGTCCGGATCGCCGCGCCGAGCGCGAACAAGAACCATGTGGCGGTGATCATCATCAACCAGGTGCGAGGCAACATCTCAGCCAACGGCCGTGGGCCGGCCATCACCCGCAGCGGTGGCTTCGCCCTGGGGCACTCCTCGACTCTGCGCCTGAAGTTCTCGATGACTGGTGAGACGCCGCTGACCATTGGCAGCGGAGAGAACGCCAACTACGTCGGCCGCGAGATCGCCATCAAGGTCGAGAAGAACAAAGTCGCCCCGCCGAACAAGAACGCCAAGGTGGTGCTGCTCAACCAGAAGACCGCCAAGTACGGGTCTGTCGGCATCGACCGCGTCACCGAGGCGTTCAACATCGCCAAGAGGCGAGGGATCATCGAGCGTTCAGGATCCTGGTACACGCTGCCCGATGAGAGCCGGCACCAGGGGTCCGAGCCGGCCATCAAGCACATGCGTGAGAACCCCGAGATCGTGGAGCAGCTGCGCATGATGATCCTGTCCCAGGTCGCGGACACCGTGGTCGATGACGAGATGGCGGAGGGCACCGCATGAGCCAGCTCAAGGGCATGGCTGTCTTCGGCGAGGGCAGTCAACTCTCACACATCGACCTGGGCGAGCTGTTCTTCTGCGACAGCGCCGGCTACCTCTCGCTCAACTGCGGTAGGTGCGGCGATTCGGAAGAGGGCACGCTGATCACCTACATCGAGGCCGGCGACAACGTGCTGGAGAAGCTGGCCGCCGTCCGGGCCCATGAATGCGAGGGATCATGATCACCGCCGGCTGGATCATCCTCGTGCTGTTCGCCTTCGGCTTCGGCATGTTGACGGGCCTCTACGTCAGCAGCCACTCCGTCAGCACAGCCAAGCACCGGCAGCCGGTCAACCCCCGACCGGTGCTCATGCCGGGGGAGCGTGTCCGGCTGGACGATCGGCTGCACCTCTCCCAGGAGGGTCTCGACGAGTTCCAGCGTGACTTCAAGGAGGCCATGGACCGTCCCCACAGCGCCCGACGCATCAACCTGCTCCGTGACTATGTCGACAACAACTCCACGGTCGAGGAGATGGAGAAGGGGCATTGGGAGGGGCTGAGTGGCGACCTGAAGCCCGAACCCGAGCCGAAGATCCTGCGACCCGAGGAGACGTCCTCATCGCTTCTGGGGCTGTCTCAGGGCGAGATTCGACCCACAGCCGGCCTCAAGCCCGTCTTCGGTGAGACCGAGCACCTGGAGTACGACCCGGAGGACTACGAGGAGCCGCTGATCTGCCAGCCCTGCAAGCGCCCTCTGGTCAAGGGCGAGACCTTCTGGACGGTGGCGCTCCCCGAAGAGGGTGAGGGCGTGTTCATTCCGATCTGCGACGAGTGCGAGGCGAAGAGCCATGGCTGACCGCAAGCCCCATCTACTGCACGTCACGCTCGATTGGGGATGGGCCCAGGGTGTGCGATACAGCCTGGAATGCCCCCATGCCGACCTCGGCGCAGAGCGGCCTTGTGCGCTCTGGGAGGAGTGTGAGCACCAGCCACCAGAGGGGCCCACGAGCGATGAGCCGGCTTACTCGGACTGGCGCGATCCGGCCGCGCCGAAGTACGCGCCCGAGTCCGATCCTGCTGCTGTGGCGGAGTGGGAAGCGTTCTGGGAGAAGCACGAGGAATGGGAAGAGTCCCACCCTCACGGTGCGTGGGAGCCTGCCGACGCGTGCTGGGCTGTCGACTGGATCAAGGAGTTCGGCTACGAGGACGGATGGTCGTTCGACAAGGGTTTCGTCCATGAGGTGACGGCCGGGCCGATGCCCGTGGACATCAAGAACGATGGTGCCGGCTTCGATGACTCCAACCTGATCGTCACCTCGTGGAAGGAAGACTCCGATGGCGAGTGACCCCACCACCCGGAACATGAGCGATAAGCACGAAGCCTTCCTCCAACAGCTCTTCGGCGGCCGGATCACCCCAGGATCCGGCAGCAGCTTCGCCAACCAGATGGACGTGCGCAACGACCGCACCGATCCGCTGCCGCTGGCCATCGACGGCAAGTCCACCTTCGGCAAGAGCGTGGGCGTGACGCTGGAGATGTGGGAGAAGGCAGTCGAGCAGGCTGGCGATCTCACTCCGATGCTCGCGCTTCGCTGGTACGCCAAGGACAACACCCTCACGCCGCAGCGCGATCTCGTGGTGCTGGACGCGCATGACTTCGCCACGATGGTGGAGACCTTGCGGATCGCCATCAACCAGGCGCGAGCGCGTGAGGAGTACGCCAGCTTCAATCCCGGAGGTCTTGGTCAATGACGGGTGATGAGCTCGACGACAAGATCCAGGAATGGCACGAGGGCGCTGGCCCTGGCCAGGAACTGCATGAGTACCTCGGCTTCACGCTGGAGGAGTACAAGGAGTGGTTCAAGACCGGTCTCGTGCCAGAACGCTTGCGAGAGTCTGATGTCCGGGTGGAGTGAAGATCAGATCGAGGCCCGCTTGACACATAGGTGGGCCGAGACAGGCCAGATGCCCAAGCACCTGGAGAAGGCGAACGATCCCAACGTGGATCCCACCGAGGAGGAAGAGGATGGGTAGCGCGACCTTTCGCCGCTTCCTCAAGGACGTCCACAGCGAGCAGATCTTGAAGCCGGCCATCAAGGCTTCTCTGTCCAATCCGGACTTCAAGGACTTCACCATCGACGTCGATGGGTGGGACACCCGCCAGTACGACGGATGGTTCCACCCCTCGACTCACGCCACCTGGTCCACTAGACAGCTCTACCACTACCTGGTCGACGGCGAGAACATCGAGCCGGAACGCCCAGAGCTGCTCTTCGTTCTCGCGGTGACACAAGGAAAGTTCTGGCACACACTCGTCCAGACGCTACTTGCCGACCGAGGCATTCTGAAGGTCAACCGCACCGTTCCAGCCACCGCCTCGATCACCGATCAGGTCGAGGTTCCTCTGGTGGACAAGAAACACAACCGCCGAGGGCATGCCGACGGTCGCATCGCCGTGCGTGATGACGAGCTGTTCGAGTTCAAGACCATGAGCGACTGGAAGCTCAAGAAGATCAGGACCGTCGAGGACATCAAGAAGCTGACGCCAGAGTACTACGCCCAGACGCAGGACTATCTGGACATGGCCGGCGTGGGCGCGATGAGGTACTTGATCATGTCGCTGGCGAGCCCCTTCCCGATGGAGGAGATCGTGGTGCCGGCGGACAAGGCATTCCAGGCAGCACAGCGGCAGAAGTACCTTGACGCGATTCAGGCGGCGGCAGACCAGCGAGAGCCGGCCAGCTGTTGCGCGCCACGCTCAGAGCAGGCCCGCAGCTGTCCGGTCAGCACCCTCTGCCCCGTCGGGAGGCTCGTATGACCATCAACACCGCTGGGCTGAAGGCCATCAGCACGAAGGCCAGAGTGCCACGCCGCGATCCGTGGAGGCCGCCGACGATGGCCGACCTCAGCAAGCACGAGGGTCGGCGCATCATCGCGGTTGACCAGAGCCTGTCGGCGACGGGCCTCGTGGTCATCCACGTGCACGCGGATCACCTGAGCATCCTGCGCACGGAGACCCTGCGTGGCATGGCTGATAAGAACGCTGAGGGGTACGAGGAGACCCTTCAGAGGGCGTTGAGCCTCGGCAAGCAGCTGGCCACCAAGCTCGGCGTGACGCCGGACATCGACGAGATCGTGCACGAGGGTGTGCCGATCGGCGGCGGCAAGATCGTACGGCCAGAATCGTCCCTCATGGCCTCGCTGGCGCTCCGTCAGGAAGCAGGGCTATGGGGCATACCGGTGAGCCCTATGGTGCAGCCACAGACCCATAGGCGCGTCATCTGCGGCAAGCCAGGGGCGACGAAGAAGGAGGAGCACGAGGCCCTGGCCACGTTGGCCGGCTCGCTGCCCATCCTTGGCTACGAGATTGTCACCAACGAAGCAACTCGGGATGCCCTCTGCGTGGGGATCGCCCATTTGGCCAGGAATGAGGGCAAGAATGGTTGACCGGAATCAGGAGCGCGCCAACGGGCGCACGGCCGGCGACGAAATCGCCCGCGAGGCGATGAAGGACTTCGACAAGACGACCGAGGTCGAACTGCCCGAAGACCGTCAGCGTCGGTTCCGCACGCCTGGATTTTCTCGGATGCCGACGACATGGGAGGGCGCGGACGCCGCCACCATGCATGCCGTGCATCACCAGGTGGCCAACCTCATCGACGAGAGCTTCGAGGACGCCTTCCTCCTGATGTATGAGATCTACGACATCGTGCGGGAGGTCGACCTCGACGACAGCGGAAATCCACGCATGGACGAGCACGACCTCCCCGTGTGGAAGAGGACGGTCACCGGCCGGCCGGTGGAGAACTGGGATCGCCTCACGATGAAGCAGCGGGAGCGGTTCATCTTCCAGATCGGCACGCGCTTGATGGACTGGAAGCAGCGTGCGACCGAGATGTGGGCTGAGGCCATGTTCTCCAAGGCGAAGTGGGAGGACGAGTTCTCCATCGGCTACGAGGAGCTGGAGGGGACGAAGCCCACCATTGGCGACCGCGAGGCGCGCGGTCGACTCGTTTCCCGGGAGGCGCGCTACTTCGCCATCTACGCCTCCTACCTGAGTCGCAAGGCGGATGCTGTCGTGTCCGTCATGGAGCAGCTCAGCCAGCGCCTGAAGGACGTCCACGTATCGAATGGATCACGCTGAGCTGCCATCTTGCTCTGCGTGACCGTTTTAGGTAATCATGGTCGCCAGATGGGTTACTCAGCCTGTCGTCCCGACTACAGGGACACCTGCTTCCCGGCCAGAGAGAGGTAAGTCTGGTTCTACGTGCACTTGAGCTTGCCTGTCTTCCGGCCGGCACCGCAGGGTGATCGTCATGCGTATCCCGCTGTCTCGGGACCACGGTCCTGGCAGCGGGATACGCGCATGTTCGAGGAGCGAATGCTATGACCGCCCTGCCTCGCGACCCTCGGGTAAATGAGCTCAGAGAGCTCTTCCGTCACCTCCAGGAATTCCGAGCTGTTTACGAGAGCACCGGTCTCGACACCATCACTTCACCCGAGGGTGAAACCTGGTCATTGTGGGACCTGGAGTATCTCTACGATCAATGTAAGAATCTGACGCCTCGTCAGCGGCAGGCCATCACCCTCTGCCTCATTCACAACATGCGTGAGAAAGAGGCCGCACGGGCCATGGGAGTGGCTGAGACCAATCCCGTCATGATGTACGCGACCCTAGGGCTGCATCGGCTGCTCGACCTGATCGAGCGCGGCGACCTGGAGCGCTTCCGACAGCGCCAGAGGCCCCTGTCCCGCGCCGAGCTCCGCCAGCAGTCCCTGGAGCGGTTGGCCAAGGAGATCCAGAACAAGGTCCGCATCGGACTGCACGGCTGCTGGATCTACCCGACCATCCTCCGCAACTCGATTCCACGTCTGCGGATTCGCTCCCTCTACACCCCTTCTGGCTTCGTGGTGGTCAATCCCATGCGTGTGATGTACGAGGCGCATGTGGGACCACTCAAGCCCTACTTCACGGTGATCCACCCCGTCTTCGGCCGCAACTACAACGCCTGCGTGAATCCGGTGCACGCCCAGGTCGAGATGACCGACGAAGGTAAGCGGCGACAGCAGTATCTGCTGGAGTACCACAACAGGAAGCTGGTGAGGTCATGACGAATGTCCGAAGTGGAGTGTTCCCGCCTCTGGAGCGGGAAGCCGACGCCATCATCTTCGCCGCCACCCGGCAGGAGACCAGTCAGGCGGCCAAGTCCGACGTGCTCACCCCCTGGAAGTGGCAGGATCGCCTGTCCCGCGAGGTGTATGCCAAGAGCGGCACCGTGGACCCGGCCATCCGATCGGGCATGTACCACCGAGCTGCCAACCGATCGAAGCCGCATCTCAATAGCCGTGATGGGGTCGCGCCGGCTCGCAAGATGGAGACCCCGGCCTCCAACTTCGGCTACATCGAGCGTGAGGACGACAGCAACTACTACGACGGGTCAGGAGAATGGGACTGAGCCCTGAGGTAGTCGCGGATCGCGCCTCCTTGGTGCAGGTGCAGATCGGCAACGTCCGCTACAACGCCCGCTACCACCCCAACTGCAACATCTGCAACCACCCGGCCCGCATGGAGATCGAGCACCAGCTCCTGCGTGGCCTGTCCTACCGCAAGATCGCCGCGACCTACTCCGAGGTGGAGTACGAGAGCCAGGGTCGCGTTCTCATGCTGCCCAAGATCGGCCCTGTGGCAGTCAAGAACCACTACACACGGGGTCATCTTCCGGTGGATGCCGCCGTGCATCGGCAGCTCGTGGAAGAGCGTGCTCGTGAGGTGGGCTCGCGATACGAAGAGATGGCCACGGAGTTCCTTGACTCCTACGTGGCCGCCAAGACCATTCTGCGCAAGGGCTACGACCGTCTCATCAGCGGTGAGATCACGCCAGACGTCAAGGAGACTCTGGCAGCCGCCAAGATGGTCCAGGACATCGAGGATGGCGCGAAGACCAACCTGGACGCCGAAGCCTGGAGTCAGGCCATGATGGTCTACTTCCAGACCGCCCAGGAACTGATGCCCGAAGACATGTGGCGGAAGTTCACTTCTCAACTGTCCACCAACCCGATCCTTCGCTCGCTGGCCAAGAAGATGTCTGGTGAGGCTGAGGAAGACGACATCATGGATGCCGAGGTCGTACCAGATGACCAATGACGACAACGAGTTGCCCGACTTCATGGAGGGTGCGATGGAGCTCCGCATGGGGGTGGGCATGCCAGAGGGCAGCGTCCCCGAGGATGCTCGGCGCATCAGCGTGCGGCGATTCATCTCCAAGGAGGTGATGACCTCCACGCACTCGACGGTACGGAGGGACATCATCGCCATAGAGATCCGGGGTCAAGCCGAACAGCTCATCAAGGCGATCTACGAGCAGATGGACAGGCAGGAGAAGGACAATGGTTGAGCACCTCCTCACGGCGGGCGAGGTCCACGACAGCGACATCCTCCGGATGGAGAAGGTCTACCGGTGGATGGTGGACCAGCAGGGCAAGCGGCGCGACATGGAGAACTTCCGCAAGGAGGTGATCGAGCGATTCCACGCTGCCGGCTTCGTGGTGAACGTGCTGACCTTCGACACCGACCAGCCGGAGGTCTACACCTTCGAAGTCGAGGTGCTCCGGAAGGTCCAGCCCAAGGCGTTCGACTACGACCAGCAGGTGCACGAGGTCGTCAACAACCTGCTGGAGCTGCCCGACCAGGCTGGCGGCTGGATCAAGTCCGACGAGGGCATGAAGGAGGCCGCGAGGAAGGTCAAGGAGCACAAGCATTGAGTGAGGCGAAGTTCCGCATGATGACCGTCCACATGACCGGCCATGGTGAGTATGAGCTGAGCATCGATCAGTATCACGGGGCAGCGATGGAGGACGGTATCGCTCGTGTGATCGCCAGCGTCAAGCTCACCATCAAGCGAGACTCGTTCTTGGTGGAGAACATCTTCGTCGACAGGGAGGCGACTCCCGAGGAGATCCGCGACATCGAGCACGCCATCTGGACGCTCTACCGCGATCAGCACCACCGGTTGTACCCGGACCAGGAGACGTAATGCCACCCCGATCGAGCCTCGCGCCGGCACTCACTTTCGGACCCACAGAAGAGTGGAGGAGTGTTCCCGGATATGAGGGCATCTACGAAGTCTCCTCTGCTGGTCGTATCCGGGGGATCCGGAGGCGTGGCTCCAAGGGTGGCGTACTCGATCCCTACCGTCGGAAAGACGGCTACTGTGCGGTCAATCTGAAGGCCAATGGCAAAACACGTTCCGTGACGTTACATAGCCTGATTGCTCTCGTGTTCCTTGGGCCTCGACCCGAAGGACTTGAGGTACGTCATCTGGATGGAGACCCGACCAACAGCACAGTAGCGAACCTCTGCTATGGCAGCAGATCCGAGAACATGAATGACGCGGTGGCACATGGCAAACATGCGAACGCCAGCAAGATCACGTGCCCTGAAGGTCACGAGTACGACGTATTCGTGGTAGGGGGCAGAAGGCATCGTAGGTGCCGGAGATGCAGGAGGGATCGTTACCATGCCGCCAAGGGCTAGTGCACCCCTGCTGACCTTCTCGCCGACTGATTTCCATCTGTTTGCTGGGCTGCCGGTGCCTGACCCGATCACCTTCGTGCTCAGCCCCAAGTGGCTGGGCCGGCCGAACCTCTATCCTCGCCAGGCCACCCTGCTCAAGGTGATCTTCCTGCGCGTGGACATGCTCACCGAGTACGACCTGGACGTGATCGAGGAGTGGGAGGTCAGCTTCCGCAGGACCGGCGAGAATGGCATCACGCCGGGCATCATCCAGCGCATGCACCAGCTGCGGCAGGAGGGCTACCTCTGGTTCCGCGAGGTGCTACTGGTGCTCGGCCGCCGCGCCGGCAAGGGCTATGTCTCGGCCCTGGCGATGGCCTATGTGCTCTGGAATTATCTCGCCCTGGGGGATCCCCAGGGGCACTTCGGAGTGGACCGCGACAAGCAGCTGGCGTGCTTCATCTACGCCGGCAAGAAGGAGCAGGCTCGGGAGAACCTGTGGAAGGACCTCGTCAACGTCATCCAGGGTGGCGAGTGCTTCTCCAGCTACATCTCCCGGCCGCTGGGCGAGTCGCTGTCCATCTTCGCTCCGCACGACTTCGTCCGCATGCGCAAGCTCCAGGCCCGGGGCATCCAGACCGAACGTGACATGGCGACCTTCCTGATCCAGCCGAAGGAAGCCACCCTGATGTCCGGCCGTGGCCCGACCAGCTTCATGCAGGGGTACGACGAGATGGCCCACGTGGTCGCCTCTGGTGCGAACCGATCGGCTGAGGAGGTCTACGGCGCGGCGACGCCGGCACTCGACCAGTTCAAGAAGTGGGCCTTCATCATCGAGCCCAGCTCTCCCTGGCAGATGATCGGCCAGTTCTATGAGAACTGGAAGAACTGCACGCTGGAGGACGAGGACGGCAATCCCGTCTACCCCAACATGTTCTTCCTTCAGCTGTGCTCCTGGGAGATGTACTACGACTGGGAACGCGCAGAGGACATCGACCTCTTTCCGATCGAGTTCGAGGGCGACCTGGGCGAGTACGCCGAGGAGGAGCACCCGCACCTGGCTCCCCTCAAGGGCGCGATCCAGGAGTACGACGACGGGATGCAGAAGCTCGAACGGGCGAACCCGGAGACCTTCGCCGTCGAGCGCCGCTCGCATTGGCAGGCCACGGTCGACGCCTACCTCAACCCGAACATGGTGGACGCCATGTTCGGCAAGTGGGGTGAGCGGCTGCTGGAGATGCAGGATCGCGGTCTGCTCTCGGTCTTCTACAAGGGGCACGCCGACCCCTCGCTGGCCAACGCCAACTTCGGCATCGCCATCGCACACCCCGAGCGGGACGAGAAGGGGACGCTACATTGCGTTTTCGACTACATCCACCATTGGTCACCGTCGGACTTCCCTCACAACAACAACCTCATCGATTACGTTGAGATCGATGAGCACCTGTGGCGGATCGTCAAGGCATTCATGCCGGACGAGTTCACCTTCGACCAATGGAACTCGGCGAACTCGATTGCTCGTCTGAATGAGAACGTGCGTAAGGCGAAGTTCCCCAAGCGCGTGACCGTCTATGAGAAGACCGCCACCAATGCCCACAACTGGGAACGCGCCGAGAACTTCAAGATCGCTCTGAACCAGGGGTGGATTCACGCTCCTGAGTACGAGCAGGCCAAGCTGGAACTGAAGTTCCTCCAGGTGAAGAACGGCAACAAGGTCGAGAAGCAGGACGCCGGCCCGGTCCAGACCAAGGACGTGGCCGACTGCATGATGGAGTGCGTCTGGACGATCCTCGGCGAGCAGGTGCACGCCTGGACCCATGGCGCGCTGTCCAA
>Ga0207664_10003856_pt1 | contig 10075 bp, 15 predicted proteins | sample LARL83metaG_FD_184349 | JGI IMG/M metagenome (GOLD analysis project Ga0207664, IMG submission 184349) | Corn, switchgrass and miscanthus rhizosphere microbial communities from Kellogg Biological Station, Michigan, USA - LAR L8-3 metaG... | ecosystem: Host-associated > Plants > Roots >...
TCTACCGCGTCGATCCGGCGTGGCGCCGGTTGCCGATCGACGAGCGCCAGGCGGGCAAGGAGGCGTTCGCAGACGCGGTGGACGAGCTCAGCGAGCGCTTCGACGCCCTCCGGTGCTACACCACCACCGGCGTCCGCCCCGAGGTGGACTTCTTCTTCTGGAAGATCACGCCCAGATACGAGGATCTGCTCGAGCTCGGCGCTGCACTGAACGGGACACCGCTCGCCGGCTGGGTGGAGACCCCGTACTCGTATCTGGCGACGACGAAGGCGTCGTCGTACACGAGCGCGAGGAAGCCGCGCAAGGTCGTGCCGAAGGGATCGCCGTACCTCGTCGTCTATCCGTTCGTGAAGGTGCGGCCGTGGTACTCGCTTTCGCTCGACGACCGGCAGCGCGCGATGGACGAGCACATGCGCGTGGGGCACGAGTTCGAGTCGATTCACAACCACACCACGTACTCGTTCGGGATCGACGACCAGGAGTTCATGACCGCGTTCGAGTGCGACGAGCCGGCCGACTTCATGCATCTGATGCTGACGCTGCGCGAGAGCGAGGCGTCGCGCTACACCGAGCGCGACACGCCGATATTCGTCGGCCGCCACGTGCCCGTGCGGGAGGCGCTGAACGCGCTCGACGGCGCGTCGGTGCGCGCCGAGGCCTAGCTGTACGTGTGCTGATCGCGCCAGGTTCGCCACATGGCGAGCCCGCTGAGGACGAGGACGGCGATGAAGGCGAGGATCTGCAGCCCGTGCGCGCCCCCGTACCAGTCGGCGCCGAGGTCGGCGATGGCGAGCACCGCGGCGCCGTAGAAGACGATCTGCGCCCGCATCGACCAGGCGGCGATCTCCGAGCGCCGCTCGCGCCACATGAGGTAGATGAAGAAGGCGATCGCGAGCAGGAACGCGACGCGGGCGAGGATGAGCAGCGCGGCGAGCGTGGCCTCGAGCTGGAGGACGACGATCGCGCCGACGATCGCGATGATGATCAGGAACCCGCGCAACGTCGGGTTCATCCGAGAGAAGAACGACCTCATGTTCCGGTCATGTACGCCCGCACGGCCAGCGCTCCTGCGACCAGGGTAGCGCCGGCGAACCAGCCGAGCCGGGCCCGGCGCTCCGCCGGCGCGTACATCCATGGGGCGAGCACGGCGAGGAGCGAGAGCGTGCCGTACAGGTAGTGGAGCCGTGCCGGCGCGCGCTTGTGCTCGGAGAGCAGCAGGAGGCCGAGCGCCACCTGCGCGACGAGGATCGACTGAGCAAGTGCGAGCAAGTGGGTGACGATCGACCTCGGCTCCCGCCGCCGGAGGTAGGCGAGGCCGGCCGCGAGTGCTGCGCCCCAGGTCACGGCGAGGACGAGGAATGCGACCGTGTGGTGCGCCGTTAGCATCAACGCCGATGATCGCAGAGGGACAGGAAGCTCCAGACTTCGAGCTCACGAGCGACGCCGGGGAGACGGTGAAGCTCTCGGAGCTGCCCGGCAAGCCGGTCGCCCGCAACTACTTGAAGTAGCTAGTTGCGCCCTCCAGTTAGGGAGTTGCGAACGCCGACCAGGTCTCGTTCCCCGAGCACTGGACGTGTGTGCCGCCGCTCTCGTTGTAGAGGTCGGTGTTTCGAGTGATCGTTCCGGCCACGCTTCCGCCACTGAAGCGACCTTGGAAGGTGCCAGTGTCAGTAGCTGGGTTCCCGCTGACAGTTCCGGACCAGGTGAAGTCCGAGCTGAAGGTGCCGTCTGAGTTGATCGAGATCGAATATGTCAGCTGCAGCGGAGCATCCAGGTAATAGTCGTACGTGCAGCCTTCGTCGACTGCGTCAAAGGAAACGTTGGTAAGCGTTCGCCCGTCGGCGCTCACGTCGAAGGTCACGTGGTTACCGTGGTTGGTGGTTCCGGCGTAGTGACCGGGCGTCGCGGCCGGCGGCGAGATCGTAATGGTCGGCGGCGGTGGAGACGTCGTCGATGATCCCGACGACGCGATGTGGAAAACGGCGATCACGGTTCGCGACTGCGTGGCGCGAACGGCGCAGCTTCCGTCCCCCGAGCAAGCCCCCGCCCAGTGGTCGAAGACGGAGGTAGCGGTTTCATGCGGCGTCAGCGCGACTCGCACCCCCGATAGGAACCCGAAGCGACACCTGTGCGGGCATGCAATGCCAAGCGGCGAGCTTCTCACTGTGCCTGGGCCGACAACCACCACCGTGACGGTAAAGCGATGCTTCGACGGTGCGGTCGACGCTTGAGCGAGCGCGGACACCAGAAGAGCGACAACTACCGTCGCCGTAAGAAAGGCAACCCGCCGGAAACGAACCAAACGAACTCCCGCCTGAAGGATCTCGCCCCGATTCTCGCCCCTCCGTGACGAAAGTCAAGCCCTGCGCTTCACACTGTGCGCCGGGGGGGCACAGTCCCACGCGACCGGCGCACAGCCTGGCGCGCAGTCGACGACGCCCGGGGTGCGGCGTCAGCTCGTTCTAACGGAGGTCACCATGGCGCCGACTGCTGCTCGTGATCGGCGAGCATTGCTCGGACAGTGCGAAGAGGCGCGGTTGTGAGCGGGCGTGCGTTGACTTCTCCGCGTCGAGGTGAGCTAATCGCCGAAACGTCTGCTGCCAAGGAGGAACGATGGTTCGCGCTCGTTTCATTGTTCAGGTGCGCTATGGGCACTTCGCCGAATACCTCAAGGCCGCGGAGCAACTCAACGCGATCGCCCGCGAGCGCAAATGGGCCGAGGCGAGGTTCTGGGTCGCCGCTGCCGGACCCGCAAACGAGCTCATTGCCGAAGTCGACTATCCCGATCTCGCTACCTTCGAGCGGGAGGGCGAGGCGCAGTCCTCTGACGCGGAGTGGATGAAGACCATCCGGAGCACCGTCGACATCGTCGTCCAGGGCACCGGGCGAAGCGAGCTCCTTCAGACGGCTCCTCAGCTCGCCTAGAGTTCACCTCTCAAGCCGCTCAGTCGAGCGTCGACACGCCCGGGAGCACGTCGACGAACTCGTGGCCCTCGCGGGCACAGCGCTCCTCGATGCGCCGCCGTTGGTCGGACAGCGTGAGCGTCTCGCGGTCACCGACCTCACTCACGTGGACGACACCGATTGCGCGGGTAGCCTTTTGCCCGTGGTACGCGAGGGCGAGCCAGCTCCAGACTTCGAGCTCACGAGCGACGCCGGGGAGACGGTGAAGCTCTCGGAGCTGCGCGGCAAGCCGGTCGTTCTCTACTTCTATCCCAAGGACGACACGCCCGGATGCACGACGCAGGCGTGCGGGATCCGCGACGCGTACGGCGAGTTCGAGCGGGCGGGCGCGGTCGTGCTCGGCGTCTCGCCGGACAACGAGCGCTCGCACGTCAACTTCCGGCAGAAGTACGAGCTCCCGTTCGCCCTCCTCGCCGACACCGAGCACGAGGTCGCCGACCGGTACGGCGTCTGGGGCGAGAAGAAGTTCAGGGGCAAGAAGTACATGGGCGTCAGCCGGTCGACCTTCGTCATCGACGAGAGCGGCAGGGTGAAGAAGGTCTTCGAGAAGGTCACGCCGGCGACGCACGCCGACGACGTGCTGGCGGCGCTCGCGTCAGACTGACGCGATGATCAGAGAGGAGATCGGCCGCCTCTTCCGCTGGGAGGAGCGCCACCGGCGCCTCGTCGCGCGCATCCTCATCGCGATCGGGCTGAGCGTCGTCGTCTGCGCGGTCTCGAGCGTGCTCATGTGGCACTGGGAGAGCGGGATCAAGGGCAGCGACATCCACGGCTTCGGCGACGCGGTGTGGTTCGTCAGCGTGCAGGTGCTGACCGTCTCGTCGTCGGCGAAGAATCCGCTCACAGCCGACGGGAAGGTCCTCGACGTCGTCCTCGAGGCATGGGCGATCTTCGTGGTCACCGCCGTGGCGGGATCGTTCAGCGCCTTCTTCGGCACGGGCGACCGCGCCTCCTAGCTTCGCCAAGGTCGGGGAATCGGGTGCCGCGCCCAGGTGAGCTCGGCACCCCGTAGAAGGCCCTCTCCCTCGTCCCCCCGAAGCTCGGCACCCAATCCCCAGCTGCCCGCTGCGGTCATCGCGATGGATCCTGCCGGCCGATGCGTGTCGCCTGGACATACGAAAGACCGGATTGCGATGTACGTCCGTACTGTTCAGCTCGATGAACGCCGTGCAGGTTCGGTCAGCGCAGGACGGCTGTCAGCTCGGCGATCCCCACGACGCCGATCGTGGTCGCCGTGACGAGCTCCGCGAGCTCGCCGCGGCGGATTCGAGCCCCCAGGCCGAAGGCGACCCCGGCCGCAACGGCGACGAGCACGGCACCGAGCAGGAGCGCCAGCGCCCACCCCTCGAGCGTCGCGATCGCGTTCATCGCGGATGAGGAGCGCCGATCCGTTGGGCGAGCGCGGCGTGTGGAGACGGCAGCCCGCGGAGTCGAAGGGCGACGACGTAGCCCCGGCCCGGCTTCGGCCAGTGGCGGATGAGGTTGATGACCATGCAGAGCCAACGCCGAACAGCGGCCACCGGATTCGGCCCGCAGGCGGGCGGGTCGATCCACGAGCTCGAGGAGACGCGGGGTGGCTAAGGGGCCGCGTGCCGGCTGCCGATCATTGAGACCGGGCGGCACGCGACCCAGGGACCAACGGCAAAGGGTCCGTGTCGCCCACTCTCGTTCCGGACCGGCATCCGGGCGACCATCGAAAGGCTGGATCTGTACCGCGCGATTGGCTGAGAGCTTTTGGCGCGGACCGCCTGATTTGCTCGCGCTGAGCGACGGTAAGTCACCTTCGTCGCTCAACCGGCGACCTAGGGTTCGCTCGCGGAAAACCGTACGCGGGTCGAGGAGACGGCCGACACCTGCGGCGAGAAAGTTCGTTGCCTGGCTTGCTCTGAGCTAGGCGGCAGTTCCAAGCTCGCGGACCACGCACGCTGGGCAGAAAACGATGACCTCGACAGGGTCGTCGTCGAAGCCGCCGGCCAGGTAGGCCCTCCAACCAGTGGCAAGACCCGATGCGAGTTCCCCGCACTCGGTGCAGCGCACGTCGCCCGAAACGGATGTCGTCGCGACGACTTGCTGGCGCATCTTTCCCTCTCTTTCGTCGACCGCTACCTCGAGAGGGACTACCACACAGAATCGATTTGGAGTCAACCTGCTATCCACAACTTCTTGTGGTGATCCACAGCTTTTCGGTATTTCCCACGACTGCCTGTGGACGACAAGTAGAGATATATCGATTCGAAATCCCGCGTGTCCCGAGGCGATCAGGCTGCACGGTGAAGCGTGGTGAAGGCTGAACCCCAGATCAGGCCTCCACCACGCTTCGGAGCCCGTCGGTCAGCGGGCGGCAAATGGCGCCGATACCGGACCCGCTCGTTAGAGCGCCTTCAACCCAGGCTCCGTTCCCACCGTGCTCTCGGGCCGGCCGATGCTGCGCTGTCCTTCCGGCTGGCTTCGCCTCTCCGACCGGAGGATTTCAGTCCACGCCTCGGGGCCGGATTGGCACCAAGAGCGAGCATGACTCGAGTGTGCGGCCCGGCGTTACCGACGCCCGAACGAACTGCATGAGCTATTCGCGACTGCGCCGAATGAGCGCTGCTCCTTGCCCAAACTCGCTGATCCGTGCCAGAACGGCATTCTGCGCCTCCTCCAGAAGGTCGTCGGGCAGCTGGGATGAGACTTCCGCCGGGGCCCGCTGCTGGATGGCGCGGCCGCGACGGCGGATGGCCACACGAAGCTGAAGAGTCCGAGCGCGCAGCATAGGTCGGAACACGATAGATGCTAGACAGGCGGCCAATCAAGATCCATGGTGCGAAAAGGAGGCGGGCTTGAACGCCTCGAACTCTGCGGCCATGACCTTTATCGCTGGAGCAAAGATCCTCGCCGACCGGATCGGCGAGAAAGCCTCCGCCCCGCGCGCGGAGGTATCAGCCGACGCGTCCGCGCTGTTCCAATGGTGCGGCGTGAACCCCGCCGAAAAACCGGCCTCGAGCGACGAGGCCAACGAGCCGCTCCCACCAGGACCCGTCGCGACGAACCCCGCCTAGCTCGACGCGCCCCGCTCGGCGCTGCTCGGCGAGCGCGAGAGCTCGCCCCTCAGGCCGACGGGGACGACGCCGAATTCGGGCATCTTCATCTATCACCCCGGCGATGGTTCACACACGCGCTTCACCCTTCTCTCAGCGGTGGGCACGAGCGGCTACACGAGGGCTGCGGGTTGCCACGGCGAAAACTCTGGATATGAGGGCGCGGTGATCGAGATAGGAGCTTCGCTTGCGGAAGCCCGCGTGCTTCGCGGTCTCGAGATCGACGACGCTGCGAACCAGACCAGGCTGCGTGCGTACTACTTGCACGCACTCGAACGGGAAGAGTTCGAGCAGCTTCCGCCCGGCAGCTACCGTCGAGCCTTCCTACGCACCTACGCCGCCTTTCTCGACCTCGACGCCGACCTGCTGGTGCAGGAATACGTTGCCCGATACGAGCACGCGAGGCCGCGTACCTAGGCCAGGCGACGTTTTCCATTGCAGGTCATCGGCGGTGCTATAGAGCTGGCGCTTTCCGGCGGTCAAGGGGTGGTCAGGCCCACCGATGTGCCTCGTTCGAGTGACCGCCAATCGGGTTGGAGAAACTGGACGGCTGAAGCGCGTCGGCCCTGTCTGCCCGCGTCAAGGTTCGTGTAATGCTTGCGCTCGCGTGCATCCTGATGTGTGACCGGTGCGAGGCGGCCACCGCACACGTCGAGCGGGGATGGCGGGCCTACATCTCGCCACACCAGGACGGCGAATCTGCGGTCAGCATCCTGTGCCCCACCTGCGCGGAACGGCGCGTCGGCGAAGACGAGACCACATGGTCGCCGTGACCGCACAAAGCATCGCCTGCGGCTACGGCACCGGTGCCGCCCTGCTCGCACTGTGGATCTTCTTCCGCTACCCGCGACTGGGGCCAAAGACGATGGGAGGCGCAATCCTGACGGTCGGGTGCGCGCAACTGTTGCTGCTCGTGACCGGCAAGGCGACCGTCGCCGCACAATCCGCGGCCGGATCGGTCGTCGCGCTAGTCGCGGTCTTTCTGCCGCTCCTCGTCTTCCCCCTTTTGGGCGGCGGTTCGGCTGATCCACGTGACCAACAGTCGCTTCAACGCGTAGGACTCCCGCGGCTCGTTCAGCGATCTGAACAGCACCATCGGCCGGGACTGTCTAGCCGTTTGCAACCCGCAAAACGTCGCTCATGGGCATGTATTGCAATGAGCGTGCGCCGCACCAGGGAACGGTGAAGCGCCCAGCACTCTCACCCTCCGGGTCGAGCGCTTCACCCCGAAACTCATGGCGCGGCGCACGCCCATCCCCATTCCGCGTCCGCAAAACGGGTGGCGGCGGTCCTGGCAAGTGCCGGGAGCGGCATAGCTCCGTCGTTTCGCGCACCGACGCCGCATCGCTTCGGGGCCGGCTTCGGGATCGTTTAGGCCGAAACTGGCCACACACACAGACCGGCTACCTCTTCGGAGGATCGCCCCGGTGCGTCCCCCCGCTGACGGTTTCCATCAGAGCCGCATTTAGCGCACCGACTAGCGGTCGTCGTCGCCGATCGCGATCGGTCTAGGAGGTGGACTGCACATCCGCAGCATCCCCTCGACATAGAGCTCGCGCACCTCGTCCATTTTCGGGCGGGGATCGTCGCGCCACGACGGCGGCAACGATGCGCGCAGCCGTTCGCGGGCGGCCCGCTCTCGCTGCCAGTGTCTAAGGAGGCGCCGGTCGATCATCGCTGTGCCGCGTCTGTCGGCATCCCGCCACGTCGGCTTAATGGCCGAACGGCCGTGCTGCTAGCTACCAGTAGCCGCCGTCGCTCATGCCAATGGGATGCCCCTTGGCAAAAGCGGCGGCGATCATCGCTGCAAGCAGGAGCAGCCGAATGAACCGCAGTTTGGTCATGGGTTCACTATCGGCCCGAGCCCGGGCTTGTCCGCGTACCTCTTTTGAGTGAATCACGCCCTCGCCTAGGCATAAGGGGAGGCGTAGGCGAAGCCGCCGCGAACGACCTCGCCCCGCCCTTGCGTCGGCCTCGGACTCGGGGGGGTGAAGTCCAAGACGCTTGCCGCCTTCGGCTCCCGCCGCATCGGGGCCCCGTCAGCGTGTCTGCTTCATCGTCGGTAACGGGCAGCTTGACCTATCCCTCCAGCAGTGGTTCAGCTGCTCGCTTCACTCGGCTGCTCCGCGTGCTCGTCGACAGCAGCCTCGATCTCTTCGCCCGTCTCTGCGTCTTCGAGATGCATCGTGCGCTGGGGGACGCCCATCGGGGAGAAGCCGCGCACGTAGTAGGTGCGACCGAAGAACGTCACCCGATCGCCGATGTGAATGTCACGCATGAAGCCTCCGTGCCGTAAACGGTGCTGCCGTACGGTTCTCGTCAGAAGAGCTTGTTGCGGTGCCACTCGTCCGGGTGAAATGCCGGTGTGAACGGAGTATGAGTTGCCTCGCCGGCCTCTCCCAAGAAGTTCACGGGCTCTTTAGGCGTTTGGCGCCCCAAGGACACTTACACCCGTTGGTGCCGCGAGACTCATCGGTGCCTAAAGCCCCGCATGGTGCGGGGCTTTAGGCACCCCTCCGGCGTCGCTGTTAGTCGCGATAGCCGATGCCGCCGGGACCGTAGTACGTGCCCAATTCGCTGCGGTACGTCTCGTCCCGATACGTGCTCTCGTCGAACTTGGGCGCGTTCTTGATCTGGTCCTTCGTCCGGTTGACGAAGACCGTCTCCGTGTCGAGATCGACGTCCTTCACAACTCCGGCCGGGAGCATCACCTTGTTCCCGAAGATCCAAGGCCCGGTATCGACGACGATGAACCCTGCACCGACGTCGTTCGACGCCTCATCGATCTTGCCGATCGAGCCGTCAGTCGCCTCGACCGAGAAACCCGTGAGATCGCTCTGCGTCCAGCGCGTCTCGCGGTACATCCAGATATCCGCGGTTGCCATGAACCTCCCCTCCTGGCTTTGTGGGTCGTACATCCCTTCGCCGTCTGCGCGAAAGCAAAACCCGCGCCGGGGTGCGCCCTCTTGGCTGGGCCGGCATGCAGGAAGGACCGCGGGCGCAGCGGCGCGGCGGAAAGGCCGGGGTCATCCGCCCCGGCGACCGCGTCTTCTTCGAGCCTGGCGAGGAGATCAACCCATGGATCTTGAGGCGGCTGCGCCGAACGGACGGAACCAGCTCCGCTCGGCCCTCGACGCCTACCACGCGGTCAGGCTTCGATCGGCTCGAACGTGCCCTCTCGGTGCATGACGATCCGACGCGGCGGATCGGAACCGCTGATGTGCCGGTGGGCCGCGGCTTGGGCGGTCGGCTCGGTCAACGTTGCGTCGGCCGTCCCTCCGCGGACCACCTCAACATCAACTGGCCGGTGCTCGTCATCGCGGGCGAGCGTGAACCGGAAGCCGTGCGAGATATCTTCCGTGCCTCCCGCAACGGCGGGGACGTGCGGCTCTCATATCTCGCGACGATCACGGGCATGAGCGTCCGCGAGATCGAGGACACGTATTTTCGTTGGCTGACGCGAACGGACGAGCAACTCTGCGACGCGTTCGACGCTTACGACGCGGCGGTCAGTCTGTGACCGGGTAAGAGTCGCCGCCGTTGGTCCATGACGATGCGGCGGGACGGCTCGTGATTCGCGGCAATTCAGACGTTTTGTCGGTGAGTTGTCCCGGACCAGGGGGCGCTTCAGCGGTCGTGGGATCCTGAGCGCCCCCATCGGGAGAGAAGCGGCATGGCCTGTATCTTCGGGTGGACAGACCGTGCCGCGCGCGTTCGCCTCAGGGGCGGCGATCGCTTACGGGAGCGTTGGACATGGGTTGAGCCCTGGGCTGACGGTCGCCAGAGGGATCTGGAAGGCACCAGCGTTGTCGAGCACGAAGCTCGTCGTCCAGACGACGTGCCCGGTTGCGATCGCGCGAACCGGCGTATACGGAATCTCGATGAACGTGTCCCCTGCCGCGACGGTCTTGGGGGTGCAGCCGTTCTCGTAGATCTGGATTGAGCCTTCCTGAACTTGGACGACCGCGAGGCCGGGATGCACGTGCCAGCCGCTGTCAAAGCCGTCCGCGATCGTCTTCACGACGCGCAGG
>Ga0207664_10003857_pt1 | contig 10073 bp, 9 predicted proteins | sample LARL83metaG_FD_184349 | JGI IMG/M metagenome (GOLD analysis project Ga0207664, IMG submission 184349) | Corn, switchgrass and miscanthus rhizosphere microbial communities from Kellogg Biological Station, Michigan, USA - LAR L8-3 metaG... | ecosystem: Host-associated > Plants > Roots >...
GATCGCCGCCCTCTACAAGATTGTCGCTTTCGCAATCACCCTCGGCGTGCTCGTCGTGTTCCACGAGCTCGGACACTACGTCGTCGCGCGTCTCGCGGGCGTCAAGGTGTTGCGCTTCTCCGTCGGCTTCGGCCGCATGATCTGGCTGCGCCGCTTCGGTCGTGATCGCACCGAGTGGGCGCTGTCGTCGATTCCGCTCGGCGGCTACGTGAAGATGGCGGACGAGCGCGAGGGACCCGTCGCACCCGAGGATCTGCCGCGCGCGTTCAACCGCCAATCGGTCTGGCGGCGCATTGCGATCGTCGCGGCCGGTCCGATCGCCAATCTGCTGCTCGCCGTGCTGCTGTTCACCGGCACGTACGTCGCCGGCATTCCGGGCCAGCGTGCGCTTCTCGCCGAGCCGCCGCCTTCCAGTGTCGCGGCCGCGGCCGACGTGCGCGGCGGCGATCTCGTCGTCGCCGTCGACGGCGAGCCGGTCGGGAGCTGGCAGGACCTGCGCTGGCGCATCGTGCGCGCGCAGGGCCACGACTCGGTCACGCTGACGCTCGTCCGCGACGACGAGGCGGCCGCGCCCGTCACGCGCGAGTTGTCGCTCGCCGCCATGCAGGCGTCAGACTGGGAAGGCAGTCCGCTGACGATGCTCGGTTTGCGCGCCGACCTCGGTCCGCCCGTGGTGGACCAAGTGCTTCCCGGCAAACCGGCCGAGCGTGCCGGCCTGCATGCGGGCGATCGCATCGCGGCCGTCGACGGGAAGCCGATGAGCTCACCCTCCGACGTGGCGACCCTCACCAACGCGCATCCGGGCGACACGCTCGTCTATCGAATCTTGCGCGGCACGAGCACGCTCGACGTCCCCGTCACCGTCGAGGCCGTGGATCAGAACGGGCGTCGCGTCGGACAGGCGGGCGTGCGCCTTCGCGTCGACCCGCAAGCCGCGCAGCGCGCGGCGGTGACCGTGCGTTACGGTCTGGGCGAAGCATTTGCGCAAGGCGCGCAAAAGACGTGGGAGCTTTCGGCGTTCACGGTGCGCATGCTCGGACGCATCGTCACCGGCGACGCATCGCTGCGCAACATCAGCGGCCCGCTGACGATGGCAGACATTGCCGGGCAGTCGGCGCAGGCGGGACCGCTCGTGTTCGTGAGCTATCTCGCGCTGATCAGCATCAGTCTCGGCGTGCTCAATCTGTTACCGGTGCCGTTACTGGACGGCGGGCATTTACTGTATTATCTCGCCGAACTTGTCAAAGGCAGTCCCGTATCCGACCACGCATTCGAGGTCGGTCAGCGCATCGGCATGGCGATGCTCGCCGTCCTGATGGCCCTTGCACTCTTCAATGATGTTTCCCGCCTGTTCTGAACGTCCCCGGATCAATCGCGCGCGCGTCGCGGTGTCGGCGCTCGTGGCGAGTCTCGTCGCGTCGGCGCTGTCGTGCGCGGCGTGGGCGGTCGAGCCGTTCGTCGTGCGCGACATCCGCGTCGAGGGCGTGCAGCGCACGGAGCCGGGCACCATCTTCAGCTACCTGCCGATCAAGGTCGGCGACCGCGTCACCGACGAGAAGATTTCCGACGCGGTGAAGGCGCTCTACGCCACCGGGTTCTTTCGCGACGTGCGGCTCGAGGCGCAGGGCGACGTGCTGATCGTTGCCGTGCAGGAGCGGCCGACGATCAGCTCGCTGTCGTTCTCGGGCAACAAGGAGTTCGACACCGACACGATCAAGAAGGCGCTGAAGGACATCGGCATCGCCGAGGCGCGCATCTTCGACCGCTCGGCGCTCGACCGCGCCGAGCAGGAGCTGAAGCGCCAGTACATCACGCGCGGCAAGTATGCGGCGAACATCCAGACGACGGTCACGCCGCAGGAGCGCAACCGCGTCGCGATCAACTTCACGATCGACGAGGGCGAGTCGGCGAAGATCGCGCGCATCAACATCGTCGGCACGAAAGCGTTCACCGAGAAGCAGCTGCTGTCGGAAATGACGCTGACGACGCCGGGCTGGTTCACCTGGTACACGAAGAACGACCAGTACTCGAAGCAGAAGCTTTCCGCCGATCTCGAGGCGCTGCGCAGCTTCTACCAGAATCGCGGCTATCTCGAGTTCAATGTCGACTCGACTCAGGTGTCGATCACGCCCGACAAGGAAGACATCTACATCACGCTGAACGTCACCGAGGGACCGCGCTTCAGTGTCGGCGACGTGCACATCGCGGGCGACCTCGTGGTGCCCGAGAGCGAGCTCGCGCCGCTCGTCCAGCTGAAGCCGGGCGACGTGTTCTCGCGCCAGAAGCTGCAGGCGTCGGCGAAGGACATCAGCGACCGGCTGGGCGCGGAAGGCTACGCCTTCGCCAACGTCAACGCGGTGCCCGAGCTCGACCGCGACAACGCGAAGGCGTCGTTCACGTTCTACGTCGACCCGGGCCGGCGCGCGTACGTGCGCAAGATCAACATCACCGGCAACTCGAAGACGAAGGACGAGGTGATCCGCCGCGAGTTCCGCCAGATCGAGGACGCGTGGTACGACGGGCCGCGCATCGAGCGGTCGAAGGTGCGCGTGCGAAGGCTCAACTATTTCGACAACGTGACGGTCGAGACGCCGCCCGTGCCGGGAAGCGCCGACCAGGTCGACGTCGAGGTGTCGGTCAGCGAGAAGTCCACCGGCAACCTGCTCGCCGGCGTCGGCTACTCGAGCGACGAAGGGATCGTGCTGAATGCGTCGATCTCGCAGGACAACATCTTCGGCACCGGCAATGCGCTGTCGCTCGGCGTGAACACCGGCCGCTTCAACCGCACGTATTCGATGCTGTTCACGCAGCCGTATTACACGGTGGACGGCGTGTCGCGCACGATCGAGGCGTACGACAAGAGCCTCGACCCGACCGGGCTCGCGATCTCGCAGTACGCGTCCGACACGCTGGGTGCGGCGGTGGGATTCGGCGTGCCGATCACCGAGACCGACACGATCAATTTCGGCGGCCGCTTCGAGCACACGCGCATCACGCTCTTCGACAACAGCCCGCCGGTGTACCAGCAGTTCGTCAACGACTTCGGCTTCGCGTCCAACGCGTACATCCTGACGGCCGGCTGGTCGCGCGACACGCGCGACGACATCCTCTACCCCACGCGCGGCAGGCTGCAAAGCGTGCTGGTCGAAACGGGGCTGCCGTTCGGCGACCTCGCGTATTACAAGGTGCAGTACACGCATTCGGTCTATTGGCCGATTTACGGTGATCTCGTGCTGATGGCGCGCGGCGACCTGGGTTACGGCGGCGGCCTGTCGGGCAAGCCGTTGCCGTTCTTCAAGGCGTTCTTCGCAGGCGGCGTCAATTCGGTGCGCGGGTACGACACGGCCTCGCTCGGACCGCAGGACCAGTTCGGCAACGCGTTGGGCGGACGGCGCAAGATCGTCGGCAACCTCGAAGCGTTCTATCCGATCATCAAGGGCGAGAAGGCGGTGCGAGGCAGCGTGTTCCTCGACGCGGGGGAAATCTATGCGAACGGCCAGCAATCCCAGTTCGAGTCGTTCCGCTACTCGACCGGCATCGGCGTTGCATGGAGCTCGCCGATCGGACCACTCAAGTTCAGTTATGCGATTCCGCTGAATGCGCGCGAGGGCGATCGTCAGCAGAGGTTCCAGTTCCAGGCCGGCGCCGCATTCTAGAATCGCGCTTTCCCGACCGGCCCACAGCATGTACATGCACCCCCGCCGTCCGCCGCGCTTGCGCAAGCTCTGCGCGGCTCTCGCGCTCGTCGCATTCGCTACGGCGGCGGCCGCCGCCGACTACAAGATCGGATTCGTCAATACCGAGCGGCTGTTCCGCGAGGCGACGCCGGCGAAGCGCGCGCAGGCGAAGATCGAGAAGGAATTTGCGACGCGCGACGCGGAGATCCAGAAGCTCGCGAAACAGGTGCGCGACCTGCAGTCGGCGCTCGATCGGGACGGCGCGACGATGTCCGACGCCGACCGGCGCAACAAGGAGCGCGACCTCGCAAACCAGTCGCGTGACCTCACGCGCATGCAGCGCGAATTCCGCGAGGATCTCAACCTGCGGCGCAACGAGGAGCTCGCCGGCATCCAGGAGCGCGCGAACAAGGTGATCCAGCAGATCGCCGAATCCGAGAAGTACGACCTGATCCTGCAGGATCCCGTCGTCTACGCGAGCCAGCGCATCGACATCACCGACCGGGTGATCAAGGCGCTCGCCGACAAGTAGCCGAAGGCGCCCGGTTCCCCAACCCGCGCAGGTGGCCCGCACGATGGCTTCATTGCGCACGTCCGCTGGAAAACCGCTGTCCGAGCTCGCGCGGGTGACCGGCGCTGCACTCGACGGCGACGGAAGCGTCGTCGTGACGCGAGTCGCGACGCTCGAGCACGCGGGAAGCGGCGATATCGCCTTCCTCGCGAACCCGAGATATCGCAGCCAGCTCGCGGCGACGCGGGCCAGTGCCGTGATCGTCGATCCGGCGGCCGCCGGCGCAACGCCGCTGCCGAAGCTCGTCTCTGCGAATCCGTACGCGGTCTATGCGCGCGTTGCCGCGATCCTGCATCCTGCGGCTGCACCCGCGCCGGGCGCGGATGCGCACGCGTGCATCGACGCTTCTGCCGCGGTCGCAGCATCGGCAAGCATCGGCCCGTACGCCGTCGTCGGGCCGCACGCGACGATCGGCGAGCGCGCCGTCATTGGTGCGCAGTGCTTCGTCGGCGCGGGTGCGAGCATCGCCGCCGATGTGGTGCTCGATGCGCGCGTCACCGTTTATCCCGATTGCGTGATCGGCCCGCGGACGCTCGTCCACAGCGGCGCGGTGATCGGGGCCGATGGCTTCGGCCTGGCCGAGGAGGGCGGACGCTGGCTCAAGATCGCGCAGATCGGGCACGTCGTCGTCGGCGCCGACGTCGAAATCGGCGCCAACACGACGATCGACCGCGGCGCGATCGACGACACGATCATCGAAGACGGCGTCAAGCTCGACAATCAGATCCAGATCGGCCACAACTGCGTGATCGGCGCGCATACGGCAATCGCGGGCTGCGTCGGCATCGCCGGCTCCACGCGGATCGGCGCGCACTGCCGCATCGGTGGCGCGGCCATGATCTCGGGGCATCTCGAGATCGCCGCCGGCACGGCGATCTCGGCCGCCACCCTGGTCTACGATTCGATCCGCGAGCCGGGGATATACACTGGCGCGTTTCCGGCGCTGCCGCATCGTGAATGGAAGCGGGTGGCATCGCAGCTCCGGCGCCTGCGCGAACTCGGTGACCGGGTGAGCAGGCTCGAAGCTGCGCTGGCGACGCGGCAGGATGACAAGAAAGCGTAGGGCCGTTGCAAGCGGCGAATGCGGACCGTCGGGGCCAGCGCAGCGCGTGAGCCCGATGGGCGGCCCGAGGCCGAACAGCCGAGTGCGAAGCACGAGGGCCGTCCAGTCGGACGCAAGCGTGGGGGGAAGCTATGAGCGAACTCGACATCGGCATCATCCAGCGGCTGCTGCCGCATCGCTACCCGATGCTGCTCGTCGATCGCGTCCTCGACTGGGAGGCGGGCAAGTTCGTGCGTGGCGTGAAGAACGTCACGATCAACGAACCGTTCTTCCAGGGACACTTTCCGTCGTACCCCGTCATGCCGGGGGTGCTCGTGATCGAGGCGATGGCCCAGGTCGCGGGGCTTCTCACGATGCTGTCCGACGTCGCACGGCGCGACGGCAGCCAGCTCGTGCTCTTCGCCGGCATCGACGAGGCGCGCTTCAAGCGGCAGGTCGTGCCTGGCGACACGCTGCTCCTCGAAGCGCATCTCGAGCGCGCGGTGCGCGGCATCGGGCGGTTCAGGACGAAGGCGATGGTCGGCGGCGAGCTCGTGTGCGAGGCGAAGCTGCTCGCGGCGATCCGCGATGTGCCGCCGACGGCGCCATTGCCGGTCTAGAGCTCGTCAGCACCATGGTGCCACGTCGCGTGCGCGGGTCCTGACGTGCCGACGATCCATCCGACCGCGCTCGTCGACGCCGGCGCGCGCATCGCCGACGACGTCGTCATCGGGCCGTACTCGATCGTCGGCCCCGACGTGTCGCTCGGACCCGGCACGCGCATCGGTCCGCACGCGGTGATCACCGGGCGCACGTCGATCGGCGCGCGCAACCGCGTCTTCCAGTTCGCTTCGGTGGGCGAGATCCCGCAGGATCGAAAATACGGCGGCGAACCGACGTCCACCGTCCTTGGCGACGACAACGTCGTGCGCGAATTCGTATCGATTCACGCGGGCACCGCGCAGGACCGCGCGACGACGACCATCGGCAACGGCAACCTGTTCCTTGCGTACACGCATGTCGCGCACGACTGCGTCGTCGGGAACGGCACGACGTTCTCCAACAACGCGCAGATCGCCGGCCACGTGACGATCGGCGATTTCGTCGTGCTCGGCGCCTACGCGGGCGTGCACCAGTTCTGCCACATCGGTGCGCACGCCATGCTCGCCGCCGGCGCGATCGTGCTGCAGGACGTGCCGCCGTACGTCACCGCGGCCGGCTATCCGGCGAAGCCGGCCGGAACGAACAACGAGGGGTTGCGCCGCCGCGGATTCTCGGCGGAGGACATCGCGAGCGTGCGCCGGGCGTACCGCACGCTCTACCGCGAGGGCCTGTCGCTGAAGGACGCGCGCGCAACGCTCGCCCGCGAGGCGCAGACACAACCCGTCGTCGCGCCGCTCGTCACGTTCCTTTCGCAAAGCCGCCGCGGCATCGTGCGCTGATGGCGCCCGTCACGATCGGCATCGTCGCCGGCGAGGCGTCGGGCGACGCGCTCGCCGCGACGCTGATCGATGCGGTGCGCCGCCGGCGTCCCGCGGTGCGTTTCGCCGGCATCGCGGGACCGAAGATGCACGCGGCGGGCTGCGAGGTGCTGGCGCCGCTCGAGCAGCTCGCCGTCCGGGGATTTTCGGAAGTCGTTGCGCACCTGCCCGCGCTGATCGCACTGCGGCGCGACATCGCGCGCCGCTTCATCCGCCAGCGCGTGCCGCTGTTCGTGGGCGTCGACGCGCCGGATTTCAATCTCGGCCTCGAGCGGCGGCTCAAGCGCAGGCGAGTGCGCACCGTGCATTTCGTGAGTCCGTCGGTGTGGGCATGGCGCCGCGAGCGCCTCACGACCATCGGAGACTCGGTCGACCGGATGCTCGCGCTCTTTCCGTTCGAGCCGCCGCTCTACGAAGCAGCCGGAATTGCCGTCACGTACGTCGGCCATCCGCTGGCGCAGGATGCTGCGCGTCCCGGCACCCGGCGTGCGACGCGCGAGACGCTGAAGCTCAAGGGACCGACGCCGCTCTTCGCGCTGCTGCCCGGCAGCCGGCTATCGGAAATCGAGATGCACGCCGGCCTCGTGCTCGACGCTGCCGCGCGGATGCTGGAAGCGCGTCCCGATGCGCGGTTCATCGTGCCGCTCGTGTCGCGCACCACGCGCGACGCATTCATCGAGGCGCGCCACCGCGGCGGCCACGACGCATTGCCGATGACGATCCTGTACGGGCACGCGGGCGACGCACTGCGCGCCGCCGATGTCGCGCTGGTCGCTTCCGGCACCGCCACGCTGGAAGCGGCGCTCGCGCGTTGTCCGCACGTGATCTTTTACCGCGTGAGCGCGATGACCGCGCGCATCGTGCGCCGCAAGCTTCTCGTGCCGTGGGTGGGATTGCCGAACGTGCTCGCCGGCCGTTTCGTCGTGCCCGAGCTCTTGCAGGACGATGCGACACCGGGCAATCTTGCACAGGCCGCACTCAACCTCTTCGACGACACCGTGACCCGCAGACGCATCGAAACCGTATTCGAACGCATGGGACGCGCGCTCGCCGTCGATACCGGCGCGCTCGCCGCCGAGGCCGTCGTCGCCGAGCTCGATCACGCGCTCGCCGGCGGCCGCCGCGAGCGATAGCATGCTGATCGCGGGCATCGATGAAGCAGGGCGGGGTCCGCTCGCGGGACCGGTGGTCGCGGCGGCCGTCATCCTCGATCCCAAACGCAAGATCCGCGGCCTGCGCGATTCGAAGGTCATGACGCCGGACGCGCGCGATCGCGTGGCGGCCGAGATTCGCGCGAAATCGATTGCCTGGGCGTGGGCCGCGAGCGACGTCGGCGAAATCGACGCGCTCAATATCCTGCGTGCGACGCTGCTTGCAATGCGCCGCGCGGTCGAGGCGCTCGCCATACAACCGCTCGAAGCGCTGATCGACGGCGACCACTGTCCCGATCTCGCGTGCCCGGCCTACGCGATCGTCAAGGGCGATCGCGACGTGCCCGCGATTTCGGCCGCTTCGATCATCGCGAAGACGACGCGCGATGCGATGCTGGTCGCACTCGACCGCGAATATCCGATGTACGGCTTCGCGCGGCACAAGGGTTACGGCACGCCCGAGCATCTTGCCGCGCTCGACCTCCACGGGCCCTGTCCCGCACATCGGCGCAGCTTTGCGCCGGTCATCCAGTCGTCGTTCGAATTCTGGTAGGCGAACGGGCCGAGCGGCCCGGCGCGGACTTTTTGTCCTTTGCGGAAGCGCTCGGTCTTGCCGTCGCCTACCTCGCGCTGAAGGCATGGCAGTTGCACCTGCTGCTTCGCAACCTCGGCGCCGAGGCCGACTGGCGCCGCCTCGCGCTCGCGTTCGCCGTGGGCGAACTCGCGCTGACGCTGCCGCTCGGGCTGTTCGCGCAGAACTGGGTGCTCGCGCGCACCGGCCGCGCGCCCTTCGGAGAAACCGCCGCCGCGACCGTCGTCATGCTGCTGGTCGAAATCGTCGTCGTGCTGGTCTTCCTCGCGGTCGTCGGCATTCGCGGCTGGCCCGTCGTGCGGCCGGCGGCGATCGTCGCGGCAAGCGCCTTGTGCGTGCTGATGGCGTTCGTGCTGCATTTCGAGCCGCGGCGCGCCGGCTCGCGCAGCGCTTCCGCCGGCCGCTGCTGCACGGCGCGATCACGGCGTCGATCGATCTGCTCTGCGGCTTGAGGCGCCTGTCGCACCTGCACGTGCTGGGCGTCAACGTCGTGATCGCCGGCGCGTACCTCGCAGCGCTCGCGCTCGCGGTCATGGCGGTCGGGCGGCACGTGGGACTCGAGCGTTTCGGTTTTCTGATGGCTGCGACCACGTACGCGTTCGCGCTTGCCGTCGTGTTTCTCACGGGCGGCCTCGTGAGCCAGATCGGCACCGTCGAGGTGCTCGGCATGAGTGCAGCGCAGGCGGCTTTCGGCATTTCCTACGCGGAGGGCCTGACGCTGATGCTTGCCTTTCGCGTCGTCTGGACGGGAACCATGTGGCTTTGCAACCTGCCGATCGTCGCGCTTTTGTGGCGCGCATGAATCGTGGGCTGCCCTACGGCAGCAGTGCAAGGAAGCGCGGTACGGCCGTATCGACGCGCAGCCGCGGAAGCCCGCGCGCCGCGTCGGCGCGCTGGAGATCGCGCGCAATGTCGAGCGCAGACTGGACGGTGCTGAACACGCGGCCGCGCTGGCAGTGGAGCTTCGCGAGGTACTCCTGCTCGCTCTGCCCCGGCGTCGGGACGAACAGCGCCCGCTTGCCGAACGCGGCACATTCCATCAGCGTCGTATAGCCGGAGCGGCCGACGATCACCCGTGCCCGTGCGAGCATCTCGCCCTGGGTGCGCCGGTCGAGGTAGCCATGAATCGTCGCATCGCCGATCCGGCGCACGTCGCCGGCGGCGCCCGGCCGGCCCAGTGCGACCACGCTGCGACCGTGAAGCGACGGCAAGGCCGCGAGCACGCGCTGCGCCAGCATCGTATGGTGCGGCTCGACGCCGGAGATCGAGAAGAAGTAGTCGATGTCCTCGCGAACCGATTCGCCGCCGAGCTCCGAGAGCGGGCCGAGGTAGACGAGGCGTCCCGGCCCCCAGTCGAGTTCGAGATCGTGCGCGAGGTCGCCGGCAAGCGAGTCGGCGCCGTCGACGTCGGGCACGAGGATCGCGCGGTAGCCTTTCAGCAGGTGCCGCTGCGCGCGCTCCACGGCGCGCTCGAGCCATGCGGGCCGCCCGGGAATGATCTGGCGCAGCGAATGAAAGAGGCAGTAGCTCGGCACCTCGCGCGACCAGACGCCGACCTG
>Ga0207664_10003860_pt1 | contig 10071 bp, 12 predicted proteins | sample LARL83metaG_FD_184349 | JGI IMG/M metagenome (GOLD analysis project Ga0207664, IMG submission 184349) | Corn, switchgrass and miscanthus rhizosphere microbial communities from Kellogg Biological Station, Michigan, USA - LAR L8-3 metaG... | ecosystem: Host-associated > Plants > Roots >...
ATTCATTCTACCGCGCCCGGACGGCGCGGGCACAGTCGGCCTGCCTGGGCCGGCGCTATGCGGCGGGGGCCGCGTCTGACCTGATGTCGATCTTCCAGCCAGTAAGCCGGGCCGCGAGCCTCGCGTTCTGGCCTTCCTTGCCGATTGCCAGCGATAGCTGGTAGTCGGGCACGATGACTCGCGCCTCCCGTGCCTGGGCATCGATCACCCGGACCTCGCTCACCCGGGCGGGCGACAAGGCGTTCGCCACGAACATGGCCGGATCGTCCGAATAGTCGACGATGTCGATCTTCTCCCCATGCAGCTCGTTCATCACGTTGCGGACCCGGCTGCCCATGGGCCCGATGCAGGCGCCCTTGGCGTTCACGCCCTGCTGATGCGAGCGGACCGCGATCTTGGTGCGATGGCCGGCCTCCCGGGCTATCGCGACGATCTCCACCGCACCTTCGGCGATCTCGGGGACTTCGAGGGAGAAGAGCTTCTTGACCAGATTCGGATGCGTGCGGGACAGCGTCACCGACGGCCCGCGGTGCCCCTTGCGCACATGCAGCACGTAGCACCGGATGCGCTCGCCGTGGATGTACCGCTCGGCGGGCACCTGTTCGGCCGGAGGCAGCACGGCCTCAAGCTTGCCTAGGTCAACAAGGACGGTGCGCGGATCCTTCCCCTGCTGGATGACGCCGGCCACGATGTCGCCCTCCCGGCCCGCGTACTCGCCGAACGTCAGCTCGTCCTCGACGTCGCGCAGCCGCTGGAGGATCACCTGCCGGGCGGTGGTCGCCGCGATCCGGCCGAAGCCGGCCGGCGTGTCGTCGAACTCGCGCTCCACCGTGCCATCCGGGCCGGTCTGCGCGGCCCACACCGTGACGTGACCTGACTTGCGGTCGATCTCCACCCGGGCGGCCGACGAGGCGCCGTCGGTCTTGTGGTACGCCACGAGCAGTGCGTCCTCGATGGCCTTGATCGCCAAGTCGAGCGAGATGTCCTTCTCGCTTTCCAGGCTGCGCAGCACGCTCAGGTCAATGTCCATCACGAGCCTCCTGCTCCGGCTGTTCTGGCAGGTGCCCGAACTCGATCTGGATGGCGCCCGGGCCGAGCCGGGAGTAGGCGAAGTGCTGGCGGGCACCATCGACGTCGATGACGACCTCGGCCTCGTCGGCCGACAGGACCCGGCCGGTAAGCGCGCCGGTTGCCTGGCCGCCGTCGGCGACCTTCACCTTCACCAGCCGGCCGGCGGCGCGCCGCCAGTGCCTCGGCTGGGTCAGCGGCCGGTCGACGCCCGGTGACGATACCTCGAGCGTGTACGGGTAGTCCCCCATCACGCCACTATCGTCGAGCACGAGCGACAGCTCACGGCTGAGCGCCGCGGCGGCGTCGAGGCTGACCCCGTGATCGCTGTCCACGACCACGCGCAGCAACCGTCGCCTGCCCGCGGCGGTGACCCGCACCGACTCCAGATCCATGCCGGAAGCGTGCACCACCTTCTGGATGGCATTGGCGATTCTGCCCTCGTCGGCCCGGCCCGCTTCAGCGGACGAGTGATGCGCCCCACCAGGCATCACGACCTCCTCCGTCCGCCGCCTGCGGGATGAACCCCTAGCCTATCCGCCACCAGCCAGTTACGCGGATAGGACCGGCCGACTGCACGTGGTAGCTTGCCGATGTGCCCGACCGGACGCCCCAGATGCCGACGCGCCGCCTGCTGATCGCCGCCCTGCCGCTACTGTTCGCGACCGCCGGATGCAGCTCAGCGGACCTGTTCGCCGGGCCCGATCCGCTGGGTGGGCCGCCGTCCCTCGCGCCAGAGACCGTCGTGCTCTCCTCGGCCATTAGCGCCGAGGAACACCTGCTGGCTCAATACCGGTCTTTCCTGTCCGGCCTGTCCGGGCGTGGCGCGGGCCGCACGACGACGCTGCTGACCTCGCTGCTGAGCCAGCACGAGGACCACCTCACCCAGCTGAAGGCGCGGCTCGTGGTGCCGCCGGGTTATCACGCGTCGGCTTCGGCCTCGCCAGGGGCCTCGGCCTCGGCTGGGGCGGCGAGTTCCGTGGCGCGGCTGCGGGCCGCGGAGCAGGCGTCGGCGGCTACGCTGACCCGCCAGCTCACCGGCGTCAGCCCGGCGCTGGCACAGCTGTTCGCGAGCATTGCCGCGTCTGACGTCACCCACGCCGCGGCGCTGGCGGCGCTATGAGCTTCCCCGCTCGCGAGGCGCTAAGTGCGATTGACGCGCTCCAGCGGGCGCTCGCCGCGGAAAACGCGGCGATCTTCGGATACGGGGTGGCGGGAGCGCGCCTCAGCGGGAACAGCCGGTCGGCCGCGGTGCAGTACTGGACCGGCCACCGGCAGGCCCGCGATACTCTCACCGGCATGATCACCGCCAAGGGCGGGGCGCCGGCCGCCGCCGCGGCCTATTACCGCCTGCCGTTCGCGGTGAACAGCGCCGGGGCGGGCATGGCGCTCGCCGCGCAGCTCGAGGACGGCGTCACCGCCGCCTACCTCGATCTAGTCGCGGTCGCCGACACAAGGCTGCGGACGTTCGGCGCGCTCGCCATGCAGGCCGCCGCTGGCCGCGCCGCATACTGGCGCGGCAGCACGGAGGCCTTCCCCGGCCTGAAGTTTCCCCCCGTCCGCTAACCACTGTATCCCCGCCCCCACGCGCGCCGCCCGCGCCCCACGCGCGCCGGGGAGCCCGCCACCCACTCCTCCACCATGGCGCGCCCCTCGCCCCACACATCCCCCACCTTGTCGCGCGCCTCACCGCCGCCCCCCACCGTGTCAATTACGCAATTGAGCCCACTAGAGCGTGTCAAAATGACGGCAGCGGCAGCGTCCTGATCCCGTTGGTCTCGGCCAGATCCTTGATCGCGATCGGCAGTCCGTGCAACGGGCCCGCGAACTCCCCGTGCACGGCCATGTCATCAAGCTCGGCCGCCCTGGCGGTGGCCTGGTCCGCGGCGAGCGTGACGATCGCATTGAGAAGCGGGTTCACGCCCCCGATCCGGGCGAGCGCGGCGGTCAGCAACTCGGAAGCGGACAGCGACCGGGAACGCAGCAGCCGGGCAAGCTCCACGGCAGGCAGCAGGCACAGATCCATGGCGGATATAAGACCATGTGACCGGTCAGCGGGTTACGCGCCGGCCGGCGCCGCCTAGTCGTCGCGGCGCAGTGACGCCAGCACCCGGACGATCGTGCTGGCGGCGAGGTCGACGTCATCGGCGACGGCGATGCGCTCAGCCCACGACCACCAGAACCACCACAAGCCGTCTTTACCGTGTCCGGCGTACACGTTCTCTTCGAGGGCTCTAGCGACGGGATTCACAACATAAAGGCTGGGCACCCGCCCCGGCGGCGCCATCAGCCACGCTTCCATACCGCGATGCGACAACTCATCGGCCAGTTTCTCGAGATACATGGCTTGCATCTGCTCTGGGGCACGAGTGCGGTTAGCTTCCACCGTTAATCACCACTGTTACGCGTCGGAGTCAGTCGAAGACTTAATGTTGCCGCCACTTCCAGCATGACGCGGCGCGATGACACGCGCAACGCCCACCGAGAATTGACAGCGGTCCCCTATTCATGAGGACGCTTCCGGCAAGCGATCGGTTCACCAGAATGCATGTGCATCTGCAACCGGCGAAGAGCGTGGCAGGCCAGAAGGTTGCAACGAATGTCAATAATGCTACAGGGCGAGCCGCGACCGGACGCCCCGAACGCCCCAGCACCAGTCAGGCGGGGCACCCACGGGGACTCCCAGCGCCTCCCAGGCCAGATTTCACGCGCCTAGCGTGACCACTGTGACACATGCGACCACCGAGGTGCCGGATTCACGCCTTACCGTGTTAGAAAAGTGCTCTCTGGAGAAAAAGGCGCCAAATCCGCACCCTTTTCTACCATGGAGCACTTTTCTAACACGTTAGCGAATGCGGGCACTACACATATGGGGCGTATCGGACAATCGCGAGCCGTGGCCACAGCGGAACGCCACAGAGAGCTGCGACAAGTCAGGTGCGACAGTTGACAAAGTATCCAGAGTGCGGGGTTAGGCGGGGGCGGGGGCGAGAGCGGGGGGTAGCGGGTCGGCGTACAGGACGGTCAGGCGGGAGACGGCGCGGGTGAGCGCCACGTAGAGGCGCTGGAGGCCGCGGGCCTCGGCGGCGACGATGCGGCCTGGCTCGATGACGATGACGTGGTCGAACTCGAGGCCCTTGACGAGGGTGACCGGGATGAGCGTGAGCCGCGAGTCGGCGCCGGGCTCGCCTGCCTCGATGCCGGCTTCGGCCAGCGTCCGCCCCAGGGCCGGGACCTGCGGATCCGCCGCGACGACGGCGACCGATCCTGGTTGGGTGAGCGCCTCGGAACAGGCAAGCGTGACGAGCTCGTCCAGGTCGCCGGCCGAGTCGGCGCGGACCACCTCCAGCGACCCCGGGTCGGTCCGCAGCGAGGACGCCGGGGAAAGCTCCGGCGCGATGAACGCGAGCAGCGCCGACGCGTAGTCCAGGATCTGCCGCGGCACGCGGTACCCGACGGACAGCTCGCGGACTTGGACGCCATCCTTGCCCAGGTGGGTCAGCAGCGCTTCCCAGGACGTGGTGGCCCATGCGGTCGTCCCCTGGGCAAGGTCGCCGAGCACGGTCGCCGCCCCGGTGGTGCACCGCCGGCCGATCGCCCGGACCTCCATCGGGGACAGGTCCTGCGCTTCGTCAACGACGACGTGCGCCATGCTCGGCGTCCGCTCGAGCAGGTCACGCGCCTCGTCGATCAGCACCTGGTCCGCCGTCGACCACTTGGCCGAGCCCGGCGACCGCGGCACCGGATGCCACAGGATCGCCTCCTGCTCAGCCGGCGTCAGTATCCCCGCGGCGGCAGCCGCCAAAGCAGCAGAGTCGGAGAGCAGGCTGAATACCAGCTTGATCGCGTCCACTTTCGGCCATATTGCCTCGGCGGCGGCGCGTACCGGCCGGGACCTGCGCACGGCCTCGTGGGTCCGGTCGTCGCAGGCCTCCCCAGCGGCCTCCAGCTGGGTCAGCACGACGTGCGCGATCCGGTGTTCGAGCATCTCCCGGCCGGACCCGTACCGCACACCGCGAGCGCGCAGCTCCATGACCAGCTCGTCCAGCTCGAAGCGCGCGACGCGGAACCGCCTCGTACCACGCGGTACCACCACGGGTTCCGCCGGCGGCCGCAAGGACGCCCAAAGCGCGCCGCGCAGGACTTCGGCCATCCGCGCGTCGCCCTTGACGACCGCCGCGGCCTCGGTGTCCGTGCCCCGCACCGGCACCGCGGCGACCATCTCGCCGACCGTCGTCTGGGTGACGTCCAGCTCGCCGAGGGCGGGCAGCACGTTGCGGATATAGGAGAGGAACGCGCGGTTCGGACCGATCACGACGACCCCGCGGCGCAGCACCTGCTCGCGGAAGGCGTACAGGAGGTAGGCCACCCGATGCAGCCCGACCGCGGTCTTGCCGGTGCCGGGCGCGCCCTGCACGCACACCGTCTCCCCCGCGCCGGCCCGTACGATGTCGTCCTGGTCCGGCTGGATCGTGGCGACGATGTCCCGCATCGGGCCCGACCTGGGCCGCTCGATCTCGTCGATGAGAATCTTGCTGGTCCGCTTCGCAACCGGGGCCGCGGCACCGAAGCGCTCGTCCTCGTACGCGGTGAGCTCGCCGCCCTGGAAGCCGAACCTGCGGCGCAGGTCAAGGTTCATCGGATCGGACCCGCTCGCGCGATAGAACGGTACCGACACCGGCGCCCGCCAGTCGATCACCACCGCCGTGCCGTCCGGCGCGTGCACGTGCCGGCGGCCGATGTGGAAACTGTGCCCTGCTACCTCATCGGATATTCCGATATCGGAATATCCGATATCGGAGGAGGGGGGCGCGGCGCCGGCGGTCGAGTAGTCGAGACGGCCAAAGAAAAGAGGCGCATCTGGAATGTCCTTCAGCGCCTCGGCCCGGTGATACAGCGCGGCCTTGAGGTATTCCTCGGAAATTGGATCCCCGCCCATCGCCCGCAGTCCGAGCACGTCTTCGCGCATCAGCCGGAGGTACTCCCTGGACCGCGACAATTCGGCACGCTCGGCGGCTAGGACGGGATCAGCCACAGCTCGTTCTGATATATCCGCCACGAGGAGGGGAACCTACCAGGCCGGCGGCCGTAAGTCACCTGGTTTTTCCTGCCAGGAACTCAGTCCGCGCGGCGTCAGGAAGGCGTCGAAGGCCAGCTCAGCGGCACCGGTCAGCGCGCCGAGTTCGCCCAGCGTGGACGGCAGCAGCGCCGGCGGATCGTCGCGGTGGAAGCGCATCAGGGCGGCCAGGTAGCCTTGCCGGACGGCGTCCGGGGCCACCTCGTACAGGCGGGCGGCCAGGCCGGACAGCCCGACCGCCTCCGGGTCGTGCGCGTTCACCAGCGCGCCGATGCCGCGGCCGAGGGCACGGCCGGCCACCGACACGGCGCGGGCGCTGACGCTCGACGGGTCGGCGGCCGCCTTGGCGATGACCGACGCCGCGGTCGCCATCCGGTCCCCGCGCTCGGGCAGGCCGGCCTCGCGGAGCAGCCCGTGGGCCCCGGCATCCAGCTCCCAGCAGCCGGCCGCCCCGCACTGGCAAGGCGCGTTGCCGCCGCTCAGCGGCATGTGGCCGAACTCCCCCGCCGCGCCGCGCGACCCCGATACCGGCTGGCCGTCGGCCAGCAGCACGCCGCCGATGCCGGTGGCGGCGTGCACGTGCAGGGCGAAGGCGATGCCGCAGAGAGCACCGCGGCGCGCTTCGGCGAGGCCGGCCAGTCTCGCGTCATTGCCGACGTAGACCGTGCCGAGCCTGGCCGCTATGTCCGCGCCACGCCAGTCGGCCAGCATCGGCTGCACCATGGTGCCGCCGCTGACCGGGGACGGAACCGCGATGCCGGTACCGATCACCCTGGTCTTGAAGGTCCGGCGGTGCCTGGCCAGCGCGCCCGCGACGTGCTTGAGCACCTGGGCACCATCCGCGTCGGCCGGATCCCGCTCGTGCCGGTCGAGCACCTGGCAGCGGCCGGTCAGCTCGAACGCGCCCGTGGTGAAGGAGTCGTCCCGCAGCTCCACCGCCAGGACGACGGGGCCATTGCGATGGGCGGAAGGCACGCCCGTCGGACGCCCGCGGGCACGGCGTTCGGCTTCTTCTCCTGAACCCGAGCCGGCACCGTTGCCCGGGACCGGCGCGGGAAGCTCGTCGATCAGTTGCTGCCCGGCCAGCTCGCGGACCAGCACAGTGGCTGTTCCGCGAGCCAGGCCGAGCTGGCGAGTGAGTTCGGCTCGGGTGCGCTGACCGCCGCCGTCGTGCACGGCACGGAGCAACCTCGCCAGATTATGCGTTCTGAGCTCGGCGCTGGTCGTCGCTCGCTCGTCGTTGCGCACCCTCCGATGGTGCCACGATCGGAGTACTGCTACTCGACCGCGGTCGGCCCCCACTTCGCCCCGTACTCGATCGCCGTCGCCGCCGCCACGCCATTGGGTGCCGCGGTGGCGACGACGGACAGGACTGCACCTCCGGCGCTGGTCAGCAGCGCGGCGCTAGCCAGCACCCCGAAGATGGTCGTCCGGATCCGCGACATCTAGTCCTCCGGCTCCTTCTTGACCTCTTCGGTCGGGTCGGAGTCGAGCAGCTCGATCAGCGTAAATCCCCTGGTACGTTCGTGGCGCGTGTGCTTATGCATGAATGCCCCTTTCATTGCGGTATTACCGCATCCGTACCTCCGGAGTGTACGCGGGCGGCCATAGTGGCGGAATACGGTATAAAGCATGACCGGACCCCGGATCGGCGACGCTTTCGGCGAGATGCTGCTGACCTGCTGGAAATCGGCTGGGGCGCAACAGGTTAAGGCTAATGTTCCGGAAATAGTCGAACGTGACGACGGCTTTATTTCGGTGCAGCGTCCCGCGCGCTATTTCGCAGAGCCTGCACAATGGCGGGATTTCGAACGTGCCGCGCTCGAGCTGGCGGCGCGCGAGCCGGACGGCCCGGTACTCGACGTCGGCTGCGGCGCCGGGCGGTTCGCGCTGGCACTCCAGGAGCGCGGCGTGCCGGTCACCGGGCTGGACACGTCCGCGGGCGCGGTCGAGGTGGCCCGGCTGCGCGGGGTCCGCGATGTGGTGCATGGTTCCGTAGGGGCCCTGACCGGCCGCTATGGCACGTTCCTGTTGATGGGCGAGAACATCGGGCTGCTGGAGAGCGGACGGCGCGGGCCCGGCTTTCTCGCCGAGCTGGCCGCCGCCGCCCAGCCGGGAGCCCGGCCGGGAGCCCAGCCGGGAGCGCGGCCGGGAGCCCAGCCGGGAGCGCAGCCGGGAGCGCGGATCGGCGCGCGGCCGGGCGCGCGGATCATCGGGCACGGCGCCGATCCCGCGCCGATCTTGTCCGGCGCGGCCGGAGACGCCGAATTCGCCGCCTACCTCCGGCGCAACACCGCGCTCGGCAGGCTCCCTGGCGAGCTGACCATCCGGGTGCGGCACCGCGACCTGGCGACCGGGTGGTTCGGCTACCTGCTGTGCTCTCCCGCCGAGCTGGCGGCCCTGGCCGAGCCGGCCGGCTGGCGGCTGGACAGCGCGGAGTACGCGGACAAGGCCAACTACCTGGCCGTGCTCACGCTACGGGGTGCCGCGTCGTCGCGCGGTGCCGTGGCTTCGAAATGATGGGCGGAAGGGTCGCTATGGCAGCCATTGTGCCCATCTTTTCGCGTCAATCCGAGCGCTGGCGAGCTGGTAGCAGGAATATGGTCGCGGCCAGCACGATCAGCAGGCCGATCCCGGACACCACGAACGTGGTCCGCGCGCCGAAGCTCGCGATCAGCGGCGCCGCCACCAGGTACGCCACGATCTGCCCGGCGTACGGCGAGGTGTACACGATGCCGAACGCCGCGCCCATCGCTTCCGGCGGAGCCGACTCCTGGACGAGCGTGTCCATGCCCACGTTCTCCATGCCGTTCGACCCGCCGGCGACGACTTGCGCGGCGACCCCGAAGCCGAGCGACGGCGCCAGCCCGGTCACGATCGTCGCGACCCCGTAGCCCGCCTGACCGCCGTAGAACAGCGGGCGGGACCGCGGCGTCCAGCGTCGCGTCGCGAGCAGCAGCGGCACGCCCGCCATGCCGACGCTGAACGCGGTGACCACCCAGCCGTAATTGCCGGAGCTGGCGTGAAAGGCGCCGCGCACCAGGAAGATCAGCGCGGCGTTGTCCAGCGAGGCCAGGCCCACCGACGGCAGTAGCGCGAGCGCGATGATCCGGGCCACCCGGTTCTGCCAGGCGATCGCCAGCCCGGCCCGCGCCGCGCCGAAGATCGTCAGCGGCCGGGAACCGTGACCGGCGGCCGGGACGGCGAACGGGGTGCCGCCCCGCAACCCCTCGATCCGCAGCGTCAGGAGCGCCGAGATCGCGAAGCTCACCGCGTTGAGCAGCATCGCGGGTCCCGGTCCGCCGAAGGTCAGCAGCACGCCGGCGATCGCGGGCCCGACGGCCAGCCCGGCGTACATACCGGTCGCGAGCAGCGCGTTGGCCCGCGTCAGGTTCTCCTGCCCGGCCAGCGCAGGGACGCTGCTGCGCCCGGCCGGGAGGTACAGCGTCGAGCTGAGCGTGGACAGCACGACGAGCGCGATGACCCCGGGCCACCAGCGCACCCAGGCCAGCGCGGCGAACAGCACCGCGCCGCCGCCGTCGCAGCCGGCCATCAGCACCCTGTTGTCCACCCGGTCCACGATCGTCCCTGCCAGCGGGCCGAACAGCCTGGGCAGCGTCATCGCGAGCAGCAGCACGCTGACCCCGGTGGCGCCGCCGCCGAGCTGGAACACGAACGCGGTCAGCGCGACCCGGGCGAGCTGGCTGCCGGCGATCGACACGGTCCGTGCGATCCAGTACAACCGGAAGTTGCGGCTGGCCCGCAGCAGCCCCCAGCCGGCCTGCTCTCCCGTGTCGGCCCCCGTGTCGGCCCCCGTGTCGGCCCCCGTGTCGGCCCCCGTATCGCCCATACAGCTCCCGTATCGCTCAGGCCGGCCAGGTCCAGTGGAAACCGACCACGGCCCGTTCGACCAGCCGCAGGTACTT
>Ga0207664_10003863_pt1 | contig 10070 bp, 5 predicted proteins | sample LARL83metaG_FD_184349 | JGI IMG/M metagenome (GOLD analysis project Ga0207664, IMG submission 184349) | Corn, switchgrass and miscanthus rhizosphere microbial communities from Kellogg Biological Station, Michigan, USA - LAR L8-3 metaG... | ecosystem: Host-associated > Plants > Roots >...
GCTATCGATTCGGCCGCCGCCGGGTCGCGGTGTTGTGCCTTACCTGATGGCTGATGGGAACCAGCCTCGGCAGTGAGGAACCGCTGGTTGTGGCCGGTGGTGCATCTTTGCGGCCACTCGGACCGGGTGCTGGCGATATTTCTCGGGGAGAGGCCAGTGGGTCACCGGGGGCTGACCGTCGCTGTTGTGGTCAGGTACTGGTGCACCGATCCGACTGCTACCGAGCCTTCGCCGGCGGCGGCGGCGACGCGTTTGATCGATCCGTAGCGTACGTCGCCCGCGGCGAGCACACCAGGCAGGTTTGTCTCGAAGGGAAGAGGTGCCCGGGTCAGCGGCCAGGTTCCTGGGGGGAGGTCTCGGCCGGTGAGGATGAACCCATGATCGTCGAGGGCGAGAGCGTGGCGGATCCAGGTGGTGCGGGGCTGGGCACCGATCATGATGAAGACGGCGGGCGTCGGCACCCGCTGTTGTCGTTTGGTGTCGAGGTCTTCCAGGGTCAGCGCCTGCAGGCGGGTGTCGCCGTGGCCGTCGATGATCCGGGTGCGCAGCCTGACCACGACATTCGGGGTCGCCTTCAATTGGGTGATGAGGTACTCGGACATACTTGCGGCCAATGACCCGCTGCGGACCAGCAGGGTGACCTGCGCGGCGAACTTGGCCAGGTGCAGGGCGGCCTGGCCGGCGGAGTTGGCCCCGCCGACGACATACACGCTCTCTCCGGCCACGGCGGGGGCTTCGACTGCCGCTGCGCCGTAGAACACGCCTGCTCCGAGCAGTCGGTCGAGGGCGGGGATCTCCAGCCGGCGGTAGGTCACGCCAGCCGCAATGATCACGGCGCGGGCGGCGACGGAGCTGCCGCCGGAAAGGGTGAGCACCTTAACTTCGTCGCGAGCGCTGAGGCGGGTCGCTTCCTGGGTGAACACGAACTGGGCGTCGAAGAGGACGGCCTGTTCCCAGGCTTGGTGCGCCAGCGCGCCGCCGCTGATGCCGCGCGGGAACCCGAGGTAGTTGCGGATCAGCGAGCTTGTGCCGGCCTGCCCGCCGATGGCCAGTGACTCGATAACGATGGTGCGCAGCCCTTCGGAGGCGCCGTAGACGGCCGCTGCCAGGCCGGCTGGCCCGGCGCCGACGATCGCCAGGTCGTACTGGTCCGGCGACGGTTCCGCACGGATACCGTGAGCCTCGGCCAGTTCGGCGTTGCTCGGGTCTTGCAGCACCGAGCCGTCATGGAGGACGACGGCGGGCAGTCGCGACTGGTCAATGCCATGGTCGCGGACGAGCTGTTGTCCGGCTGCGGAGTCCACCGGGCAGAACTCGAACGGGACGCCGTTGCGGCCCAGCAGGTCCCGCAGTTGGTGGCTGCGGGGCGCCCACTGCTCGCCGACGATGCGGTAGACCAGGTGCCGGGGCCGGTGGGCAATGGTCCAGGCGGTCAGCGCCTGCTGCACCTGCGGGTAGAGCCATTCCTCTGGGGTGACCCATCCCTTGAGGATGAAGAAGTCGATGCGCCCGAGGGCGGTCGCCCGTTGAATGGCGGGCAACTCGCTGAACGGCACCCGGGTGTGGTAGCGGTCCATTGGCACCAGCAGCACGCGGCTGGATCGGGGGTGCAAAGCGCATGCCTGCTGCAGGAACTCAACCGCGTCCATCTCCCGCAGGCGCGCGTCGGCTGCGACGATAGCGACATCGTCGCCGTCTTGGGCCAGGCGTTGCAGTGCCTGCAGCCCCTCGGCGGCGGTGTCGGCGGTCACCACCCGGTAGTCGGCGCCGAAGCGGCGAACCAGCGCGGATTGGAGAACCTCACGAGCCTGCAAATCGCCATCGGCGACAAACAGGACCGGAGTGCGCGACGCCGCTATGTGGCCAGATCCGTCAGAGGTGCCCATCTCCTCTTCCTCCTTTCTTTGGCTCACATCCCGGCCCGACAGTCGCGGAAGCCGCGACCTCGTCGAGCCGCGTGCTGCCGTTCGTTGCGGCCCTCATCACAACGGCCCTCCCCGCGCCGGCTGTGATCTTGGGTTCGGGTGTCAGCCTCGTTGTCAAGTCTTCATCCCCTGTGGACCTGGGCAGAGGCCGATCCCCGTGCGTCAATGGATGTTCGTCCTGCGCGAAGGCAACATCGGCTCGGCATTCTGAGCTGCCGTCCGTACCTCCGGGGGTTCGGAGACCGGCTCGTGGCGGATGTCCATCCCCCGCAGCGCCGGGTTGAAGAACATGCCGATCGTCACCACGACGTAGATGGCGCCCATGCCGACGATGGTCGGGATCAGTCCAGCCTGCTGCACTGCGATGCCCGTAACCACCGCTCCGATCGGTATCGCCGCCTGTGCGATCGTGGTGAGCGCCCCGAAGACGCGGCCCAACAGGTGCGGCGGCGTGTTCTCCTGGGTAACCGTTGCGAAGATGGGGTTGACGGGCCCGAACGCCAGGCCGGCAGCGACCGCGGCGACGATCGCGACGGCGAGCGGGGGCGAGAGCGCGAGGGTTCCGTAGATAAGGGCAGCACCGACGAGGTAGCTGGTGAGGAACATCCGGCGCCGCGGCCACGTGCGGCCAACGGATCCGAACAGCAGCGACCCCGCAAACGCGCCGGCGCCGAACGAGCCGACCAGGGCACCGAAGCTCGCCGGGCTCCCGTAGATCTGTTTCCCATAGACGGGGGCGACCACAGTCAACAGCGGCTGGTCGAAGAAGTTGCCAACGGTCGCGACCAGGATCATCGACAACAGGAACGTCTTGGATCGTACGAACCTCAGCCCGTCCGCAAGCTCGGCGACGTAGCGACGTCTGCCACGCTCGGCCGGCTGCCGCTCACGGACATCCACCAGCTGGGGTACGCCGACAGCCACGAGCAGCGCCGAGATCACAAACGTGCCGGCGTCCACGAAGAGCACATTCACGGCGCCGATCCCGGCGATCAAGGCGCCGGCGAGGAACGGGCCAACCACCGAGCCCAACCGGATGATCGCACGGTCACGCGCGTTCGCGCGCTTGAACGGCAGGTCGGCCAGGCGCGCGAGGGCGGGGACGAGGGCGAGCCTGGCCGTATCTCCTTGCGAGTTGACGCTCGTGAGGATGAACACGAGCACCACGATCTGCCAGTATGCGAGCACTCCCGCGAGGTGCAGCGCGGGGATCAAGGCGACGGTCGCCCCGCTTACCAGGTCCGCGACGACGCTGCCCCGCCGGAAGCCCAACCGGTCGACGAGCGGGCCCCCGAGGATGGGCATGAGCAGCCCGAGAGCGAACGCGGCGCCCACCAGCCCCGTCTTCGCGGCGCTGCCGGTCGTCTGGAGGACGAACCATGGCCCCGCGACGATCGTCATCGCGTTGCCGGTTTGCGAGATGCCCGCGGCCGTGAACAGGGAGTACAGCGGGCGCCGGTCCCGGAGCGCCGTAGTCGCGTCTTTGCTCAATCCGTTTGTGCCTCCACCGTCATCCATCGCTACCTACCCAGACGACGAGATAGCCCATCGCCCCCCCGCCATCACATGCCGTTCAGGACGACAACCACCGTCGGGCCGGTCGCGAGACCGCAGCGGCTGAGCGCCAGAGGTCAGCGCGGCCGCGGTTAGCAATCCCTCGATGGTGCCCCGATCTCGTGTCGAACGGCAGCCGAGTGCGGGTCCTCGGCCACTCGTTTCGTCCGTTCCCCTCAACCAGCCGATTAAGGACACACCGCGGCGAAGATCTCTGGCAGGCGGTCGATGAAGTGAAGATGGCCCTCTCCAGGGTAAAAAGTGGCCTGGCACTCGGGAATGACCGAAGCCAGATAGCGTCCCATGGCCACCGGAGCGTTGGCGTCCTGCTCCCCGTGCGACAGGTGCACCGGCGTGCGGATGTCCTCGAGGCGAAACCCCCACGGCCGGGCATACAGGCCCATCTCCGCAGCGGGCCCGCGGCTCCCGCTGCGGAACGCCTCGGACAGGCCCTCCGCGAGGACCTTTCGCACCTCCGGCCGGTCTAGGTATTTCTTGTCCACCGCGGCCGCCACGCCACGTTCCAGGATGCGATCCGGGTGCCGGCGCACTGACACAGCCATCGCGGCAAAAAGGGCCCGCCGCAAGACGGCCTGACGGCCCACCAGCTGGAAAGTCAACCGGTTCCGCTGGCCCATGCCGGCGAGTGCGCCAGGGGAGTCGAGAGGGGCCAGGCAGCTCACGATCCCCGCATGCGTGAGCTGCTTCGAGAGCTTCCAGGCACAGGCAGCGGCGTACGGGCCGCCACCGGAGATCCCCAACACCGCGAAACGCTCCAGCCCGAGGGCCGCTGCTACCTCGAGAACGTCGTCGGGCCAGTCGGCCAAGGTGCGGCGCGGCTGATAGTCCGACAGGCCCATGCCCGGCCGGTCTAGGGCAATCAGCCGCACACCATTCGCCCTCGCCGCCTCATCAGCAAGACGTGCCTCGAGCCGCGACCCGGGCCAGCCGTGGAAGTAAAGGAGCGGCCAGCCGCCCGGATCCCCCCATTCCGCATAGCCCAGTTGGCGGCCGTCTCGAAGCCGGATCGTCCGGTCGGTAGTCTGCCCCACGGCCGAAGTGTATGGCGGTACCTAGGAGGATCCGAAGACCAGCATGGCCGGGCTGCCTGCAGATCGAGCCATGTCGGGCGGTCCTTCGGGACCTGACTGCCAACGGGCCGTAGCCTGCCTTTGGATCTCGGGCGATGGAGGTGGTCGCCGACGGCCGGCTTTCTGTCTAGTGGCGGCGGCGAGTCGCGGGAGATTGGTGAGCTGTGGCTCCAGCCTTCGGCCGTGGGCGGCCGCTGGCGCTCCTTCAAAAGGTTGTCTGGCGTATTGACCGCTGTTCCGGGGCGATTTAGTCTGCCGAAGACCAATGATCATGGGGCTGTGCCGCCGCGGATCACCTTGGGTCGCTTAGTTTCCGCCGGGGAGTCCGGCCGCAGCCGAATGATCTGCCGGGTGGGACAGGGGTTGCGATGGCGCTTGGGTTGCGCAGGGAGTTGCGGTTGCTCGCATCCTCACCTCAACCCCAGCCCGCGAACTCGCCAGCGATGATGTTCTTCGACTTGAGGGCATCGCTCGGCCGACGACGCTCAATGGGCCGGTGGAAAATGGGCTCAGATAGCGCCTTGACCCGTGCCTTCCATACGGCACCACCCGACAGGATCGCCACGACGGCGAGGATCCCTAGATGAGGTTCGCCCGGATCTTCCGCATTCAGGCGGGTGAGGGCCGGCTCGTCGCACTCGTCGTCGGGATGATGTTCGTTGCCAGCGCGGCGCTCACGATTGGCGAGAGCGGCGTCGACGCTCTGTTTTTCGACCGGGTCGGTGCCCAGGCGCTGCCGGTCATGTACCTGCTGCAGGGCGCCGCAGCGTTTCTGGCGATGCTCGTACTCACCGGTACTCTCGGGAGGCTCGGGCCGCGCCGCGCCTACCTGGGCGGCCCGCTCGTTCTGGCCGCGGCCGTTCTCGGAGGGCGCCTCCTCTTGGTCCTGGGCGCCGGATGGGTCTACCGGCTGCTGTGGATCCTCGTGACGCTGGCGTTCCTCGTGCAGGGCATCGCATTGTGGGGTACGGCGGGCGCGGTGGTCGACACCCGGCAGGCCAAGCGGCTGTTCCCCATCTTCGGCGCCGGCAGCATCCTGGGCGTCGTGATAGGCGGCCTGGTGACCCGGCCGCTCGCCGCGGGCATCGGCACGGACAACCTGCTGTTCGTGTGGGCGGGCGGGCTCGCGGCGGTGTTCGTCTTGTGCAGGATGATCCTGGTCCGGGCTCCCCGGGCCGGCCCTCGGCCCTCTCATCGCGCGGAGGCCTCGGCGGTGCGCGACCTGGCCAGGACGTTCGGCTCCGTCCGCCGGTCCCGCCTGCTGGTGTGGATGACGGTCGCCGCCGTTTTGTTCTCGGTCCTGTTCTTCACGCTGTACCTGCCCTACGCGCGGGCTGCTGCGGCGCATTTCCCCAATCCGGCCAAGCTGGCCGGGTTCTTCGGCCTGTTCGACGCTGCCGTCACCGGGGCGGCGTTCCTGGTCTCGATGTTTGCCACCAACAAGCTCTTTCTGCGGTTCGGGACGGCCGCCATGGTGATCGTCCTTCCCCTGCTCTACACCGGTGCCTTCGCGGTCATGCTGGCGGAGTCCGGCTTCGTCACGCTCGTTGCGCTCCGGTTCGCGGTCGGAACGTGGCTGGAAGGGGGTGCCTCGCCGGGGTGGGAAGCGATGATCAACATCGTCCCCGAGCGGAGGCGGGACCAGACCCGGGCATTCATGCACGGCGGGGCGACCCAGGTGGGGACGATGATCGCCGGCGTGCTGGCGCTGGTCGGGCAGAACGCACTGACGTTCCGCCAGTTCGCCATGATCGGGCTCGGTGCGGCCCTCCTCACGGTCGTCGCCGCCATCGGCATCCGCCGGCGGTACGCCGACGCGCTCGTCGACGCCCTGCGCGAAGGGCGGCCGGAGGTGTTCGAGGGTCCTTCGGCCCGGCAGTGTCCCATCGAGCTGCCACTCGGCGCGGACTCGGCGCGGGTCCTGGGACGGTCCCTGCGATCACCCGACGTCCGAGAGCGCCGGCTCGCATTCCAGCTCGTGGCCGACATCCCGGCGGAGTTCCGGCCGGCCGAGGTGGCCGACGGCGCCGCGGACGACGATCCCCTTGTTCGTCTGGCCGTGGTCTCCCTGCTCGACGCCTCCGCGAAGACCGGGAGGGAGAAGCTTCTTTCGATGGTCGACGACCCGGATCCGGCGGTCGCCGCCGCGGCGGCCGCCCGTGCCCTGGCCGTCCCCGACGGCGAGCGGCCGGAGTCCCGACTGCACGAGTTGCTTGCCCACGGGGACCACCGGGTCAGACGTGCCGCCGTGGAGCAGCTGGCCCTCGCCCCCCCGGCCAAGGCGGCCGAACTGGCCGCGGAGGCACTGCACGACCCCGATGCGGAGGTCCGGGCCGCCGCGCTGGAGCGCCTGGCCGCAACCGCGCCCGACCGCGTCTTCGACATCGCTGTCCGAGATCTTCGAGACCCCGATCCTGCGGTGCGGCTTGCGGCCGGGCGCGCGCTCGGCGGGGCTCGGGGACGGGGCGTGGACCAGGTGCTAGAGGCGCTCCGAAGCCCACAGACGGCAGACGGCGCGGTGGAGGCGGTCCGACGGTTGGAGCTTGACAATGACGGCGATCGCGTGCGCGCCTTCATCCTGTCGGCCACCGACCTCGCCAGGCGCGACCGGGAACTCGCCGCCTCGATTCCCTCTGACGACGAGACCACCCGGCTCCTCCACGACGCCGTCCTGGGCCGCGGACGAGCCGTCGCACGCTCCGCACTGTGGGCCGCAACGATGCTCGCAGGCCGGCGGGCCGAGATGGAGACGGCGATCGAGAACCTCGACGGTCCTCCTGATCAGGTGGCGACCGCCCTGGAGACCTTGGAGGCAGCCGGCGACCCGGGGCTGGTTCGCCCGCTTTTGGCTCTCTGGGAGCCGGCCGCCCCTTCGGCACACGGGGAGGACTGGCTGTCTCTGGCAGACAGCGACGACGACGAGTTCATCAAACGATGCGCGGACCTGGTGCGCGCCAGACGACAAGGAGATCACATGGCGGGCACAATCGCGGCGCTGTCCCCGATCGAGCGCGTCTTGTTCCTGCGCAATGTCTCGTTGTTCACCGGTCTGTCGCCGCAGGACCTCGAGCGCGTCGCGCTGCTCGCCGAGGAGCGTGGATTCGCCGACGGCGAGATGATCGCGTCCGAAGGCGAACTCGGGGACGAGCTGTATATCGTGATCGGCGGCACGATCCGCGTGGTCCAGGACCGCGGCAGCACCGAGCACGAGCTGGCCCGACGGGCGACGGGCGACGTGGTCGGGGAAATGTCGCTGATCACCCAGTCGCCCCGGATCGCATCGCTTGTGGCGGACGGCGCCGTGCGGGCGATCCGCCTCGGCCGTCGTGAGTTCGAGAGCATGCTCCGAGAGCGCCCCGGAATCGCCATGGCCGTCATGCGCGTGCTCGCGAACCGGCTCGCCGAGGACGCACGCCGACAGGATGAGACCGAGCAGTAAGTCTGACCGGAAGACTGCGGCGGCTCTGGGGCTAGAGGAATGCCGAGACGATTCGGCCCGAACTCATCTGGGACCCAAGGTCATGACCGCTGGCCGGACTCACCGGATCACCTCGAACATGGCCATCATCCCTGCGGCGTGATGTTCGAGGATGTCGCAGTGGCTCAAGTCGCACGTTCACCCTCTTCCCGGTGCCCGCCACGTTCGTGCGCATCGGTCCTTCCTTCCGCCCTCTCCCGCCGGACCCACCGAAGATGAAGACTTGACGACGAGGCTGACGCCTGAGCCCCGAGATTGCAGCCGACGTGGGGAGGCCGTTATGGCAGGGAATGCCACGGATGGCAGCGCGCAGCTCGACGAGGTCGCCCGGCGCGCCAACGTGCCGATCGAGTTCGTCCGCCGCCTCGCCGCCCTTGATGTGCTGAGCAACGACCTGTCCATCGCCGTCAAACGAGAGCTTGGCCGGGTGCGGCTGCTGTACGCCTGGTCGCAGGCCGGGTTTCCGCCCGAGACCATCATGCGTCTCGTCGGCCGGAAGGCCCTTTCAATCACGTTCCTCGACACCCCCGGCGTTCAGGCGCCCCGACGGCTCGACAGCCGCTACGAAGACGCCGCCGCCGAGCGCGGCGTCCCCGAGTCACTCGTGGAACGTCTCCACGAGTCGATCGGCTTCGAGCCGCCGGACCCGCACGACCGCGCCGGGGAGGACGACCTCGCGCTGCTCGACGTCATGGAGCTCTTCCGCAGTGTGGGTGTCCCGGAAGAAGCGGGCCTTCGGCTGTTCGCCGTCTACGCCGACGCAGTGCGCAGGATCGCGAAGGCCGAGGCCGAGCTCTACGAGGCGAACATCGAGGAGCACCTACGAGCGAGCGGCATGACCCAGCGAGAGATGATCGAGTTCGGCACCGTTTTCGGCAACCGCGTCTCCGCGGCGCTGGAGAAGGCACTCGTGATGGTGTACCGGCGACACCGGGTCCATGCGTGGACCGAGCACTCCGTGAACCATGTGGAGGCCGCGCTGGAGATCGAGGGAATCGAGGGCCACATCCCGCAGCCGCCGGCGATCTGCTTCGTGGATCTCACCGGGTACACAAGGCTGACCGAAGAACGCGGCGATCGATTCGCCGCCGATGCCCCGGCTCAGCTCGCATCCCTTGTGAAGCACATCTCTCGCCGCCGGGGCGGGAGCCCGATCCGGTGGCTGGGCGACGGAGGGATGTTCCACTTCCCAAACCCGGCCCGCTCGGTGGACGCCGGCCTGGATATGGTCGAGCAGGCTCCGGTGATAGGACTCCCGCCAGCCCACATCGGCATCCATGCGGGCCCGGTGATCTTCCAAGACGGCGACGTGTACGGGCGGACGGTCAACATGGCGTCGAGGCTCGCATCGGTCGCGCAAGCCGGCGAGGTGGTGGTCAGCGAAGAGGTCGCGCAGCGGGCAGACCGGTTCCGCTACGAGGACATCGGCCCAGTGACCCTCAAGGGGGTGACGGCCCCCATGCGGCTGTTCCGCGCTGCGCGGTGATCGGGCGAGAACGCACAGGACACCGTTTGTCCACACGGACAGCCAAGGGTTCTGGCTGCAGCTTGGCCACAGCGGCCGTGGGCTAGGGCCGGACCTGGTTGGCGAAGCGGGAGATGCATGTGGAGACTTCTGCCCTGTTGGCGGCCTGGGCGATGCACTTGTCGAACCGGGCGAACACGTCCGTGTTGCGGGCGGCCCAAGTGCCCACCCGCACGCTCAGGTCGATCGAGATGACCAGCGCGAGGGCGCAGCACACGACGCCAGCGATGGCCTGGCCGGTGTTCGTCGCTCCCCGGCTCCTGCCACGGGTGAGCGCGATGATCCCCAGGATCAGGCCCACCAGCCCGCCCACCAGGGCCAGCGGAAACAACACGAACGAGACCCCGGCGACCAAACTGGCAACCCCGATGACCAGGGCCGCGACGCCGAGCCCATTGCGGGGCCGCACGGGTGCCGCAGACGGTGGCAGCGGCGCCGACTGCGCGGGCTGAGAGAGGGCCATGACGAGTTCCTTTCCGGCCAGGCGAAACGGCCAG
>Ga0207664_10003864_pt1 | contig 10068 bp, 12 predicted proteins | sample LARL83metaG_FD_184349 | JGI IMG/M metagenome (GOLD analysis project Ga0207664, IMG submission 184349) | Corn, switchgrass and miscanthus rhizosphere microbial communities from Kellogg Biological Station, Michigan, USA - LAR L8-3 metaG... | ecosystem: Host-associated > Plants > Roots >...
CAGCCGAAGAAACGTTGCAGGATGGGCTGGTCCAGGTGCAACTGGTGGATCTTGTCGTGGACGACGGCCGGTCCGGGCGGCGGATCATGGTGCAGCAGGATCGAAATCGGGTCGAACGTGAGTGACGCCAACAGGTACGTGAGGAAGACCACGACCACGCACAGGATCACGTAATTGATCAGCCGGCGCAGCAGGAACGTGATCACGGATGCGGTGTCCCCCGAGGCGGTACGTGTGGTCGCCGAACACTAACCGTGAACAGTGCTCAGATCTCCCTACTAAGGGAGTCATCCACCCGGTGGGACGAGTTGACGGTTGACCTGACTACGGTTCGCGCACGGATTCCAGGGCGTCCCGCATCGGCACGAACTTGGCCGCGGCCTCGGCGACCTCACTGTCCGGATCGGAGTCGGCCACGATGCCGCACCCCGCGAACAGCCGCACCGTGTTGCCGCTGACCTGGGCACAGCGCAGCGCGATGCCGAACTCGCCGTCACCGGTGCTGTCGATCCAGCCGACCGGCCCGCTGTAGCGGCCGCGGTCCATGCCCTCCAGTTCCGCGATGCACGCCACGGCCGTCGCGCGCGGTGTGCCGCCGACCGCGGCCGTCGGGTGGTTCGCGCCGGTCAGTTCGAGCAGCGACACGTCGCCGGACAGCGTGCCGTGCACGTCCGTGGCCAGGTGCAGCACGTTTCGCAGGCACAGCACGCTCGGTTCCTCGGGGATGGTGAGCGACGTGCAGAACGGCCGGAGCGAGTCGGCCAGCGACTCGACGGCATACCGGTGCTCACCTCGGTTCTTGGACGAGTTCAGCAGCGACTGGGCCAGGGTGTCCGTGTCGACGCCGTCCCTGGGCCACACGGTGCCGGCCAGCACCCGCGCCGACACGGTGTCGCCGATGCGGCGCAGCAGCAGTTCCGGCGTGGCGCCGACCAGGCCGTCGACCGCGAACACCCAGCAGTTCGGGTACCGGCCGGCCAGGCCGTGCAGCAGATACCGCGGGTCGACCGGGCCGTCCTCCGGCGGGATCGTGGCCAGCAGGTCGTGCGCGAGCACCACCTTGCCCAGTTCACCCTCGCGCAGCCGGCTGACCGCCTTCGCCACCGCGGCCCGGTAGCCGGTGACGGAGAGTTGACCGGTGGCGTAACGGATCGCACTCGGCGTGCGGACCGGGCGGACCGGCTGCATCGCGCTCGCGGTGCGCGGCTGCCGACCCACGTTGATTTCGGTGACCCATGTCACATCGCCACGTCGGCCGACGATGACCTCCGGCACGACCAGGACCGAATCGCCCGGATCGTCCGCGAATGCCATGCTCACGAACGCCACGAGGCCACTGCCCGGGAGTCCGACCTCGTCGTAGACGTCGGCGTCGGCGGCCAGATCCCGCCACCACTTGGCCGCGTCGGCGAACCGGTCCGCGCCGGACGGCTCGAACCGTGCCGCCGCGCCCCAGGCGACCATGCCCTCGCCGTTCTGGACCCAGCTCAACGCGTCCGCGCCGCTGGGCAGCAGGCCCAACAGGTCGGTGTCGGTGTCGACCGGCCGGCTGCGCGCGGTCAACCGATCCGCCGGAACCGGCCTGTCAGCCCGTCCCGACCGTGGCCCGAAGTACGACGAGGAAACGGTGGTCACGTACCCGAGAGTACGAACGATCGTCTGAGGCCGCGCTGAGAGGTAGACCGCACCGCGGCTGTTGTGGGCACTTGCGCGGTCTGCCCCGAACGGGTGGGCGACGCGCCCTAGACTCGCCTGACATGGTTGCTGACGTGGCATTCGCGGGACCGGGCGGTTCCGGTGACGCCGCGCCCCCATCGGCGGATTCCGCTGGTCCGGCGCGGAAACCGCGTCGTGCCCGCAGGATCACCGCGCTCGTGCTGCTGGTGCTCGGGTGCGTGTTCAGCGGGCTGTGCCTGCTCGCGCTCGGCTCCAGTTGGTACGACGACCAGCAGATCGACGCGCACCAGGGCCAGGCGGTGGCCGATGTGTTGTCGGTCTCGTTCAACCGCACGGCAGTGCGGTTCGTCACGCCGAACGGGACGGTGACCATCCCCGCCAACGGCCTGCTGTACCCGATCGGGCTGACCGCGGGCGAACGCGTGCGGGTCGAGTACGACACGACGAACACCGAACTCGTCCGGGTGGCCGGCCGCGACGCCCGCCTCGCGCTGCTGCCGGTCGGCACGTCACTGCTGGGCTGCTGGGCGATCGTCGGTCCCGGGATCTGGCTGCTGCGGCGTAAACCTCGCATCAGCGCTTAGACGGTCGCCGCGGCCTCCCGCCACCAGCTCAGCACCTCGTCGGCCACGCCCGGCGCGGCCACCAGCAATCCGTTGCCCAGTGAAGGAACAGCACGAGCCGGCACCGGACCGCCGTGCCGGTCGGACACGAGCGCGCCCGACTCCAGCGCGAGCGCGATGCCGCCGGCCACGTCCCACTCGTGCACGCTGTGCAGCACCACGGCGGCCGCGTGCCCGAGCGCGACCTGGACCACGGCCAGCGCGGCCGACCCCAGGATCCGCACGCCCGCGTGCGCAGCGGCCGCGCGTGCGATGAACTCCGGCATGCCCGGCCACGGCGCGCCCGTGGTCAGCTCCGTGCAGACGATCGCACCGGCGACCGTGGTCCGCGCCGGGAGGGTCACCGGGGTGCCGTTGGCGCGGGCGCCGCGCCCTCTCGCGGCGGCGTAGATCTGGCCCCGGTACGGGTCGGCCACCACGCCGACGACCGGGCCGTCCTTGTCCACCAGCGCCAGGCTGTACGCGCACCACGGCACGCCGGCCACGTAGTTGGCCGTGCCGTCCACCGGATCGACCACCCAGCGGTACTCGGACTCGGCCACCCCGACGTCCGCGCCGAATTCCTCGCCGACCACGGGAATCCCCGGGAACTCGGCGGTCAGGACGCGGCGGGTGTGGCGCTCCAGCGTGCGATCGGTGTCGGTCACCCAGTCGAAGGGCGATTCCTTCGCCGTCGGCTTCGCCCCCCGGCCCGCCGTCGCGGTGATGACGTCGGTCGCGTCATTGGCCAGGCGACCGGCCACTTCGAGCGCGTGGGAGATGAGTCCGGGCGCGACGCGTCGATAGTGTCGCGAGGACGAGACTGTCATGCTGCCCCAGCCTGTACTGCCCGGATTGCCGTGACACGACCGAGAGATGACGTAACGACGATCACCAGGACACGTCTTGTCACCGAGGCTTTCTCCTGCCCTGTTCCGGCCGGTCGCTCGCTCGCCGCCGTACGCTCCGGTCATGTCGCGCGCCAGCCTGGACAAACAACCGCACGAGGTCGCCGCCATGTTCGACGGCGTCGCCGAGCACTACGACCGCACCAACTCGGTGACCAGCCTCGGCCTGGACCGGCACTGGCGCGCGGTGACCCGGCGCACACTCGAGTTGTCCCGTGGCGCGAAGGTGTTGGACCTCGCCGCCGGCACGGCGGTGTCCACGATCGGGCTCGCCGAGAGCGGGGCATGGTGTGTCGCGGCGGACTTCTCGCTCGGCATGCTCGAACGTGGCCGAGACCGGCCGGTGCCGAAAGTGGCGGCGGACGCGCTGCGGTTGCCGTTCCGGGACGGGGTTTTCGACGCGGTCACGGTGTCCTTCGGCCTGCGCAACATGAGCGACACGGTCGCCGCGCTGGCCGAGATGCGCCGCGTGGTCCGGCCCGGTGGGCGGTTGGTGGTGTGCGAGTTCTCCACGCCGGTGTTCCGGCCGTTCCGGTTCGTATACCTGAACTACCTCATGCGGGCGCTGCCGGCGATGGCGCGGCGCGTGTCGTCCAACCCGGAGGCGTACCGGTACCTGGCCGAGTCGATTCGCGCGTGGCCGGACCAACGCGCGCTCGCCGAGCTCGTGGCGAAGGCCGGCTGGGGCGACGTGGAGTGGCTGAACCTGACCGGGGGGATCGTCGCCCTGCACCGGGCGGTCAATCCCGCTGTCTAAACTCGGTGGTCGTCCCCCACCCGTGTACCGAGGAGTCGCCGTATGCCCAGTCGTCGCCGAGCGGACGAGGACGCCGAGGTCATCGTGGTCGGGGCCGGGCCGGCCGGTTCGACGGCCGCGACGTACCTGGCGCGGGCCGGGCTGGACGTGCTGCTGCTGGAGAAAAGCACGTTCCCGCGCGAGAAGGTGTGCGGCGACGGTCTCACGCCACGCGGTGTGAAACAGCTCATCGACCTGGGGATCGACACCCGCGAGGAGGCCGGCTGGCTGCACAACCGCGGCCTGCGGGTCATCACGGCGAACCACAACCTGGAACTGGACTGGCCGGACCTGGCGAACTTCCCGCCCTACGGCGTGGTCCGGACGCGGCAGGACTTCGACGAGATGCTGGCGCGCAACGCGCAGCGGTCCGGCGCCCGGCTGCTGGAGCAGACGACCGTGCAGGGGGCCGTCGTCGACGAGCGGACCGGCCGGGTCGTGGGCGTGCGGGCGACGGCCGGTCCGGACAAGGTGCCGGTCACGTACCGGGCGCCACTGGTGCTGGCGTGCGACGGCGTGTCGGCGCGGCTGGCCCTGTCGGTCGGCATCGAGAAGCGCGACGACCGGCCGCTGGGCGTCGCGGTGCGCCGGTACTACACGAGCCCGCGCACCAAGGACGACTACCTGGAGTCGCATCTGGAGCTGTGGGACCGGACCGACCCGGCGAACCCGCAGCAGTTGCCCGGGTACGGGTGGATCTTCGGCATGGGGGACGGCACGGCCAACGTCGGGCTGGGGATCCTGTCGACGTCGGGTGCGTTCAAGTCCACGGACTACCGCGGGCTGATGCGTGTCTGGCTGGCCAGCCTGCCGGAGGAGTGGGGGCTGGTCGAGGAGAACGGGATCGGCCGGATCGCCGGCGCCGCGCTGCCGATGGGTTTCAATCGCGTGCCGCACTACCGGGACGGGTTGCTGCTGGTCGGGGACGCGGGCGGCATGGTCAACCCGTTCAATGGCGAAGGCATCGGCTTCGCCATGGAGACGGCGAAGATCGCGGCCGAGTGTGTCGTCCAGGCGTTGGCGCGGCCGGAAGGTGCGTCGCGGGAACGGGCGTTGAGCGGGTATCCGGTGCGGTTGCGGCAGTCGTTGGGGAGCTACTACCGGCTGGGGACGGTGTTCAGCCGGTTGATCGGCAACCCGAAGGTCATGCGGGCGGCGACCCGGCACGGGATGCCACGCATCCTGTTGATGCGGCAGGTGTTGAAGCTGATGGCCGGGTTGTACGACGTGAAGGACGGCGACTTCACCGACCGCGTGATCACGACGCTGACCCGGCTGACGCCGAGCGCCTGAGATTGTCCGGCGGGGCGGCTATCGTGTGAACGCGACCGCGACGTATGCCTTTGACGAGCAGCCCAGCAGTGGCCATCCGCTGCCCGGGCGCGTCGCCGCACGACATCCGGGCCGCCCTGCTGCCCGACGATCGTGTCCAGTTCGACGATGCCTACGAGCGGGCGCTGGCCGACGCGCGGGTCAGCCTGGACCTGACCGAGTTGTTCCGCACATTGGAGCGGTGGCGTCATACCGCGCTGCTGCAGAGCGATCCTCGGGAGTTCCGTCGCGTCGTACGCCGGGCCGCCGAGTTACTGACCGGCGAGCCGATTCCGGCCGACGAGCCACTGGCGGTCACGCGCGCCAAGGCCGGCATGTAGGTGTACCGGGTCGAAACCGACGAGTGGGTGCAGCGACAGGTTGATCAACTTCCGGCGGCGGCGCTGTCGTCGTACGCGGAAATGCGGTGCCCGCTCGAGGTCAAGTCGTGGAGTGGCGAGCCCGCCCATGCCGGCAATCCCGATGGCGCCGTGCGCACCGCCAGGTTCGGTCACGGACTCGGCCTGGTCACGTATCTGATCCTGGACGATCAGCGGCGCGTCGACGTACTCCAAGTCCTGTGGCTCGGTTGAACCACAACCTGACCGCCCGCCGCCACATCCTGTCCGCGCTGCTAGGGGTCCCCTCGAAGGGGGAACCCCTAAGATCAACTCTAGTCGATCTTGCGATCCTGGTCGACTGATTTTGGCCCGGGCTGTGGACAACCGGGGCGCCTGGCTCGGCCTACGTCGGACGGTCGGGGCTGGGCTGCGTGTTCTCTCTCACAGGGATTGAACCGCTGCCGGACTGGCGCGGTTGTGTGAGCCACGTCCTAGACTGTGCACGCGTCTTGTGAACAAGTTCACAACGCTGTGCGCCATCGCTTGTGAAGATTTTCACAAGCGGCCAGCGGTAACGGATCGCTGGTCACTGCCTGGGTTAGGCATGCCTAAGCCCGGTCGGTGTGACGCACACCCGTATCGTGCGGGCGGCGGTGATCGCGCGATCGCCGCTGGTAGTGAGTTGGTGAGGGAAAGGACGGCGCAGGGGTGCTCCAGGCTTACCTCCCCCTCGTGTTGTTGTTCGCGTTGGCCGGGGCCTTCGCGGTGTTCTCCGTAACGGTCGCCCCGCTGACCGGCCCCCGTCGCTACAACAAGGCGAAGCTGGACGCGTACGAGTGCGGCATCGAACCGTCACCCCAACCCGTCGTCGGCGGGGGACGGATGCCGGTCGCCTACTACGTGACCGCGATGCTGTTCATCCTGTTCGACATCGAAATGGTCTTCCTCTACCCGTTCGCCGTCAGCAGTGACGCGTTGGGGATGTTCGGGCTGGTGGAGATCGTCCTGTTCATCGTCACGCTCGGCTTCGCCTACGCCTACGTCTGGCGCCGCGGCGGACTGGACTGGAACTAGGGGGCGCCCGCATGGGTCTCGAGGAGAAACTCCCGAACGGCATTCTGCTTGCCAGCGTGGAGAAACTGGTCAACTGGACCCGCAAGTCCTCGCTCTGGCCGGCCACGTTCGGCCTCGCCTGCTGCGCCATCGAGATGATGACCACCGGTGGCCCGCGGTACGACCTCGCGCGCTTCGGCATGGAGGTGTTCCGCGCATCGCCGCGGCAGGCCGACCTGATGATCGTGGCCGGCCGGGTCAGCCAGAAGATGGCCCCGGTACTGCGCCAGATCTACGACCAGATGCCCGAACCGCGCTGGGTGCTGGCGATGGGCGTCTGCGCCTCCTCCGGCGGCATGTTCAACAACTACGCCGTCGTCCAGGGTGTGGACCACGTGGTGCCGGTGGACATGTACCTACCGGGCTGCCCGCCGCGGCCCGAGATGCTGATGGACGCGATCCTCAAGCTGCACGCCAAGATCATGGACGAGCCGCTGGGCCCGGTCCGCGCGGCCGAGCGCCTGGCCAGCGGTGAGCGCACGCCGATGATCCCGAGCTCGGTCAAGTTCGCGAAGAAGAAGTGAGTCCGTTGCCAGAGAACGAGACCAACCCGGGCGCCGAGCTCGAACCCACGCCGCAGCCGGGCGCCCCGGTCGCGGGCCGCGAGCGGCGTGGCATGTTCGGTGTGCACGACGCCGGTGACACCACCGGCTTCGGCGGCCTGCGCCTGCCGGCCTACCTGCCGCCGCGCGCGGAACGGCCCTACGGCGGCTGGTTCGACGAGTTCGTCGACGAACTGCTCGCCGCCATGGCCGAGCGTGGCATCCCGACCAGCGCGATCCGCCAGGTCACGATCGACCGCGGCGAGATCACGCTCTACGTCGACCGCGACCACCTCGTCGCGCTCTGCCAGGCGCTGCGCGACGACGCCGCCCTCCGGTTCGAGCTGTGCAGCTCGGTGTCCGGTGTGGACTACGGCGCGGACGTCCCGGACCGGCTGCACTCCGTCTACCACCTCACGTCGATGACCTACCGCCGCCGCATTCGGCTCGAGGTCGCGGTCGACGTCGACGACGCGCACGTGCCCTCCGTCGTGTCCGTCTACCCGACGGCCGACTGGCACGAGCGCGAGACGTGGGACATGTTCGGCATCGTCTACGACGGACACCCCGCGCTGACCCGCATCCTCATGCCGGACGACTGGGACGGCCACCCGCAACGCAAGGACTACCCGCTCGGCGGGATTCCGGTGGAGTACAAGGGCGCCGAGATCCCGCCGCCCGACCAGCGGAGGGCGTACTCATGAGCATCGACGACATCCAGCACGCCGATTCGCGTGACACCACCGAGGGCCGCGTCTACACGGTCACCGGCGGCGACTGGGACGAGGTCCTCGAGGAGGCGGCCCGCGACGAGCGGATCGTCATGAACCTCGGCCCGCAGCACCCGTCCACGCACGGCGTGCTGCGGCTGGTCCTGGAGCTCGAGGGCGAGAGCGTCACGCAGGCCCGCTCGGTGATCGGCTACCTGCACACCGGCATCGAGAAGAACTGCGAGTACCGCACCTGGACCCAGGGCGTCACGTTCGTGACCCGCATGGACTACCTGGCGCCGCTGTTCAACGAGACCGCCTACTGCCTGGCCACCGAGAAGCTGCTCGGCATCGAGGTGCCACGGCGCGCGCAGGTCATCCGCGTGCTGCTGATGGAGCTCAACCGGATCGGTTCGCACCTGGTCGCGATCGCCACCGGCGGCATGGAACTGGGCGCGCTCACCGGTATGACCAACGGTTTCCGGGAGCGCGAGGAGGTCCTGCACCTCCTGGAGTGGCTGACCGGCCTGCGGATGAACCACGCGTTCATCCGGCCGGGCGGTGTCGCGCAGGACCTGCCGGACGACTACCACGAGAAGATCACGTCGTTCCTCAAGATCATGGACTCCCGGTTGCCCGGCTACGACAAGCTGCTGACCGGGCAGCCGATCTGGCGCAACCGGATGGCCGGGGTCGGCGTGCTGCCGGTCGACGCGTGCCTCGCGCTGGGCATCACCGGCCCGATCCTGCGGTCCGCCGGCCTGGCCTGGGACCTGCGGAAGGTCGATCCGTACCTGGGTTACGAGGAGTACAGCTTCGAGGTCCCGACGAGTACCGACGCGGACTGCTTCGCGCGCTACGTGCTGCGGCTGGAGGAGATCCACCAGTCGCTGAAGATCGTCAAGCAGGCACTGAAGAAGCTCGAGCCGGGGCCGGTGATGGTCGAGGACGCGAAGATCGCGTGGCCGGCGCAGCTGACCATCGGCGCGGACGGCATGGGCAACTCTCTCAACCACGTCAAGAAGATCATGGGTCAGTCGATGGAGTCGCTGATCCACCACTTCAAGCTGGTGACCGAGGGCTTCGCGGTGCCGGCCGGCCAGGTGTACGTGCCGATCGAGTCGCCGCGCGGTGAGCTCGGCTACCACATGGTGTCCGACGGTGGCACGCGGCCGCTGCGGGTGCACGTGCGGGAACCCAGTTTCGTGAATCTCCAGTCGATGCCGGCGATGTGCGAGGGCGGCATGGTGGCCGACGTGATCGCGTCGGTCGCGTCGATCGACCCGGTGATGGGTGGGTGTGACAGGTGAGTACAGACGTCTTCGGACCCGAGGTCGTGGCCGAGGCGCAGGAGATCGTCGCGCGGTACCCGAGGTCGCGGTCGGCGCTGCTGCCGATGCTGCACCTCGTGCAGTCCAAGCAGGGTCACGTGAGCACGGACGGCATCGCGTTCTGCGCGCACCAGCTCGGGCTCACCACGGCCGAGGTGGACGCCGTCGTGACGTTCTACACGATGTACAAGCGCCGGCCCTGCGGCGAGCACCTGGTCAGCGTCTGCACGAACACGCTGTGCGCGATGATGGGCGGCGACGCGATCTACGCGAACCTGCGCGCGCACCTCGGGGCTGACAGCGCCAACGGGCACGGCGAGGAGACGTTCGGCGAACCTGGTGAAACCGGCTCGGTCACGCTGGAACACGCCGAGTGCCTCGCCGCGTGCGACCTGGCGCCGGTGATCCAGGTGAACTACGAGTACTTCGACAACCAGACCACCGAGACCGCGACCGAGCTGGTCGACGCGCTGCGGCGGGGCGAGAAGCCCGACCCGAGCCGGGGCGCGCCGCTGACCGACTTCCGTGACGTGTCGCGCCAGCTGGCCGGCTTCTTCGACCGGCTCGATTCCGATGTGGACGGACCGTCGACCGCGGCGGAAACGGTGCGCGGCGCGGCATTGGCCGCCGATCGCGGCTGGGTGGCGCCGGCGATGCCGGACGCGCCGCTGCCGGCGCTGGACACGAAATGAGCGAGGGTGGCATGACGGAACAGACAGCACCCGATCCGTTGACGC
>Ga0207664_10003865_pt1 | contig 10062 bp, 7 predicted proteins | sample LARL83metaG_FD_184349 | JGI IMG/M metagenome (GOLD analysis project Ga0207664, IMG submission 184349) | Corn, switchgrass and miscanthus rhizosphere microbial communities from Kellogg Biological Station, Michigan, USA - LAR L8-3 metaG... | ecosystem: Host-associated > Plants > Roots >...
GCTGGTGCCGGGGCGCCTACGTCTGACGCTCATCGCCCCGGGCGTGGCGACTCTAATCCGCGGGAGTCCGTACTCGTCGGCTCCTCGTCCGTAGCGCTCGAACGACAGGGCCGCGCCGGCCGGAATGACGCAACTCTCAGACACCGACGCGTCGGCGTACCCGAACCCGTTGTAACCGTGACCAGCACGGTCAACGAAATAGTGATCGTAACGGACAGGAGAGTCGTGGGCCCTCACCCGGTTTGACCCGCTTGTGGTACCAGAGCGGCTCGCGCCCGAGCTCCTTTGGCAGCTTCCATCGCGACCCGGCCTCGATACGGACTCTGTCATAGTGAGCAGCCGAAGATGCCGCTCTCAGATACGCCTGCCAGGCGCCTGCAGCCTCGGCGCGGCTAAAAGTATTGGTGATCGCGGCGACTCCGCGGGCGATTTGGGCCGGATCCTGACTTGTCAGCAGATCCACCCGGTCGCGGTCGGCTTCCGGCTTGGCTTCCTGCTCTGCCTGGTTCACTTTCGCCTGCCGGTCGCCGGCGCATTCCACGCACAGCAAGTCCCCACGGCCAGTCCCGTGAAGGCCACACAATGGCGCGCCGCAGTCGAAGCATCTGCCGATTGACTGACGGCCGCACCGGCAATGCTCGACCTCTCCGGGAACCGCGATCTGGAAGCTATGTCCACAGATGCCCGGGACCGACTGCGGTGTTATGCCGGGATTGCCGGCCTGGCCGGGCTGAAGCACCCCTGCAACCACATGCTCCTGGCACTCATACCAGCCAGGTGTGATCGCCTTGGTGTTTGTTCCACCACATTTCGGGCATCTCGCAGCCACGCATCGATCCTAATCGGCACACGATGTCCGCGCCACCGGGATCGCACGGGTGTCCAGTAGCCGAGACGCGACACGCCCATCGACGACGCAGCGCCGACCAACTGCGCGGCCCGACCCTCGCTTCAATTCTCCGCTGCGTCGGCCAAGAAGCAGATCGCGGCGACGCTGATCGGAGACTGCCGTCCTCCGTGTGGCGCCTCAGCCAAAGAGGCGTTAGAAGCAGCAGTGAACACCAAGCATTTTTTCGGATCCCGGACGGCCGGTTTCGGACAACAGGGGTCGCCGCGAGCTTGCAAGCCCGTCTCGCAGCTCCTTAACGCCTTGCATCTCGCCCAGCGGCCGGTTGGTCGGCGCCGGCGACGACAGCGGCGACGGACGCCGCTAACACGGCTCGAAACGAAGCTGCACCCGGGCTGCAACTTGAGTGACCGTGGTGGCCGCCCGCGGCACTTCGTGGGCCTTCGTGGGTACGTGGCAGATCACCGAATGACCTGCATTCCTGCCAGTTTTGCGCGACTCGCAGCGAATCCGATACCCCGGGAAAACCCAGGAGGCCTTCGTTACGAGTGATGGGGCCCCGCCATCGCAAGAACAAAGGCGCGACTGAGAGCGAAGGGCCAGGCCGCAGAGTTGTGAGGGGGTTCCCGCGCGGCCGCCTGACGCCTCAATCAGCCACGTGGCTGGATTACGCCTCAAGCGGCCACGACGCTCGCGTGGCTCCTCTTCGATCGCAGGGGAAGCGTCGCGCACGACAGGAACGAGCGCGTCGACCAGGATCTCTCGGGGTGACTTGATCTTCGTGTGGGCCAGCGTGCGGGAATGTCACTGGAGGAGTTGAGTCGCCGCAGCGTGATGGCTGCCGCCGCACGCAGTCAGCAGGGCGACGCCGAGGAGGGGGACTACTGAGAGGCGCACCCTGGACTGCGGTTCGCGCACGGCCTGATCGAAGCGGAACGAAGTTTGCTTGCCGTGTGCGGCCGGGCCCCAGCCTCGTTTCTCGTTAGGGCTGTCACGTGTGTCACCCATAGCCCGGCCTGCCTGGGCTGGAGGCCGACCGGATCAGCGTGTAGGGTCGATGCATGTTGCGAGCGGCTGGCGTTGTCGTCCTCGCGATGCTCGCCGGGGTGGCGCCCGCGAACGCCGAGTCGCCGAGCGTCACGATCTCCGCGAGTGCGACCGCGGGCGCGGCGCCGCTCACCGTGACGTTCGAGGCGCGCGGCGACGCCGCCTCATACGGCTGGCAGCTCGGCAACGGCCAGACGGCGGAGGGTCCCACCGCCAGCGCGACCTATGGCCCCGGGCTGTGGACGGTAACGGTGACCGCGACCGCCGCGGACGGCGCGACGACGCAGGCGAGCGTCACGGTGCGTTCCGTGGCGGTGACGCTGCTGCGACCGCCCGAGAGCCGCTTCGGGAGGCCCGTCGCCTTTCAGGGACGAGTCGTGCCGGCGCTCGCCGGCGAGCCGGTGGCGCTTTACGTCGGCGGACGCGCGGTGGCCGGGGCGCATGCCGGCGCCGACGGCACCTTCGAATTGCGTCTCCCGCGCGTTCGCACTCCCGGCCCGTACGAGGCGCGAACGCCGGTCGCGGCTTCGGCGCCGGTCGCGCTTAGGCTGCACCCCGTGCTGCGGGCAACGTTCGTCGGTGCGCGCGCCGTCGGCGGGCGTCTGGCGCTCACTGCGCGGGTGTCGCCCGCGGCGGCGGGCACGATCTCGATCCGCCTTTACCGCGACGGTACGCTCGTGCGCAAGGCGCGTGCCGGTGCCGCGGCCAGGCTGGGCGTGGCCACCGACCGCATCGCCGGCTACCGTGCGATCGTTCGCGTCGAGCCCGCAAACGGATGGCTAGGCGCGGCGCGCGTCGCGCGCGCCGACGTCCTCTGTGTGCGTGACCCACCAGGCGACGTGCGCGGCGACGGCCTCGTGTTCGAGTACTACCCCGGCGTCGGCTACCAGTTCCAGCCGTTGCTCAGCTTGTCGGCGCTCGACGATCAAGTCTCGCAGTTGCGGTGCCGTGCAGCGCGTCGGCTCGCGTCCGCGCTGCTCGCCCGCGCCGTCCGCGTCGGCGACGCGGTCTACTGGGAGTATGACTTCCCCTACGGTGGCGGGCCGGTGCCCTGGAGGTCAGGGTTCGCGCAGGCCGTGGCCGCACAGGCGCTCGCGCGCGCCGGTGCCTTTCTCCGCGACCCAGTGCTCTCCGCCGTGGCGGCTGCCTCCTTCCGAGGGCTCCGCCAGACGCTGCTGATGGGGATAGCGGGCGGGTATTGGGTCCGCGAGTACGGGTTCACCGACCAGGTGATCCTCAACGCTCAGCTTCAGTCGATCATCTCGATCGAGTCCTACGCCGCCGTCGCCAAGAGTGCCGCTGCGCGCGACCTCGCGCGGAAACTGGCCGTGGCGGCCCGGAGGCTGCTGCCGCGCTTCGACCTTGGCTGCTGGGCCCGCTATCAGCTAGGAGGACCCGCGGCAAGCCTCCACTACCAGATCTACCACGTCGAACTGCTCCGCCAGCTCGCCGCGACCCACTCCGACCCGATCTGGCGACGCACCTACCTCCGCTGGCGGCGATGCCTTCCGCCAACGCGCCATCGCTAGCCGTCGCTGCGATTGCGGCGAAGGCGTGACTGCCGCGCCCACGCCACATCGGGAGAACGGCCAGTGGAGCGACCTTCCAGGTCTGCCGGAGCCTGAGCGGTCCCGTCGACCGCGAGGCGAGCTCGTTCGCATCGGTGATAGGAGCGCCGCGCTCTATGCCACGCGCAGACAGCAGCCCTCGCGGCCTCAGTTAACGAACTCTCGTCTGGGCGAGCGTCATCTTGCCCTTGGGTTGGTGCAACAACCGTTTGGCGTCTCCTCAGCTTGAGCGGCGTCTCGTGTCCTTCACCGAGAGTGTGCTTCGCGGGACGACTCCCGACACCGCGCACACCCCGCCGACCGCGATGGCCGCGCCGCTTCGAGGCAGAAGGAGCAGCAGCGGCGGCAACACACCCGGACCCGGAGACTGGCCCTTCCGGACAAAGGCTGCCGCGCATGCGCCTCTCGCCTACGTACTTGCGCAACACCGAGGCCACGGCGCTGTGACAGCGTGCCGCTTCTCGCCGATCTCGAGACGCACCATTCGACGAAGGTCGGTGAGCGGCCGAGGCATCCGTGCCCAACTAACCTCGACCGACGTCGGTGGTCCTCGGCGCGCCCCCAAGGCTGCAAGCGGCCTGACCGCGATCACCAGCGGCTTCGTCTCCCGGACACAGCCCGCCGGCGAGCCACCGGAGGACCCGGTCTGCACAAGCTCGATCAGCTTGCCAGCGAGCTGCAAGCCGTCAAGACGGAACTCCAGCATCTACGACCCCCGCCTGGTGTGGCTTTCCGCGACCCCGGAGATCCCGGGGCTGGGGGACGAGCCGCCAGCGACGAACACGCGACAGAACATGACTGAACGAGTGCAACCGCCGCCGGACGGTCGGCCTGAAGAGCTCTCCACAGAGCAGGCCGACGCCGCGATCCGCAGCAAGCGGTACGTCGTCTTGCTCGTGGTGGTCGCGGTCATCGGGGTAATCGTGTCCCTGGCGGCCTGGTCCTTCCTCGAGGGAATCCACCAGCTCCAGCAAGATGAGGCAATCGCAAGCCATATCGAGCACGGGGCGGCCATGCCGACCTGGAAGTGCACCATGCACCTGTATCCGATCGACGGGTCCGCCCCGAAAGTCGATCCCGACGCGACCTCATGGGCATATCGCGACGCCAAATGGGCCCGGGTGATCGTCGGCGTCGATCCCGATCCGGCCAACGCTGGCGCGATCCGGCAGTGGTGCGTGGACTACTGGGAGGCGACCCATCCGTACTCGATGGGAGGCGCATACGTCAACTTCATAATGGACGAGGGGCAGGAGCGCGTGCAGGCCACCTACCGCGGCAACTACGCGAGGCTCGCTCAGATCAAAGCCACGTACGACCCGGAGAACTTCTTCCGCGTCAACCAGAACATCCGACCCGCATGACGGGATGCCGGCGGCGGGTCGCGGTGAGCGAGGAGCGGCCGGTCGCGATGACCAGCAACCCGTGCTTCCAGGCACGGTAGGCCCGTTAGACAGCGACAGATTATCGCTGGCCAGCGGTCGTTGAACGTCCGCCAGCCGCATAGGCTGCCCGGCCGAGACGAACAACCTCACGTTCACGCGTTCACCATTCGGGGCTGGAAGTCGGGTAGACGCTGGTGTTCGTCGCGACGCCTGAAGCGAGACATCTCCGCAGCCCCGGGGTTCGCACAGCACTCGCCAGCCTATGGGTCGTATTGCGGGTTGAGTGAGCCGAACTCGTTTAGCGGGATGGTTGCCGCGGAGGCGAGCGGGAAGGTGAACCAGTAGTCGAGCGCGGACGTGTTGCCCTTCCAGTCCCAGGCGTAGACGGTGAGCCTGTAGCGGCCGCGGGTCATGCTGCCGAACGGCAGGGGGGAGGTGAGTCCGCCTGCGAGGTTGTAGATCCAATTTGGGATGCAGATCAGGTTTCGGAAGAAGCAGTCGAACCCTGGGTTGGAGGCTCCGGGTGCGTAGATGATGGGGGCGTCGCCCGGCGGGTAGTTCTGGGAGCCGCGCATGGCCCATTCGAGCCCGGTAATTGCGTGGCCTTTGGAGTTGTAGAGCCGCCAGGCCAGCGACGAGGGCGCCAGGACGGGGGTCAGGTAGCTGAGCTTGTGGATGAAGCTCTGCGGGTCGAAGGCGCGGACGATCATGCGGCCGTCGGCGTATATGCGCGGCGCGCCGATGACCGGTGGTTCTGTGTCGGTGTAGGGAACGAGACCGCCCCTGGGTCGCAGGGGGTTGAGAGTCTTTGCGGTGCTTCCCTGGGAGAAGGCAATGTGCCCGAAGCCGCTCTCGACCTGACCCAGCACGGTCTTGTATGCAGTCACCCACTGGCCAGGGTGGACCCGCGGCACCACGTGCCAATAGATGTATGGGCCGACCCTGATGTTGTAGTCGCCGTAGCTTCCGGTGGGGGCTGGGTAGGCCCGGCCGGAGTAGATCGGGTAGACGGCCTGTAGATCGTTGGCCTGAATATCGACCGCCACGTGGAGATTGGCGGGGCGAACTTCGTTGATTCCGGCGCGGACGACGTGCTGCTCGTGGAAGGGCTTCAGCGGCCATCCGGGTACTAGCCCTGGCGGTGTGCAGCCCACGGCGCACGGCGAACCATCAGCCCAATACGGCGGGAGCGCGTCGGCTGGGGTGGTTGGTCGCTGCAGGGGCGAGAGATCGAACTGCCAGACGTTGAGGCGAATACCCTGCCGATTGGCGAGCGCGGTGTAGCTCGCACGCGTGTTGATGCGCAACTTCGGGATGCGTGCATCAGCAGTGATGATCGGCTCATCGAGCGTATACGCAGATGTCAGGGCTGTTCTGGGATTCCGTTTGACGATGAAGTTGCTGTGTTTGACGGTGGCGAACGCCAGCATCTCTCGGCTGATCACCACGGCCTTGCGCGCATGCGAGCCCGACCGGACCCTGACCTCGCCCGACTTGAGGTCGACCACGAGGAGGCGCTTCGCCGGGGAGGCCGCCGTGCCGCCGATCCGCAGCGAGCGGCAGCTGAGCGTGACTGTCGCGTGCGGGATCCGGTAGCGGTTGCCGCCGTAGCTGATGGCGAAGACGGCCGGCCGGCGTACGAAGATCCGGTCGCCCACCTTCAGGGATAGCTTCGGCTGGTTGTGCAGGCGGTTGCCGGCCCGGACGACGATCACATGGGCGGGAATCTTCTTGACGGGTACGTGGACGACGCAGGGCGCTATCACGCGCCGATCCCCCTGGTCGCCCGCTGTGCATCAACCGCGCCTGCTGCGCGCAACGCGATATGAACTCCGGTGTGCACCGGTGGCTCCCCCAACGTCTGTGATTCGCCCTCTGCTCGGCCCACGAGCTTGCTCCCTTATTCCAACGCTCGGCGAGACGAGGCGCTTCTAAGCTGTCACTCGAAGAGGTCGGGTGATAGAGCTGTAGTTGCCCGCCAGGTCGGTGGCGTCGACGGTGACGGTGTAGCGTCCGGCGTGGGTGAGCACCGGGACCGCGAAGGCGTGGTCTCCGTAGGTGAAGTTGGCGCTCGTTTGGAGCAGGGTCCGGCCGCTGCGCCTGAGCGTGACCCCGACACGTGAGATCTTCGATACATGGAACCGGAGCGTTGCCTGCCTGTCGGCTCGCAGCCGCCTGGTGAGCACCTCGAGCACGGGCGGCGTCTTCAGGTAGCGCTTGAAGTTCGACGCAGTCACACAGTAGACCGGGGCCTTGGTGATCTTGCATAGCTGCTGCAGAAATCCGGTCACCAGTACGTGATAGTCGAGGCTGTCCTCCTCCCCCGGCTGATACAGCGACCACGCGCCGGTATCGAACCTCGGTACCTCGGACTGAGCCTCCGCATCCCCAGCTGCGAATAACCGGGCCGCCTTCGGATCGCCGCTCGCCTGCGCGTAATCCGACAAGCCGATCAAGCTCTGCAGAAAGCCGTTCAGCACGTTTTGGCTCTGCGCCGGAGCAAACGAGTACTCGACAAACCGCATCCCTAGCTCGGTCCTGATGCCAACACCACTCGGCGGAGCGACAGCGAATACAGGCAGCGCCCTGCGCGCGATGTCGAGGTACGACGGGTCCCCCAAGCTCTTGTACGCGTCGGCAAGCGTCTGCAGCGCTGTCCCCTGGGACATCGCGCTCGTCCACGGCGGAACGCCCCCGTCGAACCTGAAGTAGTACTCCCACACCAACCCACCAGCGCGGTTTGCCGCCAGCGGCGTGAGCTCGGTGACCACCCGTCGGCACGTTGCGATGTATTTGGCACCGGCCGCACAGAACCACTGAGCCTTCCCGAAACTGCCCAAGACCTGCAGTTCGATTCCCTGGCCGGGGTAGTACTCCCAGACGATGTCCGAGCCCACAAACTCGACGCGCTGACCGTAACTGAGAAGCGGCCCGGACCTCCACCACTGACGATTGCGGTCCAATGTCAGAAACAGAGCCGGCAGGCGCGACACAGTCAGCATTCGCGCCGCCGCGATGTTGTGAAGGTTCTCGATCACCGCTTCTAGCTCTGCAGCGCGCGTCCCTCGAAGCCGCCTGGCTGTCACAACCGCCGAGTTGAAGCTCGCTGCGTAGCCACGGTAGGACGTCTGGGTGATCAGCCCCCGGCGATAGAGGCGAAGCAGCTCGCTTCTCACGGTGCGCTCCGCGCCTGCTCGCGCAACCGACCTTCTCGTGACCGGTGCGCCCGCTCCCGCCCGCGGGGTGAGCGCACGCCCCTGCAGCGCCCGGTCATATCGCACCGACGCGTGACCCTGACGATCAAGCACAACAACACGTGCCGAATGAGCGCCCGCCGCGCCCACCCCAAGAGACCACAGAGTGGCACTCAGGATGGCGAGACCAAACGGCACCCGCATCCGAGTCACGAACATCGCCGCAACTGTAGTCGCTGGCCTACCAGGCCCACCACTCCGCGGCTACCAAGGACCAGTAGTAGCGAGCGGGGTCGCTGCGAGTACCTTTCCGCGCATGGGAACGGAAGCAGACATCGCGTGCCCTCAATGCGGGGAGCTGGTTCGCGATGCGGGGAAGTACGCCGTGGAGCAGCAACAATGCGCGACGTGCCCGAACTGTCACGCGGAACTTGTGCGCGATGCCGACGTCGAGGACAACGCATGGAGGGTCGAGCAGCCCACGCCGCTATTGGACGAAGAGCCAGGCGGGGGCGACTAGCGAGCGTCCGACGGCCCTCTGGGTGCGAGAAACAGAACTCCGACCCCGCGGCAGGCCCGACGCCGAGGATCGGGTCTGCACTATAGGTCCACAGAAAACGGAGCGCCCCGTTCAGCCTGAGCACCCAGCGGCGGCAGCGCGGTCCACGAGCGGTTGCGTTCCCCGCTCGTGAAAGGGAGCGTCGTCAAAACACCAGGCCTTTGGGGGTGTACGCAATGTCCAAGTTCCTGATCGAGGCTTCGCTTACAGCGGCGGGGGTCAAGGGCGTCCAGTCGGAGGGCGGGACGGCCCGCAGGGAGGCGGTAACGAGGGCGGTAGAGAGCGTCGGCGGACGCCTCGAGAGTTTCTTCTTCGGGCGATCGGGATGTCTACGTGATCGCGGACTTCCCCGACAACGAGAGCGCGGCGGCAATGGCAATTGCCGTGAACTCATCCGGCGCGGTGGCCACGAGAACTGTCGTGCTGCTAACCCCCGAGGAGGTTGACCGCGCAGTGAAGCGGTCAATGGAGTACCGCGCGCCAGGCGCCTGAGAAGTCGATACGAATCGCTTCCACGAAGCGGGGGCAGCCCGCGGCGCTCGTTCACCTGCTTCGGAAGCCGTTCCCAAGGAGCGCCACGCGCCCTATCAGCGATGCACTGCGGCTGGTCCAGAGATCGTTTCCGTGGACCACAACCGCGACAAATCCCAGCAATCCACGACAATAAATGCGCGCGCGGAGTGCGGGTTCCATCAATAGACTCCCTGCAAATGGTGATGAAATAGTCTTACGGAGCGGTCGCTTCACACGCGAGAGGTCGCTGGTTCGAGCCCAGCCGTGCCCATTCAGTAAAGCGCTGGAAACCCGGAGCCTTCGCGTGTGATGGGGAACGTTTGAGTTCATGCTTCGGAAGCTGATGGTGCTTTTGGGGGGCCATTAGTGGGGACCAGCGGCCCTGTTCGGCATGCGATTACACATCAGGCGCTTGACGGCTGAACACCAGCGCGCCGGCGCCGGCGCGGGAGTACCCCAACGCGGCCACGACGACATATCCCTGTCGGGTCTGACCGTGCCGGACCGGCGCCGGCTCGCTGGTGTGCCACAGATCGAGCTGACAAACGTCCCCGGCCGATACACGGTGCGGTGGAAGGTTCTGGGCTTCAAAAACAGCGGGCGGACCTCCAGCAGATAGTCGTCGACGATCATCTTGCCGCCCACGAACCCCAACGGCGCGATCAACTCGCGGATCCGGACACCGGACAGCCGCGGATCCCGCCTGAGCAGCTCGTGGATCTCGTCCTCGAACGGATCCAGCTTCGACTCCGCCGCCTACTGCGGGAGTGCCGCTGGCAACCGATCGGAGCGGATCCACTCACAGCGGGACGGGTTGCGCTTCTGGCGAAATCCGGGTTCCGCGGCCCGTTCGGCGCGACACCCGCATTGCCGATTCGAGGCAACTCTCGATCGGCGCAGATGAGCTGCTCTGTTCGTTCCGGACAGCATCGGCCTCGTCGAACGCGTC
>Ga0207664_10003866_pt1 | contig 10061 bp, 8 predicted proteins | sample LARL83metaG_FD_184349 | JGI IMG/M metagenome (GOLD analysis project Ga0207664, IMG submission 184349) | Corn, switchgrass and miscanthus rhizosphere microbial communities from Kellogg Biological Station, Michigan, USA - LAR L8-3 metaG... | ecosystem: Host-associated > Plants > Roots >...
CTTGAGGTTGCTCCGTCGAAGAAGGGCGTGCGCGTTACATCCGTAATCCCGCGTTCACCTGCGGCCAAAGCAGGAATCCCCGCCGGTTCCACCATCTATGCGATCAATGACATGCCAACTGCGGGCAAAGCTCTCACCGAATGCGCCGCGATGATCCACGGTCCGGCCAATACAACCTTTAAACTTTCGCTGGCTGGGCCCGGGGATACTTCGCGGAAATCGGTGGAGCTTATAAGACAAAGTTTCTTTATCGATGAATAGTGCGCGAACTGGAGAACGACGTGGATAGTTTCAAGTACAAACTCGTCCCGGCAATGGATGACGCGACACGCGATGCAGTGCTGGTTGTGTTGCAGAAGTACAATCGTTTGCGGAATCCGGAATTTTTCGAACGTCGCGATCAGCCGGAACATTTGCCGCGGCCGGCCAACGCGATCGTGCTGGATGCGAACGGCGAAGTTGCGGGCGGCTTGCTAGGCGAGACACAGTTCGCGTGGTTGAAGATAACGTACCTAGCCGTCGCCGAGCACGCGCGCGGGCAAGGCGTGGGCCGAGAGCTGGTCGGCATGGTCGAACAAGAGGCAATTGCGCGCGGGTGCCGATTCAGCTTTGTGGATACGATGGGGTATCAAGCGCCCAAGTTTTACGAGAAGCTTGGATACAAAGTTGCGGGCCTGCTGCCGAACTGGGATTCGCACGGGAACGATAAGTTTTTCTTCATGAAACAGCTTGTGCGCACGGGAATTGTGATCTAGCGAGACAAATAAGATGCCTCAACAAACAAGGCTGTTGATTTCGATTTGCCTTCTGTTTCTCACGGGCGCGAGCGCTCGCGCTGCGGAAGCGATTGCCGCCGATTGGGCGGGAGGGATGAAGATCAACGGGCAATGGTCGCCATTCCTACTGCATGCGCCATCCAAAGAACACGGCCCGGCGGGCTCTGTTGATTTAGTCGCCGGCTTGTTGTTCGGCCAGGCGCTGGATAACTTCGTTGTCGAAGCCGGCCATGTTCATTTTGAGACCGGCAGCGGCGCCGATCATCTCGTGTTTGACGGTGAGTTGAGAGATGGCTCGATTGAAGGCAAAGTCACGAGCGGAAACACTCAACGGATCTTTCGCCTGTATCGAACGATCAAGGCAGATGTCTCGCGCTTTGCGGGTAATTACGAGTTGGAACCTGGGCATGTCATTTCTTTGACTACAAATCGCAGGAACCTCAGTGGCGTGAGGTTGCTCATCGCGCTCGATTCCCAGACCGGGCAAAACCAACTTCTTTTTGCGCGGTCTGCGACGACGTTCTTCTCCGGGCCTTTCTCCGAAACCCCGGCCGCGGAAACAACGGTCGAGTTTGAAAAATCCATATCCAAATGGAAGACGAGCGGTTCGCCGCTCGCGATTGCAAAGCGAATCGATTTTCCCGAGGAAAATGTCTCGTTCAAAAACGGGAGCGTAACGCTGGCGGGCACGCTCATCCTGCCCATCGCTCCAGGCCCGCATCCAGCTGTCGTCTTCGCCCACGGCTCCGGGCCCGACTCGCGCGCAAACCCCTTCTATCGTACGATGGCGAATTGCTACGCCGCCAACGGCGTGGCCGTTCTCATTTATGACAAGCGCGGTGTCGGTGAATCCACCGGTAATTGGAAATCATCCGGCTTCGATGATTTCGCCGGTGATACGCTGGCGGGAGTTGATCTGCTGCGCACAAGGCCAGACATCGATCATCAAAAGATCGGTGTGTCGGGCATGAGCCAGGGCGGCTGGATCGTCGCGCTGTGCGCTGCGCGCTCGCCCGATATCGCATTCATCATCAGCCTGTCGGGACCGGGAGTTTCTCCTGAGGAACAAGGCGCGTACATGGTGGAACATCGAGTTCGCGCCGAGGGATTCGGGGACGCCGAAGTTCGCGAGGCGCTGGCGATGTATCAAATGAATTCGCACTGTGCGAAAACGAATTCCGGTTGGACGGAGTACGAGGCCGCGCTCGAATTGGCGCGCAAGGCGAAGTGGTACCATCCCGAGTACACGCCCCAGAATCGCGACGAGCACGAACAGTGGCGTGCGATTTGTGATTTCGATCCGGCGGCGGTGCTGGAAAAGGTTCACTGCCCGGTGCTTGCGCTGCTCGGAAAAGTGGATCCGCTGCTGCCCGCGGAAAAGAGCGCGGAGGTGTGGAAGGAGTCGCTCGCCCGTGCGGGGAATACCGACGTGACCATCTCCATTTTTCCCTACGCTGACCATTCACTGGGCGACCCCAACCTCGGCATGCATCGCCCCGAATTTTTCACCATTCAACGCGACTGGCTGATCCGGCATGTGCAACGCGCTCGGCAATAATTCCCGGCCTTTTCAAACTGAATCATTTCTCGCCGAAATAGATCCTGACCGCGGCGTGGTATTTCCCATGGGCGCGGTTCTGCTGACTTTGCGGGCCCAGCTCCGCGGGAATTTGGAACTTGGTTCCCATTGGGGCGATTCCGTGCAGGATCGAAAAACCGGCATCGGGAAAATTCGCCCAGGCGTTGGCGCTCAACCTGGCGTGCTGCTTCACCGCTTGCGTGGCAGCGGTGGTCGGGCTGAAGGGTTTTGGATGATTCGGAAACTCCGGGCGAAGGACCTGGATGTAGAGTGGTGGATCGTCCAAGGCGACGGTGATCGGGCCGCTCGTGGTCTGCAATTTCATCCACCGGACACCGGCGTAATAGCCTTTGAATTCGGGGTAGATCCAATCGGTGTAACCGGTCATCGTGTTGTTGTAGGCATTCTCCCACACGCCGAGCGTTCCGCCTTCCAGGCGATTTTTCCAGACGCGATACGGGCCGATGCCCAGCCATTTCATCGACTTCACATTTTTTTCCGGCAAATCGAAACTGACGCCGAAATAGTCGCAGGTCGCGTCGAGGGAATAGGTGTATTGCAATTCGATCCAGCCAGTGGGCTTGATGCGCCACTCGACGGATTTCATAGTGCCCGCGTAGGTGGCGCGGATCACGTAATCGCCGTCATCGGTGTGGTGTTCGATTTTGGTGAGTGTCGCGCTGCCGATTGATGGACGCGGGCCGTTGAGGAGAGAATAGTTTTTTTCGCCGCGCTTGGCGTTGGTGAGATATCCGGTTTGCTTATCGAAGCGCAGTGCGAGGTCGCCGGTGGTGATGGCGATGGCGTTGCCATCTTCATTCGCGTGAACCTCCGCGGATTTGGGTTTTGTGACCAACTTTGCTGTGCGTTTTACGGGCCAGACCCAAGTCCAAAGCTCTCGCCCCGCGGGATCGTGCGCGGTCAGTGCCAGCGCATCGGCGTCGCTCGCGGGGAGATCGAGCGCTAGTCGCCCTTTTTTATGTGGCTCGATTGACGGCGCTGCGGCGTTTCCATGGGCCACGATTGTGAATCCCGCTTTCTGATCTGGCGAAGGAAACTGGCGCAATTCCCATGTAAACGCGCAGCGATCCGTGTTGGTGAAATCGTAACGGTTTTCAATAGTGAACTCGCCGCTGACTTCATCGCGCACCACAACGATTGGCGACCAGATCTGCTTGATCGCGTAGAAGCTGGCTTCCTTCTGGCGATAGGGCCCCAGCACGCCATCGGGCGCGAGATTTCCGCGCGTGTCCATCTTGCCGTTTTGATCTTTGCGCTCGAGCGCTTCATCACAAAACGCCCAGATAAACCCGCCCGCCGCGGCCTTGCCGGAACGGATGACACCCCAGTAATCCGCGAGCGCCGTTCCGCCACCGCCGTCGAAAAGCGCGTGTTGGAATTCCGTCGGGAAGTACACGTCGGGCCCGCGTACAAGTTCGAGCAGGCGATCGTAAGTGGGATAATGTTTTGTATTGATCCCGCGAAACGGCGCCCAGGGATGCAGCACGTTGCGCTGTTGCGGATCCCATCGCGCAAATTCATCGTCGTTCGCGCTATTCCATCCGCCTTCGTTGCCGTTGTCCCAGAAGAGAATGCACGGATGATTGACATCGCGCGTGACCATCTGCTCGATCAGCCGCTTGCCGGTCGGCGTGTCGTAAGCCTGATGCCAGCCCGCGAGTTCATCGAGCACATACAGGCCCATCTCATCACACGCCTCGAGAAAATGCTCGTCCGGCGGATAGTGACTCATCCGCACCGCGTTGTTATTCATCTCCTTCATCAACGCGATGTCATCACGACTCAACTTCTCATTGCTCGCGCGGCCGGACTCCGGCCAAAACGTGTGGCGATCCGTGCCCTTGAGTAAAACGCGCTGACCGTTCACGAAGAGACCTTCGCCGGGCCGAACTTCAATCGTGCGGAAGCCGAATTTCTGGCGGATGCGGTGAAGCACCGTCTCGCCGCGCATCAGTGTCATTTCGGCCTGATAAAGCTCGGGCGTTTCTGCGGTCCATTGGCGCGGCGAATCGATCTTCGTCTCGATCTTTGCCTTGCCTTCGGTCACGCGCATTGAGATCGGCTGCCCCATCGGTTTGCCCGCGAGATCCATGATCTGCGCCCGCACACTATCCCCTTCCGCGGCGAAGACATTCATCGCAAAAGTTCCATCCGCTCGCGCGTTGATCGCGACGCGCTCGATGTGCTGTGTGGGAACTGCTTCCAGATAAACTGGCCTGAAAATCCCGCCGAAATTCCAGTAATCGCCGCGGCGCTCGGCGTTATTCACCGATGTATTCGCTGACTCTTTATCAACGGTTACTTCCAGCAGATTCTCCGCGCCGAATTTCACGAGGTCGGTCACGTCGTACTTAAACCGGTAGAATGCGCCCTGGTGCATTGGCCCTGCGCTGTGGCCATTCACCCACGCCTGCGTATCGGTCATCGACCCGTCGAACACGAGAAAAACGCTTTGGTCTTTCCACTTCGCGGGCACATTAAATCGATGGCGATACTTCCCCTGCTCATGCGGGAAATTTTCCCCCGCCGAAATCTTCCCATAACCCAGCGCCCCAAAACCCTGCACATCCCAACACGACGGCACCGCGAGCGTTGTCCACTTCGCGCTGTTATTTCCATCGGAGCAAAAAAACTCCCACGGCACCGCATCGTCCGTGCCTTTCCCCGATAAATACTGCCGCTGCGTTTCCTGCGCGATTGCTGCGGACGTCAGAAGCAGTAACGCAATTAGAAGACGACGTGAGAACATGGCCTGCAAGTTATTGGTGTCGCGATCTCGCCACAAGTGCCATTGCGATTTTGTCCGATTTTGTGATGCGAGGCTGTATTACATGACGAAAGAACCGCATGCTTTCCGATTCATCTTTAGGCTCGACCCCTGCGTCTGCGATGACCGCGGGACAGAAACATCCGCTCCAACCGGCACATCTTGCCACGATCTACACGCTCGTCACGTGTGTAATCTCCTGGTCGTTTCTCGCGTTTGGCCGGGATATATTCGCCGCCCATTTGTGGCCAGCGGTCGTCACGCTCATGTGGATACCCGCCGCGGTTTCGATTGCGCTGCGCCTTGCGACGCGCGATGGATTCGCCGACGCCGGTTTGCGCGCGGGCCCCGCGCGCTATTGGGCCATCGCCTATGCGGGGCCATTCGCTCTCGCCACGCTCACCTACGCGGCCGCGTGGATCATCGGCCAGGTTTACATCTCGCCCTACCTCCGCGAGCAATCCATGTTCGGGCCGATCCCCGTTCGACTCACCTGGTTTGATCCTGCGCACACAACGCTTGTCCTGCTCGCGCAGCGACTCGCGCTCGTCGCCACACTCGGGATCTCGCTCGGCATTCTCCCCGCGCTCGGCGAAGAAATCGGGTGGCGCGGTTATCTCCTTCCCAAACTTATTCAGGCTCGTGTCCGTCGGCCAATCCTCGTGAGTGGCCTGATCTGGGGCGCTTGGCACGTGCCGTTTGTGCTTTTGATGTTTCAACAACAGCCTTACGTGACCGCGGCGCTGTACGTGTTGCTCTGCGTCACCGTCGCCGTCTTCATCGGCTGGCTACGCCTCGCCTCGGGCAGTGTTTTCGTCGCCGCGATGGCCCATGCTTCGTACAACACCTTCTACCAGGACTTCTACGATCACTCTTTCGCCGGTCCGTACAAATGGTTCTGGTCCGGTGAAGTCGGTTTGCTGTGCAGCGTTTGTTTTGCGGTGGTCGCGCTGTTCCTCTATCGCACGAATCGCATCACGCCATTTTACGCACGCTGATTTTGTCCGCTTTCACAGTAGCGCCTTGTGCAGCGTGGGCTTTAGACGGATCATCGGATTGAATCCCAGCTTCGGACCGCAGAGCTTAGAATTGTGACGCCGCCCGAATTCCTGGCGATCATCGAAAGGAGCTGAACATCTCCCAACAAATTCATCTTGCGGTTGGACAATTCCCCTCCGCCATCGGCCGGGCGGAGGAGCATCTTGCCGCGGTCGATCGGCTGAGCGCGCTCGCGGCGAAGGCGGGGGCGGGGTTGTTGCTCTTGCCGGAGGATTGCCTAACCGGATATCCGGGGGAGAAGGATGCGGCGTTTAAGGTCGCAATCGCGAGTGATGGGGCGGAGATTCGGCAGCTGAAAGAAATCGCGCGGAAGAATCGCATCGACATCGCCGCGGGATATATTGAGCGCGCGGGGGAGCATTGTCATTCGGCACATTGCATCGCGCGAGCGGATGGATCGCACACGATCGTGCGGAAATATTCGGTGGATGATCGCGATCAGCGGATTGGGATTACGCCGGCACTGGCGCAGGAGGATGAACTTAGGGTTGGTGGGGCGAAGGCGGCGCTGGCTATTTGCATGGATGGGAATGACGCGTTTTTCGCGACGGCCAAGCGCAAGGGGGCGAAGATTATTCTACATCCGAGCGGCGGGGCGTGTGCCGTGTCGGCGCATGAAGGCGATGCGGATGCGGCGAAGATCGACGCGGCGGAACGCGCGGGGGATCGCAAGTGTTTGGAGTCGGCTCAGAAAAGGGCGCGCGATCTCGAGGCGGTTTATCTTGTCGCGAACACAATCGGTTTTGATGGCGAGCGAGGGTATCCGGGGAATTCGTTCATCGTCTCGGCGGGCGGAGAAGTGCTGGCGTATCTCGAAGGGACCGCGATTATCGAGAAGATGAAAGAAGGGGTTGTCTGCGCAACCGTAATGGTCGATGAGAGCAAACGCTAATAGTGCTCAATCCCAAACTGTTTCCACTCCGTATCGGTCGAAAAGTTCGTCGCGAGTTAGGATGGACATTCCGTCGGAAAGACACTGGGCGGCGAGTAATCTGTCGAAAGGATCGCGATGGTGCAGCGGCAGTTCATCGTACATTAAGATGTGTGCTAATCGGATGGGAAGAAGCTCAATACCCGCGGCAGTAATGCGTTGCTCAATGAATTCGGAAATCGGCAAGGTTAGCTTGAGTTTTCCGGTTGTATGCTTCACGACCAATTCCCAGACGCTGACATGACTAAACAGGAGCGGGGAATCACCGTTAACAATGATTTCGCGTGCGCGAGTGCCGAGGCGGGGGTCGTTTTCAACGAGCCAGAGCAGTGCGTGAGTATCGATCAGAGTTGGCCGGTTCATGTCTCATCATCGAAATCAGCGAGAGGCGCATCGAAGTCGTCAGAGACATAAAGAACGGTGCCCTTTCCATACCCAGGTATTGGACGAGCCTTGGTCGGCGGCGGGACCGGGACGACCTTGGCGACGGGTTGTCCGCCGCGCGTGATCACGACTTCGCCTGTTTGCGCCGACTCTACGAGGCGCAAAAGGTCTGGCCCCAATGTTTCGACAGCAATTTTCGCGGGCGCCACCATGGTTCGATTATACACCTCGAGCGCGGGCTTGCCCACAAATTGTTATACTCCCCGCCATCATGGACATTTTCCGCATTAAAGATTTTGAGATTCGCAATCGCTTGTTTGTCGGCACGGGGAAATATGCGAGTTATGAGCTGATGCAGCAGGCGCTGGAGGCGTCGGGGTGTCAGGTCGTCACCGTCGCGGTGCGGCGGGAGAGGCTGATCGATAAGGAGGGGCGGTCGCTGCTGGATTATCTGGATTTGGATAAGTATGTGATTCTGCCGAATACCGCGGGGTGTTTTACGGCGGAGGATGCGATTCGGGTGGCGCTATTGGGGCGGGATTTGCTGGAGAAGAATGGGAATAAAGGCGCGGGGTGGGTGAAGTTGGAAGTGCTGGGGGATAAGAAAACGCTGCTGCCGGATCCGGTGGGGACGATCGAGGCGACGAAGGAACTCGTGAAGGAAGGGTTCACGGTGCTGGCGTATAGCAGCGACGATCCGCGGGCGGCGGTGCGGATCAAGGAAGCGGGGGCGGCGAGCGTGATGCCGGCGGGTTCGCCGATCGGGTCGGGGCAGGGGATTTTGAATCCGCTGAATATTTCGTTGTGTTTAGAATTATTGAAAGAAGGCGACCGGCATTATCCGGTGATCGTCGATGCGGGAGTGGGGACGGCCAGTGATGTAACGATGGCGATGGAACTCGGGGCGGATGGCGTGCTGCTCAATACAGGCATCGCGCATGCGAAAGATCCCGTGAAGATGGCGGCGGCGATGAAGCATGGGCTGGAGGCGGGAAGGTTGGCGTATCAATCGGGACGCATTGCGAAGAAGCGATACGCGACGGCGTCGTCGCCGTTTGAAGGGGTGATTAGCTATATTCCGGGGGAATGAGAACCACAGATGAACACAGATGAACACAGATAAGAATTGATCTGGTTTTATCTGCGTTTATCCGCGTTCATCTGTGTTCATCCGTGTTTATCTGTGGTTCATTCTGGATTAGATTGTGGTGATGCGACACTTCCTCGGACTCGCGGTGTTGGTGGGATTGACATTGTTTTCGGGGCGGGCGATGGCGGCGAATCGGCCGCCTAATGTTGTCGTTATTCTTACTGATGATCAAGGGTACAACGATCTGGGATGTTTCGGGTCCAAGACGATTAAGACGCCGCGGATTGATCGGATGGCGGCCGAGGGGATGAAGTTCACGGATTTTTATGTTGCCGCGCCGGTGTGTACACCGAGCCGGGCGGGGCTGCTGTCGGGGTGTTATCCGCAGCGGATTTCGATGATGCAATTTGAAGGAGTGGGGAAACGCGCGGGGAAGACAGAGCATGTGCTGTATATTCATTCGGTGCAGGGGTTGAACCCTCAGGAAGTCTTGATCCCGGAAATTCTCAAGCCGCGCGGATACACATCCGGCTGCATTGGCAAATGGCATCTGGGCGATGCGAAACAATTAATGCCGACGCATCAGGGGTTCGATTCGTACTTCGGCATTCTTTACAGCAACGACATGAAGCCGGTGGTTTACTATCGAGGCGACGAGCTTGCGGGGGAAAAGGTGGTGATGGAAAACATCACGCAGCGCTACACGCAGGAGGCGGTGAAATTTATCGAATCGAACAAGGACCATCCGTTTTTTCTTTATCTCGCGCACAACATGCCGCATCGGCCGGTCGCGGCGTCCGAACAATTCCGCGGCAAGTCGGCGGGTGGTCTATACGGCGATGCGATCGAGGAACTCGATTGGAACACGGGCGTTGTTCTCGACGCGCTGAAGACGAACGGGCTGGATGAGAACACGCTGGTCGTATTCACCTCCGACAACGGGCCCTGGCACATGATGGGCGAATCGGGTGGCAACGCGTTTCCGTTTCGCGCGGGAAAAGGAACGACGTATGAAGGCGGGATGCGCGAGCCTTGCATCATGCGATTTCCGGGCGTGATTCCGGCGGGGACGGAATGTCATGAGATCGCGGGCACGATCGATCTGCTGCCGACGATTGCGAGTTTCGCTGGTGCGGCGGTGCCGACGGATCGGCCGATTGATGGCAAGGATATCACGTCGCTGATGCGCGAGCCCGGCACGAAGAGCCCGCACGAGGCGTACTACTATTATGGCGGTGGAAAACTGAACGCCGTCCGCAGCGGCAAGTGGAAATTGAAACTCGACACATCGCTGAAGGAAGAGGTTTATTACGAACCGATTGATAATCCCGAAACGAAGATCGCGATGCATCTGTATAACCTCGACGTCGATCCCGGCGAGCAGAAGTCGGTGCTGAAGGATCATCCGGATGTGGTGGAGAAATTGATGAAGCTCGCGGCGAAGGAACGGGCGG
>Ga0207664_10003867_pt1 | contig 10060 bp, 5 predicted proteins | sample LARL83metaG_FD_184349 | JGI IMG/M metagenome (GOLD analysis project Ga0207664, IMG submission 184349) | Corn, switchgrass and miscanthus rhizosphere microbial communities from Kellogg Biological Station, Michigan, USA - LAR L8-3 metaG... | ecosystem: Host-associated > Plants > Roots >...
CTCGTTCCTGTACGGCTGCACCGGCTACTACCGCTACGACGAGGGCTACACGCCGCGCTTCGAGGGGTCCGAGCGCTTCAGAGGCGAGATCGTCCACCCGCAGCACTGGCCGGAGGACCTCGACTACGCCGGCAAGCGCGTCGTCGTGATCGGCTCGGGCGCGACCGCGGTGACGCTGATCCCGGCGATGGTCGAGCAGGGCGCCGCGCACGTCACGATGCTGCAGCGCTCGCCGAGCTACGTCTTCTCGCTGCCCGGGCGCGACCCGCTCGCCGACCTCATACGCCGCGCGCTGCCGCCGGAGCGCGCCTATCCGATCGTGCGCTGGAAGAACGTGCTGCTGGCCTCCGCGATGTACGGCCTGAGCCGACGCGCGCCGCGCTTCATGCGCAGAGTGCTGCGCAGAGGCGTCGAGCGCCGGCTGCCGGCCGGCTACGACGTCGACACGCACTTCAACCCCAGCTACGAGCCGTGGGACCAGCGCCTCTGCCTCGTGCCGGACGGCGACCTCTTCACGGCGATCAGGGGCGGCAGAGCCGCGGTCGCGACCGACCGCATCGAGACGTTCACCGAGCGCGGCATCAGACTGGCCTCCGGCGCGGAGCTGGAGGCCGACGTGATCGTCACCGCGACCGGCCTGAACCTGCTGATCTTCGGCGGGATCGAGCTGACGGTCGACGAGCGCCCGGTCGTCTTCTCCGAGACGGTCGGCTACAAGGGGATCATGTTCAGCGACGTGCCGAACCTCGCGCTGACGCTCGGCTACACGAACGCGTCGTGGACGCTGAAGGCGGACCTCGCGGCCGAGTGGATCTGCCGGCTGATCAACCACATGGACGCCCACGGCTACGAGGTCGTGACGCCGCGCCGGCCGGATCCCGGGCAGCCGACGCACCCCTTCATCGACCTCAGATCCGGCTACGTGCTGCGCTCGCTCGACCAGCTCCCGAAGCAGGGCGACCGCATGCCGTGGCGCCTGCACCAGAACTACCCGCGCGACGTCGTGCTGCTCAGGCGCGGCCCGATCGACGACGGGATGCTGCGGTTCTCGCGCGCGCGGGTCGGCGCGGAGGCCGAGCCGCTCGCGGTCTGAGCGGTCGCCGCCTACCATGGCGGCATGTGCCGAAACATCAGAACGCTCTACAACTTCGAGCCGCCCGCGTCCGAGGACGAGGTGCGCGCCGCCGCGCTGCAGTACGTGCGCAAGATCAGCGGCTTCACGAGACCGTCGCACGCGAACGAGGCTGCGTTCGAGCACGCGGTCGAGGCGGTCGCCGAGATCTCGCGCGAGCTGCTCGCGCAGCTGACGACCGCGGCGCCGCCGAAGGACCGCGAGGTCGAGGCGGCGAGGGCGCGGGCGCGGGCGGTGCAGCGCTACGGCCGCGCCGCGTAACGCCCGCGCCGCGCGCTCACCAGCTCACGCCCGGGGCGATCAGCGGATCGCCCCAGAAGCCCTGGTCCTCCATCCCCAGGCGCCAGAAGCCGACGCCGCCGAAGCCGTTGTCGTCCGCCAGCTGGATGCGGTCCTCGGTCGTGCCGGCGTTGGGGTACCAGACGTCGTGCGGCGAGCCGCCGGCGTCGGTGTAGGTGGCGTGGTTGCTGTCGACGGTCGTGTCGAGCTGCGCGGTCGCTCCGAGCGACGGGAAGCGCGGCACGATCTCGCCGAACTGCTCGGTGTCGGCGGGGTGCGCGGTCCCGCCGCCGTCGGCCCAGTCCATCGCGTAGAGGTTCGTCACGTAGATGAACTTCTTGTGCAGCGGCATCGTCGCGACGTAGTGCGCGACGCCGGTCGCCCAGCTGATGTCGTCCTGCGCACCCGGCGCCGAGGTCGCCCAGTGCAGGCCCCAGACCATCACGAGCACGAAGTCGGCGGACTGCGAGATCTGCGGGTAGTCGAAGATCCCCGAGCGCGGGTGCGTCTTGGAGTCGTATGTCTTCGCGGAGGCCGCGAGCGAGAGCAGCTTGCCGTCGGCATGCAGGCGCGAGGCCAGGTCTGAGACGAACGACGTCATCGCCGCGCGGTCGCTCGCCGGCCCCGCCTCGAGGTCGAGCGAGATGCCGTCGTAGCCGTAGGTCTGCGTGAGCGAGACCATCGTGTCGAGCCAGTAGGCGCGCGTCGCGGGGTCGGTCAGCAGCTGGTGCACTCTCGCCGTGCCCTGGCAGTTGACGCGCGGCATCACCCGCACTCTGCGGGCCTGCGCCCAGCCGGTCACGAGCGGGTCGTCCTGGCCTCTGAGCTGGAGCGCCGAGGTGCAGTCGAAGTACGTCGGGTAGAGGTAGCCGATCTGGCGGTAGTGGGCGCGGAAGTCGGCGAAGCTTTGGCTCGTGGAGGCGAGCAGGTAGGCGTGCGCGTGGCCGGTGGTGGGGATCGGGTCCTGCGTGCGCGCGCTCACGACCGGCGACGGAGCGCTCTGGTAGCCGAGCCCGTCGATCGCGACGATCGAGATGTCGTAGGAGGTGCTCGGCGCGAGGTTCTCGAGCACGGCCGAGGTGCCTCTGACCTGCTCGACCACCGCGCCGTCGCGCAGCACGCGGTAGCCGACGATCCGACCGGCGCCGACCTCGCTGGCGTCCCACTGGGCGCCGATCGAGGACTCCGAGACCGACAGCGCCTGCACGTCCTGCGGCGTGCTCGGCGGCGTGTGGCCGGTCACGAGCGTGACCGTGTTGCTGGTCGCGCTCGTGCGGCCGCGGCTGTCGACGGCGACGACGGTGAAGCGGTAGCTGTGGTTCGGCATCGCGCCGAGCGTCCAGGCGGTCGCGCCCGTCTGGCCGATCGAGCGGCCGTCGCGCAGCAGCCGGTAGCCGGCGGGCTTGCCGTCGCCGCGCGCGCCCGGCAGCCAGTCGAGCTTCATGCCGCGTTCGCCGCCGGCGATCGCGAGGCTCTGCGGCGCGCCTGGCGGCTGGTAGCGGACGTCGACGTGGCGGGCGACGCCGCAGCGCGTGCGGCGGCCCTTGCGGTCGAGCGCGACGACCGCGAAGCGGTAGGGGCGGTCGAGCGTGACGGGGATCCGCATCGTGTGGTGGTGGGTCTGGCCGACGACGTGGCCGTTGCGCGTCACGCGCCAGCGGGTGGCGCGGCCCTTCGCGTGCCAGCTCAGCACGCCGACCGTCTGGCCGACCTTGCGCGTGAACGCGAGGCGGCTGGGGACGACGCAGCCGGGGCGGTGCGCGGGCCGCTTCGCGGCCGCGCCGGCGGGTACGAGCAGCGACAGCGCGAGCAGCGCCGGGACGATGAGCGCGCGCCTCATTCGACCGTCACCGTCTTCGCGAGGTTGCGGGGCCGGTCGGGGTCCAGGCCGCGTGCGCAGGCGATCCGGTGCGCGAGCAGTTGCAGCGGCACGATCGCGGGGATCGGCGAGAGCAGCGGGTCGGTCGCCGGCACGAGCACCAGCTCGTCGGACTCGTCGGCGATCGCGCCGGCCGCGCCCTCCGTCGCGATCGCGAGCACGTGCGCGCCGCGCGCCTTGACCTCGGCGACGTTCGAGCGCAGCTTGTCGAGCACCGGCGAGGCGGTCGCGACGACGACGACGGGCGTGCCCTCGCGCAGCAGCGCGATCGGCCCGTGCTTCATCTCCCCGGCGGCGTAGGCGTCGCACGGGATGTAGGCGATCTCCTTGAGCTTCAGCGCGCCCTCGAGCGCGACCGGCAGGCCGGCCTGGCGCCCGAGGAAGAGGAAGAACGGCTCCTCGCTCCAGCGCTCGGCCGCGCGCGCGATCGGCTGCTCGGCGGCTGCGCGCGCCGCCGCGACGACCGCCGGCAGTCGCTGCAGCTCGTCGTCGAGGCGGTCCGCGGCGAGGTCGCTGAGGATCCCGCGTGCGGCGCCGAGCTGGCGGGCGAGCGCGGCGAGCAGCGCGACCTGCGTGACGAACGTCTTCGTCGCCGCGACGCCGACCTCCGTGCCGGCGTCGGTCAGCAGCACCGCGCCGGCCTCGCGCGTGACCTGCGAGCCGGGCACGTTCGTGAGCGCCAGCACGTTCGCGCCGCGCTCGCGCGCGAGCCGCAGCGCGCCGATCGTGTCGGCTGTCTCGCCCGACTGCGTGATGCCGAGCACGAGGTCGCCGCGCCCGACGTCCGGCTCGCGGTGGCGCCACTCGGAGGCGATGTCGACCTCCACGCGCAGCCCCGCCCAGCGCTCGAGCAGCAGCCGCCCGACGAGGCCGGCGTGATAGCTCGTGCCGCATGCGACGATCGTGATCCGCCGTGCCGCGCACAGCTGCACCCATGGCAGCTCGTCGAGCCCCGGCCCGCTCGGGGCGGCGCGCAGCGTGCGACGCAGCGCGCGCGGCTGCTCCTCGATCTCGGCGAGCGTGAACGACTCGTGGCCGTCGAGCACCGCGCGCTCCTGGCGGTCGGCGAGCGCGAGTCCGCGCGGGCGCACCGCGCGGCCGCGCGCGTCGAGCACCTGCGTCGCGTGCGCGTCGAGCACGACGACCTCGTCGTCCTCGATCGCGTGCGCGCCGGCCAGCTCGGCCGGCAGGCCGACGAGCGCCGAGCCGAGGAAGCGCTCGCCCTCGGCATGGCCGGCGACGAGCGGGCAGGCGCGGCGCGTGCCGACGAGCAACTCCGGCTGCGCCGGCGAGGCGGCGACGAACGCGAAGTGGCCGTGGAGCTGCGCGAGCGTGGCGCGCACCGCCTCCGCCAGGCCGTCGGCGTCCAGGGCGCGCGCGACGAGGTGCGCGACGACCTCGGCGTCGGTCTCCGAGGCGAAGCGCGCGCCCTCGGCCGCCAGCGCCGCGCGCAGCTCGGCGTGGTTCTCGACGATCCCGTTCAGGACGATCTGCACGCGCCCGTCCTCGTCGCACAGCGGATGTGCGTTGTCCTCGCACGGGCGGCCGTGCGTCGCCCAGCGCGTGTGGCCGATGCCCGTCGTGGCGATCCGCAGCGCGTCGCTCTGCGGATGGCGCGCGACCGCGTCGCGCAGCTGCGCGATCCCGCCGACGCTGCGCACGCGCAGCGCGGTGCCGTCGCCGTCGAGCAGGGCGAGGCCCGCAGAGTCGTAGCCGCGGTACTCCAGGCGCTCCAGGCCTCCGAGCAGCAGCTCGAGCGCGGGGCGCGGTCCGACGTAGCCGACGATGCCGCACATGCGAGGGGGCTCCCTTCAGGGGTGGGGGACGGGGAAGACGGGGTCGAGGCGGGCTGCGCCACGCCGCGCAGCTCGGCGATCCGCTGCGCCGCCGAGGGCGCGATCGCCGGCGCCGCCGCCGCGAGCGGCAGCGCCGAGAGCGGCACGAGCGCGAAGCCGGCGAGGCGCCGCCAGCTCATGCGCTGACCTCGCTCGCCGCCGGCTGCGGGGGGGCGGCCTGGCCGGCGGTCGCCGGGCGCGTGCCCCACGAGGAGCTGCGCGCGGTCGCGATCGCCCAGTAGGTCTGCCACAGCAGGAAGGCGAGGTAGAAGAAGCAGAAGACGACGCCGTAGATCCAGCGCGGGTCGTAGCGCGGCTGGCGCACGACGTAGTAGAGGCCGTAGGCGAGCGCCATCGCGTAGATGCCCGCTATGTAGATGAGCGGCACGCCGCGGTGGCCGACGAGCGGCAGCCAGACGAGCGCGCGGATCGCCACGACCGGCGCGATCAGCGACAGCAGCACGCCGGCGTACGCCTGCCACGCCGCGACCGGATGCTTGCGCCAGACGAAGCGCATCAGCAGCAGCGACTCGCGCGTCCACGAGCGCTTCCAGCGCAGCTGCTGGCGCAGGAACACGCGCAGCGTCGTCGGCACGGCCGTGTGCGAGATCGCGTCAGCGGCGTAGAGCACCTTCCAGTCGCGCAGCACGCGGTTCGTCAGCGCGCGGTCGTCGCCGAACGTGGCGGCCGAGCCGAAGAACGTCTGGTGCTCCCACTGCTCGAGGTGCGGCACGATCGCCGCGCGGCGGTAGGCCGAGAAGCAGCCCGAGCAGCACGTCACGCAGCCGAACACCGACTCGGCCGCCTTCACGACGCGGAACGCGACGAAGTAGCGCACGACCTGCATGCGCGAGAGCCACGAGTCGTCGGGGTTGGCGACGTCGGCGTGACCGCAGATCGCGCCGACGCGCGCGTCCGCGAAGCCCTGCACGAGGCGGCGCAGCGCGTCCGGCTCCACCGAGCTGTCGGAGTCGACGAACGCGAGGATCTCCGCGTCCGTCGCGCGCATCCCGACCGCCATCGCGGCGCGCTTGCCGCAGTTGCTCCCGAGGTCGATCACGCGTACGCGCGGCTCCTCGCGCGCGACCTCGGCCATGCGCTGGAGCGTCTGGTCGGTCGAGCCGTCGTTGACGGCGACCAGCTCGAGCTTCTCCGGCGGGTAGTCGAGCGCGAGCAGCGAGCGCAGCGAGTGCGCGATCACGCCCTCCTCGTTGAACGCCGGCATCACGATCGCGACGTGCGGCTCGATGCCCGCGTCGCGCGGCGGGCGGTAGGGCAGCGAGAGCAGGAAGCGGCTCGTGATGTAGGTGACGACGACGACGCCGTAGGCCATGAACGCGACGTCGTTGGAGCCGTCGCCGAACCACAGCCCGTGGTAGGCGAGCGCGAGCGCGAGCAGCGCCGCCAGGTAGGCGGCGGCGAGCGCGCGCATCGCGCGGTCGGCGAAGCGGGGGGCGGGCATCGGCTCAGACGAGGTGGCGCGGGCGGTCGAGCGGCAGGCGGTAGGTCGCGTCGAGCACGTGCTCGAAGCGCTCCAGCCAGCTCAGGTCGGCGTCGGCGTGCAGCGCGGTGAGCAGCACGAGGTCGGCGTCGGCGGGCTGCGGATCCGCGACCGAGCGCAGGCGCGTGCCGGCGGCGGTCACGACCTTCGGCACGCGGGGGTCGTGATAGGCGACCTGCGCGCCGGCGCGCTCCAGCCGCTCCGCGATCGCGAGGCCCGGCGACTCGCGTGCGTCGGCGACGCCCGGCTTGTACGCCATGCCCACGATCAGCACGCGCGCCTCCGGCGGCGCGAAGCCGCGCATCCGCAGCAGCGCCAGCGCCCGCGCGGCGACGGCTGCCGGCCGCGCCGCGATCCCCTTCATCGCCTGCGCGGCGATCGGCGCGGAGACGCCAGCCTCGCGCAGCGGCTCGAGCAGGTAGTAGGGGTCGACGGGGATGCAGTGGCCGCCGACGCCCGGCCCCGGATAGTGGGCGAGGAAGCCGTAGGGCTTCGTCGCGGCGGCGTCGACGATCTCGACCGGGTCGAGTCCGAGGTGCGTGCAGACGCCGGCCATCTCGTTCGCGAACGCGAGGTTCACGGCGCGGAACGTGTTCTCGTAGAGCTTCGTCAGCTCGGCCGCCTCGAGCGAGGAGACGACGTGGATCTGCGCGGTCGTCGGCGCCAGCAGCCGGCGGGCGCGCTCCGCGCACGCGGGCGTCGCGCCGCCGAGCACGCGCGGGACGGCGTGCTGGTCGACCGTCGGGTCGCCCGGCAGGATCCGCTCCGGCGCGAACGCGACCGCGACGTCGCGCCCCGCCTTCAGCCCGCGCGCGGCGAGCGGCTCGACGAGCAGCTCGCGCGTCGTGCCGACGGAGATCGTGGAGGTCAGCACGAGCGTCTGGCCGGGGCGCGCGTGCTCGACGAGCGTCGCGCAGGCGGCGCGCAGCGCGCGCTCGTCCGGCCTGCGCTGCTCGTCCACGGGCGTCGGCACGCACACGATCACGCCGTCGGCCGCCGCGATCGAGGCGGGCGTCGGGCCGAGCCGCAGGCGCTCCCCGTCGAGTGCGCGGCGCAGCCGCGCGACGTCGCCCACCGGCAGGTCGACGTCGTGGGCGCGGATCGCCTGCAGGCGGCGCGCGGAGACGTCGATGCCGATCACGTCGGCGCCGCCGTCGTGCAGCGCGAGCACGGTCGGAAGCCCGACGTAGCCCAGCCCCACGACCGCGACGCACGGCGGGACGAGCGGCGGCGCGACGGTGGTCGGTGGGGCGGCCGGCGCGAGTGCAGGGGCATGGGCGACCGCGAGCGCATGCGCTTCGGACACGGGAGATCCTCCGTGGATCGATTGGGAGAGGTGGGTGGCGCCGACCGAGTGGCGTGGAGGCCGGTGCGGCGCCGCGCAAAGGGTTTCGGCAGACGCGAGAGGCGCTCAATGGGGTCGGAACCCCAGTTTGCCTGGCGCCACGCACCCGAATCCGGAAAACAGCAGTGGCGCGTGCGATGCGGACCCTGCGGGCGTGGCGCGAGCGCGCGCGGCCGAGGTGCGGGACGCTGGACGTTCAGGCAGTCGGCACGGCGATCTTCGGCTTCGTGCGCGCAGAAGGGAGCGGTCTCGACGCGCGGTTCCCTACCCTTGCCCGGTGCCCATCGCCACCCGCTCCGACCTGCGCAACATCGCGATCGTCGCCCACGTCGACCACGGCAAGACGACGCTCGTGGACGGCCTCCTGCGCCAGTCCGGCGCGTTTCGCGCCAACCAGGAGGTCGCCGAGCGGGTGATGGACTCGATGGACCTCGAGCGCGAGAAGGGCATCACGATCCTCGCCAAGAACACGGCGATCCAGTACGGCGAGACGAAGATCAACGTGATCGACACGCCCGGCCACGCCGACTTCGGCGGCGAGGTCGAGCGCGGCCTGACGATGGTCGACGGCGTGCTGCTGCTCGTCGACGCCTCCGAGGGCCCGCTGCCGCAGACGCGCTTCGTGCTGCGCAAGACCTTGCAGGCGCGGCTGCCGGTGATCCTCGTGATCAACAAGGTCGACCGCTCCGACGCGCGCATCGCGGAGGTGATCGACGAGGTCTACGAGCTGTTCCTCGACCTCGACGCGGACGAGTCGCAGATCGAGTTCCCGATCGTCTACACGAACGCGAAGGACGGCTGGGCGTCCGTCGACTACGACCCGGAGAGCCCGGTCGACGGCGAGAGCCTGAGGCCGCTGCTCGACCTGATCGTCGAGCACATCCCGGCGCCCTCCTACGACCCCGAGCATCCGCTGCAGGCGCTCGTGACGAACCTCGACGCCTCGCCCTACCTCGGCCGCATCGCGCTCTGCCGCGTGCGGCACGGCGTCTTGAGACGCGGGCGGCAGGTCGCCTGGTGCCGCACCGACGGCTCGATCGAGCGCGTGAAGGTGACGGAGCTGTTCGTCACCGACGCGCTCGAGCGCGTGGAGGCCGACGAGGCCGGGCCGGGCGAGATCATCGCGATCGCCGGCCTCTCCGACGTCACGATCGGCGAGACGCTCGCCGACCCCGAGGACCCGCGCCCGCTGCCGGTGATCCACGTCGACGACCCGGCGATGTCGGTCACGATCGGCGTCAACACCGCGCCGCTCGCCGGCACCGAGAGAGGCACGAAGGTGACCGCGCGCCTGCTCAAGGGCCGGCTCGACACCGAGCTGGTCGGCAACGTCTCGCTGCGCGTGCTGCCGACCGAGCGGCCCGACACGTGGGAGGTCCAGGGCCGCGGCGAGCTGCAGCTCGCGGTGCTCGTGGAGATGATGCGGCGCGAGGGCTTCGAGATGACGGTCGGCAAGCCGCACGTCGTCACGAGAGAGGTCGACGGCGAGCTGCACGAGCCGATGGAGCTGATGACGATCGACATCCCCGAGGAGCACGTCGGCGTCGTCACGCAGCTGCTGGCCACGCGCAAGGGGCGCATGGGCGAGATGGTCAACCACGGGACCGGCTGGGTGCGGATGGAATACCGCGTGCCGGCGCGCGGGCTGATCGGCTTCCGCACCGAGTTCCTGACCGAGACGCGCGGCACCGGGATCCTCCACCACGTCTTCGACGGCTACGAGCCGTGGCAGGGACCGCTGCGCCTGCGACCGACCGGCTCGCTCGTCGCCGACCGGCAGGGGAAGGTGACGACGTTCGCGCTGATGGGCCTGCAGGACCGCGGGACGATGTTCGTCGCGCCCGGCACCGAGGTCTACAGCGGCATGATCGTCGGCGAGAGCAACCGCGCGCAGGACCTCGAGGTCAACATCGTGCGCGAGAAGCACCTCACGAACATCCGCTCCTCGACCGCCGACGAGCTGGAGCGGCTCACACCGCCCTCGCCGCCCACGCTCGACGAGGCGCTCGAGTTCGTGCGCGAGGACGAGTGCGTCGAGGTCACGCCCGGCGCGATTCGCCTGCGCAAGGTCGAGCTCGACCCGATACTG
>Ga0207664_10003868_pt1 | contig 10057 bp, 6 predicted proteins | sample LARL83metaG_FD_184349 | JGI IMG/M metagenome (GOLD analysis project Ga0207664, IMG submission 184349) | Corn, switchgrass and miscanthus rhizosphere microbial communities from Kellogg Biological Station, Michigan, USA - LAR L8-3 metaG... | ecosystem: Host-associated > Plants > Roots >...
GAGAGCGCGAATCAAATCCGCCCAGCGCGGTTTAATGCCAGACTTCTTGATACCAAAACTTTCAATCGCCTCTTCCTTTTTGGCGATATGGGGAGGAAGCAAATACGGCTGGACCTGGCCGAGTTCGTACAGGCAATAATCACCCGGCGGGTGTCCAGTCGAAAGCGGTTTGATGGTTTTGATGATCGACCGCTTCCTCAGGATCGCGACCGGCTTCGAACCTGGAAGAATGAGATCCAGCCCAACGGCTTTGTCTCCCTTCCAATAGGGAACGAAGACCGGGGCGAAGCTTTTCTTGTCAGCATTTGGATAAATGTGAACTTCTTTGAACGTCGTCCGTTTTACAAAACCGGGCGTCCCTGGTGCAAAGCCCAGAACAGTATCATCATTCACCGGCGCGATGAGTTTAACGCTTCGAATTGGAATTCTGACCTTTTGCGGCCACGTGAAAGCCGGAGCTGCATCTGCGCGCCATTTTTGGAAATGGGAAAAACACAATTTCTCAATAAATACGGCAGGAAGTTTATTGTTGGTTTTCTTTAGAACGACGTCCAAATCAGGCGTCTCTCCTGTGAACCGTTCCCATGCTGCGTCTAAATAAGCGCCGAGTGCCTTGGGATAAACATCCCGGAAATCACTTTGTTTGAGATCGGTAAGTTTCTCCCTGGCCGCGTATGTGTCAGGCGCGAGCTTGCCATAAATCGTGGTGGCGTATGACTGCTGATGGTTGCTTCGCGACTCGTGCTGGCGAACGACAACCTTTTCTATTTCGCGCTTCACGACTTCGTACATTTGGCCGTCATTCGGGAACACTGGATTTGCGGCCTTGCTGCGCTGTTTCTCATCCTGCGTCCACCAACCGTGCCGGTCGAACGAATCTTTCGCGCCGTACGTGCGGTGCGCGAGCCACGGAAGGGTGCAGGCAATTACCATAGCGTCGAGCGCATGATGGCGCAGGTCGCCCCTATTTTTCTCGGTAAATTGCCTTTGTTCGGCGTCGGTCAATTCATCCCACCGTTTATTTGGGGGGAGCGGATGCAAAATCTGGTTCAAACCCCATGCTTTGCGCAACCTACTCGTGAGATGACCGTTGGTGACCTGGAATTTTAACGCGGAGTTTTGTTTTTCCGGTGTCGGATCGCGGCCCTGGTCGTTCAGCCATCCGAGTTGAATCAAAGAAATGTGACGGATGACACGTGCGATGTACGCTGTGTGTTGGAGGTCCGACTTTTGCTCAATCAATTCCTCGGCGTTCGGGCTTAAGAAGATTTCAAGTTTGCGTCCCGTGAAGCAATTCTCGGCATTGGCCTTGATCGCTTCCCATTCCCGCGTGCCAGCAAACGCGGCGAACGGAGTCCGATCGCCCTTTAGCTCACGGTTGCACTTAATATGGGCAACGGTGAGATTGTAAAACTCGTTGCAATCCACAACCGAGCGGGGAACAAGATGCTCGATATCCGCACCGTGCCCCAGGTCTGTCCGCGCGATCATTTGGTTGCAAAACGGGCAGCGGCCTTTTGCTTCCTGCCAGAGACGATATCGCTGAATGGCTTTTCGCGAATAAGATTCGTTGTTCGATGAAAGTTGGTCGCGAGCGATCTCACGTTCTTTGCGAAATTGTTCGTTGCGCTTATTGAGTTCGTTTTTGGCCTTCTGGCCGAGCGCAAGGCTGCGAACAGCTTCGAGAACAATCATGTTCGGTTCGCCGTGGCTCGAAACGAGCCGTGACAAGAGTTGTCGAAATAAAACCAGCCGATGTCGCACGAGCGGATGCTTGATGTCTGAGAGGTAGCGATTCAATGCTTGCTCCGCATTCTCGCTCTTGCGCCGTAAAATGGGCTGCGGCGGATCAACGCGCCCTCCTGTGCTGATCACCTTTCGGATCAAATCCAAAGTGGGGGAAGAATATCGCGCCCGGCCTGCGCCGGTATCCGGCGTCAGTGGTTTTTGATCTTCAATCAGCAGGAATTTTTCCTTGAATGGTTCGGCAAGTCTTTTGAGCCGTGTTTCAGTGACTTTTCCCTTCTTCTTCCATTCATTCCGCAGATTTTCAATGAAGATTGGGAAATCAATCCGCGGATCTTGCTTTTGGCGCGTGGCGGCATCGAGCACCCGGAAATTCATTAAGGCGAGTTCCCATTGTGCTTTCGTGAAGGCTTCCTTGTTTTTGCGGACGACATGCAGTTGGCGCCCCCGTTCGTCCACCGGTCGGAAGGAATCCAAGGCTGGGCCACGGTTATCAAAACGAGGCCAGCGCAGGCCAAGCACGCCCGGATTGTGGGCTTCGGTAGTTTTGAAGAACACGTGATACGTTTCTTCGCCATTCTTCTTTGGCTGCGAATCACCATACAGCAGCCAATCGGCTTTTTCTGCGAGTCTCGGGAATTGCTTTTTTTGAGCTTCCACAATCGCTAGAAATTCATCCCGCAGGACTTCGCGGGGCCAATAAATTTTACGTGCCCAATTCGTGACAGGGCTTTTGCCAACCTTAATTCGTTCTTCCGCCAGGAACTGACACGGGTGTTTGTCGTTTAACCTGGCTTTAATTTCTTTGACAGCTTCTTTGATCTTGCCCTCGTCATCATCTTTCTTGGGTTTGGCAGTTTCCTTTACCGCCTTCTCCGCATTGGCCCAGGGAACCTTGCTGTAACCGCGGCGCTTAAACAGATGCACAAGGGCAGCATGGAGGTCTTCCGGACTGACAGCTTCACCGTTAAGTGCGCGGAGGCGTAGCGAGATTGGATCGTTCGGAGGCTTTTCCGGTTTGGAAAGCCCGAGCTTTTCGAGTTCGCGAGCGAACCATTGCCGCCTGGCCTTCCGGCTGCGAAGCGTGCGGCGTTGGCGGCGCAAGTCGCGGCGCTTACTCAGGTCACTGCCTTCGCTATCGCAAATCAACACTCCCACGTCCAAAAATTGTGAACCACGCCTAACGGCATAGCCAATTGAGCCCGTGCCGACGTCAAAACCGAAAACAAGTCCGCTGAAGAAATCCGCTGCCTCCAGAACCGAATCGCGGTTAGCACCCATGAGCTTCTGGACCGGAGAATAGCCCATAGGTCAAACGGAGTAAATCGGAAAAGATGTGACGGCGATTGCGGATCGGTGGTCTTGCTGGCCGCTGCTGAATTCTAAACCGTGCTTGGGCGTTTCGCCGAGACTTCAATGGGTTAGCGCAAGGTTCGTGTCCGGGACGAAAAAGGGAACGTGTTTACGACCATGCGTCGAATATCGGAGGTTGAAAATTGAAACTTTTCTGGCGACAATACAAACGCTATGGCAATCCCACTTAAAAAGCTGCTTATACAATCGTTTGCGGATGCCCTTGTTACAGAAGGGCGGATTAAGGGTGCAACCGAGGAGGCCGTGAATGAGGAAGTTAACAAAATTAGAACCGACTTGGTTTTGGAGGATGATGACTTTGAATATCTGGCGTTTCTCGTTCGGCGTAAACTTAACACTGCATCAAAACCCGTGAGGTCAACCCGCCCCCGTCGATGAAGGATGACGCGCTAGTGTCGTCGAAACCATCCACCGTTTCAGCTTATCTTCAATCAAATTGCGCTTCATCGCAAACCGTTGCCGTGATAGTGCCATGAGTTTGTCTTTGCGCCCAACACGGTTTTCCATTGGTGGGAGCATTTTCGCGCGGAACGGTTCTTTGTTCGTGCCATCATCAAGCAGTTTCACCACGGCTTCATATCGGTTGAGGTCCGCAATGGCACTTGCCGGAAGCGCATGACCGAACTCCTTCTCCATTACCTCGGCATCTGCATACCCGATACGGAATGAAATCAACGTTCCGGCGTTGCCAAATACGGCTTGGCGAATGGGAAGTGAAAGCTGGTCAATGTATTGGTGCGACAAAATCAGGCATGAGCGATATTTGCGAGCTTCGGCCAAAATGGACGCAAAGGCATCAGTGGAAAAATTCTGAAACTCGTCGATAAAAAGATAAAAGTCACGGCGCTCGTGCTCGGGTCGGTTTGAGCGGGCCATGGCCGCCAGTTGAAATTGAGTCGTGAGCAACGAACCGAGCAGATTTGCTTTTTCGTGCCCCAGCTTTCCTTTTGACAGGTTTGCGATGAACAACCGTTCGTTGTCCATGATGAATGGGATGCTCACCTTGGCCCTGACTTGGCCCAAAATGTTCCGCACCACCGGATTCAATAGAAACTGGCCAAGTTTGTTTTGGATCGGCGCAATAGCTTCACGCCTGAACCGGTCGTCATATCCCTCATATTCCTCTGCCCAAAATGCACGGATGAACGGGTCTTTGATCTGACGCACCACTTTGGCGCGGAACGCGGCATCAACGAGCATCCGGTTCACGCCCAAAAGGGTTGCATCTCTGCAATCAAGAAGGGCTGCGACCGCATTGTACAGGATGTATTCCAGTCTTGGTCCCCAGGAATCCCGCCAGATTCCCTTGAACGCGCTCACGATGCCGGAGGCGACAAGGTGTCGGTCGTCCGCCGCAACATTGGCGAGCATATTCAAGCCGATGGGGTATTCAAGGTCGCCCGGGTTGAAATACGTGAGGTGATCTGCCCGTTTCGGCGGAATGTGGTGCAACAGTTCTTCGGCCAAGTCGCCATGCGGATCGATGACGCCGACACCATGCCCCAGCGAAATGTGCTGGATGATCAAATTCCGGAGAAGGGTCGTTTTGCCGGTGCCGGTCTTTCCGATGATGTAGATATGCTGCCGCTGGTCCTCTTTGGACACACCAAAACGCCGGGGATCACCCCAGCCTTCGCGTTCTCCGATGATGATGCAGGGTTCGTCTTTCATGATTCCAAAACCAGTCGCCACTTCTGCAACCGTGAAAGGTCCCTGTCGTTAAACTTTTCTCGGCTGTCCGCGCTGCGGCGCCGGCAGGGTGTATGGGGGCACGCTGGCGAGATAATGGCGACTGGTTCTGAAACCCGAAGGATGATTCTGAGGCAAAGGATATATCCAAGTGGTAAATTGCGGTAGACGCCACTATTTGCCTAAGGCGGCAAGTTTTGATCGCACTAATGGGCATGACCTTTTTAACGCCGCCGTCGCATCCGGCTTCTTTTAGAGGTGTTAGCAGTGTCTATTAATTTAGCAAGCCGCTCAATCGAACGGAGTCATTCAGTATTGCAGAAGGCATATAGATCGGACGATTTCGATTTATTATAGCATTTTTTGTTGACAAAAATAAGTAGCGGTGGCCTACTCGCCGCGAGGCAATGGGAAACCGTTGTAAGGTTTTTTGGGATTTCTTCTGCCTTTTTGCAACCCATAGAAAAGGTAATTCATTGGCTAGCTGTACGATAAAACCGCATTATGAAAACTACTCTCATTACAGCGTATTTTTTATTATTTCTCGTTCCAGTTTCACGTCTTTTTGGGCAGGCACCAGTCGCTCCAGAAGTCGCTCCAGCCGATACCCAAGAACAACAACTGCTTCAGATTATCAAACTCCACGAGAACGGGACTTTGCATTCGGATTCGTTCACCTACGAAATTCGGGCTCGTGCCAGCATCTGGAATGCGAAAACAATTCTATTTCTAAATTCCCAAGGCGTGTCAGAGTCGGAGATCACCGAGGTCGAAAAAGTTTTGAACCAAAGGGTCGCACACCAAGCTCCGGCTCGGAAAACAATCATTCTGCACAGGCCGGCGCCCCCTAGCGAGACGCAGCAGAAAGCCGACCAGGCAAAAGACATTGCGATTCGTGCTCGCGACATAGCGGCGGCTGCTTCAAAGTCAGCTACCGATTTAAGGGCCTCTGGAGCCCCTGAGACGGAAGCCGGTGCAAACGAGTTGCGCTTGGCTCGGCAGTTGGCGGAGCAAGCCCAGATTAATGCGCAACAAGCAGCGATAAACGCAGAGCAAGCTCAAAATAATGCACATGAGCTTGATGCTACCAATGCTACGCTGAGTAGCCTGTTTCACCATATGGCGATTTCGACAGGTGCCAAATTTTTGAGCCCGTATGAAATCAAGGTCACAAACAATGCCGCTACGCTGTCTAAAACAGGAAATAGCACCGTGGGATATTTGGAATTTAGCGCGTTCAATCGATTTGTTCTGAACTTGTCACCAGATGCTGAAGATCGTGATCCCGCCAAGAAACAGGGACCTCAAATCGGATTTACCGCGGCAGACGAGATTCAGGCACCAGAAGGCCCACAAAGTCCGTGGCTTGCACCTTGGGCTCACGTTCCCGATTGGGAAGCTCACATCGGTTTTGTATTTAGTGGAACTTCCGGTTCGTCAAATTTTTCCGCCACGACAATCGCTGGCGGCAGTGACTTTTACGCAAACGCCGCTATCGGATGGCCTTTCTGGCGCTATACGAGTACGAATGATCACACAGCGATGCAACTTACGCTTGAAACGGCTGGCGGCGCTAACACTGAGAAAAGTTTTTTGGCTGTTCATCCCAATGCGTTTGTTGGTCCGGGATTCCAATGGCGTTTTTTGGCTCATGACAATAGCTTCGGCTTTTTATGTGCCCGTGCAGGCTATGGCTGGATTGATATTCCCCGCTTTACATCAGCCTCGGACACAGACATTGTCGTGGTCGGCGGCCTTCCTAAGTTTGATCTTAAAGGATCTCCTTCTCTGGGAGTATTCTTCGCATACCCACTCGGCAACGTGTTTCTGAACGTCGGAGCAGATGTTTACTTTCGAGATAATCCTGCGCCTTGGAGCATAACGGTGGGTACAACTATTCCTGTTGAAAATATTCTTACGACCTTTGGTATAGGAGGCTCGAAAAAGTGACAACCACACAAAATCAGCTATGAAACCTAATTTTAGCACCTTTATATTTCTTGCCTTATTTGCCGGTGCAGTTGCCGATGCGAAAGGGCAACAAATAATCGGACATACGGGACCTGAGAGAGGTTTTGGCGGACGCCTTTCGCGTCCGTCTCAAGGACAACTCAAGAGAATTCATGAGCAAGCGGCTAAGAGCTTGAGCTTGCTATCCGTTGAAATGCCAGCTTCACAAACACATCCAGGAACGGCATCTCCAAGCGATCTAGCATTTTCCTGGAAAAAAGCAAAAGATGTGACTCCAGCACGAGATCAAAAACAGTGTGGCTCATGCTATGTGTTCGGAACAGTGGCAGCATTGGAATGTAATTGGGCAATTCATCACTCCGGTGCATTGATTGATTCTTCAGAACAGCATGTTTTGAATTGCATTTTCGACGGCTGTGATGGTGGAACTATTGACGAAGTGGCAACATTTTTGGTCAGCAAAGGAACCTGTGATGAAAGCGAGAGTCACTACATCGCAGTAAAACAACCATGCGATTCTGTCTCGATTAAGTACCTCGCGACGGCTCGCGATTATGTGGATGTCAATGGTGGAGTTCCGCCTATTGACCAAATGAAAGGCGCCATACTTACACACGGCGCCTTGGCCGTCTTTATGTATGCGGGAGGGTTCGAAAATTATTACGGAACAGATGAAGTCATTTGGTCGAACACGAATGCCGGCCCGCACATTGTGCTCGTCACGGGGTGGGATGATACAAAACGATATCCGGGGGGAAAAGGGGCATGGGAAATAAAAAATTCCTGGGGTCCCGACTGGGGGAAAGATGGTTTTGGATACGTAGCTTATAATGTTCGGGATATTGGGGATAACGCCACTTGGATTGAAACTTCCCGAGGAGCGTTTGCCCCGACAACCATTCCGGAAGGTCGTAAAGCGTTAGGTCAATAGGAAATGGGCCAGAAAATAGATCGCAAGAAGGTGATTTTTTGCGTAAAATGTAAAATTGTTCGTCAGAAGATCGATTGTTTAGAGGCAGCATCCGCGGCTTGCTTTTCCCAAGGTCGTATCAGTCGTGAATTCGTCGTTCATCCGCGCATTAGCGCGCTAACAACCGCCCACGGCGGAATTAGTATTTCGGCGCGAAGCGCCTCATCTTAAAACCAGTCCCCCCAACGTGTCGGCCCGTTTTGATACAAACGGATACCGGCCGACTTAACGCTTTTTGGTAAAGGACACCGGTTAGGGGGACTGCATCCCGATAGCCGCAGGAAAAAGCGTTAAGTCGGGCGGTAGCCGACGACACGTTGGGGGAACTCGTGGTGCGGCGGTTAAGCCGTGGAAGTGGAAAAGTGGCGGGCGTTAAGCCCCTACATAGCGATATGTAGCCCGTAAAGTAGCTGCAATTACAGCAGATTTTGTTGATTTTTGCTTTGACCGTTGCGCAGGAGGAATATTGAATTTACACTCGATTTTTGATCAATGATTTACTTGGATCATAACGCTACGACACCAGTGCTGCCTGAAGTACTTGAGGCGATGCGGCCGTATTTTTGCGACGCATGGGGAAACCCATCAAGCACATATCGCTTTGGGTCACAAATGAAATCTGTTGTCGAAACTGCTCGCGAACAGGTGGCGGCACTGTGTGGGGCTAGTCCCCGCGAAATCGTCTTTACCTCATGTGGGACCGAGAGTAATAACACGGCGATTAACGCCGCCCTGAAATCTAATCCAAAAAAGCGGCACGTCATCACGTCCGCGGTGGAACACTCTTCTGTGCTAAATTATTGCGCAGCGTTGGAAAGGGAGAATGTGCGCGTCACTTATCTGCCTGTGAACCGCGACGGCCTGCTCAAAATTGAAGACTTGGAGGCTGCGATTTCAGATGACACAGCACTTATTTCGCTGATGTGGGCGAACAATGAAACAGGAGTCATTTTTCCTATTGAAAAAATCGCTCAGATCTGCAAAGCACGAGGCGTCCTATTTCATTGCGATGCGATTCAGGCTGCCGGGAAGCTGTTCATTGATTTGAAAAGCTTGCCAATTGATTACCTCTCAATCACCGGTCATAAATTTAATGCTCCGAAAGGAATTGGCGCGCTTTATGTTAGGCGCAAATCTCCTTTTTTGCCGTTGATTTACGGCGGGCACCAAGAGCGCGGGTTGCGTGGAGGAACCGAAAGCGTCCCACTCATCGTTGGGTTTGGCGAAGCCGCGGCCATCGCTCAAAAGGGCATATCCAGTTACATGCAAAAAGTGCGAGCACTCAGGGATGCTTTGGAAAGCGGAGTGCTGAAAAGTATTTCCAATTCCGAACTAAATGGTCATCCCGATCAACGGTTAGCAAACACGAGTAACATCACAATTCACGGCGTTGAATCGGAAGCAATACTATTAATGCTTGATAAAGAGGGCATCTGCGCATCCTCAGGTTCCGCTTGCCTTGCAGATTCCGACGAGCCATCGCATGTGATTAAGGCAATGAAGCCAGATTCGGGAGCGTCGCGCCAAATGATCCGATTTTCATTGGATTCGGCTAACACGATGGCTGAAATGAAGCAGGTCGTAGTAGCTTTGTGTAATGTGGTTAATAAACTCACTGGACGCCCTAAGCCAGCATAGAAGTCTGGAGCCCTTAGCTAGCTTTGTAACGACTCAATATTCGGCGATAACCGTCAATGTCTGTTCCAGAAAGTTCCTCTAACTTTATTTGGTTGCCCAAAAGCATGATCGTGTTTTTTACCCGCACACGGCCTCTTCCTGATGCCTGATAAAAAGGGTCGCCAAAATCTACCTGCTGACTACCAGACAAAATCGCTGCAAAGTCACTGGTGATACCTTTTTTGCCCAATAATCGCAGCACATCAAATAATCCCTGGATACCAATAGTCTTGCGAATATAAGAGTTTTCGGTTGCATGGCTCCACATTAGTTTGGAAACCACTTTGAAATATGAGTCAACCAATGTCCTAAATTCGTCATCACGATTTTCCATATAATATTTGCGGAAAGGTGCTGAATCGAGTGGCAAACGAGACCGTGACCGAAATGTCAGCGGCAATTTGTGCAATGTATCCCTGTCTGTCTTTGGACTTTCAGAAATAAGACGTATTATTCCCTCGACGACAGCCGCAGTAGAAATTTGCCATTCCGTTCCCCATTCCTTAAAAATTTCATCCGAATCAATTGGGGTTATTTTGATATGTCGGAAGAATGGTGAATTTTGATCGAGATTGATATGCCGCGTCATGAAGACAGCAAACTTGTCAGGAGACCAACTGTCTTTTTGCT
>Ga0207664_10003877_pt1 | contig 10047 bp, 9 predicted proteins | sample LARL83metaG_FD_184349 | JGI IMG/M metagenome (GOLD analysis project Ga0207664, IMG submission 184349) | Corn, switchgrass and miscanthus rhizosphere microbial communities from Kellogg Biological Station, Michigan, USA - LAR L8-3 metaG... | ecosystem: Host-associated > Plants > Roots >...
GGTCGACCACGATCTGGCGGTCGAAGCGGCCGGGGCGAAGCAGCGCCGGGTCGAGGATGTCGGGCCGGTTGGTGGCCGCGATCAAGATGATGTTGTCCTTCATCTCGAACCCATCCATCTCGACGAGCAGCTGGTTGAGCGTCTGCTCGCGCTCATCGTGACCACCGCCGAGTCCGGCGCCACGATGGCGGCCGACGGCGTCGATCTCGTCGATGAAGATGATGCACGGCGCGTGTGCCTTCCCCTGCTCGAAGAGGTCGCGCACGCGGCTCGCGCCGACGCCCACGAACATCTCGACGAAGTCCGATCCGGACATCGAGAAGAAGGGACGACCCGCCTCGCCCGCGACCGCGCGCGCGAGGAGCGTCTTGCCGGTGCCCGGAGGGCCGACCAGCAGCACGCCCTTGGGCAGGCGTCCGCCCAGGCGCGTGTATTTCTGCGGATCACGCAGGAACTCGATGATCTCCTCGAGCTCTTCCTTCGCCTCGTCGGCACCGGCGACGTCGGCGAAGGTCACCTTGGGCGTGTCGCCCGTCAGCAGCTTCGCCTTGCTCTTGCCGAAGCTGAACGCCTTCGCGCCGCCCGCCTGCATCTGGCGGAAGATGAAGAAGAAGAGCCCCACGACGAACAGGAACGGCAGATACACGAACAGCTGGCCGAGGATCGACACCTTCGCGTCGGTGGCGCTGATCTCGACGCCCTTCGCGCGCAGGCGCTCGATCTCCTTGGGATCGTTCGCGACCGGGAGGCGAACCGTGAAGTGCAGGACATCCTTTCCGGAGGCGACGTTGGGGACTTTGTGCTTGAAGTCGCCGGTGATGACCTTGCCTTCCTGGATCGAGATCTTCTGGATGTTGTCCTGATCGAGCTGCTGACTGTACGTCGAGTAGTCGATCTCGGTCGATTGGTCGCGTGCACCATTGACCTGCATGAAGACGATCGGGATCAGGATGACGATGATCCAGAGCGAGAGCGTCTTCGAGATCTTGCCCCAGCTAAAGTCGCGCTTCGGGGGAGGTGTGCGGTCAGCCATTACTGCAAGCTCGCGATATAAGGGAGATGGCGGAAATTCTCCGCATGATCCAATCCGTAACCAACCAGAAACTCGTTCGGCGCATCGAAACCCACGTACCGAACAGGATAACGGAGGTGCTCGGCAAGGTGCTTGTGGAGGAGTGCGCAGATCGAGAGTGACCGCGGACGCCGGACCGAGAGCAGGTCCATGAGCCGGCTGAGGGTTCGACCGGAGTCGACTATGTCCTCCACCAGGAGGATGTGGCGCCCTTCGAGCACCGTTTCCGGATCGTAGACCATGTGCACGTCGCCGCTGGAGGTGGTATCCGAGCCATAGCTCGAGGCGACGAGGAAATCTACCTGGATGGGCCGGGTTATGTGTCGCACCAGGTCACCCAGAAATATAAAACTTCCCTTGAGCAGCCCCAACACGAGGAGATCGCCATCGGGATAGTCCGCGGAGATCTCCGCGCCGAGCTCGGTCACGCGCGCGGCGATCGTCTCGGCCTCGTACGCGATGCGCCTGACGGCGCGTCCGTCGAGTCGGGGATCAGCGATCGATGCGCTCACAATGATAGGTCACCACCGGCCGACCGGACCGGGCGGACGCCGCAGAGCTGCGGCGGACTCCAGGAACCCACACGATCTCGTCGTCGGCAAGAACCACGGGCCAGGCGCTCCGACTGGCGGCGTCGATCCCGGCGTCGCGAAGCAGCCCCTTCACGCGCCGCGCATCGCCGCCTGCGGGAACCATGCGATCTCCCGGATGCCATGCGCGCACCGTGAGTCTCCTGCCCACCGGCAGCTCCGCGCTCCATAACGAGACGACGTCTTCATCCCGCGCATCGAAACGAAAACTGCCCACCTGCACTCCTGCCGAAAGCCCCCGCGCGCCATCCGGCGCCGCCGCGTCGACCTTTCTCACGATCAACACGCCCCGATGCGACACCGCCTCGAAGCCGCCGGACAGCTGAATCCGTGCGCCATGCCTCTCTATTGTGGTAAACGCCACCAGCCTCTCGGTTCCCCTTCGGTCGAGCGTCGCGCCCACACGCGCGACGATGGCCGGCCACAGCAGCGCAAGCTCTTGGGCATCATAGCGTAGCAGGATGTCGCGGGCAATCAGAATTGCCCCATCGCGCACCTCGACCGAGAGCTCCCGATCGACGAAGCGCTCCACCTGGCCACGCAGCTCTGCCGCCCGCCTGCCGATCGAGAGCAGCTCGGCCGGAAGCGATGGCTTCGCGCGCGTGAGTGCAGGCAGCAGATCGTGCCGGATGCGGTTGCGGAGGTGGTCCGCGCGCGCGTTGGACGGATCCTCCATCCACTCCAGCCCAGCGCGGGCTGCGTAGGCGGCCACCCGGGCGCGGGAGCACGAGAGGAGCGGACGCACGATCGCATGCGGATGCAGCTCCGAATCGCCGGGACGGGCTTCCAGTGCCGCGAGTCCGCGCGCGCCCGCGCCGCGCATCGCGCGCATGAGCACCGTCTCGATCTGATCGTCGCGGGTGTGCGCGGTGGCCACCTGCGCGTCCCGCTCGCGCGCGACCGTGCGAAGGAAGCTCCAGCGCTGCGCCCGCCAGTCCGCCTCGCTGCGGCCGGTCGTGCGCGCGCGCGCGGAGATCGCCTCGAGGCCGAGCTCGCCCGCCACCCGCATCACCAGCGCCGCGGCGCGCGCGGAGTGCACGCCGGTGGCATGATCGAACGTCGCGACACACGCGATGCGACCGTTGCCGGCGCGCGCAGCCGCGGCGTGGAGGAGCGACATCGAGTCGCGCCCGCCCGATACCGCGAGCACCACGCGCCGCGTGCCCAGCTCCTCGCGTACCAGCCTCTCGAGCGAATCGTCCATCCTGGAGTCTAACTCCACTGGCTCGCACCGCGCATCCACCATAGATTCCGCGGTGAACGCACACTCGACGAGGAATTCGGTGGAAACACACGGCCCCCTGGGCGTCATCTGGGTAAGTGTCGGACTCGTTTGCTTCTACATCGCGCTGATCTGGATCAACTCCCTGCTCGGCCTGATGATCACGCCGCTGTTCACGCTGCTCGCGACGCGGTTGTTCGATCGCAGGCGCAAGCCGCCGGTCACCTGACACTTTTCAAGCCAACCTGTCGTATTAATGTGCGGGACGAAGCTTCGGTTTCGTCCCGCTCGTCCATCGTGGAGTCGGTGCGTTTTCGTCACGGTGCACACCGTCAAGGAGACACATGACCGGTATCATCCTGCTCGTCGTCATTCTCGCCGTCGGAGTGTTCTGGTTCGTCGGCGCGTACAATTCGCTCATCAGTCTGCGAAACCAGGTGTTCAACGCCTGGAAGCAGATCGATGTGCAGCTCAAGCGCCGGCACGACCTCATTCCGAATCTCGTCGAGACCGTGAAAGGCGCGATGAACTTCGAGAAGGGCACGCTCGAGTCGGTCATCGCGGCGCGCAACCAGGCGATCGCCGCGACGCGCGGCACCACCGAGCTGCCGTCGCCGCAGCAGGTACAGGCGACCGCCGCGGCCGAAGGGCAGCTGACCGCATCGCTGAGCCGGCTCTTCGCGGTGGTCGAGGCGTATCCGGATCTGAAGGCGACCGGCAACGTGGCGCAGCTGCAGGAAGAGCTGACGAGCACGGAAAACAAGATCGCGTTCGCCCGCCAGCTCTACAACGATCAGGCGACGCTGTACAACACGCGCCAGCAGCAGTTTCCCGGCAGCCTCGTCGCGGGGTTCGCGCATGCGACTCCGGCGCAGCTCTGGGAGATCACCGATGCGGCGGAGCGTGAGGTCGTGAAGGTCGATCTCTCATTGAACTCAGGGAAGTGAGCGACGACGTCAATCTCTTCGCGCAGCAGGAGGCCAATCGCCGGCGCTCACGATTGCTGGTGATTGGCTTCATCCTGTTTTTCGCGTGGCTGGGATTCGGCGGCGACTACATCGCCTCTCTCGCCACCGCCCACGCGCCGCCCGAGGCGTACCACCACCTCTTCCCGTGGTTCGGCATCGTGCTCACCGCGATCGGTGCGGGGATGGCGAAGTATTCGTACAGCACGGGGCCCAGGAACGTGCTCAAGTCCACGGGAGCGCGCGAGATCATCGATCCGCAAACCCCGCAGGAGAAGCAGCTCGTGAACGTGGTGGAGGAGATGTCGATCGCCTCCGGGATCACGAAGCCTCACATCTGGCTCATCGACGATCCCGATCCGAACGCCTTCGCCACGGGGCACGATGAGAGCGACTCCAACATCGCGGTCACGCAGGGGCTCGTGGCGATCTGCTCGCGCGACGAGCTGCAGGCGGTGATCGGACACGAGATGGGCCACATCAAGAATCTCGACGTGCGCCTCATGACGCTGCTCGCCGCGCTCGTGGGCGCCGTCACGCTGATCGCCGATGGCGCGGGACGCGTGATGTTCAACGGTGGCATGGGACGCGGCCGGAGGAGCAGCAACGACCGCGACAGCGGCGGCGGTTCCAACCCGCTCGTGATCGTCCTGTTCGTGGTCTGGGTTGTGAGCTGGATTCTCGCGCCGTTCATCACCCGGCTGCTCGCCATGGGCGTGAGCCGCAAGCGCGAGTATCTCGCCGATGCGATGAGCGCACAGTTCACGCGCAATCCGCTCGCGCTCGCGAGTGCGCTCACGAAGATCGAGAATGCGGCCGAGCCCACGCGGAGCATCAAGGGTGGCGCGGCGCACCTGTGCATCGCGGATCCGCTCGGCCGTCCGCTGAACGGCGATGAGGGGAGGATGGCCGAGCTGTTCGGCACACATCCGCCGATGCCGTCGCGCATCGCCCGGCTCAAGCAGATGGGCTACGAGCAGTCGCAGCACGCGCTCGCGGGCGCCCCGACGACGCAGGCGAGCGCGTAGCTCGGGATAGCGATTCGCGATTCGTGGAAGGCAACTGCGAAGAATTGGGTGGGACGACAGAAACGGACACAAACAGACACCAACGGTTGAAGAAAAAGGCTTCGTCCGTTGGTGTCCGTCGGTGTCCGTTTTTGTCGTATCATCCAATCAGTTCGTACTTGTAGTACCTCCCCACGATCAGTTGATGGTCGCCCGCGAGGCGCCTTACTTGTGCGCCAGGTGGAACTGCTCGGTCTCGGTCGAGCCCGCGAGCGCCGCGGTTGCCGACTGCCCGCTCGTGACCGCCATGAGCACCTGGTCGAAGTAGCCGGTGCCCGCCTCGCGCTGGTGCTTCGTGGCCGTGTAGCCGTCGGCCTCGCGCGCGAATTCCTCGTTCTGCAGCTCGACGTACGCGGGCATCCCTTCCGTGCTGTAGCGGTGCGCGAGCTCGAACGAGTAGTAGTTGATCAGGTGCCAGCCGGCGAGCGTGATGAACTGGAACTTGTAGCCCATCGCGGCGAGCTCGCGCTGGAACTTGGCGATCGTCGTCGCATCGAGCTTGCGCGACCAGTTGAACGACGGCGAGCAGTTGTACGCGAGCATCTTGCCCGGGAACTGCGCGTGCACGGACTCGGCGAACTTCTTCGCCTCGGCCAGGTCCGGCGTTCCCGTCTCGCACCAGAGCAGATCGGCGTACGGCGCATACGCGAGCGCGCGCGCGGCCACGGCGTCCATCCCGTTCCGGATGTGGAAGTAGCCTTCAGTGGTACGCTCGCCGGTGGTGAAGGCCCGGTCCGCTTCGTCGATGTCGCTGGTGATCAGCGTGGCCGCGAGCGCATCGGTGCGGGCGACGATCACCGTCGGGACATCGAGCACATCCGTGGCGAGGCGCGCCGCGTTGAGGGTGCGCACGAACGACGCCGTGGGAATGAGCACCTTGCCGCCCATGTGTCCGCACTTCTTCTCGGCCGCGAGCTGATCCTCGAAGTGCACGCCGCTGGCGCCGGCGTCGATCATCGACTTCATGAGCTCGAAGGCGTGGATCGGCCCTCCGAAGCCCGCCTCGGCGTCGGCGACGATCGGCACGAGCCAGTCGCGATCCGTCTTCCCTTCACTCCACTCGATCTGGTCGGCCCGCATCAGTGCGTTGTTGATCCGGCGCACGAGCGCGGGCACGCTATTGGAGGGATAGATGCTCTGATCGGGATACGTCTGCGCGGCGAGATTGCCGTCCGCGGCCACCTGCCATCCGCTCATGTAGATCGCCTGCAGCCCCGCCTTCACCATCTGCACGGCCTGGGCGCCCGTGAGCGCGCCGAACGTGTGCACGTATTCCTTGCTGTGCAGCAGCTCCCACAGCTTCGCCGCTCCGCGCCTGGCGAGCGAGAACTCGACCTTCACCGAGCCGCGGAGGCGAACCACATCCTCGGCGGTGTACGTGCGCTCGACCCCGTTCCAGCGCGGGTCGCTGGCCCACTTCGACTCCAGCTGGCTCGCCTCGGCGGCGAAACTGACATTGCTCATCGCAAGCTCCCTTTGGATTCACCGGACGGAATCCGGATGACGGTGTGGCGGTGCTCCGCGGTGACGCGGCTGTGGCATGCATGCAGCGAATTGGACACCAGCGCGTACTCACTTGGTGCGGGGTGGAAGTCTAAGGCGCCAGGGCGCTGTGTACCCTGTCCGGTCGGATAGGCCCGGGGAGCCAGTTCGGGGCCGCCGGGTAGCATTCGATACGGATCATTCCACTCCCGCTTTACATCGGCTCGTCCAACGCAATATTGGTTCTCGCCCTCAACCCTCAGGCCAAATACATGCTTGCTGACACAATACTTGTCATCGACGACGAGCCGCAGATACGTCGAGTCGTGAAGAACGCGCTTGTGAACGAGGTGTCCTCCATTCTGGAAGCGGGCGATGGTGCAGAAGGGCTGGCGATGGCGAACGCCGAGCGGCCGACGCTGGTGGTGCTCGATCTGGGACTGCCCGACATGGCCGGCATCGATGTGTGCCGCTCGCTCCGCTCGTGGTCCGCGGCGCCGATCGTCGTGCTCTCCGCTCGCCACTCCGATCAGGAGAAAGCATCGCTGCTCGACTCGGGCGCGGACGACTACATCACGAAGCCGTTCAGCAATCTCGAGTTCGCGGCGCGCATCCGGGCGAATCTCCGGCGCGCGCAGGCATCGCAGATCGCCGCCTCGGTGCAGCCGATGCAGATCGGCTCACTCGTCGCGGATTTCACCGCACGCGTGCTGCGCCGCGGCTCCGAGACGATCCACCTCACGCCGATCGAATGGGAGCTGCTCCGCACCTTCGCGACGCAGGCGGGCCGCACGCTGACGCACCAGCAGATCTTCAATGCCGTCTGGGGTCGCGCCTTCGGCGATCCGCAGCAGTATCTTCGCGTGCACGTCGCGAATCTGCGTCGCAAGATCGAAACGGATCCGGTGCGACCGCAGCTCATCGTCACCGAGCCAGGCGTCGGATATCGCTTCGAGCTCCCGCGCTGAATGATGCGCCTGGCCGAACGCCGATGGACATCGGCGCTCGTCTGGACGGCGATGTTCCTGTTCGCCACCTACGTGATGGTGGGCGTGCAGGGAGAGATTACCGAGGCGCACGTCGCGCTCGTGTATCTCCTCATCATTCTCGGAGGGAGCTCGGGCGGAGGACGCGCGCTCGGCTTCACGCTCGCGGCGCTCGCCTTCGTCTCGATTGATTTCTATTTCCAGCCGCCGTACGGGCGTTTCGAGATCTCGAAGCGCCCGGACTGGCTGGTGCTCATCGCCTTCATGGCGGCGGCGATGGTCGCGACGCAGCTGCTCGCGCGCGCGAACGAGAAGGCGCGGGAGGCGAGCCGGCGCGCGGAGGAGATCGATCGGCTCGCGGCGCTCGGCGCGGAGACGCTGAGCACGGGGAGCGCGTCGCAGGCACTCACTGCGATCGCGACCGTCGTCCGTGACACGATCGGGACGGACACGTGCGAGATCTGGGTGCGCGAGGATGACATGCGGGAGCCGGAGCTCGCGGCACGCGCGGGTACCGGCGTCGTGAGTGGTCCGCCACCTGCGCACTCGGGCGCGCAGCATCCGGATCCGCGCACGATCGTCGTTCCGCTCGAGGTGCATGCGCGCTCGATCGGAATGCTCGCGCTCCGGCATCGGGAGCCGATCGCCCTCGACGCCGGCGCGCGGCGATTCCTCTCCGCACTCGCCTACTACGCGGCGCTCGGCCTCGAGCGCGTGCAGCTCGTGGCCGAAGCGGAGCGCGCGGAGGCGCTGCGGGAGGCGGACCGGCTGAAGGACGCGCTGCTCGCATCGGTGTCGCATGATCTGCGCACGCCGCTCACGACCATCAAGGCGCTCGCGCACGACATCGCCGGCGACGGCGACGATCGCGCCGCGACGATCGAGCAGCAGGCCGACCGCCTCAATCGCATGGTGGCCGATCTCCTGGATCTGTCGCGCCTGAACGCGGGCGAGCTGCCGGTGCGCGCCGAGCTCAATGCGGCAGAGGACCTGGTGGGTGCGGCGATTCAGCAGGTGTCCGGAGCTTTCGCGGGCCGCGAGCTGCGCACGTCGATCGCGTGGTCGGAGCCCGTGCTCGTGGGCCGCTTCGATTTCGTGCACGCGCTGCGCATCGTGGTCAATCTGCTCGAGAATGCGCACAAGTATTCGCCGCGCACGCAGCCAGTCGACATCGAGCTCTCGCGCGCGGGGAACATGATCGAGATCTCGGTGGCGGATCGCGGCCCCGGCGTTCCGGCGGCAGAGCGCGAGCGCATCTTCGAGCCGTTCTACCGGCCGGAGCGGAGCACGCCGGACGCGGGCAGCGCGGGGCTCGGACTCTCGATCGCGCTGCGCCTGGCGATGGCGCAGGGCGGCACGCTGACGTACCAGGATCGGGAAGGCGGAGGGAGCGTGTTCACGCTCGGGCTGCCGGCGGTGGCGGATGCGGCGATGGACGCGCTCGCGGGGTGATGCCGGAGAGCTATATTCTATTCCGCTCGACCGGACGATGACTGGATGGGCCGAATCGCCTTCACAGGCGTGGACACCGAAGGTCTTCTCGATACAATGCGCCGCACATTCCTTCAGTGGCCGAGCCTCAATCCATGAGCGTATACCAGCTGGTGATGGGACGGAGCATGCGTCGCACTTGTGCATTCGCGCTAGCGATTTTCGCCGGTGCGTGCAGCGACAGCAGTACCTCTGCGAACACCCCTCTCATCGACTCTCGCCTGATCGCGTTCGTGTCGGACTCCGGCAATTCCGTGACCGCCACCGACGCTCGCGGCACCAGCATCTTCCTCATGCACGCCGACGGTAGCCACAAACAGCGACTGACGTCCGCGAACTTCGAAGATAAAAACCCCAGGTGGTCGCCCGACGGATCGGCGATCACCTTCGAGACTAGCCGAGCTCCGGCCGGCATCTGGATCATGAATTCCGATGGCAGCAATCAGCGATCGTTGCTCACGAACTCCGCATTCGGATTTCCGAACGAGCTGCACTGGTCGCAGGATGGACACTCGATCGCGTTCGGCGCGTATGCCTCCGCGTCCAGTTCGGAGAGAGTCATCATGATCGCCGACGCGAACGGCGCACATGCGCATCGATTCATTCCGAGTTCGCACAATCAGCACTGGCCGTCGTGGTCGCCGGACGGGGCGAAGATCGCGTTCATGGAAGAAGACGACTCGGTCGGATATTCCATCTACGTCGCGAATGCGGATGGCACCGCGCAGCAACGGCTCTCATTCGGCACCGATTTCATGCCGGAGTGGTCGCCGGACGGGTCGCGGATCGTCTTCGTGAACCTCGACGTCCAGAATTTTTCGAGCTCGCGGATCTTTGTCATGCAGGCGGACGGCTCACACAAACTCGCGCTCACTACCGGCGACGTTGATGAACCGACATGGTCACCGGATGGGCGGCAGCTCGCATTCGAGCGCTTCGGTACGGACTCCGCACCGAACGGCCCCATCGAGATCTATCGAATGAATGCAGATGGATCGCGGGTGCTAGCGATCACGGAGGTCGGCTCGACCCTACAGGAGTTTGATCAGGCTCAGTCGCCCGTCTGGAAGCCCGCGCCGTAGCGCCGGCCGAGCGAGTCGCGCTAGTTCTTGTGGCGGTAGATGATTCTGCCGCGGGTGAGGTCGTAGGGAGAGACCTCGATGCGCACACGG
>Ga0207664_10003879_pt1 | contig 10043 bp, 8 predicted proteins | sample LARL83metaG_FD_184349 | JGI IMG/M metagenome (GOLD analysis project Ga0207664, IMG submission 184349) | Corn, switchgrass and miscanthus rhizosphere microbial communities from Kellogg Biological Station, Michigan, USA - LAR L8-3 metaG... | ecosystem: Host-associated > Plants > Roots >...
ACGGCAGCAGGGTGCGCGGGTCGAAGACCTCGACCGAGATCTCGTCCGCCAGCTCCTCCGCGACCGCCAGCGCGTCCTGCACGAGGTGGGCGACCGCCACGACTGTCACGTCGCTGCCCTCGCGGTGGATCCGCCCTCTTCCGAGCGGCACCGGCCCGAGCGCCTCGGGCACTTCGGCGCGCACGCCGAGCGAGCCCTTCGAGACGAGCAGCGCGACCGGGTCGGGATCGCGCATCGCGCTGAGGAAGAGCCCGTAGGTGTCTTCCGGGGTCGCCGGCACGACCGTCTTGACGCCGGCGTGGACGAAGAACGCGTAGGGCTGGTCGGAGTGCTGTGCCGCTTGTCCCAGCCGCGCGCCCGAGCCGGGGATCACGTAGGTCACCGGGACGGACGTCTGCCCGCCCGTCATCAGGCTGAACTTCTGCGCCTGGTTGACGATCTGGTCGAAGGCCATGTAGACGAGCGAGGTCACCTCGAACTCGATGACCGCGCGACGGCCGGCGAGCGCAGCGCCCATCCCGAAGCTCGTGAACGCCTGCTCGGAGATCGGCGTGTCGATCACGCGCTCGGGCCCGATCTGGTCGACGAGCCCCGTCGTCATGCCGCACAGGCCGGCGCGCACGTCCTCGCCGATCACGAACAGCAGCGGGTCGGCGAGCAGCTCGTCTCTCAGCGCCCGCGCGAGCGCCGCCTGACATGTCATGCGTGGCACGGTGCCACCCCTCCTCGCGGCGTGAGATCGCCGCCGTAGACGTAGTCGGTCGCTGTGGCCGGGTCGGGCCGAGCGCTGGCGCGGGCGCGCTCGAGCGCGGCGGCGACCTCCCGCTCGACCTCGGCGTCGATCGCCTCGCGCGCGTCGGGGTCGATGCGCGCGCCGAGCACGTTCAGCGGATCGCGCTCGCGCCAGCGCGCGATCTCCTCGTCGCTGCGGTATCCGAGGTTCATCGTGCGCTCGCCGGTGAAGTGGCCGACGAAGCGATAGGTCCGGCACGAGAGGAAGGTCGGGCCCTCGCCCGCGCGCGCCCGCGCCACGGCGGCGCCGGCCGCCTCGCGCACGGCCTCCGCGTCCATCCCGTCGACGTCGAAGGCCGGCATCCCGTACGCGGCGGCGCGCGCGACCGGCGAGCCGGCCGTCGACTCCTCGGAGGAGTAGCTGACGGCGTAGCCGTTGTTCTCGCAGACGAAGACGAGCGGGAGCTTCCAGATCGCCGCCATGTTCAGCGTCTCCATCACGACGCCCTGGTTGACCGCCCCGTCGCCGAAGAAGCAGACCGCGACGCGGTCGCTGCCGGTCGAGCTGGCGGCCCAGGCCGCGCCGGCGGCGATCGGCGCGCCGGCGCCGACGATGCCGTTGGCGCCGTAGACGCCGAGCGAGAAGTCGGCGATGTGCATCGAGCCGCCGCGACCTCTGTTGAAGCCGGCGGTGCGCCCCATCAGCTCCGCGAGCATCCCGGTCAGGTTCGCGCCCTTCGCGATCACGTGCCCGTGGCCGCGGTGCGTGCTCGTGATCACGTCGTCGTCGCGCAGCACCGAGCAGACCCCGGTCGCGACCGCTTCCTGGCCGATGTACTCGTGCGTGCTGCCGGCGATCTCGTTCGCGTCGACGAGCACGATGATGTGCTCCTCGAAGCGGCGGATCAGCCGCATCGTCTTGTACATCTCCTCCTTCACGAAGACCCTCTCCTCATCTGTGTCAACACAGTCAACATAGCACTCATGCGAGCGCGCCGCCTTCCACCGGCAGCACCGCCCCCGAGATGTGCGACGCCTCCTCGGAGGCCAGGAAGGCGATCGCGGCGGCGACGTCCTCGGGTCGCGCCGAGCGCCCCGTGAGCCCGATCCCGTCCCGCGCCAGCGCGGGGTCGATGCCCGGCGGCACCTCCCAGCCGGCGACCATCGGCGTCTCCACGCGGCCCGGGCAGACGACGTTGGCCCGCAGGCCGCGCGCGCCGTACTCGACCGCGAGCGTCCGCATCGTCGCGACGAGCCCGGCCTTCGCGGCCGCGTAGGCGATCGTGTACGGCCAGCCGCGCAGCGCGGCGACGGAGGCGACCGCGACGACCGCGCCGCGGCCGCGCAGCAGCAGCGGCAGCGTCCGCTGCGTCAGCAGGAACGGCGCGCGCAGGTTGACGTCGAGCATCAGCTGCCACTGCTCGAGCGTGACCGCCTCGGTGGGGCCGACGTGCAGCAAGCCTGCGACGTGCGCGAGCACGTCGAGGCGATCCCGCCAGGCCGCGCAGCGCTCGACCGCCAGCTCGATCGCTGCCGGATCCGCGAGGTCGCACGCGAGCATCAGCGCGTCCCCGCCGGCCGCGCCGATCTCGTCGGCGACGGCCTGCGCGCCGGCCGCGTCACGATCGAGGCAGGCGACGTCCGCGCCCCGCGCGGCGAGCGCCAGCGCCGTCGCGCGGCCGATGCCGGAGGCGGCGCCGGTGACGAGCGCGACGTCGGCCGCGCCGGTCATCAAGCGACGCCTCCGCCCAGGCGCACGGTCGCCGCCCGCGCGCGTCCACCCGCGTTGAACTCCATCTCGACCGACTGCGAGCCGTCGCTCCAGGCGACCTGGACGTGGCCGTAGCGCGCCTGCGGGTTACCCGTCGCTCGCGCGTAGTCGCCGCTCAGCAGGTGGCGGTAGCGCTTGAAGCGCTCGACCGCGCCGCGGTAGCGCTCGAAGTCCGCGCGCGGCGCCTCCCACAGCCGACCGCTGAAGCCGAACGACCCGCCCCCGTGCGACAGATAGTCGTAGTCGTCGTAGTCGAACCGCTCCTGACACAGGTTCGTGTTCGCGTAGATCCCCGGCAGCACCGTGTTGAGACCGTGCTGCAACGCGCGCACGACGTCGCTGTGCGAGGTGTGGTCGTTCATCCAGAACGCGTGGCCGCGCCGCACGGTGCCCAGGTCGATGCGATTGCCGCCGCCCGCGCACTGCTCGACGAACAGGTCGGGACAGGCGCGCAGGACCTCCCCGAGCACCTCGTAGAGGCCGCCGATGTGGTTGAGCTGGTTGATCCCGACGCGCCCCGGCGGCGCCGTCGCGTCCCAGTGCGGACGCGGCTGCTGGTTGTGGTCCCAGCGGATCCAGCGCACGCCCCAGCGCTCGTATGCCTCCACGATCAGGTCGATCGCCCACTGGCGCGCCTCAGGGCGGCCGAAGTCGATCAGGCCGAACTCCTCGCCGCGCCAGTCGAGCCCCTCGACTCCGCGGGTGCCGTCCATGTAGAAGACCTCGTCCGGCTTCGCCCACGGCGAGATCCGCGGCCCGCGCAGGAACCAGTCGGGATGCGCTTTGAAGACGTCGCTATCAAGGTGCGCGTACTCCGCCTCGAACCACAGGCCCAGCCGCATCCCGCGGTCGGCGACGTGGCGGGCGAAGGGAGCGATCCCGCCCGGGAACTTCCGCTCGTCGGGGCGGCTCCAGTTGCCCAGCCCGACGCGGAAGCGGGGCGGGAACCAGCCGGCGTCGACGCAGAAGTACTCGAGCCCCGCCTCCGCGCACGCCTCGACGGCCGGCTTGAGCAGCGTCGCCGAGATCTCGTTGTGGAACGCGAACCAGGTGTTGAAGCTCGCGGGCGCCAGCGCCGGCTCGCCGCGCAGCGGCGGCGCGACGTGCCGCGCCACGTGACGCCGCAGCGCGTTGCCGCCCGCGTCGAGATCGCCGTCGAAGCCCGTGAGCAGCAGGTTCGGCAGCGGCAGTTGCTCGCCGGGCCGCAGGTCGAGCGCGAGCCCCCACACGCCGACCTTGAGCCGCAGCGGCCACGGCCAGGTCGTCTCGCCCCAGCGCGCCGGCTCCTGCTCGATGCCGATGCCCCACAGGCCCGACCACTCGTAGAAGAGCGCGAGCCCGCGATCGCCGCGCTCGCCGGCGAGGATCGCGCACGGGAGGTAGCGGCCGGAGGAGCGGCCGTCCGGGGCCGCGTTGACCTGCAGCGGCATGTTCACCTGCGGCACGCGCAGCAGATGGCAGTCGCGGAGGCGGTAGTCGTTCGGCGGGTAGAAGCTGGGCATGAAGCGGGCGCCGTTGACGGTCCGCGCGAACGGCTCGCCCCATGCGTCGTCCAGCCCGACCGTCAGGTCGAGCGTGCGCAGCTCGCGCACGTCGGCGAACGCGGCCGACCCGACGTTTCGCACCGAGCCGGAGCACTCGACCGCGCGCGTGTCCGGATGCTCGGTCACGCGCCAGACGGCCTCCAGGCCCTGCCGCGAGTCCGCCGTCAGCTCCCAGGCGCGCTCGCCTCGCTGCGCGAGCGTCGGCTCGTGCCACTCGACCTCGGTCCCGGCGACGACGCCGAACGGCACGCGTGCGCCGACGTCGACGAGATCCGCGCGCCCGAGCGCGCGGCGCAGCAGGTCGAACCACGTCATGCACAGCTCCTTGCTGGTTGGAGGTGAAGCTCGCACGAGCCGATCGACGGTCCGGCCGTCGCCACGGCCGCGATCGCCGCCGCCGCGTCATCGACGTCCATCCCGTCGCCGGCGGCCGAGACCTCGCCGAGGATCTCGGTGCGGATCCCGCCGGGGCAGATGGTCGTGACGTGCACGCCGGTGCCGGCCAGCTCCAGCGCAAGCGTGCGCGCGAGGCCGAGCAGCGCGTGCTTCGAGGCGACGTACGCCGCCATCGTGGGGATGCCGACGTAGGCCGCGTCGGAGGCGATCGGCACGATCCGGCCGCCGCCCTGCGCGACCATCGCGGCGGCCGCCCGGCGCATCACCGCGAACGCGCCCACGACGTTGACCTCTAGCAGCCGCCGCAGGTCCTCCTCGTCGGTCTCCGCCAGCGGCCGCTGCTCGGCGATCCCGGCGTTGGCGACGCACACGTCGAGCGGCCCCAGCCCGTCGAACAGCGCGTCGAGCGCGTCCGCGTCGCGCACGTCGAGCCGATGCGCGGCGAAGCTGCCGGGCAGCGCGTCGCACAGCGCCGCGGTGCGCGCCAGCGCGGCCTCGTCCCGTCCGGTCCCGACGACGTCTACGCCGCCGCTCGCGAACGCGACCGCGAGCGATCGCCCGAGCCCGCGACTCGCGCCCGTCACCAGCACGGTGCGGCGCGCTCGCATCGCGTCCCCGTCAGTCGACGACGGCACGGGAACGTTCGCGCGGGCGCAGCGCAGCGCCCGTCGTCGCGTCGAAGAACAGCAGCCGCCGGGTGTCGAGCGCAAGCTCCAGCTCGTCGCCGACGTCGACCCGGCGCCGCGCGGCGACGCGGGCCGTGAAGCGCGAGCGCTCCTCGTCGGCGAGCAGCCGCTCGTCGCCCGGGCTCGCGCGCTGCGGGTCGCGGGCGCTCTCCACGTCGACCGGCGGCGCGTCGACCGCGAACAGCACGTGCATCTCGGCGCCGAGGTTCTCGACCACCTCCACGCGCACGCTCATGCGCGGCCACGACGGATCCGCAAGCTCCGCGAGCTCCAGGTCCGTCGGGCGGATCCCGACGATCAGGTGCTCCGCGTACGGCAGCTCGACGCCCTCGGGCGCCGGCAGGAGATGGCCGCCGAAATGCAGCCCGTCGCGCTCGACGGCGACCGCGACGAGGTTGATGGTGGGGGAGCCCATGAACGCCGCGACGAACAGGTTCGCGGGCCGGTGGTACAGCGCCTGCGGCGTGTCGACCTGTTGCAGCACGCCGTTCTTGAGGACGGCGACGCGCTGGCCGAGCGTCATCGCCTCGACCTGGTCGTGGGTGACGTAGACGGTCGTGACGCCGAGGCGCTCGTGCAGCCGCGCCAGCTCCGCGCGCATCGCGACGCGCAGCTTGGCGTCGAGGTTCGAGAGCGGCTCGTCCATCAGGAACGCGGCCGGCTCGCGCACCATCGCGCGACCCATCGCCACGCGCTGACGCTGACCGCCCGAGAGCTGACCGGGCCGGCGCTTCTCCAGCTCGCTGAGGCGCAGCATCCGCATCGCGTCCGCGACGCGGCGCTCGATCTCGGGCTTGGCAACCTTATGCAGCTTGAGCCCGAACGCGAGGTTCTCGGCGACGGTCATGTGCGGGTAGAGCGCGTAGTTCTGGAACACCATCGCGATGTCGCGGTCGCGCGGCTGCGCATGCGTCGCGTCGTCTCCGCCGATCAGGATCCGCCCGTCGGTGACCGTCTCGATCCCGGCGATCATCCGCAGCAGCGTCGACTTGCCGCAGCCCGAAGGACCGACGAGCACGAGGAACTCGCCGTCGGCGATCTCGAGCGACACCTCGTCGACCGCGGTCGTGCCCCCGGCGTACGTCTTCGTCACCTCGTGCAGCTCAATCGAACCCATCGCCTCTTCCTCTCACAGCTTGAAGCTTCGCGATCATCAATTACTTCACTGCGCCGGCTGCAAGGCCGCGTGCGAGGTCGCGCTGGAAGAGCGCGAAGATCAGCAGCGGCGGGATCATCGACAGCAGCAGTCCGGCCGCCAGCACGCCGATCTGCGTCTGGAACTCCCCCTGCGTCATGGAGATGCCGACCATGATCGTGCGCATGTTCTGGTCGGGCAGGATCAGCACCGAGAACAGCAGCTCGTTCCAGAGCCACAGGAAGTTGAGCGTCACGAGCGTCAGCAGGCCCGGCCGTACGAGCGGGATGACCACCGACCACAGCATCCGCAGCGGACCGGCCCCGTCGATGCGGGCGGCGCTGAGCAGCTCCAGCGGGATCGAGCGCATGTACGACGTCAGCAGGTAGACGCTGACCGGCAGGTTCAGGCTCGTGTACACGAGCACCAGCCCGATCCGCTTGTTGAGCAGCCCGAGGTCGAGCACGACCTTGAAGATCGGGATCATCAGCACCGTCGGCGGCAGCGCCATCATCGCGACGACGACCACGAGGATCGTGCGCCGCAACGGGAACTCGAACAGCGTGAGCGCGTACGCGGCCAGGCAGCTGATCACCACGAGCGCGGCCACGGCGACGCTCACGACGATCAGCGAGTTGACCGCGTAGCGCCCCATGCTCGCCTGGCTGAACGCGTGCGCGACCTGCTGCAGCGTCCATGCGCTGGGGAACCCGGCGGGGTTGCTCGCGTAGTCGGCGTTGGAGCGCAGCGCCGTCAGCGCGAGGAAGACGAGCGGATACAGCGTCGAGAGGGCGAGCGTGGCGAAGATCAGCCACACGCCGACGAGCTTGGCCGTGCGCCCGACTCGCGCGCTCAGCGCGACGCCTCCGGGCCGGGCTCGCTCCGCGACCGCGGTCATCCGCGCCTCCCGCGCAGCAGGGTCAGCTGGAGCACGCCGATGACGGCCATGATCAGCATCAGCGCCACGCCGATCGAGCTGGCGTACCCGAGGTGGCCGTTGGTGAAGGCCTCCTGGTAGAGGTCGAAGTCGACGGTGTAGGTCGCGGTTCCGGGCCCGCCGTTCGTGAGCGCGAAGATGAGCGGGAAGAAGGCCGTGAAGGTCGCGATCATCATGACGATCGCCCACACCTCGATCACCGGCAGGAGCTGCCAGAAGACGACGTGGCGCTGGATCTGCCAGCCGTTCGCGCCGTCGATGCGGGCGGCCTCGACCTGGTCTTGGTCGAGGCTGGCGAGACCGCTGAGGAAGATCAGCACGCCGATGCCGAACGTCGACCAGACGATGATCGCGATCACGATCGGCAGCGCCAGCGCCGGCTCGTTGAGCCACGCGCGGGCCACGCCGCCGAGTCCGACGGCGTGCAGCACCGCGTTGAACGGACCCTCGGGGCCGAGCGCCATCCCGTAGTAGATGCCGATCACCACCGGCGAGATGACGACGGGGATGAAGAAGGCGAGGCGAAAGAAGCGCCAGCCTGGGATCTGCGCGTGCAGTCCCCACGCGATCGCGTAGGGCACCAGGATCCAGATCGGCATCACGAGCAGGATCTCGACGCTGTGGACGAGCGAGCTCGTGAACTGCTGGTCGTGGACGAGCGCCTTGAAGTTGTCGAGCCCGACCCAGCGCGGCGCGCCGAACCCGTCCCAGTTGGTGAACGAGAGACGGATCGCATCGACGATCGGCACGAGCCGCAGGCCGACGAGCACCACGAGGGCGGGCAGCAGCAGGAGCAGCGGTGCGACGGAGCGCCGCGCGCCCCGACGCACCCCCGCCGCCAGCCCCCCGGCCCCGCGTCGTGGAGACGCGGGGCCGGTGGACGAAGCGACGGACAGGACGCTAGCGAGACTTCTCATTCGTGTCCTGGACGGCCTGCAGCGCCGCGTCGAGCGACATGCGACCCTGGAACACCTCGTTCATGTCGGTCAACAGCACCTGCAGCGCGGGCGTGTAGAGCATCTGGTGGGGGCTCGCGCCGGACACCTTGTGCGTGCGCATCGCCTCGAGCAGCTGGCGCTCCTGCACCGGCGCGTTCGGCTTGATCGGCACGTCCGCGCGGGCCGGCAGGACGTTGCCCACTCTGTAGAGCAGCTCCTGCCCTGCTCTGCTGGTCGTGTACTCGATGTACGCCCAGGCCGCGTCCTTGTTCGTGGAGAACGTCGGGATCCCCCAGGGGCTGGCCGCGTAGGACTCGATGTATCTGTCGCCGGGCGGGAAGAACATGCCGACGTTCTGCTCGCCGAGCGCCGGGTCGAACACCCCGTAGTAGGCCGCCACCGACGTGCCGCCGAGGATCATCGCGCCCTTGCCGTCGGCGAAGCGCTGGACCCCGTCGGGGAAGAGCGGCGTGGAGAACCAGTCGCTCGGGAACAGCCCGGCGGACTGCATCATCTGCTCGGGCCCGTAGGCCTTCTTGATGAGCGCATCGGTGACCGGGAGCTCGCCGCGGCCGATCTGGGAAGCCTCCTCGGAGCTGTTGATCGTCTGCCAGCCGGTGTCGAGCCACCAGCCGTTCTCGTAGCCCTCCTTGTTGCCGCCGGCGAAGGGCGCGATCCCGGCCGCCTTGAGCTTGAGGCCCGCCTGCTTGACCTGCTCCCAGGTCGTCGGCTGGAAGTCCGTCGGGAGGCCCGCTCTTCTGAAGAGCGCCTTGTTGTAGTAGAAGACGAAGCCGAACAGCCCGGACGGGATCGAGTAGATGTCGCCCGTGCCGTCGAGGTTCGAGCTGAGCATCTCGCCGCCGAGCAGGTTCTTGCGCATGTCGGGGGTGACGAGGTCGTTGAGTCTCTCCAGGCCCTTCGCGAAGTGCAGGACTCCGGCCGGACCGGGGTGCAGGTTGATCACGTCAGGGCCGCGGCGGGCGGTGAACGCCGCCTGCAAGGCCTGCGTCTGCGTCGCGGACGGGACCTGGACGTGTCTGATGGTGACCCCGGGGTGCAGCGCCTCGAAGTTCGCGTCGAGCTGGTCGACGGCCTTCGTGTAATCGGGGAACAGTCTGTAGTTGAGATCCCAGACGGTCAGCGTGCCGCTGAGTCTCTTCGCGGCGGTCGTGGTTCCGCCGCCGCCACCCCCGCTCTTGCCGCCGCTCCCGCACGCGATCAGCCCGGCCATCAGGACGCAGGCGAACGCAAGTGCGAGACCTTTCGCGACCCAGTTCCTCATCTCTCCTCCTACATCGGTGTCGGCGGCCGGGACGATCCCGGTGCCCTCCTCACCGCTGCTCACGCGACCGAACTGCCCGGCTTCCCTCTGTGTCTCCAAGGGAGGCCCGCCATACACCAGCGCTCCGCGGAGCGGCCGGCGGTCTTCCGCGCGAATCAGCTTGTCAACATTGTTAGCACAGTTATCTGCGAGTGTCCAGGCCGCCGGAGCGCCACGCGCCGAGCGCGCAGTCACACCTTTGAAGACACTGTTAACATGATCATGCGCGTGCTCGGGCCGCCCTGGGCCGCCAGCTCGCCCGAACGGAAAGGACCGATGCATGTCTTCTGAAGAAGAGCGCGAACCGAGTCGCCGGCGCTTCGCCGGTCGCGTCGCGGTCGTCACCGCCGGCGCCTCCGGGATCGGAGAGGCGACCGTGCGGGCGCTGCACGCAGAGGGAGCGTCCATCGTCGTCGGCGACGTGGACGAAGACCGGCTCGCGCGACTGCTCGACGAGCTCGGCGAGCGCGCCGCCGGCGCGCGCTGCGACGTCACATCGGAGCGCGACGTGGAGCGGCTCGTCGCGACTGCGGTCGACCGCTTCGGCCGGCTCGACCTCGGCTTCAACGTCGCGGGCGGCGGG
>Ga0207664_10003880_pt1 | contig 10043 bp, 6 predicted proteins | sample LARL83metaG_FD_184349 | JGI IMG/M metagenome (GOLD analysis project Ga0207664, IMG submission 184349) | Corn, switchgrass and miscanthus rhizosphere microbial communities from Kellogg Biological Station, Michigan, USA - LAR L8-3 metaG... | ecosystem: Host-associated > Plants > Roots >...
ATCTGCAGGGCCGCGCTTCAGCTCTTCGAACAAATACTTCTTCGGCTGAAACGATTTGAGGTAGCTGTCGAGGACCTGCGCAAGCCACGGAATCACCGGTACAGCGCCCCGTCTTCTCTTCCCTTTCGGTGTTCCAATCTCCTTTCTCCAAACGTTCCGGCGAACGATAAGGGTTTTGTGTATGTAGTCGATTACCTCCAGTCCCCGCAACTCGCCTTTGCGAACTCCTGAGAACGCTGCCGTTGCGATGACTGGCTGCGCAAGCGGCGGAACGTTCTCGATGATTGTTGTGACTTCATCCAGCGAATACGCGTGCGTCCTGGAGGCAGGAGTCGCCGCCGGTAGCACCAAGTCGCGAACGGGATTCACTCCGTTCAGGTACCCTGTGCGGATCGCGTACCGGAAGATGCCGCTGAGCAGGTGCTTAATATGCGCTATGGTGCGGATCCCCAGCTTCTCTTTTCCCTGCTTACGGGCGCGTACGAGCGCGGCAAGCAGAGCTTCGCAATCGACTGTCCTGAATTCCCGCAACGTCATGGTCATGCGATCCTTCAGGTACCCGTTCCACATCTTCAGGTAGCCGTCGTAGGTCGAGGCCTTCTTCTGCTCCTTGGCCCAGGGCAGGAAAACCTGATCGACGAATTCGGCAACAGTCACATTGCTTTCCGGTGTGTAGGTGCCCGCCTCGGCGGACAACTTCCAGCACTATGTTGCGTTTGCGCGACCCCTGAGTAGGCGATCAGTGCCACCCCTCCCAGACCCCGATTAATCCTGATCTCGCCGGGGATGCTGTGTGTCAGTTGTGTGCCGCATCTCCGGCAGCCCGTCATCGGCAGCGAGGAGTGACTTGGGAAGATATTGCGAGACCCTAGCCCGTCTCAGAGTACCGGTCCTGCGTCCAGCCAGCAAACCGCCCTCAGTGAGTGATTTGGCCTGAGTGCGAGATGAGCGCTTTGGTCTGAGTGTGACAATTCACCAGCCAAACATACCAGCTCATTGGACGGAAGGCGACCTGTTGCCACCAGTTAGATCATCTCCGTGCACCGAGATCACTACGCTTATCGTGTGGTACAGAGGCCCAGCTTAGTTCAGGCCGCCGGGAGAAGGTGGGGGCTGGTCTGCACCCCAACGCGAGGCCCGCGCAGCCATCATCAGAATGAGTTCACCGCCGGTTGCAATTTCCCGGTGTCGGAGCCAGGCACGGCCGAGCGGCTTCCCATTCAGTTCGGCGCCCACCACGTACTTATTCGTGGAGGAGACGTTTCTCGCCACAATTCTGAAATCCTTTCCGTTTGCAAGGTGAATCGTGGTTTCGGTGATTGTCGGGCTTCCGATCAGGTAGATGTCCTGGCCGGCATTTGGATACAAGCCGATTTGTGCCAGGGCGTACCAGGCCGACATGGCTCCGGAGTCGTCATTGAAGGCCATTCCGCTTCGGCCAGGATGGAAATTTGCTGCGACGATGGCGCGGATACGTTCTGCAGTCTTGTCCTGGCGGCCTGCCCAAATGTAAAGGTACGGCGACAAAAAGCCTGGCTCGTTACCCACGTCGTACCGTCCGGGAACGTCAAAGAACGCGTCCAGACGTTGCACGAATTTTTCCCGTCCGCCACTGAGGCTGATCAGTCCCTCAACATTCTGTGGAACGAAGGTTGAATAGGTCCAGGAGTTTCCCTCGTAAAAGGTCTTTGATCCCCAACTCCCCGAATCCATGGGTGTGAAAGGCTCCAGCCAGGATCCGTCGCGATGCCGCGGGTGAATGAAGCCGGATACGCCCCCGTCCGTTAGCTGCGCATCCCACAGTTTCCGCCAGTTCTCTGCGCGAGCAGCATATTTCTTTGCATCAGCTTTTCTGCCCAAACCCGCGGCAAGCACTGCAATTTCGTAGTCGTCTGCCGCGTACTCCATCTGCTTCGAACCGGGCCGATCAACGCCTTCTACAGAAACGTAGCCGAGTCGTTTCCAGTCCTCGAGCCCACCTCGCCCTTCCTTGAACTGGTCTCGCGGAGGATTCTCAGCGTCATTAATTTCGGCCCGGTAGGCTTCATTCCAATCCATACCCTTGAGACCCTTGACGAAGGCGTCGGTGATCAGGAACTCTGCATTGCTGCCGCCCTGCGTCCTGCCGTTGTAATTTCCGCTGCGCGCATCAGGAAGCCATCCGTCGTGTCGATAGACATCCACCAGGCTCCGGACGATGTCCGTCTCACGCTGGGTCGCGATCAGCGTCAGCAGCGGGTTCGCGCAACGAAACGTATCCCAGATCGCGTAGTAATCGTCATAATACGGCTCGTTAGATTGCCACAAAGGATTCTCTCCGGTGCGGTCCGTCGGCATCAACATGGTGTGATACAGCGCCGTGTACATCATGCCCCGCTGTTCCGCCGTCTCCCCGCGAAAATCAATGCTCGCCAGTGCCTTGTTCCAGGTATCGATAAGCCGCTGGCGCACTGCCTCGAAATCGAGCGACGGTATCTCCTCTGTCGCGTTACGCCTCGCCTGCTCCACGCTGAGGAAAGATATGCCCACCTTCATGTTCACCCGCTGCCCTTCCTGCGTGTGAAACGTGAGCCACGCGCCATTCCGTGCCCCTCCATGTGCCTCCCTGGCCTGGGTCTGAAGCGCGCCATCCTTCCAGATCCCCCAGCCCGACGCAGAGGTATCGGTTTTGGCATAGAAATACACCGTGTAGGTATTGGGCTGTTTGTTCCAGCCGCCGGTCACCGACGTCGATCCGCTCACCTCAGTGGGTGAAAGGATCGTGATTTGGGAGGCCGTGACGCGCTGCTCTTCGCCGCTTCGTGCGCCGGACACAAGACAACGCCCTGGATCGAACAAGATGTTGCTGCGGCCGGACGCTGGAAAAGTGAACCGGTACAGCGCGGTCCTTCTCGCGGCGGTCACCTCGACTTGGATACGGTAGCGCGCCAGTTCCACGCTATATAGGCCGATCTCGGCCGTCTCTTCCGAACGGGGCGAATCGTATCCGCTGGAGGCGGGTGCCCCCACTGTCGGCTGAATCAGGACATTGCCGTACTTGGCTCCGCCCCCGGTTCCACTTACATGTGTCTGGCTGAACCCGCGTATCTCGCCCGTTGCGGCCCATCCGGCATTCGCGTCGTTCTCGCCGATATTCATGTCCGGACCAGGCTTTGCCATCCCGAAAGGCAGCGTCGGCCCCACGAAGACATTGCCCCCGCTCGCGGCCGCCGTGAACGGATCGATGGCGTGTGCCTTGTCCTGAGGCTCAACAGTCTGCGCGACGGCTATGCCGGCCGGAATATCGGCGCTCATGAATAGCAGGCCACAAAGAAACAACAAACAAGTCGCCCGCAAGCCCCGGAATCGCTGGCCCCTGTATTTCAAGACACGCTCCTTCAGTTTCGACTGGATTGGCCAGAATTCCTGGTCCAGGTCTATTTTTTGCATGTCAGCGGCATGGAGGCCGCGAGTATGCGCAAAAGGGTCAGAAGCCCACCCTGCTGCAAGATGGTCTTAAAGCTACCAGACCTGGATCACGCAACTGTCAATCAGCGTACTCAAGAGCACCAGGGGATTCCGGAATAGAGCGATGAGCAGAATTCAATTGGCTCCAGTTATGTCAAATCCCCAAACCATTCATCGAGGCAAGATCGGGAACGAGAAGTTGGCTTCTCGACATCAAACGCCGTGCCGCTGGTACACGCTAACGCGACCCGGAGTCGGTGATCAATACCGGCATCCAGAACTTCGCTAAAACCTGATCTCCCCGGCACCCCTCGTGCCGACTGCGGGCCGGAGGTGAACTATGGCCCGCAAACTTAGGCAAATCATTGCGCGCGGGTCGACATGGCTCGTCCGCACGTATCAGCTTCTTTGCTGCCGCCGTCGCGACACGGCCGGGGGGATCGGATCTTTGGTCGTCGCCGCTCGCCCGTCAGGATGCTGTCTTGGTTGCCGTGCTCTTCGGGCCTGTTCCCCCGATAGCTATGACGGACGCGCTCCGTTGGTTCTGTAGGTGCGCCGTCAACCTAACCCACCCCGTCACATTCGCAATTCCTGCACGGCCGACACTGGCGGCTGCGCTCAACCCGCGTTCAGTGGGGCCGAGAAACATACGTTCTGGGCCCTTAGGCCTTTTCGGGATCGCTGCATCGAGTCGCAATCATAATCGGGGTTCCGAGCGAGGTCTGTTCCTCAGGCGTGGATCGGCAGCCCGTTCGGCCCCGGCACACATCCGGCACACAAATTTCGACCTCGGAAGGCAATCTCCCGGGCTTCGGAAGAGATGTCACTGATTCGGGCAAATCAGTGGACACATGGGGCAGTCCGATGTCGGATGTGGGTCAACAATCACGAAATCTGAAGTTAGCTGAAATGTAAACGTCCTTCCCCACCCCTCCACATTGTTTTCAGATCCTCCTAAGTCATGCCCCCGACAAACTCCGGTAGTGAAATCCGCGCGCGGAGCAGGGTCGACGATGACCATTATTAGTAGTTAAGCCCATATATGAGTACGATCTTTTTGGACAGGGTGTTTCCCGGTCCGGAGCCGAATTCATGCAGGCCCCCTGCATGAATTTCCCCGGGCAGTTCCGGGGCCTCGGCAACGAGTCCGTAACAGGACCCGAGCTCGAAAAACAGGGTGCGTGGAGCGACGGCGCCGGAGCGGGGGCTCAAGAGCAGAACGGCCCTGACCCTGATCCGTTGTGCTCTCCGTGACTCGTCATCGCTGCGCAGGAAAATGGGACAGTCAGACATCCCCCTTATTGCCTCTCCCGACTACCCTCCTCGCACTCGGGGACGAAGGCATGGACCCGGCGCGAAGCCGAGTTGGTCAGCAGACCGGGAGCTCCTCGTGGCTGCATTCATGATGAGCGCCTACTTATCACCCCTCGCATGATTCGACAACTCGGCTGGGCATGTCCGGGAATGTGCTCTGAGGGCCGCAACCGATTCCGCTTAATCCTGCCTCCCCTTCCATCGCTAACTAAACTGCGACATGTCGATGTTCATCGGTACCGGATCAGATTGGCGGTATTCAGCCCAGGTTCGGCTGTGTCACGTCCTGAGCGTGTCCTGCTTTCGGCTTCACAGTTCTTCCCTCCGCCACGTCTAATTCCGACGCCGATTATCGCGGATCGTTTCCGCATCCCCACCGACGTCAGATCCCTGAATGGGCCCGGCATGCGTCGCCTGTTATCGTGCGACCGAAGAAGTCCGAATCGATTCCCTTGAAAGCTGCGGCAGGTTTCACGTCACTCTTCGCCGTCATCGTCAGCTCCAGCTTATCCGGGTCGAGATCCGCGGTTATTCGCGCCATGGCGCCGTTCTTGTCCCAGCCGCGCTGCTCGCGCCAGGATTCCAAGTTGTCCCACTCCGCCGACTCGGGAAACTTGACGCGCAGAACGGCTGCATGAACCGCGGATTGTCCGATGTTCCGTACACGTTGCCGTCGGGGTCGTTCTTGCCGTTGTTGAGCTCGATGGCCGAGCGCCCCATCCTGACGAACACGTTGTCGTGCACCATCAGGTTGTGAACGTCGTTGGTATGCCCCATGATGGGCCGCGGTCCGTTGATGCCCGACACCGTGTCCACGCACACAATGGGAATGTGGGCCAACAAGCAGAGGAGTGCTGCGCGCAGTATGATTCTGGTCATAGCATCTCGTGGGCAAGGCCGGCGACACTGGCCCCGAAATTAGCAGAAGAAGACGCACTCCCCGCCGAAGAAGAGTCTGAAGTGCCCGCGTGAGAACCCTGACATTTGGCGGCCGACCCCCGGGCCCCGTTTGTCCGAGTTGCCGGTGATTCGGCCACAGCAGCAACAACGTCACACCGAGAACTGCACGACTGATACCGAGTGCGGCGGTGACAACAACGGGCCACTTGCGGTCTGATATGAGATCTTCTCGGGCACGACTTCATTCGGACGTTCGATGTCATTGAACGAATCTGTGCTCTTGCCTGAGAGCATTGTGATCCGAACCTCCTGACGGGGATCGAAGCCGCGCAGGTTCAGCTGCCACTCCGCGGTGCGCTTCGGGTCGCGATTGACCAATGCGAGGGCAAAGCGCCTCCTCTCAGAACTGCAGGTTGTCACTGCATCCAGCGCCGGCACGACTCCTGAGCCTGTATCGAGAGGATCGCTGGATGTGCTGTTGTCGAGTACATTTTTCTCCAGCAGATCTGAGTACATCTTAAGTACGTGAAATGTGGTTCGTTTGACAATGCCCTTCGGGTGGACATAGAGAGGGCCACGAACGTTCACGACCGGCGCCATGCAAGCCATCTGTACGTGTGTCGCATTGCGGAGGCAACTGTTCAGAAACGACGCAGAAAACACTGCGTCGGCCATGGTGTAGGTCTCATTGAGATCATTCTCATCGCGCTCCTGAATCAGGTCGAGTCGGTCGCCGCCTCCTCCGGGGAAACCGGGGTGGTGCCAGCCACGAAGGTTCCATTCATCGAATGCGATGCGTATCCGGTCTGCGACTCCGTTCTGGTCGAGGAGATCAATGGCCTGCCTGATCTGCTTTTCCGGAGCTTCGCAGTGCGACATGCATTTGAGGTAATCCGCCGGATGAGTGCCGTGCTGCCATAAGGGATCCCAATAGCCGTGAATCGAGATGTAATTGAGATACTTGCCGGCAGCCTGCAGCATGGGAGGCGTCCAGTTGCCATTGACCGTGGCCGCAGCCAGGATCCTGATCCTTGAATCCACGGCACGCATCATCTTGGCGGATTCTCGAACCAGCGATGCCCATTCCTCTACGGTCTTCGCCCCAATTTCACCGCCGAGGTAATTCTCGTTGCCGATGCTCCAGTACCGCACATTGAAGGGTTCGGGGCTGCCGTTTTCGATCCGCATCCTGGCGTTGCGGCCCTGATCCTTGAGGTTGCAGTACTCCACCCAATCGCTCATCTCTTCTTCGGTACCCGTGCCAGCGTTGGTACAGATGTAGGGCTCTGCGCCTATCAAGCGGCACCAGTGGACGAACTCGTCCGTCCCGAAGGTATTCGGCTCTTCAACACCCCATGCCTTGTTGAAGCTCGGCTCACGGTCCTTTCCTACACCATCTCGCCAGTGATAGGCCGACACGAAGCATCCGCCGGGCCAGCGCACGATCGGAACTCTGAGTTCCCGCAGGGCTTCTACGACATCGAGCCGAAAACCTTTTCTGTCGGCCAGAGGTGAACCGGGATCGACGACGCCTCCGTAGACCTGACGATGAAAATGCTCCAGGAATTGGCCGAAGATCATCCGATTGAATGGAACTGCCTTCCCACTCACATCGGCGGCGAGCTTGCCCTTTACCGTGGGCCCGAATTCGGCCGCGGCCGCCGACATCCATCTGCTCGCGGCCAAAGCTGCGGCGGCTGTACCTTGAGCGAACGCCCTGCGAGTCATGGTGCTCATGGTGTTTCTCTTTGTTAACAGAATGAGGCCTGATCTTGTGAACTGCCAAAGCCTCTGCTGTCGCCGTGCATTTTCATGCCCCGGATTCGTCTCTCAGGGCCGGATTCCGGGCGAGCTGTCGCCAATTCGGACATTTGGCCGCTGTCGACCCCTTATGTCCGAGTTGCCGGTAATACGTCCGGAATGCCGCTCGGATAAGCACATTGCGATTCTCTGCTCATGGAAGGTTCCCATAATCGCTCAAAATAGACCTATTGTCTTCCAATAGGTGCTTGTGTATGCTCAGAACTATTGGCTGGCCATAGGAGATTTCGTTGATGGGCGACAAGGCTGATGTTTGGCAGGGGACGCTGGCCCTGATGGTATTGCGGACGCTGGAGACCATGGGACCACAACACGGGTACGGGCTGGCGCGGCGCATTGAGCAAACCAGCGGTGACGTTCTCGCGCTGAATTACGGCACGCTCTATCCAGCTCTTCTGAAACTGGAACAGGAGGGCTTCATCCGCTCGCGTTGGGGAAGCTCGGAGAACAATCGACGCGCGAAGTTTTACGAGCTGACGAAAGCAGGACAACGGCGCCTGCGGGAAGCTGCACAGGAATGGAAGCAGACGACGGAAATCCTCGCGCGCTTCCTGGGCGACACAGGCCAGGCCTGACGGAGGCACCGCATGAGGAAGCTGCGAGCGTTTTGGATTCGGCTGTTGAACACGCTGCACCCGGCGCACGACGAGGACTTTGCGGATGAACTCGAAGCTCATCTCGCCATGGATGTCGAACGGGGAGTGCGCGAGGGATTATCCGCTGCGGAAGCAAGGCGACGGGCACTGATCCGTTTTGGCGGTCTGGCGCAGGCGCACGAAACATATGCCGAACGGCGCAGCCTGCCGGGGCTTGAATCCCTGCTGCGCGATGTTCAGTACAGCGCGCGATCTCTGGCGCGGCACCGTCTGGTCACTGCAGTGGCGATTCTGTCGATCGGCCTGGGCATTGGATCGAACACGACGATTTTTTCCATCGTGAGCAGGTTTGTGCTGCGCCCGGCACCGGTGGGGAATCCGGGCACGCTGCTGTCGCTGCACATCCTGCATGATAACGACCGCTGCTGCAATCCGTTTCCGTGGCCGGTTTTCTCCGATCTGCACGCCCAAGCCACAGTATTTTCTGATATGGCGGCCTATTACGATCTCGTCCCGGCCTCACTCAGCGGAGGTGGCGAGCCGGAGCGCGTGTGGGGACAGGGTGTGACGCCGAACTTCTTTCGCGTGGCGCAACTGCCTATGGTGATCGGAACCGGCTTCGCGGACTCGAACGACAAAGCGCCCGTCGTTGTATTGAGCGAGCGATTGTGGAGCCGACGGTTCAACAGCGACAAAGCGATCATCGGGAAGACCGTGGTTTTGTCTGGGCATGCGTTCACGGTCACCGGGATTGCACCAGCTGCTTTTCACAGCATCGACCAGATTGTCGACGCGGAGTTCTGGGTGCCGCTCGGGGTGACGCCACAACTCGCGGTAAGCCTGCCTCCGCACGATTCGCGTGAGTATCACTGGCTGTCGGTGATTGGGCGGGTGCGGCCCGGGGTCAGCCGGAAGGATGTGACGACGCAATTGAGCACGATCGCCGATCGACTTGCTGTCAGCTATCAGGCAACCGACAAGGGCAACCGCTTCGTGTTCGAGCAGGCCGGCTCGTTGCCTCCTCGAGAAAAAAGCATGGCGCTGCTGTTTCTGACGGCCCTCTCGATTGTCGTGCTGCTGCTCCTGGCGATTGCGGGATTCAATGTGGCCAATCTGCTGTTTGCGCAGGCGGTGAATCGCCAGCGCGAGATGGCGGTGCGGCTCGCGCTGGGCGCGACGCGGGGACGTTTGCTGCGGCTGGTCCTCGTAGAGAGTCTGCTGTTGGGTCTGGGCGGCGGAGCGCTGGGTGTGCTGCTCTCCGAGTGGTCCACCGGGGCGCTGTCGTCGCTTCGATTGCCTGCTCCCATTCCGCTGAATCTGCGCGTGAGCGTCGATAGCCGCACGCTGGCCTGGACGTTTCTCCTCAGCGTACTTTGCGGTCTCTTGCTGGGTATGGCTCCCGCGTGGGCCTCGTCGCGGCCGAGAGTTGCCAATGCGTTGAAGGGAGATGCCGGATTTGCTGCGGCCGGCCGTCGTTTCAGCGCACGCAATATCCTGGTCATTGCCCAGGTGGCGATGGCCCTCGTGCTCCTTGCCGTGACGGGCCTCTTCCTGCGCAGCCTCGAAAGCGCATCGCGCATCAACATCGGATTCCGTACACGCGGCTTGCTGCTGCTCTCAGTCGATCCGAGCCTGAGCGGCTATTCACCGGCGAGGAGCATCACGTTTCTCGCCCAGTTGCGCGAACGCGCAGCGGCACTGCCCGGCGTGGACGGCGCCGTTACCACGGATGTGGCTCTCCTCTCCGGCGGTAATCGCAGCGAGGGATTCACTGTGAGCGGGCAGTCCGCGAAAAACATCTCCAGCGCCGATCTCTACATGGTCACGCCGGGCTATTTTGCCGCGCTGGGCATGCCGCTCCTGGCGGGCAGCGACTTCAGCCACGAATCCCCAACCGGACAGCGGGTCGCCGTCATCAATGAGGCTTTCGCCAATCGCTTGTTTGGCCGCACGGGCCCCATCGGT
>Ga0207664_10003885_pt1 | contig 10039 bp, 11 predicted proteins | sample LARL83metaG_FD_184349 | JGI IMG/M metagenome (GOLD analysis project Ga0207664, IMG submission 184349) | Corn, switchgrass and miscanthus rhizosphere microbial communities from Kellogg Biological Station, Michigan, USA - LAR L8-3 metaG... | ecosystem: Host-associated > Plants > Roots >...
CGCGAACCGGGGAGCTCCGGGCGGCCGCGGGTCGTGACCGGGCAGCGCAGGGCGTGCTTGGGCGACCTAGTCGGTGCTCGGTTCTTCCTCGGGCGACTTCAGGATATCGTCGAGCAGCGCCGGGATACCCGGCGTGTTGCGCCGGTCGTTCTGACGCCGGTCTTCCGACTGCACGGTCCCCTTCGCGTGACGGCGCGGGCCGCGACGCCGGTCATGGGCCGGTTCGGCCTCTCCGTCGGGTGTCGAACGCTCCTGATCGTCCATACCTATCCTTTCGGTCGCCGGTCATCCCCAGCCGCAATACGCCGGTCACATTGCCGCGCGCTGGTCCGGATCGCCCCACCTGTTACCTCGAATCGGCCACGTAGCGGCCGATATCCTGTCGCATCACGGCGCGGCGGTGCGGCGTTCGCTCGAAATCGCCCACACCAGCGCGATCAACACGTAGTTGGTGACCAGCGAGCTGCCGCCGTACGAGACGAACGGCAGCGTGATCCCGGTCAGCGGAAACAGCCGCAGCACACCGCCCACGATGATCACGATCTGAAAACCGAACACCGCCGCCAAACCCGTTGCGAGCAGTTTGGCGTACAGATCCGGCTGCCGTCGCGCAACCCGAAGCGCGCGCACGACGACGGTGAGAAACACGGCCAGCAGCACGATCGACCCGATCGCGCCCCACTCTTCACCGAACGCCGCGTAGACGTAGTCGGTGGCGACCTCGGGGATGTAGTCCGGGCGGCCGAGCCCAACTCCCGTCCCGAACAATCCCCCGCTGGCGAGCGAGAACAACGACTGCACGGCTTGATAGCCGGTGCCGAGCGGATCGTGCCACGGGTCTTTCCACACCGCGATCCGCGTTTCGACGTAACGGTAATGAGTCGCCGCCCAATACGCCGCCAGGCCGAATACCGCCGACGCGCCGACCACCAGATCGACGCGGCGCGTCGCGACGTAGAGCATCGCGACGAACGTGCCGAGCAACAGGGTCGCCATCCCGAGATCGCGCTCGAACACCAGAATCCCCATCGAGACGCCCCAACCCAAGAACAACGGCCCGAGGTATTTCGCGTTCGCGCGCAGCGACCACGGACGGGTGCGCGCGATGACGTCGGCCGTCTCGGTCAGATACGACGCCATGAACAGCACCACGAACAGCTTGATGACCTCGACCGGTTCGAACTGTACCGGTCCTAGGCGAATCCAGAGCCGCGCGCCGTTCACTTCCTGACCGAACAGCGCGAGCGCGACGAACAGCGCGATCGCACCCAGGATCCACAGATACTTGTACGCGGCCAACAAGCGGAATCGTTCGAAGGCAGGGCCGGCCGCCACCGCGAGCACGAGCGAAAACGCCAGCCACACGATCTGCTTGTGCGCCAGATCCGGCGACAACCGCGCGACCACGGCCAAGCCGATCGACGAGAGCAAAACGGCCAGCGCGGGAAGCGTATCGTCGCGCGAGACGTTTGCCGGGCGCAGCGCGGGCCATGCGAGAGCGAGCAACGCCAGCGCGTAGGGCAGCCAGATCGGCAAGAGGGCAGCGCGCGGTGCGAGCTGCAACGTCAACGCGCCGAGCAGCAGAGCGACGATCATCGGCGCGCACGCCCGCAGGCGTACGACCGCGCTCACGCGGCGGCGGTGAACAAAGCGTGCAGCAGCACGATGGCGATGATCGTCGCGGCCAGCATCGCGACCAGCGCGATCGCCGCGTCGCGCGCTTTCGGCGGGCGCGCGTCGCGCTCCGCGGTCACTTCGTTGAAGGCGCGGCCGACGATGACCGTCGCTGCGCCGTCGCCGCGGATCCCTGCGATCGCGAGCAGCCGGGCCGTGACGTCTTCGGGCGAGGCGGAGGCGCGCAGCGCATCGGCGATCTCGCCCTCATCGAGCAGTTCGTGCAACGCCCCGCTCGAGAGCACGAGCGCGTCGCCGTGCATCAGCCGCAGCTGCGCCAGCGCCGGTTCGAGCGTCGGTTGCGTCCCGAGCGTGCGCGTGAGCAGCCGCAGCGTCCCCTCGCCGAGCGCGTCGTCGGTGGTCAACGTCGAGAGGGCACCGTCGCGGCCGAGGTAGGCGCGCGTCGCTCCAACGTGACCGACGAACGCATGGTCGCCGACGATCAGCGCCGCCGTAAGCGACGTCCCCGACGCAACGTAATCGTCGGTGCTGCCGGAGTGCGCATAGATGCGCGCGTTGGCGGCGGAGAATGCGGCGGCGAGCGCGGAGCGCGGATCGCGCCGTTCGCGACGGACGCGGCGGCGTAAGTTGTCACGCACCGCTTGGGCGGCGACGGCCGGTGCGGAGCGTTCGCGGATGCGGCCGAAGCCGTGCGCAACGGCGAGCAGCACGACGCCCGGCGCAACGATCTCAGCGACGTATGCCTCATCGCCGCCGCGTTGCGGAGCTCCCGGTCGCGAACCGACCGCTATCTCCATGCGCCCACTCCTCGAAAGACCAGCGCTGCCGAACCGACCGTTACTTCGTCGTCGACTTCCAACCTCCGTGGTGAGGCGATCGGTTGGCCGTCGACCAAGGTCCCGTTGCGACTGCCTAGGTCTTCGACATAAACGCCGTCAGGGCGTAGCTCGATCCGCGCGTGCAGCCGGCTGACCCGCGGGTCGTCGAGCCGCAGATCGGCACTAGGCGCCCGTCCGACCAGGACGCGCCGGCCGAACCGATGGGTCTTGATCGTTCCGGCGTGCGCGACGGTCAACTCGATCCGGTCCGCGATCGCCGCCTCGATCGCGGGCTTCGGAGGCGCTCCGCGGCGATCGCGCATCAGCGCGACGTACGCCGCGAAGGCGGCTGAGAGGCCGAGCGTCAGCAGCCGCGGGTCGGTCATTCGCCGTCCACCACGCGCAGCGGCGTGTCGCCGACCGTGAGGATCTGCCCGCGGTCGAGCCGCGAGCGCCGCACCCGCGCGCCGTCGACGAAGGTGCCGTTCGACGAACCGGCATCCTCGACGCTCCAGCCGCTGCCGTCGGCGATGATACGCGCGTGGCGGCGCGATGCGCGCGCGTCGCGCAGCACCAACGCGTTGTCGCTCGCGCGGCCGATCGTCAGCCCGTCGGTGAGGGCGACCCGCGAGCCGTCCGGCCGCTCCAACGCGAGTGCTTGCGCACGTTCGTCGAGGACCGTTTCGATCGCCAGGGAACCGGCTACGACGTCGGGATCTTCATCCAGCACGACCCGCGCGCGGGCGGCGCGCGCCTCGGGAAGCGCCTCGCGCACCATCGCGGTCCAACGGCTCTCCAAGAAATCCCGGTCGACGATGAAACGGGCGTAGTCCGCCGGGTGGACGCGTACGAGGAACAGGTCGTTCGACGAACCTTGCGCCGTCGCGACGACGCGGCGCCCGATCTGCGCGGGGTCGAGCGCGCTCGGGAAGACGCGCGCGAATGTGTCCTCGACGACGCGCGCACACGCCTGTTCGATCCGAGCGAACACGTTCACCGCAGGCCGCGGTCCGTTACGCCGACCGGCGCATCCGCGCGATGTAGAAGCCGTCGCGACGGTCGATACCGGGCGGCACGAGCAGGTCGCCGGCGGCGGTCGCGAACGGAGCGTACCGCTGCGGCGGTGCGACCCGTGCGAACTCCGCGTGAGCGGCCAAGAACGGCTCGACGACGTCTTCGGCCTCGCGCCGGTCGGTCGAGCACACCGAATAGACCAGCACGCCGCCGGGCTTGACGCATCGCGCGGCGGACGCGATCATCGCTCGTTGGACGGCCTGCATCCGGGCTGGATCGTCGGGGCTCTTGCGCCAACGCGCCTCGGGTTGGCGGCCCAGGATTCCCAGCGCCGAGCACGGCGCGTCGAGCAGCACCGCGTCGGCGTCGCCGGTCGCCGGCATCGCGGTCGCGTCGGCGGTGACGAGCGCCACCGAGCCGATCCCGGCCTCCGCCAAACGCGCGGCGTTCAGCGCAATTTTCTTCGCGTCGTCGTCCACGCTCAGAATCGTTCCCCGATCGCCCATGCGGCTCGCGATCTGCAGCGTCTTGTTCCCGCGTCCGGAGCACAGTTCGACGACGCGCCGGCCCGGTTGGGGGTCCAGCAGATCGACCGGGAACGACGCCGCCTCGGCATGCCGGTGCCAGCGCAGCCGCGCCAGCGCTTCGATCTGGGCGGTCGGTGCGGTGCCTTCGAGCACGATCGCGTCCGCCGCGAAGGCGCTCGGGCGCGCCGCGATCTTGGCCTCGGCCAGCGCCGCGAGCGCATCGTCGCGCGTCGTCTTGCGCAGGTCGACCGACAAACCGCCGGCGGCCGGCTCGTTCACCCCCGCCAGGATCGCGTCGATGAGGTTCGCGCCGAAGCGCTCCCGCCAGTGGCTGACGATCCAGGTGGGCAGCGATGCACGGGTCGCCTCGTCGGCGCCGGGCCGGGGCGGATCGCTCGCGACGCGGCGCAGCACCGCGTTCACCAGCCCGGCCGTCCCCTTGTGGCCGTACTTGCGGGCCAGCCCGACGCTCTCGGAGACGGCCGCGTACGCTTCCACGCCGTCCATGTGGCGCAGTTGGTACGTCCCGAGCCGCAAGATCTCGGCGATCGGCTGCGGCAAGGCCTTGGCGCGCTCACCGAGGTACGGCTGCAGCTCGTAGTCGAGCGAACGGCGCATCTTGATCGCGCCGTATGCGAGTTCGGTCGCGAAAGCGCGGTCGCGCGGCGTCAGCTCGCTGTGGCGCAAACGGTAATCGAGCGCTTCACGCGCCCGGCGCGGCGTTTGGCCGAAGACGTCCCGGCAAACCTGCAGCGCGACTTCCCGCGCCGTCGTCGCCCGCGGTTCGCTCACGCGTGCGCCGCCTCGAACTCGCGGACGTACGGCAGCCGCGTCTGCGGGCCGCTCAAACCCGGGTGACCCAGCGCGAATTGCCGGGCCGTCATCGGCTTACCACCCGGCATTTGCAGCGCATCGACTTGCACCATACCATCGACCGCTTCGAGCCAGATCCTACCCTTGGCGAGTACTGCCGCTCCCGGATCGCGAATCTTCGCCGGAATTGCGGGAGCGTCGCGAGCGACACTGGCGGCCAGAATCTTTCCGGGGCCGAATCCTGCGAAGCCGCCCTTCGTGCGCGCCGCCGGATTCGGGGACAGCGACCGAATCAAATCGACGATCTGTTTCATCGACAGATCGCCTTGAATCACCAGATCGTCTTTATGCAACGGGCGCGTCAGCGTTGCGCCGATCTCGGCTTCGGTGATCCCGAACTCGCGCGCGAGCTCGACCTGCGTGCGCGGCGCGAGTGTACCCTGGCGGTAGCGATCGATCGCCTCGATCACCATCGCCGCGCCGATTGCCGCCGTGCGGTCGTGGAGCTCGCCGTAGGTTTCCGTCGCGCCGATCGGCAGCGGTTCTTGCAGCAACACGTCGCCGGTATCCATCCCGGCGTCCATCGCGATGATCGTGACGGCCGTTTGCGTGCGGCCGTCGCGGATCGCGCTCTGCAACGGCGTCGCACCGCGGTAGAGCGGCAACAGCGACGGATGCACGTTGAAGGCGACCGGGACGAGCTCGAGCAGCGCCCGCGGGACGATCTTGCCGTACGAGGCGACGACGAACGCCTCGGCGCCGATGTCACGCGCCTCGTCGACGAACGACCGCAAACGTTCCGGTGTGAGCACGCGCAGGCCGCGCGCCTGGGCGGCTTGCTTCACCGGCGTCGCGACGAGCCGTTGTCCTCGTCCGGCCGGCCGGTCGGGTTGCGTGACCACGCCGGCGACGTCATGACGTTCGGCGACCGCTGCCAGCACCGGGACGGCGAACGGGCTCGTCCCGAAGACGACGATCTTCAGCGAGCGCCGGCGGCGACCGCTTCGGCCTCCGCGATCTCTTCTTCGGTCTGCACCGGCCGGAGATTCTTCACTTTGTCGATGTAGAGGATGCCGTCGAGGTGATCCATCTCGTGCTGCAAGCAGCGCGCCAGCAGCCCCGTCCCTTCCACGCTGATCCGTTTGCCGTTGCGATCGAGTCCGGCGCAGACGACGCGCTCGAACCGCGTCACCTCACCGACCATCCCCGGCACCGAGAGGCAGCCTTCGAGCGCTTCTTTCTCGCCCTCCGTCAGCGTGAACTTCGGGTTGATCACGACGAACGCGCCGTGCGGTTCGTCTTCGTCCTGCAGGTCGACCGTGAACAACCGCTTGGCCAAGCCGATCTGATTGGCGGCCAAACCGATCCCCGGCGCGTCGTACATCGTCGCGAACATGTCGTCGATCAGCTGCTGGAAGATCGGGTCGGCGATCTCGGACGGGTCGACCTTCTTGGCGACCTTGCGCAGCGTCGGATGCCCCTCGGTCAGGATCGTTCGGATGTACGCCATGGCTGTTGCTCCAGTATAACCGGCCCGGGAAGCCATCTGGTTCCCGGACGACCCGCGTCCGTAAGCGCCCCGTAATCTGGCTGGGGGAGGATGGCGCTACGATGCGCGTTCTCGCGGGTCTCCTCCTCGCGGTCTTGGTGACCGCTTCCCTCCCGGGGCACGGCGATCTCGCCGTCACGCTCGCTCTGCGCCCTGCGCACGCGTGCACGGTGATCGGCACCGCCACGATCGTCTCCTACGGCGGGAGCGTATCGCGCGAGGTCGGCTACCGGTTCGTCCACAGCGACGGCAGCGCCGGCCCGAGCGGCCGGCTCGCCTTCGCCGGCCACGGCGCGCTGGCGCAGAGCGTCAGCGACGAGTGGACGCCGCGCGGCCGCGCGCCATGGATGGCGTTGGAGATCGTCACGCCCAAACGCGTCCGGTCGCCGCAGGTCGCCGCGTCACCCTGCGCACGGCGCCTGCTGACTTACAGGATGTAACTGGAGAGGTCGCTGTTGCCGGCGATCGACTCGAGCCGCTCGCGCACGTAAGCGCCGTCGATCCGGGTCGGGCCGGCTTCTTCGGGCGCGCGAAAGGCGATCTCGTCGAGGACCCGTTCCAGCACGGTGTGCAAGCGCCGCGCGCCGATGTTCTCGGTCTGCTCGTTCACGCGCATTGCGATCTCCGCAATCGCGTGAATCGCGTCGGCGGTGACGTCGAGATCGACGCCGTCGGCTCCCAGCAGCGCCTTGTACTGACCGATCAACGCGTTGTCCGGCTGGGTCAGAATGACCTCGAAGTCCGCCGCGGTCAACGACTCCAGCTCGACCCGGACCGGAAAGCGTCCTTGCAGCTCCGGGATCAGATCGGACGGCTTCGCGACGTGGAATGCGCCGGCGGCGATGAACAGCACGTGGTCGGTCGAGAGCGGGCCGTGCTTCGTCTGCACCGTGCTCCCTTCCACGATCGGCAGGATGTCGCGCTGCACGCCTTCGCGTGAAACGTCGGGGCCGCGCTGCCCTTCGCGGCCGGCAACCTTGTCGATCTCGTCGATGAAGACGATGCCGTGGTTCGCGGCGCGCCGCAGCGCCTCGCGCTTCACCGCGTCCGGATCGATCAGCTTGTCGGCTTCTTGCTGCGCGAAGATGCGGCGCGCTTCCGCGACGGTCACCTTTTTCTTCACGCGCTTCTTGGGCAGCAGGCCGCCGAGCATCTCGCTCATGTCGCCGCCTTGTCCCATGTCGCCGCCCATCATTCCGATCGGGAGCTGCGCCGCTTCTTCGACCTCGATCTCGACCAGCCGCACGTCGAAGAAGCCGCGCTCGACGTCGGCTCGCGCCGTTGCCCGCACTTGCGCCGCTTCGTCGCCGGGGATCGTCCGCGTTGCCGCCGCGGTTTGCCCCTGCGGTTGGTTCGCGAAAGCGTTGCCGAACATCGAGCCAAGCCCGGCCGCGAACGGGTTGACCGACGCCGGCTCGGGTGCACGGGTCTCCGGATGGAGCAGATCGACGACGCGCTCGACGGCGGCTTCGTCGGCAGCGTCCTTGACGTCGATGCGCCGTTCCTCGGAAACCATCCGCACCGCGGCTTCGGCCAGATCGCGCACCATCGACTCGACGTCGCGACCGACATAGCCGACCTCGGTGTACTTGGTCGCTTCGACCTTGATGAACGGCGCACCGGCGAGCGACGCCAGCCGGCGTGCGATCTCGGTCTTGCCGACCCCGGTCGGTCCGATCATGAGGATGTTCTTCGGCGCGACCTCGCGACGGACGGCTTCCGGAAGCCGTTCGCGGCGATAGCGGTTGCGCATCGCGACGGCGACGGCGCGCTTCGCGTCGGCTTGGCCGACGATGTAGCGGTCCAGCTCGGCGACGATTTCGCGCGGAGTGAGATCTTGGGCGGGCTTGGTCACGGTAGCGTCAGCACCTGAACGTCGTCGTTGGTGTAGATGTCGATGCGCCCGGCGATGCGCAGCGCTTCACGCGCGATTTCGGCCGCGTCGAGGGTCGAGTGGCCGAGCAGCGCCATCGCCGCCGCTTGCGCGTACGGACCGCCGCTGCCGATCGCAGCGACGCCCTCGTCGGGCTCGATCACGTCGCCGGTGCCGCTCAGCACGAACAGATGCTCGGCCGTTCCGACGATCAGCAGCGCTTCGAGCCGGCGCAGCGCACGGTCTTGGCGCCAGTCCTTGGCCAGCTCGACGGCGGCGCGCATGACGTTGTCCTTGTACGCGCTCATCTTGCCCTCGAACTTCTCGAGCAGGGTGATGCCGTCGGCGGCGCTGCCCGCGAACCCAGCCAAGACCTTGCCGTTCGCGATGGCGCGCACTTTGCGCGCACCGTGCTTCATCACCGTCTTGTCGACGGTCACCTGTCCGTCGCCCCCCATCGCGATCTTGCCGTCGCGGCGCACCGCGCAGATCGTGGTCGACCGAATTTCCATCCTGGTTAGGTACTCCGTGCCGGGCGGCCGGGTTGCAGTTCCGAACCAGGGGTCCGTCGGACGATCCGACGGATTCCGTACGGATCGGCCGTCAGCCCGGGTTCACGAAACGTGAACCCACCTCAGCCGGGGGACGCGACTCCGCGCAGCGCCGCGCTTGGCTCGCTCGCATCACCGGGCGCGACCTCGGCCGCGTAGGCGTCGATCCGCTCCAGCGCGCGCAGCGCCATCCGGCTGCGCCGCTCGCGCTTCTCCCGCACCGGCCGTTCGAGCGGCGCGAAGAACGTCCAGGTTACGTTGGCCGGCTGAAAGTCCGGCGACTCGGTGTTCTGCAGGTGCGCGACGATCGCACCCAACGCCGTGTCGTCCGGGACGGGGACGGGCTCGAGCCCGGCGAGCTCGCGCGCCGCGGCGATCCCGGCGATGGTGCCGCACGCGGCGGCCTCGACGTACCCTTCGGCACCGGTGATCTGGCCGGCGAAGAATATGCGCGGGTTGCTGCGCAGGCGTAGATCGGCAGTCAGCAACCGGGGCGAATCGATGAACGTGTTGCGATGCATCACGCCCAGGCGCAACCACTCGGCGTTGGCCAGCCCGGGCAGCTTGGAGAACGCGTCCTTCTGCGCGGGCCAGGTCAGCCGCGTCTGGAAGCCGACCAGGTTGAGCGCCGTGCCGGCCGCGTTCTCGTTGCGCAGCTGCACCACGGCGTGCGGCGCTTTGCCGGTGCGCGGGTCGCGCAGCCCGACCGGTTTGAGCGGACCGAACCGCAACGCGTCCTCACCGCGCGCCGCCATCTCTTCGATCGGGAGACAGCCTTCGAAATACGGCACGTCGCCGGTTGCGACGTCGGCTTCGAACCCGTGGGGCTCGTGCTTGGGCAGCGTGCGCAGGTCGTGGATGAACTGCTGGTACGTCTCTCGATCGAGCGGGATGTTGAGGTAGTCGTCGCCCGCGCCTTTGTCGTACCGCGACTTGCGGTACATCACCGAGGTGTCGATCGAGTCGAGCGCGACGATCGGAGCCGCGGCGTCGTAGTAGTGGAGCCGTCCGCCGACGACGTCGTCGATCGCCGCCGCCAGCGGGTCCGACGGCAGCGGCCCGCACGCGATGATGACGATCCCGTCGGAGGGGATCGTGACGACTTCTTCGCGGTGGATCGTGACGTTCGGATGCGCGGCCAGACGCGCTTCGACAAGTGCGCCGAAACGCTCGCGGTCGACCGCCAGCGCGCCGCCGGCCGGCACCGACGTCTCGCGCGCCGAGGTGACGATCAGCGAGCCGAGCCGCGCCAGCTCTTC